>Ga0315540_10000054_pt1 | contig 52868 bp, 52 predicted proteins | sample SalMarSW160110MG_FD_203677 | JGI IMG/M metagenome (GOLD analysis project Ga0315540, IMG submission 203677) | Salt marsh sediment microbial communities from the Plum Island Ecosystem LTER, Massachusetts, United States - Salt Marsh Sediment SW1601-10 ...
GGGCGCTGCCGGGAGAAACGGTCCTCGTCCATGGCGCGACCGGGGGAGTGGGTCTTGCCGCGGTCCAGTTTGCGGTGGCCTCCGGCATGTTCGTGATTGGAACAGGTGGAACTGCGAAGGGGAGGGCTCTCGTCCGAGAGCAGGGTGCGCAGCAGGTGCTTGATCACCACGACAAGGATTATCACCACAAGATATTGGAGCTAACCGGCGGAAAAGGAGTCGACGTGATCCTGGAGATGCTCGCCAATGTCAATCTCGGGGCCGATCTCCAATTACTTGCAAGGGACGGGCGGGTAGTCATTATCGGCAGCCGAGGGCCGGTTGAAATAAACCCCAGGGACGCCCTGGTGCGAAACGCGGCTATCCTGGGCATGCTGGTGATGAACGCGTCCGAGGAGGAGCGATTGAAAATCCACGCCGCTATCCACGAAGGAATAAAAAACCACACCTTGCATCCCGTGGTAGGGAAAGAGTTGCCCCTCGCCGAAGCCCCGGAGGCCCACCGGCTCGTCATGGAACCGGGCACCTTCGGCAAGATCGTCCTCATCACTTAGGACCTGTTATGTACTCAATATTCAGTTCGCTTTGGTGTCCGTTTCGAAGGACAATAAGGCACGGGGGTCGTTACTCAAGAAGTCTGAATCCCGCCAGGATTTTCTTGAAGGTCCCCACATCCTTTGCAAAATAGTATCTTTCGGCCGCGGTATAACGGATGCTGTAGAACATCCGGCCTTTGATGAACCCGTGGTAGAGGGTTTTCAAGGTCAGTTCATCTCCGTTCTTGTATGTGAAGAGGATTTTGAATCCATCCTGATGTGCGTTTCTAACAGGAGCGTTTTCGAGCACATGCAGATTCCTCACCGCCCGGTCCAGGCTCAAATCATCTACAATCACCTCCGCGGCCTCCTGTGGCAGCATGGCCCCGTTCATTCTTCTCCTCGTGTGTGCAAAGGGTGCCTCCAGGTTCCGGCTCTCGACGAGGATATACTGGAGAAACGGCCCGTCTCGGCTTATGAACAGATGGTTGTCGGTGTCGAACTTCATCCATCCGTCCGGGATATCCACGGAAAAGTGATGGCCAGGACCATCGCAGGGGCCAGTCACCCGGTTCCAGGGGGCACAGGCTGTGAGCGGAATCAGCAGGATGAAAAGCCACCTTTTCATGAACCCGTTCCTTTCCTTGTTCCTGCTTCGTCGCATTTTCTCAAGTAGCCCTGGATATAGTTCTTGTCCGGCCTGTGTGGTGAGAGCAGGAGGCACCATTGAAAGGACTTCCTGGCAAGCATCATCTCACCTGCCTTATACTGTATGAGTCCAAGGGCCCGGTAGGGTTCCGCGTAGGAAGGATCCAAGGATATGGCTTTTTCGTAGAAGGCCCTGGCCCGGTGGATATCTCCATCCCGTCCCCTCTGTCTTGAAACTTCCCCCAGGAGGTAGAAGGCCTTAGCGTCGCGGGGAGCGATTCCGAGATATTTTTCAGCCTCCCTGCGGGCTGCCGTGAAGCGTCCGAGCTTCAGATCGAGCCAAGCGTTTTCAAGGAGGGCTCCTTTGGTTTTCAGTAAAAAAATCTCCTCGTGTCTGATGCCGGACATCCCAGTGTCTTCATGGGCGTGAAGAATTTGCTCAAAATTCCGCATGCGGTCCCGGAGACTGGGACGGGTTTCGGAAACAAAGGGTTCATGGATCTTTTCTTTGACGCTCTCTTTTTCCAGATGCCCGAAAAGGTCGACCCCCTCCTGAGGATTGTAACCCGCCTTGATCACCAGCTCAAAGCCTACCCTGTCCGCTTCCTGCTCCAGCGAGCGGGAATATGGACCTGCGGATTGCGTGAATCCCTCTTGAATGGCCACGTGAGCAGCGGACCTGTCCTTGAGAGCCCGAAAGATCTTCAGCGCGTGCCTTCTCAGGGCGTGCGCCATTTCATGGGCGAGAATCGTTGCCATTTGGGCCTCGTTCTTTATGCGGGCAAGCATGCCTGTGTTGACATAGATGGCCCCGTCGGGAAAGACAAAGGCGTTCAGGTGCGGGTCCCTTATGACTTTTACCTTCAACGAAAGATCGCTGCCGAATTCTGAGGGTCGGAGGTTTCGGACAATGCAGTTTAGATAGCGCTCCAGATCCGGATCCTCAAAGATGAGACCGCTGTTGTTCAACGCTTGCTCCTCCTTGGATGCCTGCAACAGCAGCCATTTTGCATCTTCTGGAAATGCAGATCCCTCTGCCGCATACAGCGGGCCTGACCTGGCCCCAGCTGCGACGATGCAACAGAAGATCAGGATCATGAGTGTGTGCCTCATCGTCCTGCCTCCGGAAAATCCGAGAGCAGGGCGTCCACGAGATTTTCCACACTCCTGGGATCCCTGAGATCATGATCTCCCCGAGAACCTTTTATGCCATACCAGAGGATGGTTCCCGATGAATCCGCGAGGGCAAGGCTCAGGTAAGCCTTTCTGGGTCCTTCGGATACCTGGCCGAAACCCCGGGCGAAAACCATGGCGTCGCAATGGAGCTTCTCCAGAAGCCCTTTCAAGGACCCCACGGAATAGTCAAAATGGGCAATCTTGTCGGGAAAGACCTGCGGCCCATAGGTGTGTAACCGGATGGATTTGTCCACAGCCCTGAAAAGGGGCAGAATATGCATCATCTCCCGGTGAATTTCCCCTTTGGCCTCCAGGAGTTTCACCCGGTAATTCCTGTTCCCGAAGCCTTGTAGGATCGCATTGTTAAGATTCCGACGGCCGCGTTCGCTCCAGTCTCTACTGAGTTGGATCATTCCTCCTGGTGGCACCTGATAGATCCTGACCTCTGCCGGAACAACCAGAAGGGCCCGGATGTCTTTGGCCCGCGTCGTCCATTCCGGGTTGACTCTCCAAGGCCCAGTGGCACAGCCGGTCACCGTTGAAAACAGGCAAAAAATCAAGCAGAAAGCCAGGCTATTCCACCTGCCGGGTCTCCTCGTCACTGCGTTTTTACGACCGGTTTTCAATGCGGTGTTCCCCTGATAAATGGTTCCATCCTGGTAGGTAAAAGGTGGATTCGATTCCGATGGAATGCCATGTTGAACCCTCCTGTTTGACCTTATGAATAGAGAATCGGATGCGGGCGTTTGGGACTTTAATGAATTCACACTTCAGGGTTTCGCACGGTAGATCGCAGGTGAGTGAGAACCAAGCCCGCCGGGACCGGGCAAGCGGAAATTTTCCTAGAGCAGGCGTGCCATTGTCCCTTGGATCCGGCGTCCGAAATGTGAGCTTTCGGTGTGGACTTTTCGGAAAAATGCTTTATACTGGACTAGTAACAAAAGCTGAAACGATGCAGCTTCGGAAAAGTCAAGGAAATGGAATAAGAGTTAGTTCAGGTGAGATAGAGTTGGTGGTTCACCCAATTGAATGAACTTGCAGAAAGGGGGAATATAAGGATGAAAAAGTGGATTCTATTGATTCTGATGGGATTGTTTCTCTATGGATGCGGGGCAGGTGCCAAGGAATCAGGCTTCTGGCAACATGGTACTATGTACAAAAACTTCGATCACCTGAAATTCAGCTGGTTTGGGTACAAAAATCCCGATGCGGAGAAGGCAAAACAATCCCAGGAGCAGGACTGGTGGGGAATTGAAGTCCCCTATATCCCTGCCAAGTGATTTCTTGTCCTCTTTTGATGCCTCCCCCGTCGGGCTCCCTTGCCGGGGGGAGGATGATGGTGAGATTTTGCTTCTCGTCCTCTGCGCCTTCCCTGAATCGGGCCAGCTTGATTAACAGCACAATCTTGCCAGCCGTTTGATGCCCTCATGGATCTGACCAACACTGGAATAGGAAAAGTTGAGGCGCATCTCGTTCGTCTTTTGGGTCCCTTCCGGGTAGAACTTGCTCCCCGGAATGAAAGCCACCTTTTGTTCAATGGCACGCTCGAAAAGCGCATCAGTATCAACCCCATTATCAAAACTGACCCAGATGAACATGCCCCCCTCGGGAATGGTCCACGAAACGGCCTCAGGCATATGTTGTTGCAGGGCCTCCAGCATTGCATCGCGCCGGGGGCGGTAGAGGTTGATGATCTTTTTGATATGCTCCCGCATCAGCCCCTTTTCCATAAATCGAGCGGTGACTCGCTGAGTGGCGCAGTCGGGACTCACCGTGGTCTTTTGCGCCCACTTGACCATGGGACCAAGCATTGCCTGGGGCCCGGCTGCGAAACCGAGCCGCAAGCCTGGACCCAGGATCTTTGAAAATGACTTGGCAATGGTCACCAGTTTGGGGTCATCAAACTCGGTCCTGGCCAGTTCCCACAGGGTGATGATCCGCTCGCCGGTGTAGCGGAGCTCACGGTAGGGCTGATCCTCAAGAATGGGGAGGTCGAAATCTTTGGCGATCTCGATGATACGGCGCCTCCGGTCCAAATCCATGGTCTTTCCCGTCGGGTTCTGAAATTCCGGGATCACGTAGATGAACTTAACGGACTTTCCCTTGTCAAACAGCTCCCTGAGAGTCTTTCTTAACTGGTCCGGTATCATGCCCAGTTTGTCCATCTCCACGCCGATCATCCGGGCACCACAGGCCTCCATGGCCGCCAGAGAACCGGGGAATCCGGGGGCCTCGCAGACGACGACATCCCCCGGATCCACCAGGGTCCTGGTGAAATAGTAGATGCCGTTTGTGGAACCCACGGTGATCATAATTTCGTCATCCGACAGATAGGGAACCTCCTCGAAATCCTTGATGACTTCCTTGAAGACCCTGTCACCGTCGCTTGCCCCATACTGCAGCACCTCATCGCCTTCCTCGCGGATGACCATGGCAAAGAGATCGGCGAGCAGATCCTTTGGAAACGTCTCCGGGCTGGGGAGTCCCCCGGCAAAGGAGATCATCCCCGGGACCCCCTTGGTCACCTTCAGGATCTGACGGATGAAAGAGTGTTTCATGGACGCTGTTGTCCTGGAGTATAACTTAGATATTTTGTTGGTCATCTTGACCTCTAACCGGATAAACCGGAAAAGACAAATGTCAAAGCTCAAATGTCAATTAAAATCCAAATGACTCAATAACAAAATATATCCAGCTCACCTGCCTGCTCCAGTCAAAGACGAAGGAGCATTCCAGAGCGGTGACGACTTTTCCTCAATTTACTCATTTGATATTTGACATTTGTTTGGAATTTGGATTTTGTCATTTGGCATTTGTGAGCCTATCGGTGGAGATTCCAAGCACACACCACATCGATGCCGGCCTTTGTCAGGGCGTCGGCCGTGGCATTGACGGCCTCATGCTTGCTCAAAAAATTTTGTTCCAGAGCGTCCATGAGCCCCTGCTTGATGATGTCTTCCTTTGCCATGAAATATTCCAGGATGTCGGACGGGTGATCGCTCGCCGTTTCCACCTCCTCGTCTCCACCTTCATGTTTGGCCGAGATATTGGGTACTGTTTTCGCGATCTCCACCAGCTCATCACGCCGGTTGTATGGCTGGATGACAATGGATTTCCACGTCTCGGTGATATGGTGTTCAAAACGCACGACATTTTCAAAACCCAGTGATTTCCGAATAATGTGGCTCGCCAGAATGGTGTCATTGTTTACCGAATTTGAAAAATTCAACCCGATAAGGCTGGTCGACCCGTCGTCACGGGAGAAGAGTTTTGCGCCTGCCAGGGTCCACAGGACGGCAAACGGGTTGTCATTTCCCATATACACGGAGATCTTGAACTCGTTATCAATACCGAGCTTGTGGAGCATGTACGCGAGGAAAACCGTTCCAGAATTGATGTTGAGTACCTGACGGATGCCGTAGTTTGTATAGTAGTGGAGATATTCATCCACCCATTTCAGGGGATGATCGTTGGGCTGGCCCACACCCCCAAAGTACCCGGTAATGGTTTCCGGTCCCCCCAGGTGCACGTTTGAGCCATCGGTGCCCTTGGTATCGAGGGTCTCCACATAGCTGGCCCCAACGATCTGCATGGCAGCGGCAACGGCCAGGATATCTCCCTGGTCAACCACCTGCTCCAGCATGTTGCGGACCCGGATATACCTCCCAGGCATGAGCTGCTTTTTTTCAATGGCCCGCCTGGCTTCGGCAATCAGCCACGGGAAAAACTGGAGCGCTGATATCTCGAGGGTGACGGCAGTATCCTTATTGAACTGCATAGTACTGCCCTTTTCACCCAGGACCCTTTTTCGATACTCGGTGATAGGAACGAACGTCCTCTTCTCTCTCTGCTCTTCCAGCCACTCAATATCGGACAGGTACGGGGAATGCATCTCCTTCAGGCGTCCCTTGAGCTTTTCAAGATCGCGGGCTTCCGCGGCCCTTCGATTGATTTCGTCTGGGCCGCCGTATTTTTCCACAATCCTGAGGAGTTTATTGATCAGTTCGTTCTGGGGATCGAGCAGGAAGCGATTGATCTCCTCCAGTCGATCAGGGGCCATTTTCAAAAGGTTTCGTAAATTCGACATGGCGCTTCCCTCCTATGTATATTTTTTGATCACTTCTTTGAGCTTTTCCTCTTCACCCTTCATCATGTGGTAGCAGTGCTCATCAGTAGGAAATGTCCCGTTTCGTACATCGCTCACATACGCCTTGAGCGCCTTTGTTACCACCTCCGCCACATTGGCGTACTGCTTTACGAATTTGGGAGTAAACGCGGTAAATTGTCCGATAAGATCAGAGACGATCAGGAGTTGGCCGTCGCATCCGGGGCCTGCACCAATGCTGAGCACCGGGATTCTGAGCTTTTTGGCAATAAATCCGGCCACTTCTGGAGGTACCGCCTCAATGAGCAGCATCTGGGCCCCCGTCTCCTCGATAGCCAGGGCATCCTCGATAACCATCCTGGCGGATTCCACCGTCCTCCCCTGGGCCTTGTGCCCCCCCACCTGTCCTGAACTCTGGGGGGTGAGGCCGATGTGACCGATGACCACGATTCCCGCATCCAGGATCGCCCTGATCCTTGAAAGGACCCGCTTTCCGCCTTCCAGCTTGATGGCATCGACCCCGGCTTGCTTGAGGAAGCGGATGGCGTTCCCGGCCGCCTCCGAGTCAGACACCTGGTAGCTCCCCAGGGGCATGTCACCCACCACAAAGGTATTGGACGCCGCACGCCGCACCGCCTCGCTGTGGACGATGCACTGATCCATAGTAACGGGTACCGTACTCTCATAGCCGTACACACACATGCCCAGGGAGTCTCCCACGAGGATCATGTCCATCCCGGCCGCCTCCGCAAACTGACCGGTGGGATAATCGTACGAAGTAATCCAGGTGATCTTTTCCGCTTCCTGCTTCATCCTCATAAAATCATGAATCATGAGTTTTTTCTTTTGCATCATGTTCCTCCCTTTTTGTGGATGAGAAAAATCTTCCTTGATCCCTCTTTATCAAAGGGAAAAGATTTCGAAAACAAAACGTTACTTCTGCTCATTCTCTTGGGCTGCACTGTCGCCAATGGGAACCCCTTCATCGGGCTTTATCTCGGAGAAAATCACGAAGGTCTCCGATTTCCCATACCCATCCAGGGCGGCTATTTCCGTTTTGACCAGTTTTCCCAAGTCTTCCAGGTCCTTCACCGCCACGTGGAGGAGGTAATCAAACCGACCGGTCAGGTGGTAGCACGCCCGGACCCCATGCAGTTTTCTGACACCCTCCTCGAATTCCCTGATGGTCTCCGCCTCGTGCCTCTGCATGGTCACGGACACAAAGGCCTGGATCGTCAACCCCAGCTTTTCCGGATCGATGATGGCACGATATCCCCTGATCAATCCCTGTTCTTCCAACCGCCGAACCCGTTCCAGCACCGTGGATTGAGCAACCCCCAGTTCGCGGGCCATATCGATATTTTTTGCACGGGCATTGCCCTGCAACATATCGAGGATTTGGATATCCAGCTTATCGATAGCTCACCTCCCAAGGACATCAAGACCAATTGATATTTTTGTCAAATAGATAAATTAGCGAATATTATTCGTTAAAATTCAATTTTATTGAAAGATATAACTTATGTCAAGGTGTTTTAGTGAATTTTCCGCGTTGCCGCATGTCGCCGTTGTCCCTGGCCTGCCCTTGGGAAAGCGATATGGGAGGGATCATGACGGTACCGGTACTGAAAACATGTGCATGGTCCTGGAATGGAAGGTATAAAGAAACCCCGAACGCTCCTCAAAACAGACGTCCGGGGCAGAGACAGGAGAAGAGCAGGTTCTTCTTTTGGGTCCTCGAGGCAGACTTCCTACTTTCGGCCTTTGCCCTTGCCTTTTCCTTTGCCCTTCCCTTTGTGGTTGTCTTCGTACAGGTCCTGGCCCCGTTTCAGGGCATGGAATTCCCTGGAGCCGGGCTTTATCCCCAAACTCTTGGCCAGTGCGCCCCAGCCTTTTCCCTTATGGGCCCTGTATTGTTCCACCACCTGGGCTGTGGGGCGGCCTGACATCTCCCCGAGCCGCAGGGCCATATAGGCATCTGCGGGTTTTTCCACGTTGCTGAGTACCGCTCTTATCTGCGCATCACCCACCTGGAAACGTGCTGCGAGCCGTGCCTTGAATCCTGATGGGTCCACTTCAGCCCTGATGTTAAAATCTCTCATCCAGTCAAAATCGCCCGCTCCGGCAACCGACGAGAAAACCAGGAAGAGCATGCTGACCGTGAGCATTATTTTGAGCAATTTCATGTTGACCTCCTGATCTGTGGTGAGAAAGTGATTTCTTTCGCAGAGGCTTTGCCTTGCGAAACCGCTATCACACTTATCATTCCAAAAAGAAACGTCAATAGCAAGAGAATGATTATGCAAAACCGAGTCTTCCCGTTTTTCACATTTTGCCTTTGTGCTGGTGTCATGGGTTGTGTATTATGGTTGAGCACACTGCCGCAGGTGCGCACGCTGGATTCATGCATGAGATATTGCCCGAAGAGTTTAAGAAAATGAACACCATCACGTTCGCAGGACAAGGGATGAGTGAGCCCATCACCGGAATACGCACGTGATCCCAAACCAGCAAGGCGATGAAAGGCGATAGATATTGAAAATATTTCTTTTTGTCACCATTTTTCTTGCTTTTGCCGGGGGCGTTTCTGTCTACTTCACCTGGCGATTGTTCTGTAATGCTTCTATCAGCCGCATCTGGAAGGTTGCCGTTTTCCTGTCCATCATTACCATTTTCCTCCTCACTCTTTTGACGATTCTCCTTCGCAGAGCCGGAGTTGACAATGCCTGGGTTGCTGTTCTTGTTTGGTCTGGCTACCTGGGACTTGGGTTTTTGAGTTTTCTTTTTACGTTTGTCGCAATAAGGGACATTCTTCTGTCACCGGTTTTTTTTCTTAGGATGCTAAGAAAGATTCTAACAGTACACAAAATGCGCCGGAAATCCACTCCTGCTGTGTTGGAAGACCCCTCCCGCAGGGGCTTCCTCGTCACAGGTGGCTATTATGGAATGATGGGCGCGGCCGGCGTTTTTACTGTTTACGGGCTGACACAGGCAAAGCAAATCCCGGGGGTAAAGAAGATTACCGTCCCTGTAGCCGGTCTGCCAAGGGATCTCAAGGATTTCAGGATCGTACAAATCACAGACATTCACGTCAGCCCCACCATACGACGTCCTTTTGTAGAAAAAGTCGTTCAGGTGGTCAACGGACTCGGGGCGGATATCGTGGTCTTGACCGGCGATCTGGTGGACGGAACGGTCCGGCAACTGTCCAGCGATGTGGCACCGCTGGCGGGGCTGAGATCAAATGAAGGCAACTTTTTCGTCACCGGCAACCACGAATACTATTCGGGGGTTTTGCCGTGGGTGGAAAAGATCCGCACCCTGGGTTTTACTGTCCTGTTGAACGAACACCGCGTCCTGAAACGCGGCCGCGGCTTGATTCTTTTGGGTGGTGTTACTGATTACCGGGGCGGGAATTTCATGCCCAGCCACCGCTCGGACCCGCAAGAGGCCATAGCAGGTGGACCGCCGGTAGATGTAAAAATCCTGCTGGCCCACCAGCCCAGAAGCATAATGGCTGCCGCGCGAGCTGGATTTGACCTCCAGATTTCCGGTCATACCCACGGCGGCCAGTTCTTCCCGTGGAATTTTTTTGTGGGACTCACCCAACCTTTCATCGCTGGACTGCATCGCTTCCAGAACACTCAGATCTATGTCAGCAGGGGTACCGGCTACTGGGGCCCGCCCATCCGGCTGGGCGCTCCACCTGAGATCACGCTCATACGGTTGGCCGCTTCTTAGCTCTTATCCACTTTCAGCTGGAGAGGTCGCCTCCTTTCCGTGAATGGTGCAGATCTTGTCGGCATTTCATCCTGGGGGAAAAAGCAGGCGTCTATTTTCACTCTTTTCAAGGTGGGGACCGGCTGGATTGTTTGCCCTGAACTTTGTTTTCCATCCACGAACCGATCTCTTCTTTCATGTCCTTGATCGCGCTTGAGGTCCCGCCGAATAGTGCAGTCCTGGTCTTTACAAGCACTTTCTTCTCGAATTCTGTCTGGGACTGCTTGAGTAGTTCCAGCCCTTTTTCAATTTCCTTATTCCTGAAAAGTTCGCAGGCATCTTCAATGAGTGCAAGGGGTTGATCAATCCTTTCCTGTTGAATCTGGTTGAGGGCAATACCCAGGCTGGTTGAGGTGACGAGGAGGGCCTTCCGGGACATTTGGATTTCTTCCTTAAGGGATTCGAGCACCTCCCGTGCTCCCCGGATGGATACACCGGGATTGATTTTTTTCTTCCTGGCGAGCTTGAAGGCCTTTCTCAAGGACTTTCGGGCCCTTCTTATCCCCCTGCGGCAATCCTTTTCGGATTCAAAATACTTGATGGAATTCTTGAGGAGATCATCGTGAAACCTGACAAGGCGCTGTGGCAATTTTTCCCTACGAAAAAAACTGAAAGAAAACATTTTCTTGCCTCCATGCATAAATAGATGTGGTTTTCTCCTTCCTTTGTTCAGCAAGTTTTGTGCCGATACCTGACAGGGAGAAGCCAAATCATTCATCGCCTGGGGCAATAGGGCGGGGATTCCCACATGCGCGGGAATAACGAGATAAAAGGCCCCTTTTCATTCCGCCAAAGTGGGAATCGAATGGAACACGTTTCTAAATGAATCAGGGAGACCCCTCCGTACCGTTTATCCATTAGAATACGCTGGGCAGAAAAGTGCAGGGAAGGCTCATACAGGAAGAGTCACCTTCCTTTTCTTTTACAACCCGCTGTGAGCCTTTTTAAGAACCGCCAGGTAGTCTTCCTGTCTTATGACCCGGGGATTTGATTCGTTTGAGTTGTTTTGATAAGAATACTGAGCAATAAGGTCAAACTCCTTTGGATCAATGCCCAAGTCAACGAAGCGGGGAATGTTGATACGCCGGGACATGGCTAGTACTTCATCAACCAAATGTTCCGCCGAAAGCTCTTCATTCTTTTCAGCAAGGCCGATGGCTGCCGCGATGCGTGCATAGCGCTTTGAGCAGACCGGTAGATTGAATCGCATCACAAACGGAAGAAAAACAGCATTGGCAATGCCGTGGGGGATGTCAAAAAGCGCGCCGATGGATTCGGAAATGCAGTGTACGGAACCCACATCGCTGTTGCCGAACGCAAACCCGGCCAGAGTGCTGCCGAGCATCAGATTTTCCCTCGCCTTCTTTTCCTCCATGATATTTTCGTATGCCTCCGGCAATGCATGCCAGATGAGCTGAATGGCTTTCAGGGCAAATAGATCAGTGATAGGGGTGGCCGGTTTCACCGTAAATGCCTCAATCACATGGGTAAGCGCATCCATGCCCGTAGACGCAACCGTCCCTGCCGGCAAGGTCATAAGCAAATCAGGGTCCACAATGGCCACGGCAGGAAACATCTCCGGTCCCTTGATGCTCATCTTGAATTTCCGCTTGGTATCGGTAATAACAGAGACCCAGGTCACCTCACTCCCGGTACCGCAGGTGGTTGGAATGGCGACAACGGGTAAGGGGGTATTGGTGTATTTTTTACGGCCTTCATACTCCTCGATTTTCCCGTGATTGGTGGCAAGCAGGGCAACGGCCTTGGCGGCATCTATAACACTGCCGCCGCCTAACGCGATAACAGCATCGGGCGCTTTCTCCCTGGCTTCATCCCCGACGCGGTTCACCGTCGTTGATTTTGGATTGGCTTCAACGTCATCAAATACTTCTATGCCATCTATCTGGGATACCGCCTTGTCAACCAACCCCGTCTGCAGCAGATTCCGGTCAGTTATCAAAAACGGGCGCTGTGCACGAAGGTCTTCCCTGATCACATTTTCCAGGGTTTCCATACACCCCGAGCCAAAAATCAGTCTGGTTGGCATATGAAAATTCACGATGACTCCCCCTTCGTCACGCCAATCGTAAGCGGCCGTGCCTGGTCCCCCGCGAGGTAGAGTGTCTGGGTCGGGAACGCGAATTCGATCCCTTCCTCGCCGAAGCGGTGGAGCACCTCCTTGTTGAAGCGCTCGGCGAATTCCATGTAGGCCCAGTAGTCGGGCGGATGATACCAGTAAATCACCATGATATTCAGGGAATCGGCATTGAATTCACTGAAATAGACCCTGGGGGGATAATCGGGATGCAGGCCCTCATGGCCATCCAATATTTCCTTGACGATCTTGATGGCCCTATCCACCTTCTCCGGTGGGGTGTCGTAGGTGATGGTGAGATTTGCTATCCGCTTGATGTATGGCCGCTTGCCGATATTGCGGATCATCTTGTTGGCCAGTTGGCCGTTGGGCACGGTGACCAGGTGCCCGTCGAGGGTCCTGATTTTCGTTGAACGGAAGCCAACCTCTTCCACCGACCCGTCCTGCCCGTCCACCACGATCCTGTCACCCATCTCGAAGGGCTTGTCTACGAACAGGACCACTGAGCCGAAAAAATTCTTCACCGTATCCTGGGCAGCCAAAGCTAATGCCAGACCGCCGATCCCGAGACCCGCGATGATAGAGGTAATGGGCTTGTCACTCAGGATCTGCGCGATCTGGACAAGCACCAGGATAACCACGGTCACCCTGAGGCTCTTGCGGACCATGGGCACCAGCATATCGTCAAGCCTGGTCTCGGTTTTTCCGGCAAGCCTCGTGAACCAGGAGGTGGGCACATCCACGAGCCAATAGAGAAAGTATCCCACACCTAGGGCCAGGAGAATGGAGCTCAACGTCTCCGACATTTCTCCGACCCACGCCTTCAATTGGAAGACCTGGAGGCCGACCGATATGCCTGCAGCGGCAAGGAGCAAGATCGCCCCACGGCTCACCGCCCTCAAGGTCGTGGCCATGATATATCGGTTTCCGCTCTCAAACCGCGCCCCGGCTTTCTCGAGGACGGCCCTTGCGATCTTCCCCAGAATAAGGGAAACCAGCACAATCCCGAAAAGGGCCATAATCCGCCAGAGGCTGTTCCCGAGGATCTCAAACTGCAAGAATGTATTCATATGCTCCCTCACATTGCTCTCTCATCAATTGAGCATTTCTCTATTTTTCTCATCAACACGGGTCTGGAAAAGACCTAGTCCCGTCATGCCGAGCGCCGGTTCAGCCAGGTTCTCCTCTTTTCGGGACCTCGCCCTTTTCAAGAAATCCTTCCAGAAGCTCAACATGACGTTGTTCTTCTTCGATAATCCGCCCGAGCTGACGTATGGTCTCCGCATAATCAATGAATTCGCTGAGCATCTCGTAGAAGAGAATCGTATCTTTCTCAAATTCAAGAGACAGGGCCAGAAGATCGTTGATGTCCTCCACCCTGGAAAAATCCACATCATTTATGGAAAAGGCCTGGTCTCCCAGCACGCTCCGCAGGATCTCCTTTCCGATCTCTTCCAGCCGGGGAACTTCCACTCTCGTCTCCACCGCTCTTCCGAGTTGCTTGAACCATTTCCCGTGTTCAAGCTCTTGATCGGCAAGCCACTCGAGCAGGGACGCCAGGGAAGGACTTGAAACCTCGTCTGCTGCCTTTCTGTAGAGCTTCTCTCCATTTTTTTCTATGCGAACGGCAAGATCTATAATTTCTCCCAGTGTGAACATGGTTCCCCTCAAGCCTCCGAACCCGAGCTAACGCATGCGCGGCGGGAGCACGGACACCCTGCGCAGGCCTTCTTTCAGCGAAACGGCTTTCTCGGGGCAGAAGCGTGCGCAGATGCCGCAACCGAAGCAGGCATTTTCATCCCGTTCCGCTTTGCCATCCTCATTCAATGTTATTGCGTCTGTCGGACATCGCTCCACGCAGATCCCGCATCCAACGCACAATCCTTCCTCTATGACGGAAAGGTAATAGGTGGAGTTAATCAGCGGAAAGGCCCCGTCTCTCCAGAGACGCAGGGTGTCACAGCAATCCTTGCAGCAATTGCAGATACTGGTTTCCGGGCGCGACACCTTGGCATTGGGGTGAAACGCCTTATGCACCAGCCCTGCTTCTTCCGCTTCCTGCATGATCCTCCTTGCTTCCTCCTTTGATATCATCTCGGCAAAACCCTGGGCTGTGGTATGCCGGGCGGATTTCCCGAAAGTGAAACAGGTCCTTGCGGGTGCTTCAAACCTGCATGGTTCCCCCAAAACCGCCCGCCGCTGACGGCAAAAGCAATACCCCACTGCAATATCATCAAACTTGTCAATAATCTCGCCCACTGACTGGCTCGGCAGGACAAACTCTTCCGGGACCTCCACGCTCCTGGCAAGGGGAATGATCCGGATCATATCCCTTTCTTCCGTTTTCCGGATGGGGACGGTCCGATCGACAGGCGGCGCCCTTTGAAGCATAGGGACCAGTTGATCATAGTTTGCCTGAATCTGATCTCGCACTTGATCCATAAGTTTCTGGAATAAATTGGCAAGTATTTGTTCGTTCTCATCCCACTTGAGCTCACCCATAAACTTGTATTCCATCAATCCAACATTCATGAGGGGAAGCAACCGGTAGACCATAACGCCTGCTGAACTGGGCTGGTTGAAGATCAGTCCTTTCCTGGCAAGGATCGTCGCGAGCTGATCGATCTGGTCCGCAGAAAAATCGCTGGATGCCTGCAATTCTTCCATGGTTTTCGACCCTTTATCCCGGAAGGCGCCGATGAAGTCCAGTTCATCTTCTTCGGACCCGATAACGTGCTTCATAATGGAGATAGTTGTGTCATTTACCGGAAAAGGGACCATTCCCTGCCTGCAAATCACACCGGCTGCGCGACGGTATTTCTCTTCCAAGGTTTCTTCGGGCATAGCCTTTGCACCTCCTCAAAAAGTTCACCTATCAAAAAAACTATACTATTGGGGCAGATACTTCCAGTGCTTTTTTCACAGTAGTTGGGCTGGAGGTCAAAGGCTGTTTGACAGGCTCCATTCCTTTCGGATAAAATAAGTATTATCTCGTAAATTTTGCGCCTCAAATTCGCAAGTGAAAATGCCATTAAAATGGTAATATCCCACCCACCTGTCAAAGACTGGGAAATCCGAAATTCAAAACCAAATAACAGCCCAATAAATAGGGGGAATAAGGCACAACTTTAGTACGAAGGAAGGGGCAGAATTCTCCAGACGTCCGTGAGCTTTGCCTAGCCAACCAAGCACTGGTCCCGTCGGAGGGGTTCATGAAAAAAACAGGAAAAATTGACCGCCGAAGATTCATGAAGACAGGGCTGACCCTGGGGAAGTGGAGTGCGCTTTTCGGGCTACTTCCCTTCGCCAGTGCCTGTGGACAATCGGATACTGAAACGGCCCGGAGGGAATTCCTGGGAAAGGCAGCACAATTGAAGCTCAGGGAAATAGCACAACGGAAGATACATCATGGCAAGGGGATGTTTTTGAACCCCTTCAGCACAAGGGAACACGGAAATATGTGGAAGGTCCTTCGCTGGAAGCTCTTCGGAAAAAACCCGTTCAAATCATTCTACAAGGATGAACCGACCATCCCGGTAAGAATTGACTGGGACGCAGTAAACAAAAGAGAAGGGTGCTCCGTCACTTTCATAAAACACGCCTGCATCATGATCCGGGACCTGGAGAGTTGCCTGCTGATGGACCCTGTTCTTTTCGGTCTCATGTGGTTCACCGACTTCAGCCCCCTTGCCTTTGACGTCAACCTCATGCCTCGGCCTGACCATATCCTGATTACACACGGTCATTATGACCATTTGGATAAATCCTCCCTCAAGGCCTTCCCCAAGGAAACCCACGTGATTTCCCCTCTGGGTTATGATAGTGTTTTTGCGTCCCTAGGAATGCACAACAGGACACAGCTGGACTGGTTTGATGGTTACAAAGACGGAAAACGGCAGATTATCCTCCTTCCCTCGAACCACTGGACCATGCGCAATCCTTTTGTGGGACCGAATCGTTCCCTCTGGGGATCATTTCTCATAAAGGGTGCAGGCGGCTTCAACATCTTCATTTCAGGAGACACCGCCTATTTTGACCGGTTCCGGGAAATCGGCGAGACCTTCCCCATTGATCTGGCCATTTTCAATCTCGGAGCGTACGAGCCGCGCTGGTTCATGGCATCATCCCACCTGAACCCGACGGAAACGGTCAAGGCCTTCAAGGAATTGAACGCCAAAAGGTTGATGATTGTGCACTGGGGGACCTTTCGTCTCGGCAATGAGCCGGTCCATTTCCCTCCTCTGGATATCAAAAGGGAGATGGAAAAGCAGGGGCTCATTGACCGGCTCGTCCACCTGGACCATGGAGAAACCTACACCCTGAATCCTCACATGTTATTCAGATGATCAATCAATTGGTGGAGCCGACCAAAATCTCTCCGGTTGAAGGTAAGAACCAACCTCGGCAGGTGGGAAATCTCCGGCTCGTCCGCCTCTTCAGGGAGAGCGTTTTGAGAAAAAAAGAACTCGTGCGGGGAGGTCAGGATATCGGAAAAGTGCTCTCTCAGGTCAGTTTCCCGGTCAAGATCGATGGGAGAGTGCAGACGGATCACCAATCGGTCTTTCACGTAGCGGAGACTGTGATAGCGATGATAAAACCGACTGATTTTCTCTACTGCGCTCTCCACTGTACTTACGAGGTCAAAAAGCGAAAAATCCATCGGGCTGACGTAGCCCAGGCGAAGCAGTTCTCTTTGGAGAAATTCTCTCCACCTGGTCCAGTACGTGCTGTCGGGTTCGTCCAGGAAAACAATGGGCATTGGGTTACGTTTCCCGGTCTGGACCAGGGTAAGAGTCTCCATGGCTTCGTCAAGTGTTCCAAAACCTCCCGGGAACATGGCCACTGCGTCACTCTCCTTTAGAAAAGCCACCTTTCTGCTGAAAAAGTACTTGTAATTAATGGTCTTCGGGTTGCCCTCAAGCACGGGATTGGCCTTCTGTTCAAAGGGAAGACGGATATTCACCCCGAACGAGTGTTCCGGGCCGGCCCCTTCATTGACCGCCTGCATGATCCCCGGTCCCGCGCCCGTGATCACCATGTAGCCTTGCTCCACCAGCTGCTTGCCGAACACCGTGGCCATCTCATAAATCGGCTCTCCCGGCTTTGTTCTGGCTGATCCGAAGACCGTGACTTTCTTGACCTCCTTGTACGGGGCGAAAATCTTGGTGGTAAACCGCATCTCTTTCAGAGTGGTATTCATGAGTTTCAGATCCGCCCGATCCTCGCTCTCCTGGCCTGCTTTCAGGGCGGCCAAGATCATCTCACGGACCATGTCGCCGTGACGGATACCGCCCGCGAAGGAAATAAGATCTTCAATGGCCTCATCCGCAGGGCCGTTGGTCCTGGTAAAGTGTAGTTCCATAGCTTTCATTTTTTCAACCGCTCCGAGCACGGAATAAGTTCCTCCCGCTTGAAATCGTAATAGTGAAAGCCCTCATCTTCGGCGTCCAGGAACATTCGGAGGGCCTGATCAATATCGGGAAATTCCGTGATAATACAGTCGACCTTTTTTTCAGCTATCTTTGCCATGGATTTTTTCCCCATACTCCGGGCCATAAAGAGTTCGCAGTCATCCAGGAGGTCAAGGATTTTCTGCGATTCGCCATGGTGCCCCTCTTCTCCGGTACGGAGATTCTCCCGAATCTCCTGTGACGTTATTTGGCCGTTCAATACCTCAACAATGGCATAATAAGTACTCTCTCCAAAGTGGCCTTTGCGGATCGTTTTTTTGTCGTCCGTCCCTATTGCGATTTTCATTTCTTACTCCTTTCCCTCTTTTTCCATGGTCTCCCGGAGGCACATGCTGGCTGCTAAGGTAATGATACCACAAAGGAACAGAATCAGAAAAGCCTGTTTATATCCGCCCAGGGTAAATGCCCCTGCGACGCGGCCGTGTGTCTCCAGAACATGCCCCAGCACCGGTTGAAATACAGCACCCCCTGCGAACGGAAACAGGTTCACCAACCCTGTGGCCGTCCCCGCCATCTGGACGGGAAAGAGCTCCTTGGTGGTGGTGAAGCCGATCACCACGACGGCGCTGGAAAAGACGCCCAGTCCGAAACAGAGAAGATACAACCCTGCTATCGGAATGTTCTTGGTGTAAAAGGCCAGGGCAGCGGTCAGAAACAGGAGGATCGCGCTTGAGAGGATCACAACCGGCTTTCTTGCCCGAAAAATGTTGTTGGAAAGAAAACTTAGAAAGGGGCTTCCTACGATCATCCCGATGGCAAGCATGGAGAGAATCTGCCCTGCATTTGCCTTGCTGAGTCCATAGACCTGCATCAGATACGGGCCGCCCCAAAGGCCCCCGAAGGAAAAGAAAACAGCACAGTCAAAAAAGAACCAGATGGCCACCGGCCAGAAGGCGGGAGTTGAAAGGACCATCCTGACTCCTTTGCTAAGCCCGATGGAGGGAGGTGCGCCTGTCTCCTGCTCCCCCCGCGAGGAAGGCCATCCCTTGTCCTGGGGACGATCCCTCACGAAGATCCACACCAGGGCCCCCAGGATCAGCGTGAAACCACCCACCACGACAAAAGACATGCGCCACCCGATCCGCGAACTGAGAAGGGCAAGCGGTGAGGCGGCACTCAAAGAACCGATGCCGCCCATTGCCATAAGGATACCCGTCATGAATGCAAACTCACGCACGCGAAACCATTCGGCCAGTATTTTCATGGTGGGAACGAAAAGCATGGCCACCCCGAGACCAACCAGCGTCCTGCCCACAATCGCCCATAACAGAGTCGGGGCCAGGCCGAGAAGAAGGGATCCAACGAAGGCCACGCAAAAAAAAAGGGTAATGGTCTTTCGGGGGCCCCAGGAGTCGGACAGTAAACCTGCAGGGAGCTGCATGAGGGCATATGGATAGAAATAGGCTGCACCCAGGAGGCCGATCAATCCACCTCCCGCCTTGAGATCCTGCATCATATCAAGGGCGACGACCGCAGGACACAGGCGATGAAAGTAAACAAGAACATAGCTGAATGCCAAAATCCAGAAAATCAACCAGCGATACCGAAGTGCTTTTTTGAGCAGGTCATCGTTCATGGGGTCCTCTTTCGTCTCCATCCATAAATGGCTGTTTTTCCCGATATCTTCGTTATGGACAGGCACTCCTTATGAGAATTCTTGCAGCCTCAACCATTTTTTTAAGGTCTGCTTCATTGGGTTTCAACGAGTGGACTATCCTGGTAGCTGGTCCCAGGGGGTGCCACATGGAAAGATTGTCCTGTCGGAAAAGGGCAAGCGTCGGTGTCCCCAGCATGGCGGCAAGGTGGGTAACCCCGCTGTCGTGACCGGCGTAGATGTGGGCTGTTCCCAGGAGGGACACAAGCTCCTCATCCCGGGGATAGAAAACCGTTTCCAGGGTTCGAGGAACCCGTTTCCCGAAAAAATCCCGCAAACCCTCCTCGGCAGGTCCCAGCAACACCACTCCCTTTCCGGGGTTCTGCAAAACAGGTTCCTCAGAGATTCTCTCGAGAAATGCCAACCACAATTCCGGAGAAAGGTTCTTGCGAGGCGATCCGGACCCTGGATGGACGACAATCCCTCTCTTCGGCCCGAATTCCGAGCCCCCTCTCAACAGTGGTCGATTCCTGGCCCGTTCCATGGCGCACCCCGGTTCAACGGGGAGGCCGGCCCCGGCCAGAGTTTCACAGAGATACCGGGCCACATGGATCTCGTCTTCCGCCTCGGGATATGCCGGGAAAACATGTATGGCGGCCCCGGGAAAATAGTCCTTGAGGTTTCTCCTGATCGTCCCGTCCGAGTCGGCCAGATAGGCAACCACCCTGTCCTGGGGAGACACGGGAAGCCGTTGACGAGGATCTGGCCGCTCCTGGAACAGCCTGTGCCAACCGCCACCCTCCATATCAATGCAGTGGAATCCAGCTTTTCTCAAAAAAGAAATGCCTGGCTCCCGCACGACCACTGTTATCCCGGTGTTATTTTCAAGATCTTTCAGGGCGGGCAGGAGCATCAATGTATCTCCCAACGCTCCGGGGCGGATAATGAGCGCCTTGTGCTCCATTCTCTACCAGGTCGGTGAGGCAACCACCAGGATGGTACATTCCTGGTCACCATCATTGACAAGGGAATGGGCAGATCCCGCCGGTATCCATATGGCGTCTCCGGGTCCCACCGGTCTCCTCTCCTCATCCACCCGCATCTCTCCGGATCCACTGGCAATAAAGTAGATCTCCTCCATGGGGTCCACATGGGCTTCTATTTCCTTGCCCGGCGCCAGGGTCGCGATAGCCAAAAAACCGATCTCCTGCAACGTTCTCCTGTCCAGGATCATCTGGGCGATGGCGCCGCCATGGGCAATATACGTGGTGTCAAGCACTTCCTTGTCATTGAGATTTCGTACGATCATCCCTTCAGGCCTCCGCGTCCGCGCCATTCAATTTTCAACTTGATTCTCTATGCTTTGGGATATTAAACTGGAAAAGACGTTCACGACTCCAGACTCACGACTCAGGTACACTATAACCCAGACAGAGGAATGTGCCAAATGGAAAGTACAGCCCTAGACCCCCGGTTAAGATTAGTTGAAAATGCGGATCTGAAAGAAAAAGTGGTGCTTGTGCGGGTCGATCACAACGTGGTGAAGAAGGGAAGGATCAAGGACCCTTACCGCATTGATGCCACCTTCGGAACCCTTTACACCATCGTTGAAAAGGGCGGGCGGCCCATCCTTATCACCCATGTGGGCAGACCCAGGGACAAAAAAACAGGGAACATCTCCTGCAAAGAGGATCAGTCTGTTGAACCCGTAGCCGCCTATCTCCGGCAGAAACTCGGCGTCAAGATACACATTCCTCGTTTTCCAATCGATCCCGAAAAAGGCATTGTCCATATTGATGATTCTATCGGTCCTGCCATTGAGGAGCTAAAAACCGGGAAGATCAGCATTATCTATCTTCCCAACTCCAGGTGGTTTCAAGGGGAACAATCCAGCGGAAAGGCGAGGGAAAGCTTTGCCGAAGAACTGGCGAAACTGGCTGATATATTTGTCAATGACGCCTTTGGTTCCTGGCAGCCCCATGCATCCACCTATGACGTAGCCCAGCGCCTTCCCTCTTATGCCGGCCCACTGCTCACGCGGGAGATCGAAAACCTTTACCGGGCCCTGGAGCCGGAAAGGCCGTTCCTCGCTATTATCGCGGGAGCCAAATATGATACCAAGATCGGACCGGTCAAGGCCCTTTATGACCGGGTAGATCATCTCATCCTGGGTGGTCTCATGTACAACACCTTTCTCTCTGCCAAGTATGACCTGGAAATCAGCGGAGTTTCAGAAGAAGACCGCAATCTGGCTGCTGAACTGGTTGAGCTTGATAAAAAGGCGGGAAAGATCCTTGAATTGTCTTACTTGGTTGAGGCCGACACCATGGAAGGTGAGGTGAAAAAGAGCTATCGGACGCGTTCGCTTGAAAAACTGAAAGAAAAGGGAAGTGCCGGCTACATCCTGGATGTGGTATCCCGATCACTTGAAAACCAGGCAGTTCATGACGCCATCAAATCCGCCAGGACAATCTTTACCAATGCTGTTATGGGATTCATGCCGAACTTCTTTGAGGGTTCCCGTGCCCTTTACGAAGCAATTGCCGAAAACCATTCCGCCCTGAAACTCTTCGGTGGGGGGGATACCCTGGAGGCCTTGAAATCGTTGTGCCCGGGTATCTATCTCCAGGGACTTGACGCGCCCGATACCTATTATTTTACCGGCGGAGGAAGTGTCCTCGCGGCCCTTGAACAGGGAAGTCCCTATGGATTGAAGCCGGTGGAAGTGCTGATGGATAGAAACGAATAGGAATCCGTGTCCGGCTTACAGCTTAGGGGAAGCGAAGGCCTCGGCTTGCCCCCAGAGCGGCATGATTTCGAGGCGTAAGGCTCAGGGCGTGAGGAAACATGCAAAGGCAGAGGACCGAGAAGAGATCATGGTGATCAGGCCTATTTTTGACCCGGCTGCAAAAAGTCGTCCCATGCGCGTGGCAGCGTTTCTGTCCGGGTCAGGGACCAATGTCCGCAAGCTCCTGGAGCTTCAGCAACGATTGAACCAAGAAGAGTGTGCTTCCCCCTTTGAGGTAGTCTTTCTCTTCAGCGACCGTTCGGACGGAGGCTCCGCGGGGGAAAAAATCGCGCTTGAACATGGCCTCCCCTACGTCAGCCACGATATACGGGCATTTCATCGCTTGCGCTCCCTCAAGAGGACCGTTTCCATCCCCGAAGGACTGTCTGCCAGGCGGCAATACGACCGTCTTGCCGGGCACCTGGTGAAGGCCTTTGAAATCGATGTGCTAGCCCTTGGCGGCTACATGAGCTACATCACCTTGCCTGGATGTGTGAATGTGCATCCGGCTGATTTATCCATCCTGACACCCGAAGGTCACCGAAAATACGTGGGGGATCACGCGGTCAGAGACGCCATTGCGGCAGGAGAAAAGGTCCTCCGCGCGTCAACTCTGTGGACCGATGCGGGAGTTGACACGGGCCCCCTGCTCATGGTCTCCGAAGGGCTTGCTGTTTCTCTTCCTGTTCCCCTTGATGATGTTCTGAAAGACCGCGAACGATTCCAGCAGGTGGTGGATGATCACCAGGAACGGCTCAAGGAGCTCGGCGACTGGAAGATATTTCCCCGCACCATTGAAATGATCGCGCGGGGTCGGTTCGAACTGGATGAGGAAAAGAGGGTGTACGTGGATGGAGTGCCTGTTCCCAACGGCTATCGCGAAGGCTTTCAGGGTTAAGCTAACCCGGGCTAATACGCTTCAGCCTATTCACCTGCCTTTGAGGAGCTCTTCCCAGGGGATATCCCTGAAGATCTTGTGAAGCATGTGGTCGTCCTCCACTTCATGGAGGTGCAGGTCCGAAAAAATTCTGCGTGCAATGGGAATGACCGTGTCTGGTGGAAGCAGGGTATCTTCTCTGCCGTGGTAAAGCCAGACCGGGATGGAAACAATCTTCTCCCGCTTCTCAGGAAGGGCCTCCAGCATGGGCAAGGCCGGGGCAAGAAGGATGACCCTTTCCACCTGGGCGGGGTGATCAATGGCAAAAACGGTTGCCATGAGCCCGCCAAAACTGGAGCCTATCAGCGTTATAGCGGACTGCCCGGAAAGGACCTTTTCCAGTTTTTCGAGCCTTTTTTGCAGTGGCCCTTCAAAATTTGGAATGATCATATCCGGGTATTTGTCCCGGAAAAAGCGGCCCTTCGTTCCCTGGTTGCTGCTGTCTAGACCGTGAATAAAGATCTGAGTCATTTTCTCCTCTACCCGCACCCTATGCTCCGCTTGTTCTGGGCATCAATGGCGGCCGCAATCTCTTTTTTGCCGGCTTCCCTTACACTGAGGACATCCAGGTCCATAGAGGCGGCAATTCCTGCCATGGGTTTGTTGAAGTCCGCCAGCACCGTTTCAGATCGGACCTCCAGCACCTTGAAAGAGACCAGTGCTCCCTTCTTCATCTGGCGATAGAACTGCCCTTTCTTGATACGGTTCTTTATCAGCCCCTCCTTAGGAATCTCATGCACCAGGATAGGATCGTACTCTCCATAAATTTCATCAGGAGGGATGTGTACCTGTATCTTATCCCCGGGTCGCGCATGCTCAAGGGCCTTTTCCAGCGACGCAGGCTGCCTTTCCACGCCGAATATGAACTCAATGGTTTCTTCAGGGCGTTCTTTCACTGTTCCATCCGGCAGATGGCTCCGCATGACGAACTTCATTGTGACGGCCATGCCAGTAGTAATGTCTTGCATATTCCCCCTCATCGGATTTCTACTATTTCGTATTCCTGGAGACCTCCGGGAGCTCTCACCTTGATTTCGTCTCCTTCTTCTCTGCCAATAAGGGCCTGCCCTATGGGAGAAGTAACAGAAATTTTCCCCTGCTCGGGATTGGATTCATAGGGACCAACCAGTTGGTAAGCGGTCTCTTCCTCTGTTTCGAGATTATATACGGTGACTGTCCTGCCGAAGACGGCCCGGTCCACGGGACCATTGTCCGGTTCGATCACTTCAGCGTTGCCGACTGCCGCCTTCAACTCATTGATTCTTCCTTCCAAAAAGGACTGTCGTTCCTTGGCTGCGTGGTATTCGGCATTTTCGCTGATATCCCCGTGGCTCCTGGCCTCTTCAATTGCCTTAATATTCTTGGGTCGTTCCACATTCATTAAATGCCCAAGCTCTTCTCTCAACTTGACAAGACCTTCTCTTGTGATTGGAATTCTTTCCATTTTACAACTGCCCTCTCATCAAAAAAAATATTGCCCATGTCGCCATCCGGCGAATCACAGGCTTATAACCTGGATTTCTCACCGATCTTCGTCACGAGACTATGGAAAAGCCCAGGTTCCGAAGATTATAACACTATCTTCTCTGCTTTTCCACAGCAAAAACAGGTTTTTTTCTGGCCCGCATTTCTCACGGGTCTTCGTAGCGAGGTGGTGGCGAGTTCCGTGGATAGCAAGTTGAGCTTGCGAAATTCCGCTATCGGGAGCGCGCGAAGAAAAATGGATGAATGCGTACTATCAGTACGTCGAAGTCATTCTTCTAGCGCAACGCAGGAGACATGGGGCTATCCGCCGCCGCAATAGATTGCCCGCGAGAAATGCGGGTTAGCTGTTCTCAGACTCCGAGTCCCAGCAGCCTCCCTCCCTGGAAAATAACAAGGGCTATGATATACGCGACAACCAGGTTAAAACTGATTGAAAACGCCGCCCACCGCCAGGAACTCTCTTTGCTCATGATAATGACTGTAGCAAAGCAGGGTACGTAGAGCATGGTAAAAATAAGAAGGGTAAAGGCCAGCAGGGGATTCCAGCGGGGATCGCTTTTCAGCCTGTCCGACAAGGAACCTCCGGCTTCCGGATCGCTCTCTCCCAGGGAATAGGCTGTCCCCAACGTGGAGACCACGATCTCCTTGGCTGCAAAGCCTCCCACCAGGGCAATATTGACCCGGTAGTCAAAACCCAGAGGCCAGGTTACTCTTTCCAGGGCGCGGCCGATCCATCCTGCCACAGTACGATTCAGCGTGGCCTGCTGTTTCTGGGTTGCAATTTCTTTCAGGCCTTTCTGCAATTGAAGGTAACGCCTGGCAACCGCGACCAATTCCTTTTGCTGAATCTCGGGCCAGGAACGCGCCTTTTTAAAAACAACGGCCGCCTGCACCAGGGGAAATAGCGGGTTTTTTTCCAGCCGGGCGAGAGCGTTGCCATCCCTTTGTTGCTGGGCCGAATGGTACTGGAGAGAGAGGCTGTGCAGGCTGTGCAGTTCCTGCGGGCTCCTTATGAAATCCTGCACATGAGGAGCGGTTAGAAAGGCCTTCTCAAGTCCCGCTGCACGCTCGGAAAAGGTACTGACCTGGTCTTTTGAAAGTCCTGGGAATGTCATCATTGCCCAGAGGACTATGGATATCCCCAGGATAACGGTTCCGGCCTTCTTGATGTACTGCCAGGTCCTTTCCCAGGTGTGAATCAACAGTCCCTTAATGGTCGGCGCCCGATACGGGGGAAGCTCCATGACAAACGGTGTCTTCGGCCCCTTCAGGACGGTGGAGCGGATAATCTTGGCCGCAAACAGGGCAAATCCCCACGACAGCATGGTAAGGATAAAAAGCACCCGTGCCCGGTTATGGGGGAAAAAGGCCGCGATGAGGACAGCGTATACGGGCAACTTGGCCCCACAATTCATGAAAGGCACGACCAGCAGGGTGGCGATTCTCTCTTTCGGATCCCTCAGCGTCCTGGTTGCCATGACGCCAGGCACCGCACACCCTCCTGAAATTCCGCCGCTCACAATCAAGGCCATGACCGAATTGCCGTGGAGACCGAACCACCGTAAAACCCGGTCAAGCATATAAGCCACCCTGGCCATGTATCCCGAATCTTCCATAACGGCAATGGCCAGAAACATAAACATGATCAACGGTACAAAGCCCAAGACCCCCCCCATACCGTCAATAACTCCCGAAACGATAAGGGACTGGAGGTTCCCGGCGGGGATCACCAGGGATACCCCTTGTTTCAGCAATTCAAAGAGGCTTTCGAGCCAGGTGACCGGTGCTTCGCTGACGTAAAAGGTGACACTGTAGATCCCGTAAAGGACAAGAACCATGATAAGTGGCCCCAGAATACGGTTTGTCAGGATCCGGTCAATATAGTCGGAAGAATTGAGACGCGATTCAATTTTTCTCTTCAGGCACTTCTTGGTAACTCCCGCTATGTATCCGTAACGGTAGTCAGCAATGATTCCCTCGGGTTCTTCTTCAAGGGTGGACATCAAATGTTTCGACGTTCTGGTACAGATTTTTTCAATTCTGGGCCCTGGCTCCGGCTCTTTTTCCAAAAACCCGAGGATCTGGCTGTCACCTTCAAGGCACTTGATCGCCAGCCATCGAGTCGGATATTTTCCATCAGTCACCTGGCTCGATTGGACGATATCCTCTATTTCGGCAAGGCTCTCGTCAATATCCCTCCCATAGGTAATGACCGCTGGCTCCCATTCTTTCGATCGGGTTCCAAATTCAACCACTTTGTCGAGGAATCGCTTTATCCCTTTGCTGGATCTAGCCACCATGGGTATAACAGGCACCCCCATCAACCGTGAAAGCTCTTCCGGATCAATACTGATACCCCTCGATTCAGCCAGATCCATCATGTTGAGGGCGATCATCAGCGGAACCCCGAGTTCCTTGAACTGGACGGCCAGATAGAGGTTTCGATCCAGGTTGGATGCATCAACCACATCAACTACCAGGTCAGGCCTTTCGTTGACCACAAAATCCCGGGCCACAATTTCTTCCAGGGAATACGCGGTGAGGGAATAGGTACCGGGCAGGTCCACCACTTCAATCTCTTGCTCTTTATGGAAAACCCGGCCAACTTTCTTTTCCACCGTTACGCCCGGGTAATTGGCAATATGTTGCCTGGCACCGGTAATGGCATTAAACAAGGTGGTCTTTCCTGAATTGGGGTTTCCCGACAGGGCTATGGTGAGCTTCTTTTCGGGCTTCGCCCCTTGTCGGTCTTCGGGGATATCCACTTCCACCATGATGTAGCTCGCCTCGTTGTTTCTCAGGGTCAGTGTATAATCCCTAATCTTTATGGCCACCGGATCTTTCAGGGGGGCCCTCCCCTGGATCTTAATGGGTGTGTCAGGCACAAGGCCCATCTCTCTGATCCTGCGCCCCATCTCACCCGTGGCAGAGACCTTTCGGACAATTCCCGCTTGGTTATCCTGCATTTCCCGCATTCTGATAACCTTTTTCACTCCGGCTTTTCCCCCTCTTCAATCAACCACCGTCTGGATACATTTTTCACGTGTTTCCTAGACAATAATGTCTCACCATGTGGTATGCAACTTTCTTTTTTCCGTCGCCTGCTCTGCAGCTATGAACGGATTCACAGGTGAAATGACTTCATGGGTTGACCTCTTCTGTAGACGTGTGCACATGGGGAAGTCGCCCATAGCCATGGGCGTGCACATGCGTATGTGGGACAACCTCTTCTTCCGTGGTGAGCTTTCCATTCACCATGGCGTAGATCCTGCCGGTGGCCTTCACGATAAAATCCATATCATGAGAGATCAGGATATAGGAAAGATCCAGGGTCTCCAGAATAGAAATGAGCCTCCGCGTGGTCTCGGCATCGAGTCCCGTGGTGGGCTCATCCAGGAGCAGTATTTCCGGTTTCATGGCGAGGACGGTTGCAAGGGAGACCAACCGTTTTTCCCCTCCTGACAGCTTGTGGGTCACTCGGTCCTCAAAGCCATCGAGCCCGAGAGATCCGAGCGTCTGGGTAGCGATCTCCCGCGCCTCCCTGCTGGACCAGCCCTGGTTCAAAGGCCCGAAAGCAACATCTTCCAGCACTGTTGGGCAGAAAAGCTGGTCATCTGCATCCTGAAAAAGGAGCCCTATTTTTTGCCGGACCTCTCTGAAATCCGCTTCCCGCTGCATTTTTTTCCCAAAGAGTTCGATGTTTCCTGACGACGGGTGAAGGAGTCCCATGGTCAGGAGAAAAAGGGTGGTTTTGCCACTGCCGTTCGGTCCGACCAGGCCCACCTTCTCCTTTGCAGAAAGTTGAAACGAGACGTGATCGAGTGCAGATGCATGTCCGTTATAGGAGAAGGAGAGATTTTCAATATTGATCATGACATTTTCTTTCTTCATTCGTTACCCTTGTACGCTTATGCAATTAATCCAAAAACATGGCCCCCTCACATTTACATCCATTCTAATAAGGCCATGGCTACCGCGCCGGATAGCAGAATCACGGTCAGAGCAATATCGGCACCGTGCACAGAAAATTCATACAGAGTATAAAATCGACCTTTGAAACCCCTGCAGAGCATGGCCTCTCTTACCCTCTCCGCCCGCTCGTAACTTTTCACCAAGAGCATCCCCACCAGGTAGGCATAGGTGCGATAGGTGTGGAGGTTGCTTCTTGCCCGGAATCCCCTGATTTTCAAGGCCCTCAACAATCGTTGATATTCTTCATAAATAACATGAATATAACGATAGGTAAAGAAAAAGAGCTGAACCATCTTGTCCGGAATGCCCAAGTCTCCCATGGCATGCCCCAGGGCGAAAACCGGGGTGGTGGACACCAGTGACAGGAAGGCAAGCACAATGATGTTGGACCGGATGGTGATATGGGCGGCCAAGGCAATGCCTTCCCTGCTGGCGGCAAAGGGACCAAGCGTCCATAAGGCCTCCCCGCTCACGGTAAAGGGAAGAAGGAACCAAAGAAAGAGAATCAACCCATTCACCATGAGCAGCCTGATGAAGACCTTCCAGAGGGGAAGCCTTGCCAGCAAAACCAAGCCGAGAGCCAAAAAGGCACCGGGTATATAGGCAGGCCACCGGGATGAAACAGCGACAATCGCTGAAAGCACGGCCGCGGTAACCAGCTTGAGCCTGGGATCCATGCGATGAACAAGGGAATCACCCTGGCTGAAATCTTCCTCTATCATACTTCCTCTTCCTTAAGGATGATTCTGGCGTCTACGACAGCCACACCCTTTTCGTACACGACGACCGGGTTCAGATCCATTTCCCTGATATCCGGATATGCCTCAATCACCTCGGAGCAGGTGAGCAATAGCCTCCTCAGCGCCTTTTTATCCGCGGGCGGCCGTCCACGATAGCCGTCAAGGATGACGGAAGCCTTGATTTCATCAATCATCTTCCTTGCTGAAGGAGGAGAAATAGGCAATACCCTGAAGGAGACATCTTTCAGGATCTCCACCAGGACACCCCCAAGACCGAACATGATGACCGGTCCGAACTGGTCATCTATCTCGGTTCCGATGATGACCTCGACGCCTTGTTCGGCCATGGGGGAAACAAGGACACCCCGAATGTCGGCCTGCGGGTTGTATTTTTTCGTGTTCGAAATAATCTCATTAAATGCGGTTCGCACCGCTTTTTCAGAACCCAGATTCGTTCTCACCCCGCCGGCGTCGCTCTTGTGCAGGATATCGGGGGAGACGATCTTCAAGGCCACATCCTGGCCGATGTCCCGAAATATCTCCACTGCCTCATCCGCTGTTTTGGCCATCCGTTCGGAAAGAATCGGGGCACCATGTAATTGCAAAAGTCTCTTCGCCTCAAATTCAAGAAGCGAGTTACGCTTATCCTTTCTGGCGCCTGCAATAATATCCTTCCCCTCCTCTCTTGCCCTTTCGCCCCACTTGAAAACAAAATTGGCCTTTGAGTGGTACTTCTTGAGATAATTTCCATACGTGGCCAGCGCGTTCACACATCTGCAGGCCACCTCCAGGGAATCATAGACTGGTATGTTGTAATAGCGCAGGAGTTCCAGGGAATGGGGCCGCTCATAATTATACAGGCTGTGGAGAACGATGGGCTTGTTTCGCTTTCTAACCATCTTCCCCATCTGGTGGGCCGCGTCTTCTTCTTTGAGGGCTAGGCTTTCGGCAAATCGGATTCCATACCCGCCGAAAAGGCCCACGATCAGGAGCCCCCCGATGTTATTGTCCTTGAGGATAATCCTGGCACAGTCAGCAAACAGAGAGGGATCTGAATCCGTGCCACCCGCCACGTCAACCGGATTGGGTACCGATGCGGCATCCGGCAGGATCTCCCGCAACCTTGCCTGGGTCTTTTCGCTGAGCGGGGGTATGTCGACCCCCAGGTCCGTCAGGATATCGGACGCAATGGTGGCATGCCCCCCGCCGTCCGCCAGGATCGCAATACTGTTGTTCTTTATAGGCGGGAGACTGGAAAGTGTTTCCGCCATGGGAAAGAGATCATCCGGGTTTTCTGTCACAATGATTCCCGCGCGCTCAAAGGCCGTCTTGGCCACTTCCGACATGCCGGCGAGGGACCCGGTATGCGATCCGGCGGACCTCTGGCCCGTCGAAGACCGCCCGCTTTTCAGCAGGACAATCGGTTTGTAGAGTGTCGTCCTGTACGCCTCCTGCAGGAACTTCCTCCCCTCGCTCATGCCCTCCACATACATGAGGATTGCCTTGGTATCGGGATCATCACGGAAAAAGGCCAGGTATTCGTGGAACTTGATATCCGCCTCATTTCCCACTCCCACGTAGTAGGAAAAGCCCTTCTGGCTCTTGACCTTTGCCTCGGTTATGAGGGTGAGGGCCATATTTCCGCTCTGGGTGAGAAGCGCAATATCCCCTTTGGGCGCATCACGGAGACCCACCAGGTTCAGACTGTCTTTCAAGTTAATCATGCCCGAGGTGTTGGGACCGATGAGACGAATATGGTTTTTTCGCGCCACTTCAACCATTTCCCTTTCGAGGCCCTTTCCTGCCGCCCCCGTCTCTCCGAATCCTCCCGCGATGATGACGGCGCCATGGATGCCCTTTTTTCCACAGTCTTCCAGTATGGCGGGAATGGTCCTGGCCGGGGTGGTTATCAGGGCAATATCCACCGGATCCGCTATGTCTGAGACCTTTTTGTAGCATTTCAATCCCAGGATGCTCAACTCCTTGGGGTTTACCGGATAGATTCTGCCGCCGTATTTCTCATCAAGAAGGGTCCTGATGGCCTGGAAACCCCTCTTTGTCTCGCTCTTCGATGCGCCGACAATGGCGACCGATTCTGCGTCCAAAACATGTTTTAGGTCCATTTTCCGCGCTTGCTCCTTATGCTTCATCCTTCTTTCTGTCTTCAAAACTTTTCAGTGATTCCTGCCGCTCCTTTGTGGATACGCATGCCAGACATGCCTCCACTTCGTAATCCATCAGGGCCTCCAGGCTCACCTCACCCCTGGCCATGAGCAACCCCCGTTTGATCATCCTGAGCGAAAAGGCGGAATTCTTCACGATTTTTCCTGCCATTGCTCTGGCTTCATCCATCAAGTTCTCCAGGGGGACGGCCTTGTTGACCAGGCCGATCCTCTCCGCCTCCCTCCCGTCGATGTATTCCGCGGTAAAGAGAAGCTCCCGTGCCTTTGCCGGACCAATCAGGTCCTGGACCAGCCGCATGGCGCCTCCGGTCACTGAGGATGTCACCCGTGCCTCAGGGGAACCGATCTGTGCCTCCTCCGCGGCAATCCGGATATCACAGGCAAGAGCCAGTTCGTATCCTGAACCCAGGGCATACCCGTTAATGGCTGCGATGGTGGGTTTTTCAAACCGGATGATTTTCCGTGATGCCTCCTGCAGTTCTCCCAGGTAATCACGATAGTCCTCAATGGTCCGGGTCTTCGATTCCTTCAGATCCGCACCCGTGGAAAAGGCCCGGCCCTCTCCAGTAATGATCACCGCCTTGATACCGGAATCGGTCCTGGCATCTTCCAGGGCCTCCTGAAAGTCCAGCCACAACTGCTTGTTCATGGCGTTCAATACCTGGGGCCTGTTCAATCTTATGGTGGCTATGTCGGCCTCTTTTTCATATATGATACACTCAAAATCCATTCCTTTCCTCCCAAAATATAATTTCAGGTCATTTTGCCCTATGCCTTACGCCTCGGACACTCCCGCCAGCAATGCCTAAAAAAATGAGCCGCGCCCGCGACCGGGGGCAGCTCTGCTTAATGCTGGAACCGGATGACCTACTTGATTCGATAGGAGACAAGGGGGACCGGACAGTAGCGGAACATCTTTTCCGCCACCGACCCCACCAACACATGCTGGAGGTCGGTTCTCCCTTTTGGTCCCATCACGACCAGGTCTATCTTTTCCTCCTTGACGATCTCCAGCAGGATGTCCAGGGGATGCCCCACCCGGAACATGGTCTTGAGCCTTTCCCGGGCAAAGGGGATACCCTCCATCAATTTTTCCAGTTCCGCTGCACGTTCCTTAATAACTCCTTCTTTATATTCCTGAGGATCTACCTCGTATCCCATTGATTGAATGCTGCTTACCGCCTGCATGTCCCGGATATTGATGACATTTGCTATGATGAGCTGGGAATCAAGACGGGTAGCAAGTGCTGCAGCATACTCGATGATACCTTGAGAGTATTTTGAAAACCCGATGGCTGCCAGAATCCTCTCTATCTCTTTCATAATTTCTCCCTCACTTCCCTGCTTCGAGGGGCCGCACGGCCAGGGCCCGATATGCCTTCTTCTTCACCAAGCGGTCTGTGTAGGAATAGCCACGCTCAAAATTAAAAACCCTGGCCGTGATACTCCTTTTCCCGGAAGACCATACCCATCCACAGCTCAAACGGATCTCAGGCACGATCTTTACCCGCTGGCCGCAATCGGATTCATACCCCTTGTAGCCCCTGTCCGTGACATACAGGCTCTTGAGTTCTTCGAGGGTCGGCAATCGCCAGCCTTCTCTCTTTTCAGAAGGCAGGCTGTACGGGAAGGTATATTTGGCCCAGCGCTCAGCCCCCTTCCAGTCGATATCCCCCTGGTTGTCCGTCTTGCTCCACATGACACCCAGGAGGTGATCCGTTACCGTGCCGTCACCGTTGTCCAGGAATCGTCCCCCGGCCATGACCTGGGAAAGGAGGAGCAGGAAACCCATGCCAAGGAAAGGCAATATGAATGCTGCCATTTTACGCATTTCTTCCTCCTCCCCCTTCAGGTTTCAACTCTTGCCGGGGCAGGAACTCTGGAAGCCCTCGGCCGCTGGAGGAGATAGACCAGGCCGAATATGGCAAGCCCGATCGGGTACATCCAGTACCGTTCCCCATGTTGGACTCCCAACCACCCTGCCACGGCACCCGGGCGCATGAGGGTGAAGGTCACCGCAAGGAGCAAAGGAATTTCGTAGAACCTGTTCTTGGCCACAAACCAGTTCTGGGTGGCCGAGGCAAACGCAAAGTTCCCGATGCAGGCCATAGCAAATATCAAAAATGCCTGGGTCCAGCTATTGATATTGTGGAGGATCAGATCCGCATTGAAAATAAACATGAAGGGCAGAATGGCCGTCCGGATATCATACATGAACCCCTGGATACCGGTGGGTATGGGGGGTGATTTGGCAATGGCCGCGGCCGCGTATGCGGCCAGTCCCACAGGGGGCGTGTCATCCGCCAGGATCCCGAAGAAAAAACAGAAGAGGTGGGCGGCCATGATCGGCACGACAAAACCCATGTCTCCCCCCACTTGCACAATAACCGGGGCAGTCAGGGAGGCCATAACGATATAGGTGGCCGTCGTGGGGAGTCCCATCCCGATAATCAGGCTGGCGAACGCAGTAATGACGAGCAGAAGGTAGACATTGTCACCGGCGAGCACTCCAACGATCTCGGTGATGAGCTGGCCCAACCCCATGGCCACTACACCGACGATGATGCCGGCGGCGGCAGTGGCCATGGCCACGGCGCACATGTTGCGGGCCCCGTTTGCCAGACCCGTAAAGATATCCGTTATGCTCTTCTTGACGGCAGGCCCTATGGGTTCTTTGTTGAGATACGCCTTGACCGGGTTCTGGAAGAGCATGACCACGGCCAGGATCCACACCGCGTGAAAGGCTGATAGCTCAGGGGAATGCCGCAGGATAATCAGTTCATAGAGCAGGACAATCAGCGGAATAAGGTAATGGAGACCCCGCAGAAATGTCTTGAAAAACGGCGGTAATTCATTGCGGGGAATTCCTTTCAGGCCCAGCTTTGAGGCCTCGATATGGGTGATATAGAGCAACGCAGCGTAAGAAGCAAAGGCCGGAATGGCCGCCGCCTTGATGACCTCGATATAGGGGACATTGACATATTCCGCGATAATAAACGCGGCCGCTCCCATGATGGGCGGGGCGATCTGGCCGTCCGTGCTGGCAGCCACTTCCACGGCCGCGGCCTTTTTGGCAGGATATCCGACCTTTTTCATTAGGGGGATAGTAAAAGTCCCCGTTGTGACGATGTTCGCGATACTCGATCCATTCACCATGCCGGTGAGGCCACTTGCCAGGACCGCTGCCTTTGCCGGTCCCCCCTTGAACCCGCCCAGGAGACTCAGGGCAAGGCCGATAAAGTACTCACCGGCTCCGGCCTTTTCCAGCAGGGACCCGAAGAGCACAAACAGGAAGACAATAGTGGCCGATACATCCAGTGGAACGCCGTAGATACCCTCTGTGGACATGCTCATCTGGCCGACAAACCTGTCTAGAGAGACCCCTTTGAATGAAATCACATCGGGCATGTACGGCCCCAAAAAGGCGTAGAGGCAGAAAAAAATGGCAATGATGGAAAGCGCCGGACCAATGACTCTTCGAGACGCCTCAAGGAGGAGGACCAGAAGGACCATCCCGATCACGATGTCTCGGAGGATGGGTGCGCCGTAACGCGAATTGATGCCAACGTAATCGATGGCAATGTATAGCGCTGACAAACAGGCCGCCAGGGCAACAATATAGTCGATGACAGGGATCCTGTCCTTGGCAGAGAGGAATTTTAGCCCCCAGTGGGTCTTTTTGAAAAGAGGGTAATTGAGAAATACCATCAGAAATGCAAAGCCCAGGTGGATGGCCCTGATAAAGACAGTATCAAGGATGAGCCAGCTTGCGATGGACAGTTGAAAAAAGCACCAGATAACGCCGATGGTGGGAATCACATACTTTGAAGGCCCAGTTGGCTTCCTGGAAATGCCCGCTTCTTCCTCTGCTAACCGGCGGGCCTCTTCCAGACCATCATCTTTTCTTTCGGCTTCAAGAAGATTCATGTCAGTACCCCTATCGGATCAACAGATTCTCTTTTTCCAAACGACCAAAACCCCTGTTCCATCAGTCGCACCGGAATGTCCAGAAAGTCCTGGATGCAGAAACCGGGAGGGTAGCAATGCTGCCACCCTCTCGATTCCCTAGAAAACTATTTGAGGCCAACCTCTTTAAAATATTTCATTGCCCCCGGATGGATCGGGGCGGTCATACCTTCCAGCATGTTCTTCTTGGTGAGAACGGAATAAGCCGGATGGAGTTTCTTGAAGGCCTCAAAGTTATCAAAGACCTCTTTGGTAATCGAATATACAACCTTATTAGGTTCTTTAGCGGAAGTAACAAAGGTGGCCTTGACCCCAAAGGTGGGCACGTCTTCTTTGTTGGTGGCCGTGGGATAAAACTTTATGGGGATATAGGCCTTTGCATAGTAGGGATACTTAGCCAGAAGCTTGTCAAGCCCGGTGATGGGGACAAAATGGACCTTTCTCCTGCCGGCTGTTGCCTCCTTGATGGCGCCGCTCGGGTGTCCCACGGTGTAGAAAAACGCATCAATGCGGCCGTCCTGGAGGAGCCCAGGGGCCTCCGCGGCTTTTGCACTCTCTGCAGTGAGGTCTTTCTCGTAATCAATACCCGCATTGGCCAGGGCGTCAATGGAGTTCTGGCGCTGGCCCGAACCGGGATTCCCGATGTTCACCCGCTTGCCACGCAGGTCCTGGATCGAGTTAATGCCCGCATCGTCAGCAGCCACAAGGGTAACCGATTCAGGATGGATGGTAAATACGGCCCGGAGGTTCTTCTGCGGGCCCTTGTCTTTCCACTCGGCAAGGCCGTTCCAGGCCTGGTACTGCCGGTCAGACTGGCAGATTCCAAAATCCAGATCTCCAGACAGGACCGCATTGATATTGAAGACCGACCCGCCGGTCGACTCCACCGTCGCACGAATGCCATATTGTTTCCGCTTCTGGTTGACCATCTTGGCAATGGCTCCACCGGTAGGATAATAAACGCCGGTAATGCCACCCGTTCCAATGGTCACAAAGGTGGTTTTGGCCTGGGCTGTGCCAGAAGTAACACCAGCAAAAAGTGCAATACCGAACAGCAGCGCAATACTCAGAATAAGCAGTTTTTTCATTGTACATCTCCTTTAAAAAATGTCTGGATTTTCAAAAAACCAGGCTTTTCTTTGCCTGTTCCCAAAAAAATATCGTTTTAACCCTCCTTTCTCTATCTTGATTTTCCTGGAATCAAAGATGAAGCCGATATGGCCTCTCCAATGGTGAATGCCGGAAGTATGAATTTGTGGTGGCACATTGAACAAGAGAATCTTCTCTCAAACAACGGGAAAAGCATGGCTCATCAATGCCCCGTAAAGGCTTGATGGGTGATGAAAGTTCGGGGTTTTGTTTCTCGCTATTTCTTTATCAAGAAACTTCCAATAAATCAAGCTCTTTAATTTGCACTCCTTTTCTCAGTCACTGGGTGTTGTACCTCAAATTTCATTTTTTCCGGTGCTTATCAGCACAATCCCCGTGAGCAGGGCGGAAGGGATCTCTTTGGGGTCGGTCGCGCGCGTTATCTCATGGATCGGCCAGTGCACCCTTTTCGCGAGCTTGAACACATTGACCCCGAGGGCCTCTATGGACGGGCGGGCAACATCAGGAAATCGGCATTTTCCTTCACCAGTTAAGGCCGCACAAGGTACATCAGGGCAAAAAACCGGCTTGCAGGAACCCGCACCCAGCCCCCTCGAACCTTTCCACCCCAGTTCAATGGCACGATGCTCAAGCCGCGCTACGATCATGAAAATATCCCGAAATGGCCCAAATTGCTCCTCTGAGAAGAGGAGTTCGGGTTCCACATCAATCTTGAAAAATACGGCCTTATCGAACTGGGAAATCCAGGCCCTCGCCTCCGGAGGTCCCATGACAAAGGGAGGGCAGTTAGCGCTCTTGCCGTAGCCGTCGCAGGCCGGGGGCCGACACATCTCCACAATCGCATCTTCAACGGGAATATCCGCTGCCTTGATCACTTTGGAATCCGTTGCGCCAAGCCGCATCGCCTCTTGCTGAAGAATTTCAGCATTCATAGCATCCTTCTTCCGGATCACGGAATGGTGTCCACCGCGGCAAACCGGGGCTCATGGAGCGGGATTAGAATATCGGCCATTTCCTTTACCTTCAGCATGATATCATAGGCCTCATAAGGGTTCACATTTGTTCCTGGGGGAATGACCTCCATTTCCATGGCGGTGATCTCCTTGGGCGGGTAGAAATTATCCTTGATCACACAGAAACCCGTGATCGCGGCCCTGCCTCCAGGGGTCTTTACAAACACAGTGACACCTCCGGGGGTATGGGCGGGTGTGTGCATGACCTCTATGCCGGGGAGGATTTCCCCATCAGCGGTCACGGTCTCAATCTGGCCGTTTTCCTCCACATCTTCGATATAGTCTTCCAGGTACCGGAAATCCAGGGGATGAGGATCGTGAATGGTCTCCAACTCCTTTTCATGGACAAAAAAACGGGCATTGGTGCATTTATAGTCGTTTTCGCAGTGATCATTGTGGAGATGAGTGTGTATAACCACGTCAATATCCCCGGGTGACAGGCCCCATCGGCCGAGACCCTCTTCAATCGTATAGATCTTTCCACCGATCTTTTCTTCCCTGTCCCTGGATTGCAAGGGGCTCATCTCTCCTGTATCCACCAGGACCTTTTTGTCTCCGCCTTCGAGATACCAGGAATAGATGGGGATGGTATAGGGTTGCCCATAGGCATACTGGTAGGTCATCATTCCCTTATCAAAGGCCTTGGTGCCCAGGACGATGGGATGAATTCTATATGTCGCCATTCGATAATACCTCCTTTCAGAGACGATGTTAGGTCATTGGCCGGGAATAATCAACCCGATGGTTGCCATTCTCAAAAGAGGATAAGGATATTAGCCCATTTCTCTTGACACATTTAAGAATATCCATTATTTGGACATGATTCATGGTTTTTTCGGCTGGGAGGCACAGCTTTTGCATTTTATTAAGGTCTGGCAATACTGCTAATACCGAGGAAGAAAGGAGCATCATTTTTATTATGGAATATTCCATCAGCCCGGACGGCGAAGGATTCAAGATCCCTGAAGAGGACGACTACCAGGCCGAATATGAACGTCTTGAAAAACTGGTAACCGAGAAGAGGGCGGAAGGCCTTGAAATCGTGGTGGTAATGGGCCTCGGTTTCGTGGGAGCGGTCATGGCCGGCGTTTGCGCTGACTCGGTGGACAAGGAGACCGGAAAACCGGGGAAGTTTGTCATCGGCATGCAGCGGCCCAGCACCCGGAGTTTCTGGAAGATCCCGGTCTTCAACCGCGGTGTCTGTCCCATCAAGGCTGAAGACCCTGAGGTGGCCCCCCTGATCGAGCGCTGTGTGAGGGAAAAGGAGACACTCATCGCCACGTTCAGTTACGATGCCCTCGTCTTTGCTGACGTGCTCGTGGTTGATGTGCAGTGCGACTTTATCAAGGAGGAACTGGGCAATCTCAGCACCGGCCACGCTGAAATAAGTGCCCTGGAGGATAGTTTCAAGATCATTGGCGAGAAAATCCCGCCTGAATGCCTTGTGCTCATAGAAACAACCGTCCCCCCAGGAACCACCGAGTACATCGCCTACCCCCATATCAAGAAGGCCTTCAGGAAACGCGGGATTGACTCCGACCCCCTCCTTGCCCACAGTTTTGAGCGGGTCATGCCGGGAAGGGAATATGTCAGGTCCATCAGGGATTTCTGGCGGGTATGCAGCGGCATAAACGATGAAAGCCGGGAGAAGGTGGTGAGCTTCCTGTCGGGAATCCTTAACGTGGAAGAATTTCCCCTTACGGTCCTGGAAAAACCCATTGAAAGCGAGACCTGCAAGATCGTTGAAAACAGTTACCGGGCGACTATCCTCGCCTTCCTGGATGAGTGGAGCCGTTTTGCCGAAACAAACGGGGTCGACCTGATCAAGGTGGTCCAGGCCATAAAGGTGCGGCCCACCCACAACAACATTATCTTTCCCGGTCCCGGAATCGGCGGCTACTGCCTGCCCAAGGACGGAGGCCTGGGCCTTTGGGCCTACAGGCACCTGATGGGATTTGAGAACGATATCTTCAAGATCACACCCCAGGCCATCAATATTAACGACACCCGGGCCCTGCGAGCGGCACAGCTCGTCAGGGATGCCATGAGAAATATGGGCAAGATCGTGGCCGCATCTCAGGTTACTCTGCTCGGCGCTTCCTACCGGGAGGACGTCGGAGATACACGCTACAGCGGCTCTGAGATCATTATTCGAAAGCTCACCGAAATGGGCGCTGAAGTGCACGCCCATGACCCGTATGTCCACCACTGGTGGGAGCTGGAAAAACAAGACACCTATCCAGCGGTAGGAAAAGGCTGGGCAAGGTTTTTCAGAAACCAGAAACACCTCCAGGATTTCCGCATGATGCCCGACCTCAGAGCTGCCTTACAGGGATCTGATGCGGTGGTCTTTGCAGTGCGGCACAAACCCTACCTGAACCTTGCCCCCGAAGAAGTGGTCCAGATGGCTGGGGGCCCTCTTGCGGTGGTAGACTGCTTCGGTATCCTGGACGACGAAAAGATAGAGCACTACTTTGAACTGGGATGTGAGGTAAAAGGCCTCGGTCGGGGGCACATAAACCGGATAAAAGACAAGATCCGGAAACGCAAAATGGGAATTGCCTGACCTGAAAGCCCATCCAGGTTATCCAGCCACGCCTAGGGTTGCTCCTTATCACCGGTCTCCGGCACAAACGCGCTGGGGCCGGCGACCAGGTGAATCCCGTTTTTGAGTTTGACCACGTAAAGGTTGTAGGAAGAACCGGTCTTCTCCAGGACCTCTCCCCTGAGGCCTTTGTAGCCTTTTGTCATTTCCACGGTTGTACCTGGTTCCAGCATACAGTTCCTCTTTAAACTTCATGCCGATGAAAAACAAACCTTCATCCCACCAAACCGTACTATGGACAAACATGAAACACAGGGATACAGGGTATGGCATCTTTTCTTCGATTCCGAGTCTCCCGGGCCAGTCACGAAGAAAAAGACCATACCTTGTAACCGGAAGATCCAAAACAAATATTGACACCTGCGCCCAATTATTGCCTAATAGAATGCTCCGGCATCGCGTTTCTCCCTTTACGGCCGGGTGATCGTGTCTTGCCGGGGCTGTTTCCGTTTCTTTGGCCTCTCGGTGGCATCATGATAACCCGACGGAAATTCTCTGCGCTTCATCAGCTCAGGGGGATTCTTTCCCAATGATCTGCCCGAAATGTGGATTCAACCAGCCTGAAGATATCTATTGCGCCCGGTGCGGCGTCCATGTCAAGAAATATCATCAAAAACAGAAAAAGAAAACGCTCATCATCCTGGCATCCGTCCTGATCATTATTGGCGGAGCCGCTCTCTTTACCGGCAGGGTTTACCGGGAAAAAGGAACAAGGTTTACCGTGGTCCGATCCCCGTCTCCTGCAGTTACTCAGCTTAAAAAACCCTCCCGGGTAATCAAACCAAAGCGAGCCTCTTCGCCCCCGAAAAGATCGTCGCCAGCCAGGAGCAACGGACAAAAAGAGAAGTTGCCTGTTGCCACCACTGAATCCCAAGCACTCGCAGGCCCTCAATCGCCCGCGGCCGAGACGCCTTCCAAAAAAGAAAAAGGCAGCCAAATAGCAAAAGAAAAGGAGGAGACACCCTCTGCGCTTCAGTGGTTTGACAGGGGAACAGCCCTGAACGATGATTCCACTGCCGAGATTGCCTGTTACCAGAAGGCCATTGAGCTGAACCAGGCGTTTGCGCCTGCCTACTATCGTCTTGGTGCCATTTATTTTCGCAATGCCGAATATGATCTGGCCGACCAAGCCTTTGCCCGGTTCTTGAAGTTCGCAACCGATGAGCAAAAAGGTATCTACGATATCTACGTTTTCTATTCTCCGACGGAGGTCGAAGGTCTTGGCCGGGAAGAAAGTCAACCCGACTCCGCTATCGCCTCGAAAAAACAACCTTCCGGTCAGGATAAATCAGCTTCCCCGGGCCAAGGAGAAAACAGTGAAAGCAAAGCAGAGCATCCCAAGGAAATGCAAGCTGCCATTCCTTTCGAAACTTTGGGTGATCATATCATTGTGATGGTCCGCCTGAACAGGGATATCACGGCCAGGATGCTCCTCGACACCGGCGCGGGGATCACGGTTCTCTCTACCAATCTGGCAGAAAAGGTAAACCTGACCACGGACGGGACCGGAACTATCCTTCTCAAAACCCTTACAAGAAAGGTCCGTGCACCTCTCGCGCGGATTCCTCAACTGCAAGTCGGCTCCCACACGAAAGAAGACTTTCCGGTAGCTGTTTGCGACATGCGCCCGATAAGAGATTCATTCGAGGGTATTTTGGGGATGGATTTTCTGCAGGGATTCACCATCACCGTGGATGCGGAAGCAAAAAAAATCTCGCTCAGTACCGCCGGTTCCCAGAAAGAAGAAGCTCCTTAACCCGGGTTAATCTCCTGCTACAATGTAGCCCTTGAGCTTTTCCTTCAGGCTGTCCGGCCACACCTCATCAAAGAGAAAGGCATTGATCTCTTCCTTGCTCAGCGTCCTCAGCACATCTCCCGGCAATTCACGCAGGGCTTCCATCCTCCCCTGCATTGGCTCCGGGGTTTCCTTCTGATCGTCGTTCATCATCCATACTCCTTTTGTCTTAGGATCCAGTTTGTTTCCACCCGTAATTTATACTAGGCACTGCGGAATTAAAACGCAAGCATCAAGCTCTTTCGTCTTGACACCCCTCTGTTAAAGCTTTAATTTTAGAAAACATGGTTGGCATAAGGCGAGTTCTTTCTGAGAGGGTAGATACGCGTGAAACGACTGATACCGCTCCTTCTGCTGCTGTTCACAACAGCTTTTTCAGGCAATGTTTCCGCTGCTCCCTTTGATGTCTTTGTCAGCATCCTGCCACAGAAATATTTTCTGCAGAAATTGGGCGGGGAGCATGTCCATGTCCTGGTCATGGTTTCCCCGGGCGCAAGTCCCGCCACCTATGAACCGAAACCCGGGCAGATGGTGGCCCTTTCAAAAGCAAAAGCCTATTTTTCTATCGGGGTTCCATTTGAAAAAACATGGCTGCCGAGGTTCATGGGGCTCTATAAACAACTTCCGATCATACGCACGGATGAGGGGATTACGAAAGAACCTCTCTGGCAATCAGGGGTAAAAGGAAGGCTGAGAGGCGAAAAAACAAGGACCGGCTCAGACATTGACGGTCTGGATCCCCATATATGGACGTCTCCATCCCTGGTCATGCTCCAGGCTCGAACGATCACAGACGGACTGTCCCGGGTTGACCCTTCTCACGGGGGTGATTTCGAAGCCAATTACCGGCGGTTTATCCATGAGCTGGTAAACCTTGACCTCGAAATACGGAAAAGCCTGCTTCCCCTGGCCCGCGGGAAGACTTTCATGGTGTTTCATCCTTCCTGGGGATATTTTGCCCATGCCTATGGCTTGCGGCAGGTCGCCATTGAAAAGGAAGGGAAGGCTCCGGGGCCGAGGCACCTGGAGGAATTGATCGGTTTTGCCAGAAAAAACAAGGTGCGGGCCATCTTTATCCAGCCCCAGTTCTCGCGGAAAAGCGCCCGTATCATTGCCAGGGCCATAGGTGCGCGTGTCTTGTCCGCTGATCCATTGGCCGAAGACTGGGCCAGGAACCTGCAGCGTGTTGCCAAAGCCCTCGGAGATACCCTCGATCAGCCTTAAGCCTATGCACAAATGCAGGCTGCACCGACAAGCGGGGGTAAACTTTTTTCCTGACCGTCGGAAGGGCTTCGTATTTTCGTGACTTATCTATGGGGGAAGCCGCAGAACTCCGCTTGGCGGAGTAAATGCGGAGTCCCGCCTATAAGCCTCTATAGGCGGGGCGTGGATAAGTCACTGAACATACCAGCCTGGGAGGCTCGTCACGGAAAAAAGCTTACCCCCGCTTGCTTAGAAGGAGCGCTTGTATCGCCGGTTTTTCAGTGCTGCATCCACCAGAGATAAAAGAAATTCACCGGGGGAAAGGTGGTGGGATTGATGGCAAGTATGCCGGCCTCCTGGGCGCCCCGAAATGCCCTTTCAGCGGGAGGGGTGGCCAGGGTCTTGGACACAAGGATCTTCTGTCCGGAACTGGTAATGGCCGCTACAGGGCCGGAAGGAATGCTGGTCCCTATCTCCATGCTCCGCGTCGGGGTATGGGGGAACGTTGCCCCGAAAAGAGCGGGCTCACCGGTCTTATAATTCAGTCCATAGAGTGTCGCCGTCCCTCCGGACACAGTCGGCGTGAAGCTGGTCACATAATAGACCCCATTGAAAACGAGCCCCTTGGCCAGGATCTTTTCACCCGCAACCAGGGGCAGATACCAGCCCTGATCCACGTCCAGGTCCGGCACCCGGTGTGGCGGTGTGGTAATATCCACCAGGTCCAACTCTGTCATTGTTCCTAGACCGTTTGCATCCTTGATGGCAAAGATCCTGTCCGAGCTGGTTGGATTGCAGGGATCATCCACATCTCCCGTTCCTATGAACAGGAGATCATACTCTTTTTCAAGGGCCACACTGGGCGGAAAGAAAAATTTCCGAACGCCCGGCGTCTCTCCAGGTATGCCTGCCTTGAACAGGATGTGCGGTTCCCAGTCATTCATGTTTTCATCCGCTTCTGGAAACGGCAGGGGGCTGTCTTCATCATCCGTAAAGCGCCCAATACGCCACAATTGCCCCCCGACATCACCCACGTACAGCTTATCTGCAAAGCCATTGTCGTTTTCATCCACCACCGCTACGTTGGAGGGGATGGAGTAGTTCATGTGGCTTATCCCGCTGACGCCGTTCTCCCATATCCGCAGCACACTGCCGTCATCGACCCGGATCGCCAGGACGGCCTTTCCCGCGGAATTGTCCGGCGTGTAGCCCCCGCCGATAAAAAACACGGGTGTTCCCGTTTCATCATCATCCGCTGTCTTGACCACGGCGAATGCCGGCTCCGACCAGGTTTGGCCCAATGCAGGGATGAAACTGTCCGGTGCGGCTCCGAGGGGAAGACCCAAGGCAGAGGCATCATTGGCCTGGTTGATTCTCCACAAAAACTGTGGTGCTTGCGGATCAGTGATGTCCAGGGCAAAATAACCGGTTCCGCCCTGCCTCTCTCCGCAGATAAGGATAACCTGGTCCCCTGCACCTGCATCCACAACCCCGTCACCGTTGACGTCTCGCACATAGACTTTGGGGCTTGCGTCGATGAAAAACTGATGGTCAACCCCTTCCACCAGGTTCTTGAGCCGGTGGAGCTGATCCGGGGCAATGAAGGCCCAGAGCTCAATGCCTGAGAGGGTTTCGTCGCCGTCCGCATCTACTTCACTGTCAAGAAGAGCGTGAAGCATCCCATCGTTCGCCCCGAAAAATACCACCGTCTCGGAGGAATCGTCAGGGAGCCGGTACGTGACCGCCAGGGGTTGGCTGTGAAGCACATCTCCCAGAATGGAGTCCCTGTTCTCCGCGGTATCCCCGTCACCATCCTCATCGAACACATCGGCGCCACGAACATAATCGATGATCTGAGAAACGCTGTGGGTGGGATTTCCAAGCACTTCAGCCGTAAGGAGAGCATTGCTTGCTCCAAACCGGTTGCTCGAATCGGCCAGATCGGAGGATGATCCCAGGTAGGTATAGATTTTCCTGTCCGTGTTGGCGATGTAATTGGGCTTATCAGAAGGACCGGCCCAATCTTTTGCCGACCAGAAGGGAACCGCTCCAGCTTCGAGGGCATCAGTAGAATCCAGGGCAGGATTGCCGTTCTTGTCCACGATCTCGTTGTCGGCGGAAAGTCCAAACCTGGCCACATCTCCTTCCCACATGGGCCCGGCCGTGGCGCGAAAGAGCCCCAGGTAGACGCGATTGGCACTGAGGGTCTTTTCCGGCGGAATAACCGGTGCCGTAAGGCTGCTCCAACCCGCGCCCGGGCCTGAAAAGGCCACCAGGCAGGTGTCATCTGCCAGGCCCCGCGCACACAGCATCGCCAGCAAGGAGAGCATCACTACCCCTAGGAACCACACGGGCCATTTTCCTTTTCCGTTTCCCATCTGTCTCTCTATTCAGGTATTCCCTCAATCCGTCAAAAACCAAGACGGTAAAAGCCTATCTCGATAGTCGCCTTTGCGCCGGACGGTCCATGTCCATTGCATTGCATCTTATAGCGGTGGGCCTTGAATTGACCCGTTTCAAAGCCTGACCCCCTGGGCACCGCTGAAGCGCCCAGATACTCAACTGTCCCATCAAAAGACTGCCTGTTTCCCAGAAGCCCCGCAGGAGAGGAAAAGGTCTTGGGCGCGGATGCCGACATATTTTCATTGTCATAGAGTTCCGGACTGCGCGCCACATAGCCGTTTGCCGATTCCGCCGCATAGAAGGCCTGCTTCTGGAATCTCCAGTTTGCCGCCATCCCCAGCTCAGATTCACTCATCTGGGTGGCGGCTATCCCGATAATGGTGAGAAGCGCAAGGACTACCAGTGCCACCACCAGAACAGATCCATTCTCCCTGTCTGCAAACCCGCCCGATGCTTTCATATTCTTCTCCACTATTGCTGTCACAAGAGTCCTGCTCTTCTTTGTTGAGCAGATACTATCAAAACCTGTGTTGCTCAATGCAGATTTCATCAACCTTCTGCCTCTTCAACCGTAAACCGTGAACGGTCAGCTGGTTTTATATATGAGGCTTTATGTGCCGCAACGCGAGCTGTTTCGCTCTCCCATGATCTTCCCAGGCCACAACTACCTGGATCATCTTGGTTCCCACCTTTGGATCGTCCTCTGCGATATTCCAGTACACGGAATAAGTTTTCCCTCTCGCAGTCTGTTGGATTATGCCGTAATCAGCGTCATTCACAGTGAGTGGATCGCTGTCAAAGCCCGTATCAATGAGACCCGTTGCACCATCACCATCCGTGTCATTGAGGTCCGTGTCGTCGTATGCGAGCGAGGCCAGTTTTTCCAGCCGGTCGGATGCCAGGGTGGTCGCGTCGGTTATATCCGTTGCGCTCGCGTTGGCTATAATCGCAGACCCCTGCAAGGAGGCCATGGCCAGGATGCCGACCGTCAGGATTGAAATGGCAATTATCACTTCCAGCAGGGTGAACCCTTTCTGTTTTTCGTTCCCCAGTATGTCAATTTGTCGATCGTATTCCATTTTCCTGCCTTCCTTTGTCAAAAAGCCAGATTACGGCACATCACTTCGGCCGTCAGGAGCCTGCGCCGAAAGTGGTCATTGGCTGGGCCGAATATGGATGTTCCTGCCTGATTTCGATAAATCGTGGTGTTTGAAAAACGGGGGTCTGTTTTTTCTCCCCTGACAACCAGCGTTATCTGTACCGACCTGATCCTCGAGGGGTCCGACACCGGGGTGGGTAACACGTTTCCTGCCGCGTCAAAATAGAGGAAATCCAGCGCATCCACGTCCTCCACGACGGGTTGGTTTGACGCCGTAAAAGGGCTCTTTCTTCCCAGCTTCTGTATGCCCCCCGTGGTATAGAGATCATACGTAACATCCTCATTGTACTCAGTGGAATCGCCATTGCTGTTCAGGTCTTCCGTGAGTCTGATGGAATGGGAACCGGCCGTCAAAATTCCGGCGTGGGCATTGCCGCTGGGATCACAGCCTGCCATAGATATATCCCGTTGCATGAAATACATGGCCGCTCGCACCTTCTGCTCAAGGGCGGTCACCTGGGCCTGGGCCTCGTAGGAACTCTGCTGGGAGAGAAAAACGGAATAGATGCCTCCCATGACAATACCGGCTATTGCCACGGCAATGAGGAGCTCCACCAGGGTAAAACCATGGCTGGACCCCCATCTCCCGCCTTCCCTCTTTTTTCCCATAATGGGCATGTCTCTTTGTTGCTCCCGTGGTTGGTTATTCGATACGGACGTTTCCAGCAGATGAGAGAACCAGTTTTATCTCCTTTCCTTTCGTGTTCCTGAGATAGACGGTTCCCATGCCTAAGCCGCCCGAATTGCTTGTTGGGATGCCGCTGGGCTGAAATGCTATGGCGGGTATCCCATCGTCATTGTTGGGAAAGGTCAGACCGTCTCCCCCTCCCTTTGAAGGATCAAAAGAGACCCCCTGGTACTGGTCGCCTTCACCCCAGAGCCGCCGGACAAGAAGCTGTTCACCGGAATCATATTCCAGGTTATTGTTGGCATCAGCAAAGACAACATAGGAATATGTTTTTGACCCAATGGTCTGATTGAAGCAGATTGTGCTGTAGGTTCCATTTTTGGTGGCGGCTATCTTTCCCAGTTGGAAATTGGAGAAGAGCTCCCTGGCTGCACCCTTCAGCCGATAGTCCGGCAGCCAGGTGGAAAAGGCGGGAATGGCAAACGCCGCAATGATACTGAGGACCAAAAGCGCCATGAGCACCTCAAGAAGAGTGAAGCCTCTCAGGCCTTCCGTTCTGGCTGCCAAGATCTTCGCAGGCCGGTTACTCATCTCGTCCTCTTTGCCTCTTTGAACAAGGGAACAACACAGGTTAAGGTGTTTATTGTCTATATAATTTGTGAATTTTAGCATGTATTTCTATCCATTACAACCATTTTTCACACCACTCTCTATCCTGCCCCAAAGAGCTCTCAAGTTAGCAACCTTCTCTGCCGATAAAGCTCTCAAGGAACTATCGGTCTTCAAGAGAGAGAAAGAATAACTGACTTGTTCACGGATTTATTGATGAATAGAACATTATAGGGGTTTGCCATGAAGAGAAATGTATTGAAAAAATGGTTACCTGGTATTGCAATGCCTTTGCTTTTCCTGGCGCTTTTTCCAGGCCTGTGCCTTGCGGGAGACGGGAATTATTACTTTCATGAAGGCACAACCCTGCTGAAGCAGGGGGAATTGGACCAAGCGGCGGCAGCGCTCACCGAGGCCATCCGCCTCGTGCCTGATCACGCGGAGGCCTACAACAATCGTGGGCTTGCATACTTTGAGCAGAAGGATTACGGCTTGGCGAAACAGGACTTCTTTATGGCGTTGCAGCTCTCACCCTTCGACAAACAGGCCAACAACAACCTCGGCATCCTCTTTTGCGGCCAGGAGGATTATGACCGGGCCCTTCTCTATTTTCAGCGGGCCATTCAGCAGAAGGCCTCTCCAACCGCTTATGACATAACCGTGTATCGAAACCTGGCCTTTGTCTATATGAAAAAAGGCATGAGGGAGGAAGCGGCCGATGCCTATGAAAATGCCCAAAACATCCAGGACAAGGTATCCGAAGACCTTGATCTTCGGCCGTATGGTGAGGGTACCGCAGATTACACCCTAACCCTGGAGTTTGGCGGGGGGAGCGCCCTGCAAAGGCACAAGACCAGAGCGGCTCGGATGCGATAAACGATGGGTGAAAAACTGTTAGTTTTTTTTACGATTGGCAACTTATTTTACAGTTTGCCGAAGGGCCTCTTCAGGGTTTTTCTCTTTCGTGAGCAATATTTATCAATTATATCAAGTCAATAAGGAGATAAAGGTCTTGCTGGGGAATCTTTTGGCACACTTGGCATTTTTATTGCAGAGACGAAGGGCAAAGTCTTTTTCGCGTTTCTTTATTTCCCAACAAGGTCAGGACGAGACCATGCGAAGACAAGATGCTTTTACATTGATGGAACTTCTGTTCGTTTTTGTAGTGATGGCCATAATGGCTTCTATTGCTATTCCCGTGTTTTCCAAATGGCTTCCCGGTTATCATCTGAGGTCCGCAGCGAATGATCTTTATTCAGAGCTGCAGTTCACAAAAATGAAGGCCATCCGAAATAACGCGGAATGGGCCCTGGTGTTCAACGCGGGATCGGCTACCTACCAAGTGATAAGCGGAGGTGCCGATGGGGATTATTCTACGGCCGGAGACAACACGGTTGAAAGAACGGTTCCCCTTTCCCAGTACAGGAGCGGGGTGGGCTATGGTCATGGTGCAGCCACAGCCGCAATTGGAGCCGGCTTTGATAACCAGATTACCTTTACCGCTGATACCGTCGTCTTTAATTCCCGGGGCATGATTAACAGCTCTGCTGGAGGATATGTCTACCTGCAGAATGACCAAAATGCTTCCTATGGGGCGGGCGTGCTGGCGAGCGGCGTAATCCAGTTGAAAAAATGGGACGGGTCGGCCTGGGACTAAAAGATCAATAAGGATACAGGTTATGCGCGAAAAGGAAAAACGGAATCAAGGATTCACCCTCGTGGAACTGCTTATTGCCATGGTGATCAGCCTGATGGTCATGGGAGCAATTTACGGGACCTTTAAGTCCCAGCAAGACTCTTTCATCATTCAGGACCAGGTCACCGCCATGCAGCAAAACCTTCGGGGAGGCATGTATGTCATGAGCCGGGATATCCAGATGGCGGGCTATGTAACCAATTTTGACTCCCGCACCTATACCAACGTCGACTGGGATCCTACCGCTACCGGCAACGAGGTCATCCGACCCCTGATCTACGGAAGAAACAATGACAATGTCAACGGAAACGGCGTTAAGAATCAGACAGACGACCTTGTCGTTATTAAGGCAAGCAATGACCCCGCCGACAGCCGTCAGCTTGCTTCCGGGGACACGGTGACGAACACCACCCTGACTCTCAGCCCCTTTGACCTGAATCTTGACGCCACCACATATAAATTCGGGATCCTTGTCAAGAGTGACCTGAGCAGGGCGGAGATTTTTGAGGTAGCAATAAGGACGGGTAGCCAGATCACCTTCAAAAACACCCTCCAGGAGAGTTATGGCAACGGGGACTGGGTCTACCGTGCCGATGTCATTACCTACAGAGTTAATGAAGATCTCAATCATCCCGCTCTGGAGCGCTGGAACCAGGGGAACGGCACCGGCTTTCAGGTGGTGGCTGAAGACATTGATAACCTCCAGGTCCAGTATGTCATGGCTGACGGGAGCACTGTTGATGATCCAAGCCTGACTACCGGTGGATGGGCGAACGTCCGGGCCGTCCAGGTATGCCTCCTGGCCAGGACAGAACATATCAACCGGGATTATACAAACACTAAAACGTATACCATGGGAGACAAGACGATAACACCCGGCGACGGCTACAGGCGAAAGCTGCTCACCTCCCTGGTTAAAACCAGAAATATCGGATTATAAAATGAAAAAGACACAGCCACTGCGAAAAGTGAAGAAAAACCAGATCCACCGGCAGGGTTTTACCCTGATTGAGGTGCTCGTCGCCATCACCATCCTCACCATAGGCCTCCTGGCCGTGGCCAAGATGCAGGTCTCCGCGATCCAGGGGAATTATTTCAGCAACAATACGACGACCGCTCTGACCCTGGCCGAGCAGAAAATGGAAGATCTCCTGGGGAGGAATTACGCTACGGACGCTGACCTGGTGGACACCCAGGCGGGGAACAATACCGACCTCACCTCCCTGGTGACAAAAGACCACGAAGAACTCAATGTGAATGAAGAAGGTGTTGCCGGTAGTGGCATCTATCACCGGGTCTGGAACGTGGCCGACGACACTCCGATTACGGATACCAAGACCATAACCATTATCGTCACCTGGACAAAAGGAAGTCACACCCATCGGATGCACCTTTCGTGCATCAAGCGGCTATAAATGTTGGAGAGAGAAAGCAACATGAACTATTTAATGAACGGATCCCAACGAGAACAGGGGAGTGTGATGGTGGTCGCCCTGATGATCCTCGTAGTTTTGACCCTGATCGGCATCATGGCCAGCCGCACTTCCACCACCGATATCCAGATCGCCGGAAATGAAATCCCCTACAAGCAGAATTTCTTTATCGGCGAGGGCGGGCTGAACCGGGAAGCCGCGGAAGTGGGGCGGGGAAATTACCCGGTCATCCAGATCAACACCACCGGGCAGCTGGCGGATCAGACAGGTCAGACGAACGGCAATCCCCTGCCCGCGCCCATCCCCCACGTGGTGGCCGGAACAGCCTACAGTTTCACCCTTGATTATCTGGGCTATTTCCTGCCCCCTCCCGGGTATTCCGTGATCCATTTCAGCAGGTATGACTACGACATTGACGTGACGGGGGGCCGAATCAATGTGGCATCCCGGTATTACAAGATCGGCCCCAGGGCCGAATAGGAACGCTTCAGCAACGGCAATAACCTGAAGGAGGAAACTCCAATGAAACGCACTGGACTCAGTCGAACACTCATGATCCTGCTTGGCCTGTTTTTCGTGACCATGACGGTCGCCTTTGCCGATGATACCGATGTGTACCGGTCATCGGTCAAAAACAATGCCATGCTGGTCATTGATGTATCCGGTTCTATGGATTGGCCGGTCTATGATCCCAATATCGATTATGCGGCATTCTTTGAGTGGGCTATAAGCGCCGGATATGGTTATGACGATAAAGGCCTTAATGATTGGTATGTTGATAAAGCGGCAGGAAAGTTATGGGATAAGGATAAAATATATCTGGTAAGCGCCTACACCGGTTATGCCGAAATTACCGGTGATGACGGCGTGACCAAATATGCCGCTACTGGTGATCCGGTGTATGAGGGTTCAACCAGGAGGCAGAAGTGGGTCACAGGCGGAATCATAGATACCGGCTGGCAGGTCACGGACTGGGACAATCCGGCTGAAAACAATACCATAGAGACGGTTACCGTGGACGATCAGGTCTATGTTGTGTATCCAACCGAGGCAAATCTTAGTGTTATTAACAAGACAGATACTGCTGGCTATGCAAACAGTGCTATTGCCGGTCAGCAGCTCAAAAACCATCAGGATATCCTGCTCACCGATGAAAGAACAGATCCCAGAACAGGGGTAGCAAAGGACTATGGTTTTCTTGGCTATTTAAAGGCGCCGGGTATCTATTTCTCCGGGCTTTTCGAAACCGGTACCTGGTATACCCTGACAGACGATCAGGATAATGCTGTTTCTTCTTCCGGTGATGAAAGAATTTACGCATTTGTCACTGGTAATTACCTGAGTTTTATCAAATTGATAGAAGATCTCCATGGAAATACCCCTTGTGGAAGTGAAGCTTGGAGGTATCTCTGCTACCAGCCTGGCGCTCAAGTGTGGACAACCGTTGGCATAGGTGCCATCACAAATGCTGAATACGGATCCGACTACTCATCCAACAGGGATGAGAATTGCGGTACCATAGACCTTACCCAGTTTTCCGGACGGAAGTATCTTAGGATATACTTTAATAGATACCGGAGACGTCGCTGGGATCCTTGGATCCCTGGGCTGGATGTTGAAAACAGAACAGCAGGCAGTGATAGTTGCAGCAACTCCAATTCTGAAAACGATGGCGTCTATTTTGTTGACCAGGACGGCAATGTCTTACACCAGCTAACAGCAGGGGTTAACGAGACAC
>Ga0315540_10000055_pt1 | contig 52037 bp, 45 predicted proteins | sample SalMarSW160110MG_FD_203677 | JGI IMG/M metagenome (GOLD analysis project Ga0315540, IMG submission 203677) | Salt marsh sediment microbial communities from the Plum Island Ecosystem LTER, Massachusetts, United States - Salt Marsh Sediment SW1601-10 ...
CAGGTCGGTCGCATAGCAACGCCGCCTTCGCTTCTGTCTTGCCATCGTGTCGGCCTCCGAATCAAACCGACACTCGATGAATCACGCAAACACGCCGATGGGAATCCCCTTCTCAAACACGCTATCAGGTGGGCAGCTGCCCGGAAACGACCATGGCCGGCATCGGCACGTACAGCGTGTCGCCCCTGGCGAAGGACTGCAGGGCGGTTTCGATCTCGTTGCGCACGGTCGCGTAGACGTCTTCGGTCTGGCGTTCGAGGATCATGGTGACCCGCACGCTGAATTTCTTGAAGAAGTCCATAAACCCGTCTGCGGGTGCCGGTAGAACAACCGGGACTTCGGCGATGGCGACGTCCTCGAAGCCTGCGTCCTGCATGATCGAGGTCGCGGCGGCAGGGTCGCTGAAGCGGAAAGGCGGCGGGGCGGGTGGAAGGCCCACATCCATGTTGGTGTGGCTTGCCATGGCCTTGAAGAGCGTGGCGAAGAAGGCGACTTGTCGGGGCCCAGCCACTGCGATCAGGCATAGCGCCCGCCGGGTCTCAGACCCCTGGCAGCCTCGCTGATGGCCTCTTCCGGCTCATCGAAGTGGAAGACGCCGAAATTGCAGATGGCGGCATCGAAGGCATCGCTCTGAAGGTCGAGCGCGGTGGCATCGCCGGTGACGAAGTCGCAATCGGGAAAGCGCCGGGCGGCCGTCCTCACCATCTCGGGGGCGAAATCGACACCGGTGACGTCGCAACCGATGGCGGCCGCTGCGCCGGCGGCATAGCCGGGCCCGGTGCAGATATCGAGCACCCGATCACCGTAACGAGGCAGTACGCTGTTGAGTAGCGCCGGGATAGCCTGGGTTGTTGCCCGTGCCGTGGTGGTTTCGTAGCTGTCGGCGCGATCGTTCCAGCCGTCGCGTTCGATTTCTGCGAAAGTCGCCATCATCACCTCCCGTTGCTATGTCTTGCCTGCGCTCGTCATTGTGGCGTCGTGCGTGTGATGCCTGAAGGATGAGATTGGGCAGAAAGGGGCCGGTTTGGCCAATGAACCTGACCCGCATGCCGCCGCCGCTACCCGGCTGAAGATGGACATTCTGGCAGCGCCGGAAACTGGCGGATCGATTCTTTAGCCGGACCCTCATCTTCATATTCCGTTACGTCATGTTGCTGTCGAGGATGTTGGTTGTCAAGCGATGGTCCAACCGCACGGCCTGTGCGATACCCCGCGTCGAGGACAGAATGCGCCGGCGACCTTTTCGACAGAAACGGCCAATTACAGACATTTCCGGGCATTTATCACCACGCCGCAAGCATATAGACCAGTGGCAACGACCCAATGGCTGCTGTTGATGGAGGAACTGCAGCAGGGCAGGGCCTAGCCTTTGCCATCTTGATCTGGATCATTGCTATTTAAGTCCCGAACGCCAGTTTCAGCACAACAGGCAGCGGGCAACCTGAAAGGGCGAGCAAATGACGAGTTCAGGCAGCACAGCCCTGATCACGCTGGCCGGTCTCGATGCCCTGGTGCAGGCCTTGGCGGGAAGGGGTTATCGTGTGCTTGGACCGAGCATGCGCGACGGGGCTATCGTCTATGACGATATTGTCGCCGTGGGCGATTTGCCGGCCGGATGGCGCGACCGTCAGGAAGCGGGCCGCTATCGGCTGGAACGGCGCGATGATGACGCGGTTTTCGGCTATGCGGTGGGCCCGCACTCGTGGAAGCGTTTCCTGCATCCCCCAAGCGAGTCCATGTGGAGCGTGCGCAGGACCGACGACGGCTTGCAGCTCGAAAGCGCTGTCGAGGAGGCGCCGCGCTATGCCTTCATTGGCGTGCGTGCCTGCGAGATCAATGCCATCGCCGTACAGGACCGGGTGTTTCTCGACGGACCGTTCAAGGACAAGGGTTACGATATCCGACGCCGTGATGCTCTTATCGTGGCGGTCAATTGTGCCGAGGCCGGGGAGACCTGCTTTTGCGTCTCCATGCAGACAGGGCCAAAAATCTCAACCGGCTTCGACCTCTGCCTGACTGAGCTGCTGGACGGCAGGCGGCATGCCTTCCTGGTTGAGACCGGTAGCGAGGCAGGCGCTGAGATTCTGGCCGAAGTGCCGCATGACCCCGCAACCGATGCCGACATCGCGGCAGCCGAAGCGGTCAGCCAACGCACAGCGGACAATATGGGGCGCGTGTTGGAAACCTCCGGCTTGAAGGAGCTACTGCAAGGCAATCTCACCCATCCGCAATGGGACAAGGTGGCCGAGCGCTGCCTGACGTGCGGAAATTGCACAATGGTGTGTCCGACATGTTTTTGCACCACCGTGGTTGACCACAGCGACTTGGCCGGCAGCGTCGCCGGACGCACACGGGAGTGGGATTCCTGTTTCACACTCGATTTTTCCCACATCCACGGCGGCAGCGTGCGCAAGACCACTGCTTCGCGCTATCGGCAATGGATGACCCACAAGCTCGCCCATTGGTACGACCAGTTCGGCACGTCAGGCTGCGTCGGCTGCGGGCGCTGCATCACCTGGTGCCCGGTCGGTATCGACATCACCGAAGAAGCCGCAGCCATCCGGGCGACCGCCGAGACGCCAGAGGTTGAAACATCATGAAACAGATTGATGCGCTTTTGAAAGAGTTGCCGTTTTTTGCTGCCCTTGCGCCCGAACAATATCGTTTCATCTCCAGCTGCGCCCGCAATCGCCGCTTCGATGCTGGTCAATACCTGTTTCGCGAGAGCGCCCCGGCTGACGAGTTCCTGGTTATCCGTCATGGCAAGGTGGCGCTGGAGATCGTGGTGCCCGGTCAGGCACCCATCGTCATTGCGACACTGCATCAAGGTGACGTCGTGGGCGCCGCGTGGATGGTGCCGCCCTATCGCTGGATGTATGATGCCCGCGCCGTGGAGCTCACCCGGGCAATCGGCATCGATGCGGAATGCCTGCGCGGCAAGTGCGACGCCGACCCGCGTCTTGGCTACGATATGATGAAGCTGTTCCTCCCCATGCTGGTCAAGGGTCTGCATGCCACGCAATTGCAACTGCTCGATGTCTACCGTCGGCACTGACATGGAACGGGTCCCCTACGGTCTCTTGCTGCCTGCCTTTTACAAGGTGCGCGCCGCAGTGTGGGAATTGCCCGACACGGTGACGCTGGAGCTTGCACCCGGGACCGGCAGCACCCCCGTCTTCCTGCCCGGCCAGTTCAACATGCTGTATGCATTCGGCGTCGGCGAGATCGCCATCAGCTTGAGCGGCAACCCGGCCGATAACGAGTCCTTCGTGCACACCGTGCGCAACGTAGGTGCGGTGAGTTCCGCCCTTTGTGGCCTTGCTCCCGGCACCCAGATCGGGATTCGCGGTCCCTTCGGAACGGGCTGGCCGCTCGATGCGGCCGAGGGCGGCGATGTGGTCATGGTGGCCGGCGGCCTTGGTCTTGCCCCCTTGCGCCCGGCGATCCTTCACATTCTCAGCCACCGCGAGCGCTATGGGCGCGTGACGATCCTGTTCGGCACCCGCAACCCGGCCGAGATGCTGTTCCGCAGCGACCTGGAAGACTGGCGTCAGCGCCTCGATATCGACATCGAAGTGACGGTCGACCATGCCGATCCATCCTGGCATGGCAGCGTGGGAGTCGTGCCGGGTCTCATCGCGCGGGCCTCTTTCGATCCGAAACGCACCATTGCCATGGTGTGCGGACCCGAGGTGATGATGCGCTTCACCGCCGCAGCGCTGACGGCAGCGGGTGTGCCGGAGAATGGCATCTATCTCTCGATGGAACGCAACATGAAATGTGCCGTCGGCCTGTGCGGCCATTGCCAGTTCGGGCCCGACTTCATCTGCAAGGATGGGCCGGTGATGCGTTTTGACTGCATTGCGTCCATCTTTGCCGTCCGGGAGGTGTGATATGCAACCTACAAAGCGCCCCCGCCTGGCGGTGTGGAAATTCGCCTCATGCGACGGTTGCCAGCTTTCGCTTCTCGACTGCGAGGACGAGCTTCTGGCCGTGGCCGATGCGGTCGAAATCGCCAATTTTCCCGAGGCCTCCAGCGCGATCTCGGAGGGGCCTTACGATCTCTCGCTGGTCGAGGGGTCGATCACCACGGCCCACGATGCCAGCCGTATTCTGGAGGTCAGAGCGCAATCGAAATATCTGATAACGATCGGCGCCTGTGCCACAGCCGGCGGCGTCCAGGCGTTGCGCAACTTCGCCGACATCGACGACTTCGTCGCTGCCGTCTACGCTTCGCCGCAATTCATTTCCACGCTTGCCACCTCGACGCCGATCTCGGCTCATGTGCCGGTGGACTTCGAGCTGCAGGGTTGCCCGATCAACAAGGTGCAACTCATCGAAGTCATCAGCGCCTTTCTTGCCGGGCGCAAGCCGGCAATCGCCGCCTACAGCGTATGCATCGAGTGTAAGCGACGTGGCACGACGTGCGTGATGGTGCAGGGCACGCCCTGCCTCGGCCCCGTGACCCATGCCGGGTGCGGTGCCATCTGCCCGGCCTATCGGCGCGGCTGCTATGGCTGCTACGGGCCGATGGAGAGCCCCAACATGGCGGCACTGGCGGCCGAGTGGCAGGCCCTGGGCGCAAGCCCGCGTGACCTGAAGCGCGCCTTGACAACCTTCAACGCTGCTGCCGAACCGTTCCGCAAGGAGAGCGAAGCGCATGGCGACTAAGACCATCAAGGTCGACTATCTGGCCCGGGTGGAGGGCGAGGGCGCCCTCGACCTCACCATCGCCGACGGCAAGGTGACCGCGGCGAATTTGCGCATCTTCGAGCCGCCGCGCTTCTTCGAGGCCTTTCTGCGCGGGCGCGGCTACGAGGAGACGCCCGACATCGTCGCGCGCATCTGCGGCATCTGTCCCATCGCCTATCAGATGAGCGCCGTGCATGCCATCGAGGCCGCCTTCGGCGTCAAGGTGGAGGGCCAGTTGCGTGCACTACGGCGGCTCATCTATTGCGGCGAATGGATCGAGAGCCACGCGCTTCATATCGTCATGCTGCACGCACCCGACTTCCTCGGCTTTGCCGACGGCATCAAGATGGCCACGGTCTACGGCGACATGGTGCGCACGGGCCTGGCGCTGAAGAAGGCCGGCAACGAGGTGCTGCGGGTGCTGGGCGGGCGCGAGGTTCACCCGGTCAATGTCCGCCCGGGCGGTTTCCATCGCCTCCCGACAGCGGCCGAGATGGCAGGGCTCGCCGAGACGCTGAAACGCGCCCGTGACGATGCCATCGCGCTGACGCGCTGGGTGGCGGACTTTCCGTTTCCCGATCTCGAAATGGACTACGAGTTCGTGGCGTTGAGGCACCCGGACGAATATCCCTTCAACGAGGGACGCATCGTCTCCAGCCGCGGCATCGATATCGACATCGCCGATTATGACAGCGCCTTCGAGGAGCGCCACCTCGCCCGCTCCACTGCACTTCATTCCATGACCCGCGAGCGCGGCGCTTATCTGGTTGGCCCGCTGGCACGCTATGGGCTCAATTTCGACCGCCTGCCGCCACACGTGCAGGATCTGGCGAAGGAGGTAGGACTGGGCCCCCGTTGCACGAACCCGTTCAGGAGCATCATCGTCAGGGCGATCGAGGTGGTTTTTTCATGTGACGAAGCACTCCGTATCATCGCCGCCTATGAAAGACCCGAAGGCGCTTTCGTGCCACTTGCGCCGCGTGCCGGCACCGGCTTCGGCTGCACCGAGGCGCCGCGCGGCATCTGCTGGCACCGTTATGACTTCGAGCCCGATGGAACGATAAAGACGGCGCGCATCGTCCCGCCCACCTCGCAGAACCAGGCGAGCATCGAGTCCGATCTGGCGGCTGTCGCCGGAACGATGGTCGATGCGCTGGACGATGAGATCCGCCATCGCTGCGAGCAGACCATTCGCAACTACGACCCATGCATCTCCTGCTCGGCGCATTTCCTCAAGCTGACGGTCGAACGGCAATGAGCGAGGAAGGCGACAGTGACACGCGCGTGCTGGTTCTGGGCATCGGCAATCCCGACCGCGGCGACGATGGGATCGGGCCGCTGGTCATCGAGTGTCTGGCAGGGCGGCTGCCTTGCGCGGTGGATGTGCGTGTGCGCGCGGGCGATGTACTGGCGCTGATTGACGACTGGACGAATTTCCAGAGTGTCATCGTCGTCGATGCGGCCGCCTCGATAGGGGCGCCGGGACGGGTGCACCGCATCGATGCTTTGCACGAAACGCTGCCGATGCCGCCGTTGCCGGCTTCCAGTCACGCCTTCGGACTAACAGAGGCGCTTGCCCTGGCGCAGGCGCTGGGGAGCGCACCTGCCGAGGTTGTGGTCTATGCGATCGAGGGCGAAGCTTTCGAGGCGGGTGCGGCCATGACCCCGAAGGTGCGGGCAGCCGCAAGGGGTGTAGCCGACAAGGTGGCGACGGACGTGCGCCAAATGCTGCGGCCGCATGCGGAGGCCAAGAGTCATGCATGAGACCGGCATCGTCAGGGATCTGGTGCGGCATCTGGAAATGGCAGCCCTGGATGCGGGCGCTGAGCGGGTGGTGAGCGCCACAGTATGGCTCGGCGCTCTCAGCCAGTTCTCCGCCGAACATTTCCGCGAACATTTCTATCTGGAAGCAAAGGATGGGGTTGCCGAGGGCGCGACGGTGACCATCGAGCAGTCAGACGATGCGGGCGACCCTCACGCCCAGGACATCATGATCAAGAGCATCGAGCTTGAGGTCAGTGAAGCGGAGTCCTGAATGGACATACCTGCTAGGCCGGAGAGGACAGGCGACGAAGCGGCTCGCCAACGGCTGCGCATCGAGGTGACCGGTGCCGTTCAAGGCGTCGGGTTTCGCCCCTTCGTGCATCGCCTGGCCGTGGGTGAAGGATTGACGGGCTTTGTGCGCAATACCGCAGCGGGCGCCACGCTGGAAGTAGAGGGGAACTCGGCGGCCGTGCGGCAGTTTCTTTTGCGCCTCGATGGCGAGATCACGGCGCCTGCGCGGATCGAAACGAAACGATTGCGCGAGCTTCGCCTTCACGGCGATGATCATTTCGCCATCTCCGCGAGCAGCGGCAGCGGCAATCGGCGGGCGCTGGTGCTGCCGGATCTGGCCACCTGTCCGGACTGCACTGCAGAACTGTTCGATCCCGTCAACCGGCGCCACAACTATGCCTTCACCACCTGCACCCATTGCGGCCCGCGCTACAGCGTGATCGAGGCCATTCCCTATGATCGCGAGCGCACCAGCATGCGGCAGTTCAGCATGTGCGCGGCGTGCGCGGCGGAATATCACGATCCAGCCTCGCGGCGCTTTCACGCCGAGACCACAGCCTGCGCCGATTGCGGGCCGCAACTGGCCCTGTGGGACGGGGCAGGAAAGACCATTGCCCGCCAACATGGTGCCGTGCTCGAGGCGGCCGAGGCGATCAGGCAGGGAAAGATCGTGGCGCTCAAGGGGTTGGGCGGCTTCCAGCTTCTGGCCGATGCCGGCAATGCGGTGGCCGTCGCCAACTTGCGTGAGCGCAAGCAACGCCCGTCAAAACCGTTCGCCCTCATGGCGGGCTCGCTGGTCGAGGCACGCCGGCTTGCGGCGATCTCAGGCAGCGAGGAGCGGCTTTTGACATCTACCGCGGCGCCCATCGTGCTTCTTGCTGCGGCATCGCCGGCGTCTGGCGTGGCTCCGCAGGTTGCACCTGACAATCCGCTCTTGGGGATCATGCTGCCGTCGACCCCGCTGCATCTCCTTTTGCTGCGCGAACTGGGGCGCACCGTCGTTGCCACCAGCGGCAACAGGGACGGAGAACCGCTGGTTGCCGACGAGCACACCGCGCTGGAAGAGCTTGCCGGCATGGCCGACCTGTTCTTAGTCCACGACCGGCCAATCCTGCGGCCGGTCGACGATTCGGTGGCGCGGATGATCGCCGGAGAGCCGACGGTATTGCGGCTGGCCAGGGGATATGCGCCACTTTCGCTCAGGGACCAGCGTGCCAGAACGCCGATCATTGCCCTCGGCGGCCATCAGAAATCTGCCGTCGCCGCCGTTGTCGCAGGTCGCATCAATCTTGGTGCCCATATCGCCGACATGGAGACAGCCAATGCGCGCACCGCGCTCGAGCGGACTGCGAAGGAGCTCAGCGCACTCTATGGCATGAGGCCGGCTCTGGTAGTCTCGGACACCCACCCCGACTACTTCAGCACACGGCTTGCCCGATATCTCGGCCCCCCCGTGCGCCAGGTGCCGCATCATCTGGCGCATGTCATGTCCGGGATGATCGACAACGGGCTCGATGGCGATCTGCTTGGTATCGCCTGGGATGGTACCGGCCATGGCGGTGACGGGACGATTTGGGGCGGTGAGTTTTTGATGCTGCGTGGCAAGCGCTACGCCCGCGTTGCTCATTTGCTCCAGTTCCGCTTGCCGGGCGGCGAGGCGGCAGTGCGCGAGCCGCGACGCTGTGGCCTTGGCGTGCTTCATGAGATCTTCGGGGATGCCGCATTCACCCGCAGCGGATGTGGCGCTGCATCGGCTTTCTCGCTTCAGGAACTGGACGTCCTCAAGCGCATGCTGGAGTGCGGGTTCAACACCCCGCTCACCTCCAGCGCCGGGCGTTTGTTCGATGCGGTTGCCGCCATACTGGGGCTCTGCCAGAAGGCCAGCTTTGAGGGTGAGGCTGCCATGGCTGTCGAGTTTGCCGCGCGAAAGGCAGATGCGCCGGTGCCGTTGGCTCCCATTGCCCTGAACGACAGCGCCGGCGTGATCGCGCTCGACTGGCGGGCTCATCTGCATTCTCTGGTCGAAGCCATGGAGGCGGGCGCCTCGGCGCAGGGCCTGGCAAGAACCTTCCATACGGCGCTCGCCGATGCCATGCTCGCGGTGGCGTGTCGGCTCGGTCCAAGGCGCGTTCTGCTCACCGGCGGCTGCTTCCAGAATGCCTGCCTGACTGAAACGGCACTGGAGCGGCTGCGAAGCGGCGGCTTCGACGTCTATCGCCACCGCCGCGTGCCGCCTAATGACGGCGGGCTGGCGGCCGGACAGGCGGCCGCCGTCCTGCACCAGATGACAGAGGAGTGAGGGTGATGTGCCTCGCCGTTCCGGGTGAACTTTTGGAGATCGAAGGCGATGACCCGTTGAGCCGCCAGGGCCGCGTGTCCTTTGCCGGCATCGTGAAGATGGCGAGCCTTGCCTATGTACCCGAGGCTGTGCCGGGCGATTACGTGCTGGTGCATGCGGGCTTTGCGCTCACCGTCATCGACGAGGCCGAAGCCAAGCAGACGCTTGCCTACCTGGCCGCGTTCGAGCCGGAGGATCTGGCGTGAGACATGTCGATGAATATCGCGACCCTGCCGCCGCGCGCCGCTATGGCGATGCCATCGCACAGATCACCACGCGCGACTGGATCCTCATGGAAATCTGCGGCGGCCAGACCCATTCCATCGTGCGCCATGGCATCGACCGCATGCTGCCTTGGGGCGTGTCGCTGTTGCACGGTCCGGGCTGCCCTGTCTGTGTGACGCCGGCAAGCGTGGTGGATGCCGCCATCGCCATGGCCTCTCGGCCGAATGTGATCTTCTGCTCCTTCGGTGACATGATGCGCGTGCCAGGCGAGGCGGGCACGCTTTTCACCGCGCGGGCCTCGGGCGCAGATGTGCGCATGGTCTATTCGCCGCTCGATGCCCTCGCCATTGCCCGCGAGAATCCCGACCGCGAGATCGTATTCTTCGCCATCGGCTTCGAGACCACGGCCCCGACCACGGCCATGGCGGTGCTGCAGGCCGACAGGGAGGATTTGCGCAACTTCTCCATGCTCGTGTCGCACGTGCTGGTGCCGCCGGCCATGGAGGCGCTGCTCTCGGGCCCGCATAACGCGGTGCAAGGGTTCCTTGCCGCCGGGCATGTCTGCACTGTCATGGGATATGTCGACTACGAGCCCCTGGTACGGCGCCACAAGGTGCCCATCGTGGTGACGGGCTTCGAGCCGCTCGACCTCTTGCAGGGCATTTACATGTGCATCCGCCAACTGGAGGAGGGGCGGGCGGAGGTTGAGAACCAGTACAGCCGTTCGGTCAGGCGCAACGGCAATGAGAGGGCGCGTGCGGCGCTGGCCCAGGTGTTCACCATCGAAGATCAGGCCTGGCGCGGCATGGGTGAAATCGCGTCAAGCGGGCTTACGCTGGCGCCCGCCTATGCCCGCTTCGATGCCCGCAAGCGCTTCCCCGACATCGTCGTTCCCACACCCAATCCGTCAGAGTGCATCAGTGGCGACATCCTGCGCGGTCTGAGGAAACCCGGCGACTGCCCCGCCTTCGGCACCCGCTGCACACCGGAACATCCGCTGGGCGCCACCATGGTTTCCTCGGAGGGGACTTGTGCCGCCTATTACCGCTATCGCCGCCTCGAAGCCGGCGAAATGGCTCTCAGGAGGCGGGCATGAGCAAGCATTTTGCCCCCGCCTGCCCACCGCTTGGTTTGACCGGCGACCGCATCGAGCTGGCGCATGGCGGCGGTGGCCTCAAGACCCGCCAGCTTATCGAAGGCATCTTCCGCCCGGCCCTGGCCAAGCGAAGTGATGACTTTACCCACGACGGAGCAAGGCTCGAGATCGATGGTGCCCGCATGGCTTTCACCACCGACAGTTACGTGGTGCGGCCACTGTTCTTTCCGGGCGGCGATATAGGCACGCTTGCCATTTATGGCACTGTCAACGATCTGGCCATGTGCGGCGCCGAGCCGGTCGCCCTGAGCCTCGCTCTGGTGCTCGAGGAAGGGCTTGCGATTGCTGATCTGCAGCGCATTGCAAGCTCCATACGCGACGCTGCAGATGCCGCTGGCGTGGCAGTTGTAACCGGCGATACCAAGGTCGTCGAACGCGGCAAGGGCGATGGCGTCTACATCAACACCAGCGGGCTGGGGCGCATCATCGCCAAAAGCCCGATCGTTCCGCAGCGGGTGCAGCCCGGTGACGTCATCATCCTCAGCGGCGACGTTGGCCGCCATGGCGTTGCCGTCATGGCGATGCGCGAGGGCTTCCACTTCGAGACGGAGATCAGGAGCGACTGTGCGCCGTTGTGGGCGCCGGTGCGGGCACTGATCGGCCGCGGCTACGATCTTCACTGCCTGCGCGATCTGACACGTGGCGGACTGGCGACGGGTCTGATCGAGATCGCGCTGGCAGCTGGCATCGAGATCATGCTGGACGAGCATGGGGTCTGCGTTTGCGAACCGGTGCGTGGCGCCTGTGAAATCCTCGGCATCGACCCACTTTATGTGGCCAATGAGGGCCGCTTCATTGCCGCGCTGCCAGAAGCCGAGGCGGCGGCTGCACTCGAATGCCTTCGCGGTTTCGATCCCGCTGCCGCGATCATTGGCCGGGTGGATAGGGCGACTGAAGTGGGGGCGGTTGTCGTCGATACTCTCGGCGGCAAGCGCGCACTCGACCTCATGAGCGGAGAGCAATTACCGCGCATTTGCTAATGAGCGAACCCTATAGTCGCTCATGTTCTGCGCGGTTTGGATATGTGCGAGTTCGCCGGAAGCCGCCGGGCTGGAAGGGCTGCCGGATACCTGCCCATTCGGAATATGAACGCGAGTTCAGTTGATCGGGATCAAGGTGGCGCTTAGACAAGAGCCTATGTTTGGCGGTGTTGAAAAGCAAAGCCAAAGCGCGAGGTTCTGCCATGATGCCTCTGACGCGACAGGACATCATCGAAGTCGTTGGGCCACTGGATGAAGACCTCATCGTGCGCATCATAGATAGCGGTGCTACGTATGCCGATGTCACAGAGGCGCATGGCTGGTTTGTCGATAGCCGCTCGATGGGCAAGGCGCGTCACCATCGCCCGGCAGGCAAGGTGACCGAGGTGTGCAATATCCTCGAAGAGGGCTGGACTCCGCATGATGCCGAATGACGGGGAAAAGTGTGAGCACCCACGCTCAATTTGTTGAAGTCGCTGGATTATCGCAAACACAGCGCTAAGGGGGCGCTTCAATCGGAGCCCTTCCACGATGGCGGGGGCTCCATGCTGGTGGAGAAACCACGAGGATGCGCAGCCGGCCGAGTTATGTACACGGGACGGGCAGTGAGCCTCTCAGGCCGTGGACAGTGGGGCAATGCCTCGATGAGGTAGTAGCGCGCTTTCCCCGATCCGATGCCCTTATCGTTGCCTATCAGGATGTTCGCTGGACCTGGCGCCAGCTGGCAGAGATGGTCGATGCCTATGCCGCCGGCTTCATCGCGCTGGGCTTGAAGCCGGGCGAGCGCATCGGCATCTGGGCGCCCAATTGCTGGGAATGGGTAGTGACGCAGTTCGCCAGCGCCAAGGCCGGTCTCATCCTCGTCAACATCAATCCCGCCTACCGGCTGCCGGAACTGGCCTATGCCCTCGACAAGGTGGGCTGCGCAGTTCTCATCACCGCACCGAGCCTCAAGACCAGCGATTACATCGCCATGCTCGGCGAACTGATTCCCGAACTGGCGGACGCCAGGCCCGGCAAGGTCGCATCGGAGCGTTTCACGGAATTGCGGCTGCTGATCCGGCTGGGCGACGAAAAGAGTCACGGCTTTATCAATTTCGCCGACATCGCCGCCGCTGGTGGAGCAGCCGGGCGCCAGGCGTTGCCGGGGGTCGAGGCGCGGCTGCAGTTTGACGATCCCATCAATATCCAGTTCACTTCGGGCACTACCGGCGCGCCGAAGGCGGCAACGCTTACCCACCACAACATCGTCAACAACGCTTTTTTCGTCGGCCGTCAGATGAGGCTGACGGAAAAGGACCGCATGTGCATCCCGGTGCCGATGTATCATTGTTTCGGCATGGTTCTGGGGACGCTCGCCTGCGTTGTGCACGGCACTGCCATGGTGTTCTCGTCGGCCGGTTACGAGGCGGGCGAAGTGCTGAAGACGGTGGAGGCCGAGCGCTGCACGGTGCTGCACGGGGTGCCGACCATGTTCATCGCCGAACTGGACCATCGCGATTTCCGCAAGCGCAATCTCGATGCCCTGCGCACCGGCATCATGGCGGGGGCACCGTGTCCGGTCGAGCTGATGCGCCGGGTGATGAGCGAGATGAACATGGGCGAGATCACCATCGCCTACGGCATGACCGAGACCGGGCCGGTGAGCTTCCAGACCTCGGTGGACGACCCGCTCGACCGCCGCGTGACCACGGTTGGGCGTGTGCTGCCCCATATCGAGATCAAGATCGTCGACGATGAAGGCCGGGTGGTGCCGCGCGGCACGGCGGGCGAGCTCTTGACCCGCGGCTATTGCGTGATGCCGGGCTACTGGAACGATCCAGAGCGCACCGCAAAGGCCATCGACAAGGCCCGCTGGATCGCCTCTGGCGACGTGGCGGTGCTGGATGAGGAGGGCTATTGCCAGATCGTCGGGCGCATCAAGGACATGGTGATCCGCGGCGGCGAGAAGATTTTCCCGCGCGAAATCGAGGAATTCCTCTACCAGCACCCCAAGATCGAGGAGGCCGAGGTGTTCGGCGTCCCCGATGACAAATACGGTGAACAGGTCGCCGCGTGGATCAAGCTACGGGACGGCCAGACGGCCAGCGCGGAGGAGATCCAGACCTTCTGCAACGGCAAGATCGCCCACTTCAAGATCCCCCATTACATCAGGTTCGTGAATGCCTTCCCGATGACGGTGACCGGCAAGGTGCAGAAATACATCATGCGCGAAGAAATGAGCGATGAAATTGCCAGCAGGAACAGAAAAGCCGGTTGAAGGCGCCGTCAGGAGCGGTGCCGAACGTTGTCGCGTGGCTGTATTCGCCATCGACTGCCGACGCTATCTTGAGACCGACGGCTCACCCGTGGGCACACTCCCTGACTTTGCCGGTGATCGTGACGCGGTGCGGGAGCTTTACGCGAAGATGGTTCTGTCTCGCGTCTTCGATGAAAAGGCCATCGCCCTGCAACGCACCGGCCGACTCGGCACCTATGCCTCGCTGTTGGGCGAGGAGGCGGTGGGGGTGGGCGTGGCGAGCGCCATGAGCGACAACGATGTGCTGTTGCCTTCGTTTCGCGAGCATGCCGCGCAACTGGTGCGCGGGGTCAGCCTGAAGGAGTTGTTCCTCTGCTGGGGCGGCGATGAGCGCGGCAGCGACTTTGTCGGGCCACGGCGGGATTTCCCGGTGTGTATTCCGGTCGCCGGGCACCTGCCGCACGCCGCCGGTGCCGCGCTTGCCATGAAGTTGGGCAACAAGCCGGGCGCTGCCGTGGCGATTACCGGTGACGGCGCGACCTCGAAGGGCGAGTTCTACGAAGCGATCAACATGGCAGGCGTTTGGCAGTTGCCGGCGGTGTTCGTCGTTGCCAACAACGGCTGGGCCATATCGGTGTCCCGCGCCGCCCAAACGCGGGCCGAGACGCTGGCACAGAAGGCTATCGCCGCCGGCATCCATGGTGAGCAAGTGGACGGCAACGACGTCGTGGCGGTGCGCCAGGTGACCTCTGAGGCACTGGAGCGGGCGCGCAAGGGCAATGGCCCGAGCCTCATCGAAGCGCTCACCTATCGCCTGGGCGATCACACCACCGCCGATGATGCCCGGCGCTACCGGGACGATGCCGAGGTCTCGCGCCATTGGAAACGAGAGCCGGTGGCGCGTCTCAGGGCTTTCATGATGCAACGGAATTGGTGGTCGAAGGACGAAGAGCAGGCCCTGCTCCAACGTTTCAGTGGCGAAGTGGCAGCCGCCGCTGATGATTACCTGGCAACTCCGGCCGAAGCGCCCGAGGCGATGTTTGCCCACCTTTATGCGAGCTTGCCCAAGGCGCTTCACGACCAACTCGAAGCACTGAGACAAGGTGGAGATCTGGGCAATGGCTGAAGTCGATATCCTCGGCGCCATCAATCTTGCCCTCTCTCGGGCCATGACTGATGATCCCTCGGTGATCGTGATGGGCGAGGACGTGGGCATCGATGGTGGAGTGTTCCGCGCCACCAACGGTCTCATCAAGTCCTTTGGCGCCGACCGGGTGATCGATACGCCGATCGCAGAGGCCAGCATCGCCGGCGTGGCGGTCGGAGCGGCGGCAGAAGGCCTGAAGCCCGTCGCCGAGATCCAGTTCATGGGCTTCCTCTATCCCGTTATCGACCAGTTGGTGAACCACGCCGGGCGGATGCGCAACCGCACCCGTGGACGGCTTTCCTGCCCCATGGTGCTGCGCGCGCCTTTTGGCGGCGGCGTGCATGCACCCGAGCACCATTCGGAGAGCACCGAGGCGATGCTGGCCCATATACCGGGGGTGCGCGTGGTCATCCCGTCTTCCCCCAAGCGGGCCTACGGCCTGCTGCTGGCTGCCATCCGCGATCCCGATCCGGTGGTGTTCCTGGAGCCCAAGCGGCTGTACCACGCCATGAAGGAGGAGGTCGTGGACGATGGCGAGGCGCTGGCGCTCGATACCTGCTTCACCCTGCGCGAGGGCAATGATCTGACGCTTGTGACCTGGGGGGCGATGACGCGCGAGACGCTGGCCGCGGGCGACGAGCTTTCCAAGGCGGGCATCGAGGCCGAGGTCATCGATGTCGCCACCCTCAATCCTTACGATGACAGCATGATCGCTGCGTCGGTGCTCAAGACCGGGCGATGCGTGATCGTGCACGAGGCGGCGCGCAGCGGCGGCTTCGGCGCCGAAATCGCTGCGCGTCTAGCCGACACATCGCTGATGTCGCTGCTGGCCCCGATTGCCCGCGTCACCGGCTATGACACGGTGATGCCGCTGCCACGCCTTGAAGCCCACTACATGCCGTCGACGGCCCGCGTGGTGGCGGTGGCGCGGCAGACCATGGAGTACGCATGACCACCTTTTGCCTGCCCGATCTGGGCGAAGGCCTGCAAGATGCCGAAATCGTCGCCTGGCATGTTTCGCCAGGGGATCATGTGGTGGCCGACCAGCCGCTGGTCTCGGTGGAGACCGCCAAGGCCGTGGTGGAAATACCATCGCCCCAATCAGGGCGCATCGCTGCGGTGCACGGCAAGCCGGGTGATGTGGTCGACATCGGCGCAGAGTTGGTCGACTACGAGGATCAGCCGGGCGCGGCATCGGAAACCGTGGTGGGCGAACTGCCTCATGACGACCGCGACAAGGCCCAACCTGCGCCGCATCGTGCCGCCTCATCGACGAGTGAAAAGGTGAAGGCCGCACCGGCGGTGCGGCGCCTGGCACGTGAACTGGGCGTACAATTGATAGGCATCGCCGCGACCGGACCGGGCGGCAGCCTGACGGCGGACGATGTCCGCGCCGCCGCCAAACCTTCCTCTTTTGCTGCCGGCGAACCCGTGCGCGGACCGCGCCGCGCCATGGCCCAGGCCATGATGAAGGCCGGTGCCGAAGTGGTGCCGGCGACGGTCACCGACGAGGCCAATATCGCGGGCTGGTCGCCGGATGCCGATCCCATGGCGCGCCTCATCGCCGCCGTCGTCGCAGGGGTTGCGGCCGAGCCCGCCGTGAATGCCTGGTATGACGGGGCATCCGAGCGCCGCCTGGTGCATGGTCACATCGATCTGGGCATCGCCATGGACACGCCCGATGGTCTCTTCGTGCCAGTGCTGAAAGATGCGGGGCCCTTGACCGACAACGAGCGCCGAAAACGGCTCGATGCCCTCAAAACCGGGGTGCGCGACCGCTCCATCGCCCCTCGGGATCTGAGCGGGGCGACGATCACGCTATCCAATTTCGGCACCATTGCGGGGCGCCACGGGGCGCTGGTGGTGGTGCCGCCGCAAGTGGGGATCCTCGGAGCCGGACGCATCGCGCCTTCAGTTCTTGCCATCGACGGGAAGCCGAAGGTCTGCCGCACGCTACCGCTTTCCCTCACTTTCGATCACCGCGCCGTCACCGGCGGCGAGGCGGCCCGCTTCCTTGCCGGTGTCATCGCGGCGCTGGAAAAGCCCAACTGACTTGAACCTGCAAAGGAACAGTTCATGTTAACGCCGTTCGATCATGCCGATGACCTCGGCCCCTTCAAGGTCCTGCATATCTGGCGCCCGGCGGCGGGCCTGAAAGCCATTGTTGTGGTGGACAATGTGGCTTGCGGTCCCTCCATCGGCGGTACCCGCATGGCCCCGGACGTGAGCCTTGACGAATGCGCCCGGCTGGCGCGGGCCATGACCCTGAAGAATGCCGCGGCGGGCTTGCCGCATGGCGGCGGCAAATCGGTGATCTTTGCCGATCCGGCAATACCTTTGGGAAAAAAGGAGGCGATCATCCGGGCCTTTGCCGGGGCCATCGCCGATTTTGGCGACTATATCCCTGGGCCCGACATGGGCACCAACGAGCAGGCCATGGCCTGGGTGCATGACGAGATCGGCCGCGCCGTCGGCCTGCCACGCGAGATCGGCGGCATACCGCTGGACGAGATCGGCGCCACCGGCTACGGCCTGATGGCGGCGGCGATGGTGGCGGTGGACTTCGCCGGAATCACCATCAAGGGCGCCCGGGTGGCGGTGCAGGGCTTTGGCGCTGTCGGCCAGCACGGCGCACGATATCTGGCGGACAAGGGCGCTGTGCTGGTGGCCGCCGCCGACAGCCATGCCAGCATCCACAATCCCGACGGCATCGATGTCGCCGCGCTCAGGGCCCACAAGGCAAAGACCGGCAAGGTCGAAGGCTTTGCCGGCACCCGCGCCCTGAAGCCTGAAGATGTGGTGGGCGTCGATTGCGATATCTGGATCCCCGCCGCACGACCGGATGTGCTGCGCAAGGACAATATAGGTCAGTTGAAGGCAAGGCTGGTGCTGCAGGGCGCCAATATACCGGCCACCGAAGAAGCCGAGCAGATCATGCACGCCAAGGGCATCGTCTCGGTGCCCGACTTCATCGCCAACGCCGGCGGGGTGATTTGCGCCTCGGTCGAATATCACGGCGGCAGTCAGGTGGCGGCGTTGGCCCAGATTGGGGAAAAGGTCGGCGCCAACACCCGCGAAGTGCTGGATACGGCAAAGCGCGACAATTGCCGGCCACGCCAAGCCGCCAACAGGATCGCCCGCTCAAGGCTGGAGCGGGCGATGGCCAACCGACGCTGGCGCGACTGAAGACTATCCAGATATAGCGGTCCTGCTGCCAGGGACCACCTGCTGCTCCAGGGAGAAACCCTTCTCGTGGAGCCGCCGGATCGTGTCAGGCGTCTGGCGCAGGCGATCACAGCCACCAAGCCGTTCACCTTTCACTTCACAGCCTGAGGCTTGCCCTACTACAAGGTTTTATTGGAACGGAACGAAGAGAGGCTGAGTGGGATAGGGATTGCCGCTGCAGAAGACAGGCCTTGATCGAGTGCGGAAGTGACCCTCAATGGAGCATAAAATTGGACGTGAGGCGTGTGCTCGGCTATTGAGGTGTCTATGAGACGCTGTGCACCGTTCATGTCGTTCCTCTTGATACTTACGTCGGCCAGTGCCGGGGCGCAGGAAATTGGCGACCCCCAGGCAGGATATGTTTTTGCGGCTCACAACTGCGCTGAATGCCACGAGATTGCCTCGCACGACCTCATGAGCCCCGATTCGAATGCCCCTAACTTTTATGCCGTCGCCAATAATCGAGACATAACGAGCCAGGCACTCATGGTTTGGCTTCAATCGTCGCATCCCACCATGCCCAACCTGATCCTTCGGCCCAACGATATCGCCAACGTGATCGCCTATATCGTCAGTCTCAAGGACAAGTAGGGATCAATACTCTGGCGATTCCCGCCCGGCGGGTGCTGAAAGACAAGCCAAGTGATGACGTATGACCCCCGGCCCCGTCACCATCGGCGACCTCCGCAGGAACGGTAAAGCGCTGGAAATCGGACCATCACGGCTACTTCGAATCACACTCCCTGGCGCTGCCTGACGCGCTGGCGGTTCCTGACACAGCGGCCCGCCTCAAGTGCAGCCGGTGCGGTTTCCGGAACACGGCAACGTCAGTGAGGTGTGGGCCAGGCCGGATGCGCGGGTGAAGTAAGGCCCCGCGGCTACACGATGTCCGCTTTTCCGTGTTTTTCGTCCGCGTTCAGGGGCAAAGCGGTCAGGCATGTCCACTTTTCAATTCGGCTGGTTTTGACCCCACGCGGACATTTACTAACCTTCTCGTCCTTCTTTGACACGACTGTTGCAGCCACGCCTGATATGCGCTCCGCCATTTGAGTCAGGCAATGAACCAAAGCCCCGTTATTGCAACGCCGGCAAGGAAGCCGAGGGCGGAGCCGGCCCAGATTGGATGTGGCCGGCGCGGCGGACGGACGTGCTGGCTACGATAATACCGCTGCGATTGCGACGAAGCTGAGATGGCATCGATGAAAGCGCTGACCTTGTTGGGTATCGAAGCGGCGTGAAGTTGGCGATGAACGCCTTCCTCTTCTCGACCGGCGCTAAGAAGCAATGGCCGTCGTCGCTCGGCGTCGGCAAGGGCGACGATGCGGCAGCAAACAGTGGTGAGTTGCCCGCTGCTGCGTATGAGGCACGGCTTCCTGCGGGATGGACTGTACGACGGACCAAAGACGCCATCCTCCAACATCACCCCACCCTCGAGACGGTGTTTGGCAAGGGGCTTGGCTACCGCCTAATGTATCAAGAGAGCGAGGTATTGTTGGCGATCCTCGATGAGCTCCGGTCCCGAGACATCCCAGCCCTCGGACTGCATGATGGTTTGCTGGTTCCCCAATCCAGGGCCAATGAGGCGGAGGGGCTCATGGGGGAGGTGTCGAAGAAGGTCACTGGCACACCCCTTCCAACCTCAGGGAAGTCTCTGGGGTAGGATGGTAGCACTGGGATCAGAAGGGGGTAGGGGGCAAGTGGTGGGTCATATGTGGAAGGACGTCGTACGACGATGGCGTCATGTTTAACCCCCCTCTACCACTCCACTTACGGGACGCATAAGCCATATCGACACCCCGTCCCGCTCCTCAGCAGCGCGGAACCCATGGGAACGTGTACCGCACACAGACCGGCGCACCAGCTATGATCTTCAATGGCTGCAATTGTGTCGTGAGAGGCCGCACTACAAATGAACGACACGCACTTTGGAACGCACAGAAGAGGAGATGCATCTTGAGCAGTGGAAATGGTGAAGAGATTGGGCGAGTATTTGTCCATACGGACGGGGCCTGTCTCGGCAACCCGGGGCCCGGAGGCTACGCCGCAATCATGAAACGAGGAGACGATGGTCGCGTGATGCGTGGGGGCGACCCGGAGACAACCAACAACCGCATGGAATTGATGGGTCCGATTATGGCCCTCGAGTCAATGCTTACCGCTGCGCCGGTTACGATCCACAGCGACAGCCAATATGTCGTGAAGGGAATGACGAAATGGATACACGGTTGGAAGGTGAAAGGTTGGAAAAACTCCAAGAAACAAGCTGTTGCGAACCGTGATCTCTGGGAGCGCCTCGATGCCGTTGTATCAACCCGATTGAATGGAGTGGAATGGATTTGGGTCAAGGGTCACGCCGGCGACCCCCAGAATGAAATGGCCGATAGGATTGCCAATGAAGAGGCACTGAAGGCTTCCAAGCGTGTTGTGGGGTGACGAGGGCCTCGGATGGCAGCCATCGTCGCCCGGCTCCTCACTCCCCGCGCGTGTCCGCGGGAAGGCGCTGCTTCGCGGTCCAATCACGTCCAGCACTATAGTCGCCGCCGATGACGAACATAGGCTTTCCCCTCACGCATCGAGCGCCTCAACAGCTTCGATCGGCAGACTATGCCTTTTGCCAAGACCGAAGTTCAACCGGCAGTTAAGTGCACCTTGGTGAACTCGATAGCCTGCTCTTGGCCCATTCAGCTAAAGTTCATAGATGCCTTCACGGGAGAGAGTGCGCGTGTTCTTCGCCGCTCGCCGTCAGATGCAACTACAAAAATGATGCTAGGCCCGGATGACTGGGCGGAGGATCACTCCCCAATAGAGGGCCGATGGTGCATAATAGAGTTGCTGCCGTGGCGCGTCCCACGAGCGTCCCACGTAGCATACTCATTAATGAAGAATCGTCATAAGTATTTGATTTAATTGGTGAGCCCGCCGGGATTCGAACCCGGGACCTACTGATTAAAAGTCAGTTGCTCTACCGGCTGAGCTACAGGCTCCCAAAAATCGTGCGCGACCATAGATAGGGGGCAGGGGGCGGTCAATAGAGTTCGCTTTGCCGCAGCGCCTGGCGGCGACGGCCCTGGCTGGCGGGTTAGGATACCACAACGCAATCAAGAATTTCGTCATCATTGTACTGCAATGTGCGCCTAATGGGACCGCGCGTCATCGCAGGCGAAGGAAAAAGGGTTCATGTCGCTGGATTGCATCGTGCTGGCCGCCGGATTGGGAACGCGCATGAAGTCGGCACGCCCCAAGGTCCTGCACGCGGCGGCAGGCATCAGCCTCATCGGCCATGTGCTGGCGGCAACGCGGGTCATCGGCGCGGACCGCGTTGTCGTGGTGATCGGCCCGGACATGGACGAGGTGGCCGCCGAAGCCAGGTGCGCGGTGCCCGATGCGACAATCGCCATTCAGCCTGAGCGCAAGGGAACGGCCCACGCGGTGGGCTTTGCCGGGGATGCCCTGAAGGGGGCAACGGGCACAACGCTGGTGCTCTACGGCGATGTACCGCTGATCGCGCCACAAAGATTGACGGCGCTGGTGGGGCTCGTCGACGATGACACGGCGCTGGCGGTTCTGGCCTTCAGGGCCGCCGACCCACAGGGTTACGGGCGGCTCATCGTGAACGAAGCCGGCGACCTTGAGGCCATTCGCGAAGAGTGCGATGCCTCGCCAAGCGAGCGCGCCATCGACTTGTGCAATTCCGGGGTCATGGCGGTCAAATCGGAGGTGTTGTGGCAGTTGCTGCCACAGATCGGCTGCAATAACAGCCAAAAGGAATACTACCTCACCGACCTGGTGGGGCTGGTACGCGGGGCGGGCCTCAGGGTGTGTCCTATCGAATGTCCGCAAGACGAGGTGCTGGGCGTGAACAATCGGGTGGAACTGGCGCGCATCGAGGCGCTGTTGCAGAAATCCTTGCGCGAGGCAGCGATGCTGAACGGCGCCACGCTGACGGCGCCGGAGACGGTGTTTCTCAGCAAGGATACCGAGATCGGCCGCGATGTGGTGATCGAGCCCAATGTCATCATCGGGCCAGGGGTGCGCATCGCCGACGGGGCGAGGATCCGCAGCTTTTGCCATCTGGAGCAATGCAGCGTCGAAGCCGGCGCCATCGTCGGCCCGTTTGCGCGCCTCAGGCCGGGCGCATCGATCGGCGCGGAGGCCCACATCGGCAACTTCGTGGAGATCAAGAACGCCACCATCGCCGCCGGCGCAAAGGCCAATCACCTGGCCTATATCGGAGATGCCAGCGTCGGGGAAAAGGCTAATATCGGGGCCGGCACCATCACCTGCAATTACGATGGGTTTGCCAAGCACCGCACCGAAATCGGTGCCGGCGCCTTTATCGGCACCAATTCATCGCTGGTTGCACCGGTAAAAATCGGCGAGGGCGCCTATATAGGCTCAGGCAGCGTCATCACCAAAGACGTGCCGGCGGGGGCGCTGGCGGTCGAACGGGCCACCTTGACGATGCGCGAAGGCTGGGCCGACCAAAAGCGCGCGGCACGAAAGATGCATAAGAAATAACAACGGGCCGGTTTGCCGGCCTTGGGCGACGACAGACAGGAAGACGGGCGGGACGCATGTGCGGCATTGTTGGGATTCTGGGCAAGGAGCCGGTGGCCTGGCCGCTGGTCGAAGCCCTCAAGCGTCTGGAATATCGCGGCTATGATTCGGCCGGCATCGCGGTGCTCGACGCCGCCGGGCACATTTCGCGGGTGCGGGCACCCGGCAAGCTCGGCGCGCTGGCCGAAAAGCTGAAGTCGGGCGGGCCATCGGGCACCGCCGGCATCGGCCATACCCGCTGGGCGACCCACGGCGCCCCCAATGAGAAGAATGCCCATCCCCACACGGCCGGACGGGTGGCCGTCGTCCATAACGGCATCATCGAGAATTTCCAGGAACTGAAGGACGAACTGGCCGCTGAAGGGGTGAAATTTTCGACCGACACCGATACCGAGGTCATCGCCCATCTGATCGACCGGGAATTGCACCGCGGTGCCGACCCGCGTGAGGCGGCCCGGCAGGTGCTGTCGCGGCTGCGCGGTGCGTTTGCGCTGGTGATCATGTTCGAGGGCGAAGACAACCTGATGATCGGGGCGCGGCGGGCAAGCCCGCTGGCCGTCGGCCACGGCAAGGGCGAGATGTTCTTCGGCTCCGATGCCATCGCGCTGGCGCCCTTCACCAATCAGGTCACCTACATGGAAGATGGCGACTGGGCGGTGATCACCCGCTCGAGCCTGGAGATCTTCGATGCCGACAACCGCCAGGTGATTCGCCCGATTAGTTTCACCCAGGCGTCTGCCATGATGGTGGACAAGGGCAAGTACAAGCATTTCATGGCCAAGGAGATTGCCGAGCAGCCCGACGTGGTGGGCCACACGCTGGCCGAGTATGCCAATTTCGCCGACCACACCATCGCCTTGCCCGAAGCCCTCGACATCGACTTCGCCAAGCTCGACCGGCTGACGATCACCGCCTGCGGCACCGCCTTTTATGCCGGGCTGGTGGCCAAATACTGGTTCGAGCGGTTGGCGCGGCTGCCGGTCGAAGTGGATATGGCCTCGGAGTTCCGCTACCGCGAGGCGCCGCTCACCAAAGGCGGTCTGGCGGTGGTCATCTCGCAATCGGGCGAGACGGCCGACACGCTGGCGGCCCTGCGCTATTGCAAGGGCGAGGGCCAGAAGGTGCTGGCGGTGGTCAACGTGCCGGAATCGACCATTGCCCGCGAATCCGACTTTGTGGCGCGCACCTATGCCGGACCGGAGATCGGGGTGGCCTCCACCAAGGCGTTTACCTGTCAGCTCGCGGTGCTCCTGGCGCTGGCCATCCGGGCGGCGCGCCAGCGTGGCGCGGTGACGGCGGACGATGAGGCCCGGCTGGTCGGCGTGCTGTCGGGGGTGCCGCGGCTGATGGGCGAGGCACTGAAGGCCGAGCCCCATATCGCCGGGATCGCCCACAAGATCGCCGGTGCCCGCGATGTGCTGTATCTCGGACGCGGCATCAATTACCCGATTGCGCTCGAAGGCGCCTTGAAGCTCAAGGAAATTTCCTACATCCATGCCGAGGGCTATGCCGCGGGCGAGCTGAAGCACGGACCCATCGCGCTGATCGATGAGAATGTGCCGGTGGTAGTCATCGCGCCGCGCGATGACCTGTACGAGAAAACCGTCTCCAACATGGAGGAGGTGGCCGCGCGCGGCGGCCGCATCGTGCTCATCACCGATCAAAGCGGTGCCGCGGAACGCCAGAAAAACGGCATGCAGGTGATCGCCGTCCCCGATGCCGATGCACTGATCTCGCCGCTGCTCTATGCCATCCCGGTACAGCTTCTGGCTTATCACGCCGCGGTCTTCATGGGCACCGACGTCGACCAGCCGCGTAATCTCGCCAAGTCGGTCACGGTGGAATAGTCGGCGAATTCCCTTTTCGCCACAGTGTGTTAACCGGGCTTCAATGCTTCCTTAGCCAGGCCTTAACCATGAGCGGCCATGATGGTCCTCATGATGAACAAGTCAGTTGTGTATGCGTCTGTGTGTACAGTGTTGCTTGCCGCGACCGCGGTCAGCCCCGTTGCGGCTGCCGCCAATAATCCCAGCGCCATCGAGCTTGCCGCCCAGGGCTACAAGGCCCTCACCACCGGCAATGCCAGGGAAGCGGTGGCACGCTATTCCGATGCCATCGAGTCACGCACACTGAAACCGGAAGACCTGGCGCGATCGCTGCTCAACCGGGCATTGGCATTCCAGACCCTGGGGCAGAACCGGGAAGCGATCGATGACTATTCCGCCGCCATGCACATTGATGCGCTGACGCCGCGCATGCGGGCCATCGCGCTTTACAATCGCGGCCTGGCGCAGCAAAAGCTCGGCCAGCCGGCGCGGGCTATCGACGACTTCACCAACGCGCTGTTCCTCGATGCCGAATTCTCCCAGGCCTATTACAGTCGCGGCAACGCCTTGAGGGAATCGGGCCAATACCTGTTCGCCCTGTCCGATTATGAAAAGGCCCTGCGCTACAAGCATCCCGAGACCTATCTGCCCTATTACGGCGAGGCGCTTACCTATGAGTCCCTCAGGCAAAACGAGCAGGCGCAAAAGGCCCTGTTGCTGGCGCTCAAGGCCAATCCGACGTTCACGCCGGCCAGGAAGTTGCTGATGAAGATCGCCGGCGGCAGCGACGCGCCGGCCGTCAAGCAGCAAAAGACGATCGAAATGAGCGCCAACCAGCAGCAAGCCAGCGTGGTCAATGCTGCCGATGATATCGTGACCGGCTCCATTGAGCCCGACCAACCGGACGTGGTGGTGCGCAAGCCGGACCAGCCTGCTGCCGAACGGCCGCCGGTGTCGCTGTTGCCAGAAAGCGCCGACAATCAGGTCGAGACGGCCTCGATCGTCCCCGCCAACCTGAAGGTCAAGGCACCGGATGTTCCGGCCAACAAGCCCGAGGTGGCTTCGGTAGATGCAACCGCCAGGACCGTGGCTACGACGGACAAACCGGCGCAGGACAGCCAGACGGCGGCCAACGACTATTCCATCCAGCCGGTCGGCTGGACGGTGCAGCTTTCATCGCAGCGCGCGCCGGATGCGGCGTGGTCGGTTTGGAAGAAGCTTACCGCGCGCTATGGCCGCCTTTTGTCGGGGGCCGATCCGTTGGTCTACAAGGCCGATCTGGGCGATCAGGGCATCTTCTACCGCCTCAGGGTGCACCACATCGACAGCCGCCATGCCGCTCAGTCGCTGTGCAGCAAGCTCAAGGCGCACGGCACTTCCTGCTTCGTTGCCAAGGCGACAGGCTGATCGGAAACGGGCAGGTCTTCAGGTTTTGCCGCTGCCGTAATCCTTGTCGACGTGGCTGACCCAGCGGTCGAACGAGCCCATGAGGGCGCTCCAGTCCGCTTCGACTTCATGCTTCATGACGCTCCAGTCGCCCTGGCTGGCGGTGTCGAGCTTGGACCGCATGGCATCCGCGCGGGTCTTGATCTCGTCTGCCTGGGCATGATGATGGGGCTGCAGGGTGCCGGCCTTGCCGAGCCGCTCGCGGGTTGCCGCCAGTTCACTTTCCAGATGTTGCAGGCGCTCGTGCAGTTGTGAGATGCGCGGATCTTCAGCCATGTTGCTTGCCTCCTTCGAATGCGGGTCCACCACATATCGTATGCCAGAAAAATGGGATATCGCCGGGCATTTGGCAAATGCCCGCCGAGGACTGCGCGGACCAGTGAGTTGTGGTGCCGCTTATACACGGCAGCGAGGATCAACACCACTTTCGCTTTCTAGAGCATGATGCCGAAAAGTGGAAACCGCTTTTCGGCATCATGCTCAACATATTGGAATCGTTCAGTTTTTATGCAATTGGGTGATTCCGCCCAATTGCATGCTGATCTAGGGCGTTCATCAAGGTGTCGCTGCGATCTGGCGATATGGGCGCGGGCACACTAGAATACCTGCCACATGTCGGGGGGTCGGCCGTGGAGCGGCGAGCGGAGCGTTTGGACCGAAGATGAATTTCCTGCGTCGGTTGCGTGGCTATTTCCTCGCTGGCCTGGTGGTCATTGCGCCCATTGGCATCACCATATGGCTCGCCTGGTGGTTCGTCTCCGTGGTCGATGGGTGGGTGACGCCGTTCCTGCCGTCGATCGTCAATCCCCGCAACTACCTGCCGTTCCGGGTGCCCGGCATCGGCTTGCTGACGGCGCTGATCCTCATCACCCTGATCGGCGCGCTGGCCGCCAACCTGGTCGGCCGCACCCTCTTGCGCTACTGGGAATCGGTGCTCGGGCGCATGCCGGTGATCCGCTCGGTCTACAAGGCCACCAAGCAGATCTTTCAGACCGCGCTGTCGCAAAGCGGCAGCAATTTCCGCCAGGTGGGCCTGGTCGAGTATCCGCGCCGCGGCACCTATGTGGTGGTGTTCGTGGCGCGCGAACTGGATGGCAGCGAGATCGGCCTGCCGGCGGGCGAAACCTATATCTCGGCCTTCATGCCGACCACGCCGAACCCGACATCGGGATTCCTGTTCTTCCTGCGCAAGAACGAAGTGCGGATTCTCGACCTCAGCGTGGAGGATGGCGCCAAGCTGGTCATATCGGCCGGCCTGGTGACGCCCACCACCGTCGCCAAGCACCTGCCCGGGGTTCCGAAGATCGAAAAAGACGTGGTTGACGTGCTGCTGCACCGCAGCAACAAGGCCGAAGCGGTCAGCAGCGACAAGCCCGAAAGTGCTCCGGCCAGGAAGAAGCCCCGCGCCGATACCGCGAAGAAAGCCCGTGCCGGCACCGCGAAAAAGCCGCAGCCGCGCAAGTCTACCCGGCGGACAAAAGCCTGACGGCGTCGTCGCGCCCGAACAGGTAAAGCAGCAGTTTCAGATTGTCGCCGCGCGGCGAGGCGAGTTGCGGATCGCGCAGCAAGTGGGCCTCGGCGTCCTTGCGCGCCACCTGCAGCAAATCGGCATGGGCGAACGGATCGGCGAGGCGGAAGCCGGGCATGCCCGACTGGCGGGTGCCCAAAAGCTCGCCGGCACCGCGCAGGCGCAAATCCTCCTCGGCAATGACGAAGCCATCATCGGTGTCGCGCAGGGTTTTGAGGCGCGCCGTGGCGGTCTCGCCCAAAGGTCCCTGATAGAGCAGGATGCAGGTGGATTGCCGGGTGCCACGCCCGATGCGGCCGCGCAACTGGTGAAGCTGGGCGAGGCCGAAGCGTTCGGCGTTCTCGATCACCATGACGCTGGCCTCGGGCACATCGACGCCCACCTCAATCACCGTGGTGGCGATCAGGATCGAAATGTCGCCGGCCTGAAAGCGCGCCATGGTGGCGTCCTTGTCGGTCCCCTTCAGGCGTCCGTGCACCAGCCCGACTTGCCCGGGAAAGCGTTGCGCAAGGGCGGCAAAGCGCTGTTCGGCGGCGGTGAGTTCGACAAGCTCGGTATCTTCCACCAGCGGGCATACCCAGAAGATGCGTTGCCCCGCCGCCATGGCACGGCCGATGCCGTCAACAACTTCTGAGAGGCGATCGATGGGAACGGTGCGGGTATCGACCGGCTGGCGCCCGGCGGGCTTTTCGGTGAGGCGCGAGACGTCCATGTCGCCATAGATGGTGAGCGTCAAGGTGCGCGGGATGGGGGTTGCGGTCATCACCAGCACATGCGCATGGCCGTCCGACTTGGCCTGCACGGCAAGCCGCTGGTGCACGCCGAAGCGGTGCTGCTCGTCGATCACCACCAGCGCCAGGTCCTTGAAGGCGACGTCGGACTGAAACAGCGCATGGGTGCCGATGAGGATGTCGATGTCGCCCGAGGCGAGGCGGGAAAGGATGTCCTCGCGGACGCGGCCCTTCTCGCGGCCGGTGAGCAGGGCAACGGTGAGGCTGGCGGCCTCGGCCAGGGGCGTCAGCGTGGCGAAATGCTGGCGCGCCAGAATGTCGGTCGGCACCATGAAGGCGCCTTGGGCGCCCGCCTCGGCCGCCGTCGCCAGGGCCATCAGCGCCACCACCGTCTTGCCGGCGCCCACATCGCCCTGCAACAGACGCAGCATGCGCTCGCCCGAGGCCATGTCGCGCAAGATATCGGCGATGGCGGCTTCCTGGGCGCGCGTCAGGCTGTAGGGCAGTCGCGCCAGCAGTCGTTGGCGCTTGTCGCCGCTGCCCTTCACCGGGCGGCCGCGGGCCCGCTTCATGTCGCGGCGGATGAGCGACAGCGCCAACTGGCCCGACAGCAGTTCGTCATAGGCCAGGCGGCGGCGCGGCGGGCTTGAGGGCTCGAGAATGTCGGCGGCCGACGGGCGGTGCAGGGCTTCAAGTGCGGCGTGAAAGCCCGGAAAGCCTTGCTGGGCCATGAGGGCGGGGTCGTGCCATTCGGGCAGCGGCGGGGCGGCATCGAGGGCTGAGCGGATGGCCTTGCCGAGGATTTTCTGCGCCACGCCGGCGATGGTGGGATAGATCGGCTCTATAGGGGGCAGCTTTGCAAAATCCTCCGGCGCCACGAGGTGGTCGGGGTGGACCATCTGCGGCAGGCCGCCATACCAGTCGATGGCCCCCGACACGTAGCGCTCGGAGCCTTCCGGCAGGGCCTTCTTCAGATAGTCGGGGTAGGCATGAAAGAACGCCAGCACCAGCGAGCCGGTGTCGTCGAAGGCTTCGATGCGGTAGGGCACCCGCTTGTTGTGGGGCGGCGGCGGGCGGTGGCGGCCGATGGTGATGAGGATGGTGACGATGCCGTGTTGCGGCAGGTCGGCGATCACCGGGCGGTAGCTGCGGTCGATCAGGCCGGAGGGGAGATGGAACAGCAGGTCGACAAGCCGCGCATCGCCAGTCGCGCCGTCGCCTGAGGGCCGCAACAGCTTGCCCAACAGCCTGCCAAAGCGCGGGCCGACGCCGCGAATGCCGGTGGCACTTGAGAAATAGGGGTCAAGCAGGCTCGGCCGCATGGCCTCGTGCCTCCTCGTCGCCGGCGGGAAATCCGAGAGCGCGCCACCAGTCCTGCGCCCGGATATGGCGGCGCAGCGGGGTGTCGGTTTCGGCGGGCGCTTCTTCCAGATAGTGCCAGGCCTCGGCCAGACTTTCGCCTTCAAGCGTTCGCAGATAGGCTTCGGCTGCGGTCAGCAAGAAGGTTTGGCCGGTGACGGCCTCGAAGTTGCCATCCAGTTCGGTCCATACGGCCGCCTCGTAGGGACTCGATGTCAGCCATGCCTCGACCGTGGCGACAACTTCGGGAAAACGGCTGAAGGCCCTCCCACTGCGCCGAGCGACGATGCCCAGTTGGTGCGGCCGGCAGCGCTCGCGCCGTGCCAGGTCGGCAATGGCATCGTCGAGGTCGGACTGCACCGAGGCAATGACGCTGGTGGGCGAGGGGGCCGCGGCGGCCTCGTCCACCACCAGCACAAGGGCCTGCTTGCGTTTGGGGGAGATACGCGAGAACTTGACCGGCAGAAGCGGCCCCGCGCCGCGCTGCCAGGGTCCGATGACGTGGGGTTCAAGATCATCGCGATCCCAGATCAACGAGCCATATCCGATGATGGCGATGGTCATGTTCGTTAGGGCCTGTGGACAATTACGGTTGCGGCGCCGGCGTGGTCCATTTTGTCTCTGGCTAGCTTTGAGTGGCGCCGCAGGGCCCACCCCTTCAAGCCGCTCAAAGTGACGTCCAGAGGCAAAATGGGCCACGTCTCTGAGGGATTTGACAGGATTGGCCCATCTTCACGCGGCTTCGTCGTCGAATATGCCAGCATGTCCTTCCTCCTCAACCCCGTGGAATCTGAGCCAATCCTGTCAAACCGGCACCACAACCGTAACTGTCCACAGGCCCCAAAAGTGCTCCCGCAGCATCGACAGCGTCGGAATCTGCCACTAAAAGGAGCGCGATCCAACCACCAGCCGATGATGACAGAAAATAGCGATCCCCTCGATGCCCGCCGCCGCCGTCTCGTATGGCGCGCAACGCATCGCGGCATGAAGGAAATCGATCTCATCCTCGGCACATATGCGCGGCGCGAGGCGGCCGCGATGGACGAACAGGCCATTGCGAGCTTCGAGAGTTTGCTCGATGCGACCGACGCCGACCTCTACGACTGCCTGGTGCGGTGCCTGACACCGGTGCCGGGGGTGCCGCTGGAGCTGATCGATGCTTTGCGGAAAATCCGCTTCGAAACAGATAGTTACGGAAACCTGTGATGAAAGGAATAGAGCAGGGACTGGCGCGCCTGATGGCGACGCCCGGGCGCTCGGTGCTTTGCGGGCTGCCAGAGGGCCTCGACGGCTTGGTGCTGGGCGATGTCGCCCGGCTCGCCAGCCCGCGCCCGCTCCTCCACATCGCTCGTGACGACCAGCGGCTCAACCATCTGGAGACCGCACTTTCGTTCTTTGCACCCGATATCGAGGTGATCCGCTTTCCCGCCTGGGATTGCCTGCCCTTCGACCGGGTATCGCCGGCTGCCGACATTCTGGCCCAGCGCATGAGCGCCCTGACACGTCTGGCCCAGCGCGGTGAGGGCACCGCGCCGTTGATCGTTCTCGCTACCGTCAACGCCGCCCTGCAACGGGTGCCGCCGCGCGAAGCCGTGGAAAAGGCGCACTTTTCCGCTCGCCCCGGCAATCGCGTCAAGATGGACGATCTGCAGGGCTTTCTCACCCACAACGGTTATTCGCGCACCGGAACGGTGGTCGACCGCGGCGATTATGCGGTGAGGGGCGGCATCATCGACATCTATCCGCCGGGATCGGGCGGGCCGGTGAGGCTCGATTTCTTCGGCGACACGCTCGAATCGATCAGGAGCTTCGACGTCGAGACCCAGCGCACCACCGGGCAAATGCCGGCGCTCACTGTCGATGCCGCCAGCGAAGTCCTGGTGACGGCCATCTCCATTGCCCTTTTCCGCACCGGTTATGCGGCGGCCTTCGGGGGCCCGGGGCTTTCCGACCCGCTGTATGAGGCGGTGAGCGCCGGGCGGCGTTACCAGGGCATGGAGCACTGGCTACCCTTGTTCCATGAGCGCCTGGAAACGCTCTTCACCTATCTGCCGCTCGCCGTCATCAGCCATGACCATCTGGCGGACGAAGCCGTCGATGCCCGGCTGGCGCTCATCGACGATTATTTCACGGCCCGCCACAACGCCCTGGAAGAAGAAGGTTTCGGGGCTGCACCTTACAAGCCCCTGCCGCCGGAGCGGCTTTATCTGGGCGCCGAGGCGTGGCAATCGCTGCACAAGGACCGCCCGGTGCTGGCGCTGAGCCCGTTCGAGACGCCGGACGAGGGGGGCAGCGCGGTGATTTCGGCGGGCGGCCGGCAGGGGCGTTCGTTCGCGGCCGAACGCGCCGAGGCCGGGCGCAACGTCTATGAGGCGTTGCACGATCATGTCGATCACTTGCGCACGTCCGGCAAGCGGGTGCTGGTGGCGGTGTGGAGCGATGGGGCGCGCGAGCGGCTCGAAACCATCATGCGCGACCACCATATCGCACCGCTGGCGGCGGCCGATGACTTTCCGGCGGTGGAAAAGCTCACGCGCGACATGGTGGCGATGGTGGTGCTGGGGCTGGAAGCCGGCTTCGAGACCGCCAATCTGGCGGTCATCGCCGAACAGGACATCCTGGGCGATCGCCTCATCCGCCGCTCGCGCCGCACCAAGCGGGCGAGCGACTTCATTGCCGAGCTATCCTCCATCACCCCCGGCGACCTGGTGGTGCATGTGGACCATGGCATCGGGCGCTTCGAGGGGTTGAAGACCATCGAGGTGCAAGGCGCACCGCACGATTGCCTGTTCCTCACCTATCACGGCGGCGACCGGTTGTTCCTGCCGGTTGAAAACATCGAACTTCTGTCGCGCTATGGCTCCGACGAGGCGGGCGCGCAGCTCGACCGGCTGGGCGGCGGGGCCTGGCAGGCGCGCAAGGCCAGGCTCAAGGAGCGGGTGCGCGAGATCGCCGAAGGGCTGATCCGCACCGCTGCGGCGCGCGAACTGCGGCCCGGCGAGATCATCCCGGCGCCGGAAGGCCTGTTCGACGAGTTCTGCGCGCGCTTTCCCTATGAGGAGACCGAGGACCAGCTGGCGGCCATCGACGCGGTGCTGGCCGATCTTGTGAAGGGTCGGCCCATGGACCGGCTGATCTGCGGCGATGTGGGGTTTGGCAAGACCGAAGTGGCGCTGCGCATCGCCTTCGTCACCGTCATGGCCGGCAAGCAGGTGGCAGTGGTGGTGCCAACGACGCTTCTGGCGCGCCAGCACTTTGCTACTTTTTCTGAGCGCTTCAAGGGCTATCCGGTGCGCATCGCCCAGGCTTCGCGCCTGGTCGGCCGCAAGGAAATCAACGCCGTCAAGGACGACCTGAAGTCAGGCGATCTTGATATCATCATCGGCACCCATGCCCTCCTCGCCAAGGACGTGCGGTTCCGCGATCTCGGCCTTCTGGTGATCGACGAGGAACAGCATTTCGGCGTCAAGCACAAGGAACGCCTGAAGGAAATGCGCGCCAACGTGCATGTGTTGACGCTCACCGCCACGCCCATCCCGCGCACCCTGCAACTGGCGCTTTCCGGGGTGCGCGAACTCTCCCTCATCACCACGCCGCCGCTCGACCGGCTGGCGGTCAGGACTTATGTGTCGCCGTTCGATCCGGTGATCATCCGCGAGAGCCTGTTGCGCGAGCTGTATCGCGGCGGCCAGACGTTCTATGTAGTGCCGCGCATTTCGGATCTGGCGGAAATCGCTGAATTCCTGCGCCATCATGTGCCGGAGGTGAAGTTTGCCGTCGCCCACGGCCGCATGGCGCCGAACGAACTCGACGACATCATGACCGGCTTCTACGACCGCCAGTACGATGTGCTGCTGGCCACCACGATCATCGAATCGGGGCTCGACATCCCGACAGCCAACACCTTGATCGTGCATCGCGGCGACATGTTCGGCCTCGCCCAGCTCTACCAGTTGCGCGGCCGGGTAGGGCGCTCCAAGCAGCGCGCCTATGCCCTCATCACCCTGCCGCCGCACCGCATGCTGACGCCGGCGGCGGAAAAGCGCCTGAAAGTGCTGCAATCGCTCGATTCGCTGGGGGCGGGGTTTTCACTGGCCAGCCACGACCTCGACATTCGCGGCGCCGGCAACCTTCTGGGCGAGGAACAGTCGGGCCATATCCGCGAGGTGGGCTACGAGCTTTATCAGGCGATGCTGGAAGAAGCCGTGTCGTCGCTCAGGGCAGGTGGCGCCGAGGAGGAAGTCGAGGGCGCCTGGTCGCCGCAGATCAATGCCGGCACCTCGGTGCTCATCCCGGAAACCTACGTCGCCGACCTGCAATTGCGCCTCGGGCTCTACCGACGGCTGGCCGACCTCGACGATGAGGGCGACCTCGACTCATTTGCCGCCGAACTGCACGACCGTTTCGGGCGGCCGCCGGAAGAAGTGCGGCATCTGCTGGAGGTGGTGTCCATCAAGCTCATGTGCCGCAAGGTGAACGTGGCCAGCATCGATGCCGGCCCCAAGGGCGCGCTGATCGCCTTTCGCGGGGATCGGGTGGACAATCCCGACGCGCTCATTGCATGGATCACCGCGCAGGGCTCGCGCGCCAAGCTGCGGCCTGACATGCGGCTGGTGATCATGCGCACCTGGGAGACCGGCGCCGAGCGGTTGAAGGGGGCGAAGCGGATACTGACGGAACTGGTCGGGGTGATGCTGGCGAAGGCGGCTTAGGCTTGCCACGACCCCCCAAGTGTCATCGTCGGGTGTGACCCGACGATCCAGGGGCACCCGCCTGAGCCTTGGCCCCTGGATCCTCGGGCCAAGCCCGAGGATGACACGGAAAGGATTATTCGTGAATATTAATCTGTTGCGGCTTCGCGCTCTTCCAGGACCTTGGCGATGGCACCGGCAATCACTTCCGGCTCGCGCGCCCCGATGACAGCGTAGCGGTTGCCGACCAGGAATGTCGGCACGCCGGTGATGCCCATCTGCTGGGCAAGGGCGATTTTCTCCTGGGTTTCGGCCTTGTCGGCATCGCCTTCAAGCAGGCGGACGATAATATCGCGCTCCATGCCGGCCATCTCGGCGCAATCGGCGAGGACGTCGTTATCGGTGAGATCGGCGCCGTCGATGAAATACAGCTGGAACAGGCGTTCTACCACCGCATCCTGCACCCCGGCGGTGCGTGCCCAGCGGATCACCCGGTGGGCATTGAGGGTATTGGGCGCGCGGGTGATGCGGTCGAACTGGAAGGCGATGTTCTCAGCCTTGCCGGCCTCGCGAATGGGGGCATAGATCGCATCGGCCCGGCCGCCGTCGCCGAACTTTGCCTTCAGGTATTCCTGACGGTCCATGCCGTGCTCGGGGATGGTCGCATCGAGCTGGAACGGCCGCCAGTGGATGGAGGTCTCGACGTCGGGCAGTGAGGCAAGGGCTGTTTCCAGCCGCTTCTTGCCGATATAGCACCACGGGCACATGACGTCAGAAACGACATCGATGGTGACGGCTTCGTTCATGGGCTCATCCTTCAAATCAGTTGGCCGAGCCGGCTGCGGACCAGTTTGCCGTTGGAGGTGCGCGGCAGGTGATCGACGAAATAGACTTCTCGCGGCATCTTGTAGGCCGCCAGATCGGGCTCGGCAAATGCCAGAATGTCGGGGGCTGAAAGCGTGCCCGCCGATCTGGGCACCACGAAGGCGGCGATCACCGAGACATCGGCCCTGACTTTTACCTCGCCGACCCCGACCTCGGCCACGCCCGGGTGGCGGGCGATCACCTGTTCCACCTCCTGCGGCGACACGCGGTAGCCAAAGGCGTTCATCAGGTCGTTGTGGCGGCCCTCGAACCAGAACCAGCCGTCGACGTCAAAATGCCCCATGTCGCCGCCCGCGAACCACTCGCCGCGATAGGTCTCGGCTTCCTCCTCGGGGCGGTTCCAGTATCGAAGCATCATGCCGGGGTCGGAGCGGTGGACCGCCAGAAGCCCGCTTTCCCCCGCTGGCAGGGGAGTATCGTCGCCGTCGACGGGCAGGATGGCCACGGCGCGTCCGGCTTGCGCCTTGCCGGGCGAGCCGCGGCGAAAGCCGACCAAAGGCGATGACGAGATATAGGTGGAGATCTCGCTCATGCCGAGCGCTTCGTAAAGGTGGAGGCCAGTGGTGGCATGCCATTGATCGGCAAGGGCATCGGGCAGGGCTTCACCGGCGGTGAGGCCGTGGCGCAAGGGTTGAAGGCTTCCCGGTTCGAGGTCGCAATATTTGAGGATCTGGCGGTAGAGGGTAGGGACAGACGCCATGATGGTGGCGCCATGAGCGGCAATGAGCCTCGGCCACACGGTCACGTCGCGCTCGCCTGTGTAGACGACCGTGGTGGCGCCCGACGCCCACGGATCGCAGAGACCGGTGCCCAGCGTATAGGTCCAGTTGAAGGCCCCGGTGTGCAGCATGGTGTCGGTCTCGCCGAGCCCGTACCAGCCTTCGTACATGGGGCGGCGGCCCCATACGGCGCGATGGGCGTGGAGGACGCCCTTGGGCCGGCCGGAGGAGCCGGAGGTATAGATGAGGTAGGCGGGATCGTCGGCGGCCGTATCGGCATAGGAAGCCGGGTCCGAGGTCGCCAGTCTTTCGCGCAAATCCGGGTCGAGGACGCGTACGCCATCCGGCAGGTCGGGCAGATGCAGCGCCGGATCCCAGGCAACGGCAGTGGCGCCGGCATCGTCGATCATCACCCGCACCTCGCGGTCGCTCAGCGCCGATGAGGCGGGGATGGGGATAATGCCGGCGGCGATGGCGGCGAGAAAGGTGAGAGCGTAATCGAGGCTGTTGCCCATGCGGATGAAGAGGCGTTCGCCCGGCTGGATGCCGTGGGTAATGAGGCCGCCAGCAAGGCGCAGGACGCGCTCTTGCATCTCGGCATAGGTGACGCGGATGCAGGCCGCGGCATCGGCGGCATCGGTGGCGATGATGAGGGCGGGCTTGGCGGGATGGCGTTCTGTCGCGTCCGCAAGGCAGTAGTGCGTCAGGTTGAAGCGCCCAGGGGGCAGGGGGCCGGTGAAGCGATAAGCGGTCATGGCGGCAACCATAAGCCAAGGCTGGCTGCAAAGAAGAGCAAATTTTCGCTCGGTATCGCTAGTCCGCCTGATACCAGGCGCTGGCGGCGGAATAACCGTAGAGCGAGGGGGTTTTGGGGTATTTCAGGTAGGACCAGCGGGCGACCCACTGGCCGGGGGCATTGTAGAGGGGAATGACGTAGTAGTGTGACATCAAGGTGCGGTCGAGGGCGCGCACCGCGTCGATGAAGTCGGACTCGGCTGTTGCCTTGAGCATCGCATCGATGAGCTTGTCGATGGCGGGATCGTGGGCGCCCATGTAGTTACGGGTGCCGGGGTGGTCGCGCCCGATGCTGCCCCAGTAAAACACCTGCTCGTTGCCGGGCGACAGCGAATTATACCAGGTGAAGGGGATCATGTCGTAATCGTAGGTATCCAGCAGCCGCTGGAACTGTGAGGAATCAGCCAGGCGCACGTCCATGTGGATGCCGATGGCGGCCAGCGAGCGCTGGAAGTGGAGGCCGATCTTTTCCTGGTCGCGCGACTGCACCACCATCTGGAAGCGCATGGGCGCACCCGTTGCCGCTTGAACCATGACGCCATTGCGGATTTCCCAGCCGGCCTGCTTCAGCAGGTTGACGGCCTTGCGCAGGTTCTTGCGATCGAGGCCGGAACCGTTGGAGACCGGCAGGGCGTAGGTGCCGTCAAGAAATTCGGGCGGCAACCTGGCGCTGGCGGCGGCCAGCAGTTTCAGTTCGCCGGGGCTTGCCGGGCGGCCGTGGGAGGAAAGGATCGAACCGGCGAAATAACCCTCGGTTCGCTCGAACAGGCCGCGGAACAGGTTGGCGTTGGCCCATTCGAAATCGAAGGCGTAAATCAGTGCCTTTCGTACCCGCACATCGGAAAAGATCGCCCGGCGGGTGTTGAAGACCAGCGCCGACATCGGCGCCGGCAGCCCGGAGGGCACCACCTGCTTGATCACCTTGCCCTCGGCGACGGCAGGGAAGTCGTAACCCGTCGCCCAGCGGGTCGGATCGGCCTCGTTGCGCACGTCCGCCAGACCCTTCTTGAAGGCCTCGAATGCTGCCTGGCTGTCGCGGTAGTAATCGAAGCGGATTTTGTCGAAATTCCACTGGCCGCGGTTGGCTGGCAGGTCGCGGCCCCAGTAATTGGGATCGCGCGTGAGCACCACCCGCTCGCCTGCGCTGACCTCGCTCACCACATAGGGGCCCGAGCCGATGACCGGCTCCAGCGTGGTCTTGTTGAAGTCGTGGGTTTTGTAGAAGTGTGCCGGCAGCACCGGCATGAGGCCGAGAATCAGGACCAGTTCGCGGTCGGCGGCGGCCAGCCGGAACGTGACGGTGTGATCGTCGGGAGTTTCGACGTCGGTAACCTTGGAATAATAGCTGCGGTAGTTGGGCCGGCCCTCATCGCGCAGGGTCTTCCAGGAAAACACCACGTCCTTGGCGGTGATCGGCACGCCGTCGGAGAAATGCGCGCGCTCGTCCAGATGGAAGGTAATGAACGAACGGTCGGCGGGCACCTCGATGGACTTGGCTATGAGGGGATAGAGCGAAAACGCTTCGGAAGTGTTGCGGGCCAGGAGGCTTTCGTAGACGTAGCTGCGCAGGCCGTAGATGGGCTGGCCCTTGATGATGAAGGGATTGAGGCTGTCGAAGGTGCCGACCACCGCCTCACGGTAGGTGCCACCCTTGGGGGCATTCGGATTGACATGCGGGAAGTGGTCGAAATCGGCCGGCAGTTGCGGCTCGCCGTGCATGGCGATGCCATATAGCAGTTGACCGGCGACGGCCGGCGCCGCCAGCGCCAAGGCCAGGCAGACGGAGGCCAGCAGCGATTTCAGTCCGCATTTCATCATCGTGGCGATTGTAGCGGCGATTCGGGTCAAGCTATGACCAAATCTCCGCCGACGGGCGCGGCGCCTTGGCGCTTTGACAGGTGAGGCAACCGGGTTAAAAGGACGCCGTCTCCCCTTTGCCATGATTTTCGGGAACGTTTCGCCATGCTCGGCCGCCTCAACCATGTCGCCATTGCTGTGCCCGACCTCGATGCCGCGATCAGAATCTATCGCGACGTGCTGGGCGCGCGGGTATCGGCGCCGCAGGCAGAGCCTGATCATGGGGCGACCGTGGTGTTCATCGAATTACCCAACACCAAGATCGAACTACTTGAACCGCTTGGCGAAAATTCCCCCATCACGGCGTTTCTGGAGCGTAACTCCATGGGGGGAATCCACCATGTGTGCTACGAGGTCGACGACATCATTGCGGCGCGCGACCGGCTGAAGGCGGAAGGCGCGCGGGTGCTGGGCGATGGCGAGCCGAAGATCGGCGCCCACGGCAAACCGGTGCTGTTCCTGCATCCCAAGGACTTTTGCGGCACCCTGGTCGAAATCGAACAAGCCTGAGGAGAAGCGATAAATGACGCTACCCAGCGAGATTGCCATCTATTTCATCATCTGGTGGCTTTCGCTTTTCATGGTGCTGCCCTGGGGGTCGCGATCGTTCCACGAGGAGGGCATCGCGGTCGAACCGGGCCAGGATGCCGGCGCGCCACTCAGGACACGGCTGGTCATCAAGTTCGCCATCACGACGGTGGTCGCCACGGTGCTGTTTGCCATCGTCTACTGGCTGGCGGTGGCGCGTCCGATTTCGCTCAGCGACCTGCCGTTCATGCCCAAGATGAAGCTTTACTGATCCTTGCGGCCGCCGCCTGCCAGCGCGAGGACCGTCTCGGGCTCGTCGTCGTGCGCAAAGGCGGCAAAATCGGCGTTGGCCTGAAGAGCGGCGTCGAGACGCTCGTGATAGGTCTCGCGCGGGCATTCGACCGTTCCGAACTGGCGCAGATGATCGGTGATGAACTGGGTATCGAGTAGCAGGAATCCGCCGAAATTGAGCCGTGCCACCAGGTGGACGAGCGCCACCTTGGAGGCATCGGTGACGCGGCTGAACATGCTCTCGCCGAAGAACGCCGCGCCGATCCTGACGCCGTAGAGCCCGCCAACCAGTTCGTCGCCCTGCCAGGCTTCCACCGTATGGCAACAGCCCATGCGGAAGAGTTGGCCGTAAAGGGCGCGGATGCGCTGGTTGATCCAGGTGGAGCGACGGTCCGGGCTCGGCCCGGCGCAGCCGCCGATCACCCCTTCGAAGCTGGTGTCGATGCGGATTTCGAAGTTTTGCCGCCTGACCGCCCGGCGCAGCGAGCGCGGCATCAAGAAGCCGTCCAGGGGAATGACTCCGCGGCTTTCCGGCTCGATCCAGTAAAGCGCGTTGTCGTCGGCGCTTTCCGCCATGGGAAAGATACCAGCGGCGTAGGCTTTGAGCAGAACCTGGGGGGTGATCGTGGACATGGTCGGTGGCCGTTATACCAAAAGAGACGGATTTTGGTTTTAGCCGCTCAACGTTCCTCGAGATAGTGTTCCAGCCAGTGGATGTCGTAGTTGCCGTCGACGATATCGGGCTGCTTGAGGAGATCGAGAAACAGCGGAATGGTGGTCTCCACCCCCTCGATCACATATTCGCCCAGCGCTCGCCGCAGCCGCATCAGGCACTCGTTGCGGGTCTTGCCGAAGACGATGAGCTTGCCGATCAGGCTGTCGTAATAGGGCGGAATGCGGTAGCCGGCATAGATGCCGGAATCGATCCGCACCCCAAGGCCGCCGGGCACATGCACCGCTTCCACCAGCCCCGGCGAGGGCACGAAGGTCTTCGGGTTCTCGGCATTGATCCGGCACTCGATGGCGTGGCCGTTGAAGGTGATATCGTCCTGTTTGAAGGGCAGGCTCGTCCCCGCCGCCACCCGGATCTGCTCCTGCACCAGATCGAGGCCGGTGATCATCTCGGTGACCGGGTGCTCGACCTGCAGGCGGGTATTCATTTCAATGAAGAAGAACTCGCCGTCCTCGTAAAGGAATTCGACAGTGCCGACACCGGAATAACCGAGATCGGCCATGGCCTTGGCCACCGTGCCGCCGATCGTGGCGCGCTGGGTGGAGTTGAGGGCGGGTGAAAGGGCCTCTTCCCATACCTTCTGGTGGCGGCGCTGCAAGGAGCAGTCGCGTTCGCCCAGATGGACCGCATTGCCCTTGCCGTCGCCCAGCACCTGGACTTCGATGTGGCGGGGCTTGGCGAGATAGCGCTCGATATAGACGGAAGAGTTGCCGAAGGCGGCCTGGGCCTCGGTGCGGGCGGTTTGAAGGGCCACATCAAGCTCATCGGCGTTGCGCGCCACCTTCATGCCGCGCCCGCCACCGCCGGCGGTCGCCTTGATCAGCACCGGAAAGCCGATGTCATGGGCTATGCGGCGGGCCTCGTCGAGGTCGTCCACCGCGCCTTCGGAGCCGGGAACCACGGGAATGCCCAGCGCCTTGGCGGTGCGCTTGGCCTCGATCTTGTCGCCCATGATGCGGATATGCTCGGCCGACGGGCCGATGAAGGTGACGCCGTGCTCGGTCAGGATTTCGGCGAAGCGGGCGTTTTCCGACAGGAAACCATAACCGGGATGAACCGCTTCTGCACCGGTGATCTCGCAAGCCGCCAGCAGGGTCGGAATGTTGAGGTAGCTCTCGCTCGATGGCGGCGGTCCGATGCACACGCTCTCATCGGCAAGGCGTACATGCATGGCGTTTTCATCCGCCGTGGAATGCACCGCCACGGTGTGGATGCCCAGTTCGCGGCAGGCCCTGAGCACGCGTAGCGCGATTTCTCCCCGGTTGGCGATCAGGATCTTGTCGAACATGGGGTCAGTTACCGCCCGGGCTACTCGATGATCATCAACGGCTCGCCGAATTCCACCGGCTGGCCGTCCTCGACCAGGATCTCCTTGACCGTGCCGGCGCGCGGGCTGGGGATCTGGTTCATGGTCTTCATGGCCTCGATGATCAACAGGCTCTGGCCCTGCTTGACCACGCTGCCGACCTCGACGAAGGGCGGTGAGGTGGGCGAGGACGAGCGGTAGGCGGTGCCGACCATCGGCGACTTGACGACGCCTGGATGGTTCGCCGGGCTCACCGGCGCGGCGGCGGGCTTGGCCTCGACGGCTGGCTGGGCGGGCGCCGGCGATGGTGATGCCACCGCCGCCACCTGGGTCGTGCCGCGCGACACGCGGATGCGGAAATTGTCCTGCTCGATCTCGATTTCGGTCAGGCCGGTTTCATCGAGAAGACCGGCGAGTTCGCGCACCATGTCGGAATCGAGGGGAGATTTTGGTTTTGCCATGGAGTTCAAGCCTGCCTGGATGAAACGAGCCGGTGGGCGGCATCCAGGGCCAGTTCATAGCCGTGGCTGCCGAAACCCATGATGACGCCCTTGGCGACCGCGGAGATATAGCTGGTGTGGCGGAAAGCCTCGCGCGCGTGCACGTTGGAAAGATGCAGTTCGATGACCGGCAGCCCGCACGCCCGAAGGGCATCGTGCAACGCGATGGATGTGTGGGTATAGGCGCCGGCGTTGAGGATGATCGCCGAGGCCTTGCTCCCCGCCTCCTGGATCCAGTCGACCAGAACACCTTCGCCGTTGGACTGGCGGAATTCGACCTCCAGGCCCAGCGACGCGGCGCGCGCATGGCACAACGCCTCGACATCGGCAAGCGTCTCGTGGCCGTAGATCTGCGGCTCACGGGTGCCGAGCATGTTGAGGTTGGGCCCGTTCAGTATGTAAACTGCTTTTGCCATCGCTGCCCAGCCTTTCGGACTGCGCATCGGCGCGCGCCCATATCCGGTTATAGGGGCAAGCAGGCTCCGTGGGAAGCCTGTTCACCTGAGCTATGTGGATGAAATTACGGCAAAAAGCCTTTTTTCAGCAATGGCCGCGTCCAATTGGCGATGTACGAAAGGTGGACGTTGCCTAGCGGGAAACATCATGCTCAAACTCTTGAGAACGATCTGCTTTTCCGCAATCGGGCGTCACTGCCCGAGTGCCGGCCGATGCAGGCTTGCCGCAACACTCTTCAGCAAATCTTGCAGCCGCCGTCCTTGCGAACCTTGCTGATCGCTTCGCTCAGCTTGTCGAAGCCGACGGCGCCGGGGAAAAGCTGATCGCCGACGATGAAGGCGGGCGTTCCCTGGATGCCCAGGGTATCGGCGGTCGCCATATTGGCCTTAATCTTCGCCGCCACATCCGGGTCATTCATGTCGGCTTCGAGTTTGGCGACGTCCAATCCGACCTTCCTGGCCGTATCGAGAACAGCAGTCTTGTTGACATGGCGGTCGGACATCAAAGCCAGATGGAATTGCCAGTATTTGCCCTGCGCCCGCGAGGCCAGCGCGGCGCGCGAGGCATAGAGCGAACCGGGCCCGAGGATGGGCCATTCCTTCATGATGAGCTTCAAGTCCTTGTTGCTGCCGAGCAATTGCAGCACGTCGGGCAACGAGCGTTTGCAGTATCCGCAATTATAGTCGAAGAACTCGACCATCACGATCTTGCCGTCGGGATTGCCGGCCACCAGGTCGCCCTTCGAGCGATACAGAGCATTGGCGGCGGCGGCCAGTCCGTTGGTATTCTGCTGGTTCTGCAGGGCATCGAAGGCTTCGCGCAGCACTTCGGGATGCTTAAGGAGATAGTCGTGCACGATGGTGCCGATTTCGTCGCGCTGCTTAGGGGAAAACTCGCTGCTGGCGGCCATGGCCGGCGCAGCGATCATCGATCCGATCGCCGCGGCGGCGAGGATCCTACGCAAAGTCTTCATATCGTCAGCTTCTCCTTCGGAGGCCCCCACCTCGCAATAACCGCCCACAGGCACACATACCCGCTGTCAACAGCCTGCGGAAGGTCTAGTTTTTCACCGTATAGTTCAAAATATCGTTAGCGCGCAACCATTCCGGCGAGCCTGCGGCAAAGTGCTGGCGGGCGCTCTTTGCCTGGCGGGCCGCCAAGTCCTTGTCTCCACGCAAGTAAGCGGCTTCGGCGGCTTCCAGTTCGGCCATGGGGATGTTGCCCTGGCGGGCATAGGCGGTGGACATGAAAAGGTGAATCTTGGGATGATCGGGTTCGTCGCGCTGGGCAAGAATGAGATTCCTCAATGCCTCTGCCGTCGTCCTTTTGGTGTTTGTCGCAAGCAGGGCCTGGGCCAGCAACATCCGGATAAGCCCGCTCTTGGGCAGCATGGAGACCGCCTTGCGCAAGGAAGGGATGGCCTCGTTCGTCTTGCCGCTATCCAAAAGCGCCTGGCCTTTGAGTTCATGAAAATAGGGGTCAGGCGGGATCATCTTGATCAAGATGTCGGTTTCGCGCAGCACCGTGTTCAGATCGCCGATGCGGAAGGCGGCGACGGCGCGGGCGTAGCGGGCCGGTGCGCTGGTGTCGGAAGTCGGGTACTTGCGGTAGACCTGCGCGGCGGGGTTGAGGAAGCCATCAAGCTTGGCCTGCATCAGCTTGTGGCGCAGCACGAGAGCCGGCGGATCGGGGGTGTTGTAATAGGGACTGGCCTTCACCATGCGCTCGAGATTGCGCACGCGGTCGAGCGGCATGGGGTGGGTGAGGGTGTAGGGATCGATGTAGTGGGCCGAAGCCAGCGACTCATTCGACAGCTTGTAGAATAGCTCCAGCATGCCCTTGCCGGACTGGTGGGTAGCGTTAAGAAATTTGACGGCTGCCTGATCGGCGGAGGATTCCTGCGCCCGGACATAGGACAGGATCGAACGCTGCGCCAAGCTCTGGCCGCCCAGCATGATGCCTTCGCCCAGCTTTCCAGCCTGATGCTGGCCGGCGACGGCGCCGCCGACGGCGGTCGCGACACCAAGCAGCATGGAAATGATGGCCATGTTGCTGGCCTTTTCTATCGCCAGCCCACGACGGGCCAGATGACCGCCGGCGAGGTGGCCGATCTCGTGGGCGAGAACCCCGATCACCATGTTGGGCGTCGCAGCCTTCTGCAACAGGCCGGTGTTGATGAAGATGCGGCTGCCGTCGGCTGCGAATGCATTGATGCGGGAATCGTTGAGCAGAAAGACGTGCACGTTGTCGGGGTTGAGGCCGGCTGCGCGGAGTAGCGGCCGGGTGTAGAGCCGCATCAGGCCCTCGATCTCGGCATCGCGGATGATCGGCAGGTCCTGGGCCCATGCCGTTGCGGTCATGAGGCCGTTCAAGGAGATTGCCAGGGCAAGCGTCAGCGCCATCACCCGCTTCAAGAAGCTGCGGGCGTTCGCCGATTCCACGATCGTTTCAGACAGTCGCATTCCTGCCCTTCAGCGTCAGGAGGGTTGCCAGCACCACCCTTCGGGCAAAAACATGGCGATAGCCGGGCAGGACCGCGTTGCAGGCCCTATTGCGGGGAGGAGGTCAGCGCATCCAGGCGACCAACGTGTTGCGGCCGCAAGCGCTGTCGAGACGATTGAAGATGCTGGTGAAGCCGGAAGCAGAGAACACCATGCGCATTTCGCCGCCCCAGGGCGAAGTGCCGATGATCGTCACCTCGTTCACGGTCTTTGCCAGGGCTTTCATGATCTCGTTGGAATACTGGTTGTTGCCGGTGACGCGCGGCCAGTAATAGCCTTCGCGAGTGCTCAACTGGTAGGTGGTGCCGTCGATGATGATGCTGGCCGGCTTGGAGGTGTCGAACCATCGGGTCTTGACGTAGGTGGCGCTCATCTGGCCGTCGGGCCAGCTCGGCACCCGCGACATGGTCATGTCGGGCATTTCCATATCGGCGTAGCGACCGGTCATCGACTTGGCGAAAGTGAAGATATAGCAGCGCTTGTCGGAGTCCTTGGGGTTCTGCCAGTAGCCCCAGTCGTTGGTCTTGGCATCAGTCGTCCAATTGGGCGAGGGGATGTCGACGGGGATATCGAGCAGGCGCACGAAGACGTCGCGGCTGAGGAGGCCGTTGGCCTCAAATCCGTTGTTCGCCTGCCAACGCTTGAGGGCGGCGCGCCATTCGCTATCACTGGCCGAGGCGGGCAGTGACAGCGCCAGCTTGACGCGGGAAATCGCCTGCGCCATCGTCAGATCCCCGAGCTTGAGGTTCTGCTCGGTGTTGGCGGTTTCCTGCTGGGTTTCCCAGGAGGATTTCTTGTCACCCAGGCTGACCAGATAGCGCACCTGATCGGAACTGGGATAACCGGTGACGGTAAAGCCGCGGCCACGCTGGAAAGTCGCTATTTCCTTGGTGAAAACGCTGTCGGCTTCGCCCTGCTGGACGAAATTCACCGGAAAGCCTTCAGTGGTCAGGCCCATCAATTCAAGGGTGCGGGCAATCCGCAGCCGCTCGATGCGCGACAAGGACAATTTCTTGAAGGCTTGAGCCGGGTCTTCGGCCTGCGTCACCGTGTTGTCGCGCTGGGTGTTGTTGGCGGAGTTGCTGGTGTCGGGCTCAAGCAGCTTCTGGGTAGCGGCAAGCTGCTGGATTTCGGGATCGTGCGACAATAAGGCGATGGTCCCGTCACGGGTCAGATAGCCGGTCTGCGACAGACCTTCGGCCTGCTGGTACTTGAGAACGGCAAAGCGCAGGGCGAACTGGTCGGCACCGGTCTTGACGTAATCTTCGACCGTATCGCTCAGATAGCCCAGGCGCTTGAGGCCTTCGGCCACCTTCTGGCGCATGTTCTGCGGCAGCGTCAGCGAATAGCGCTGGGAGGTGTTGTGCGGCAGCAGTTTGTCGAGAAATTCCGCCGCGGTTTCGGTATTTCCAACGGGCGTTTGCGGCTGTTGCCTGGTTTCGAGCTCGCGCAGGCGATTTTCGGCATCGGCCTGGAACAGGCTTTGCGGATAGCGCGCGATGAAGGCCCGCAACAGACTGGCGTTGATGGTGTCCTTGACCAGCGACCATTGCAGGGCATCGGGCGTGAACGGGCTATTGGGGGACAAGACCGACGGCTGCCGCTGGTTCTGTGCCGTAAGGTCAACCTGCTTGGACTTGTTGAAGTAGAAGTCGTCGGTCAGGCGCGACAGCCGCTCGGGCTCCTGCTGATTATCGGTCGCCTTCAGGACGTCCTGGGTGACGCGCTTCAGCATGGTCTCGATTTCAACGTTCGGGGTGGCGATGTGGCGTAACAGCGAAGCGGTGAAGGGCGAGTGATCGCCGGTTCCATCGCGGGCCTCGTGGCCCGGCCCGGCGGCAAAGGCGACCAGCGTGTTGCGGCCCCTTGTCGATATCCTCGCAAGGCCGCGCGTTTGCTCCACGGCGCGGCCCTGGCTCGCCAACGTCTTGGTGAGTTCGTCGGCAAGCGGGTTGTCGCGGCAGGCATCGAGGAAAACCAGATTCATGGGCGAGTTGGCTTCCATGGCGTCGAGGATGTCGGACATGGCGATCATCTCGCGCTTCAACTGGAAGGAATTCTTCAGGGTCGCATCGACGGGCATCAGGTAGTTGGTCTGCTCGTACTGCATGGCATGGCCGGCATAGTAGAACAGCGCCACCTTGGAGCCGATGAGCTTTTGGGAGAATTTCGAGACCACATCGGCAAATTGCCCGCCGGTAAGGTCTTCTGCCTCGATGACATCGAAGTTGAGGTTGCGCAACGCGGCAGCCATGGCGGCGGCATCGCTGTCCGGGTTCCTCAACATTGCGGTGTGCTGATATTTCGAATTGCCGATGACGAGCGCCACACGATCACTGGCGTATCCCGCGGACGACAGAAGCGTTACGGCAATCGAGACCACGATGAGTGCCAGTCTCAACACCGGAGCGACCTCCTTTATTTCTCAATGGGCTCGCCGGCCCGTTTCAACCGCAATTCTTACTCAAATCACCTTCCGATTCAATGTCGGGCGCATCCAAAAAACAACGCCGCCCCAAAAGGAGCGGCGCTGTCAGCAGAACAGGGCAGATTCAGGACTGCTTGTGGTCCGCGCCGGTGCGCTTTGCCCACCAGCCGCGCTTGGGCGGTCCCGATGGCTCGGCGGTCGGCGTCGGCGGGGTCCAGCGCGGCGGTGGCGGGGTATCTCGCACCTCAGGCTGCGGCGCTGCCGCCATGGGTTGGGCATCGGCCGCCGGTTCCGCTGCCTTGGGCTTGGGCTTGGGCTTGGCCTTGGCCCTGGATTTGCGCGCCGTAGCCGGTTTGGCATCGTCTGTCGTGGCCTCGGTTGCCGGCGCGGCGGGACTGGCCTCGACCGGTTCGATGGCGGTCGCGTCTTTATCTTCGTCCTTGCCGTCGGCCGGCTTGGCCTTGGCCCGCGATGCCCTGCGGCGCTTCGGTTTGGGCGCGGCTTCGATGGTCGCGACCTCGGCTGAATGGGCCTCGGCCGCCTCGCTCACCGGTTCAGCTTGCGGCATTGCGGCCACCGGCACTTCGACGGTTTCAGGCGGCGAAGATGCAGCCTGGTCGTCACGCCTGGCATCGGCGGCGGGCTGATCGCCACTCTCGGCCTGGCCACGAGCGTTGCTGTCACGATCCTGATTGTCCTCGCCAGCACCGCGGCCACCTCGACGGCCCCGGCGGCGGCGGCGGCGGCGGCGGCCGTCCTCGCGTCCGGCCTCGCGGTCCTTGTCATGGTCCTTTTCGCCGTCGCGTCCAGGCGCCGCCTGGGCCGGCGCTTCCGCATCGTCTGCGTCGTCGGGAGCGGTAGCTTCTTGCGGCTCGTTGATGAGGGCAGAATCCATCTGGACGGTCTGGGCCGTGGGCTTGCGGGCCGGCGCTGCCCGGTTCGGATCGCGCTCGATCTGGCTGTCGGCCGACTTCATGTCGGGAACCGCCTGCAGGTAGATCGACGTGCCGAAACTGGTCTCCAGTCCCAACAGGTGATCGCGCTTTTCGTTGAGAATATAGAACGCCACCTCGGGATGGCACTTGACGGTCAGGCCCTCGGCCTTGCGACGGGTGAGGTTTTCCTCGATTTCGCGCAGCACCGCCAGGGCGCAACTGGCGATCGAGCGGATGCGGCCGGTGCCTTCGCAATGCGGGCAGGGGCGGGTGGATCCCTCGATCATCCCCTGGCGCAGCCGCTGGCGCGACATCTCGAGCAGACCGAAATGGCTGATGCGACCGACCTGGATGCGGGCGCGATCATGCTTGAGCGATTCCTTCACCCGGCGTTCTACGGCGCGGTTGTTGCGCTTTTCCTCCATGTCGATGAAGTCGATGACGATCAGTCCCGCCAGGTCGCGCAGGCGCAACTGGCGGGCAATCTCGTCGGCTGCCTCCAGATTGGTCCTGAGGGCGGTATCCTCGATGGAATGCTCGCGCGTCGACTTGCCGGAGTTGATGTCGATGGCCACCAGTGCCTCGGTCTGGTTGACCACCAGATAGCCGCCCGAGGGCAGCGTCACCACCGGTGAAAACAACGCATCGAGCTGGCCTTCCACCAGCGACTTGGCAAACAGCGGCCGGGTATCCTTGTAGGACTTCACGTTGCGCGCATGACTGGGCATGAGCATCTTCATGAATTCCTTGGCCTCGCGGTAACCGTCCTCGCCCTCCACCAGCACTTCCTCGACCTCCTTGCCGTAAAGGTCGCGGATGGCACGCTTGATGAGGTTCCCCTCCTCGTAGACGAGGGCCGGCGCGGTCGATTTCAACGTGAGGTCGCGGACATTCTCCCAAAGGCGCATCAGGTAGTCGTAATCGCGCCGGATCTCCGCCTTGGTGCGCTGGGCGCCGGCGGTGCGTACGATGAGGCCCATGCCTTCGGGCACTTCGATGTCGCGGGTAACATCCTTGAGGCGGCGGCGGTCGCCGGCATCGGTGATCTTGCGCGAGATGCCGCCACCGCGCGCCGTGTTGGGCATCAAGACGCAATAGCGCCCGGCCAGCGACAGGTAGGTGGTCAGCGCAGCACCCTTGGTGCCGCGCTCTTCCTTGACCACCTGCACCAAAAGGACCTGACGGCGCTTGACCACTTCCTGGATCTTGTAGCTGCGCCGGCGCGGCTGGCGCCGCCGCGGCACTTCCTCCATGGCATCCTCGGCACCGACCGAATCGACCTGGCGGGTCTCCTGGTCTTCCTCGACGTTCTCGATAGCGGCGCGTTCACCGTCACCGTCACCGTCCACGTCACCATCGATGTCATCATCGGCGCCGTTGTCGTCGGCGCCGGCTGACCGCACGTCGTCTCCATTATCGTCGTCGCCGTCGGCCTCATCGGCCTGGCGGCCGCCGCCGTTTTCGAAGTCGTCGTCGCCATGCACGGCATCCTCGCGCTCTTCGCGCAGCAGGGCCTGACGGTCGGCGACCGGGATCTGGTAATAATCGGGATGGATTTCGCTGAACGCCAAAAACCCGTGGCGATTTCCGCCGTAATCGACGAAGGCAGCCTGCAGGGAGGGTTCTACGCGGGTGACCTTGGCGAGATAGATATTGCCCTTCAGCTGTTTGCGATGGGCCGATTCGTAGTCGAATTCCTCGATCCGCTGTCCGCGGACCACCACCACCCGGGTCTCTTCGCGGTGGGTGGCATCGATAAGCATCTTGTTGGCCATAATGGCTTGTCCTTGGCGCAAGTCGCCGCAATCGGACCACCACTCGCCGGTCCGGATGCCGGTTCACGATGGAGGAGTTGCGGGCTGCGCGGATGGGAAAGTCCGCTGCTGCCTGCCCGTGGCCGTGCAAACCGCGTTGCACTGAAAGGCCTAGGGGCTGCAACGCGCGCAGGCCGGTGGGCGCCGTGGGGCGGCCGATCGCTGCTTCGCACTGCCGTAGTGGCGGACATTCGTGTTTTCAGACCTCGATATGCTCCGGCGACGCCGAAGCGGCTCTATTTGCCGGACCCATCATATGGCCCGAACCGTCGCAACCATCGTCAGGCGATTAACCCGGAACCTGATATGGCGCAGAAATATGCGACCTCCCGGAATGCATGCCGCATTTGCAACAACCGGATGGCAGGTCATCGTCTTAATGCACAAGTGGTATGTTTGGCAAGAAAATCGAACGGGTATGCCTCGACAACCTGTTGGTGCGCGCAATCGGCAAGAAATGGTTAACTTCTTGCGGCCTAGTTTTGTCGGATAGTGGGCAAAGCGGCGGTTTTGACCACACTGACGGCTTTGGATTTGGGGATGGATCGCTAAAGCTATGACCCGTAGCGGCGGCATTATCTGGATGTTCTTGGCGTTTGTGATGCTGGTTCCGGCGATCACGCTCGCACAGCCAACACCAGCTTGTGCCGGCGAGCCGGCGCCTGTCGCCAAGGCCGCGCGCCTCAGCGGCGATGCCGCAACGGTGCGATTCGTCGCCGACCTCACCTATGCCATCAGCTACAATGTCTACGTGCTGCCCAACCCGTATCGCGTCATCATCGACCTGCCGGAGGTGAATTTCCAGATACCGCCATCGGACGGCGCCGCCCATGCCGGTTTCATCGAGGGCTTTCGCTATGGCCTCGTGGATGCCGGCAGGTCGCGCATCGTCCTCGATGCCAATGCGCCGGTGCTGATCAAGAAGTCATTCGTCATGCGTGCCCGCGGCGACCAGCCGGCCCGCATCGTCATCGACCTGGTTTCAACCGACGCTGCGAGCTTTGCGCGCGTGCATCGCGCCGATGAGGCCCGGCTGGCGGCGGCGATGGAGGCATCGCCACCGATCAGCGTCAATACGGCCGATGCCCAGGAGGCAGGCAATAATCCCATCGTCGACCTACTGGCGCGTGCGAGCGTTCCGCTGCCGCGTCCCAAGCCGCAACTCGATACTGGTTCCCAGAAGCAGCAGGCGCAGGCCGATCCCGTGGCCCAGCCGGTGGCGCGCCATGTCATCGTCATCGATCCCGGACATGGCGGCATCGATCCGGGCACCATCGCTCCCGATGGTGTCGATGAAAAGGACGTGGTGCTCGCCTTTGCCAAGGTGCTGAAACAGAAATTCGAGGCCGACAAGCGCTTCAAGGTGGTGATGAGCCGCAGTGACGACCACTTCGTGACCCTGCGCGACCGGGTGAAATTCGCCCGCGACCACAACGCCGAATTGTTCATTTCACTGCACGCGGATGCGGTTAAGTGGCCTTACCGCAACGATTCCGCGGCGCGCGGCGCCACCGTTTATACGCTGTCGGACAGGGCCTCCGATTCAGAGGCCGAGGCGCTGGCGCAAAAGGAAAACCGCGCCGACATCATCGCAGGCGTGGATCTCGGGGCCCAGAACGACGAGGTAACCGGCATCCTCATCGATCTCGCCCAGCGCGATACCAAGAACCGCTCGGTCTATTTCGCCAAATCGCTGGTCGACCAATTGCGCGGCAAGATCGTCCTGCACCGCCGCCCGCTGCGCGCGGCTGGCTTCCAGGTGCTCAAGGCACCCGATGTACCGTCGGTGCTGGTTGAACTGGGCTATCTGTCGAATCGCCGCGACGAAAAGCTCTTGACCTCAAAGGCCTGGCGCGAAAAGGCGGCAACGGCGATGGTCGACGCGATGACCGGCTATTTCAACATGCAGCTCGCCTCCGGCCGGTAATCGACTCCAACAGGATAGAGCATGATTCTACCCGAAAAGTGCTTAGAGTCCGTTTGAAAATGTGTTCAATGGCTGATCCTTCGCAGCAGCAGGCTTCCCATGGCGACGTGGATCATAGCTTCGGAGACGTCGATGCGCTGCTCGTAGTCGCGCACCAGGCGTCGCCA
>Ga0315540_10000056_pt1 | contig 52011 bp, 58 predicted proteins | sample SalMarSW160110MG_FD_203677 | JGI IMG/M metagenome (GOLD analysis project Ga0315540, IMG submission 203677) | Salt marsh sediment microbial communities from the Plum Island Ecosystem LTER, Massachusetts, United States - Salt Marsh Sediment SW1601-10 ...
TTTTCAGAGTTTATTCCGGAACTTTGAAGGCGGGCTCGTATATTTATAATCCTGTAAGCGACAAAAAGGAGAGAATCAGCAGGCTTCTTCAGATGCATGCAAATCACAGAGAAGAAATTGATGAAGTCAGGGCTGGTGATATTGCTGCTGCAGTTGGATTGAAATTTACAAAAACAGGCGACACACTATGCACTGAAGATGATGCAGTGATGCTTGAAAAAATTACTTTTCCTGAACCGGTTATTCAGATCGCAATTGAACCAAAGACTAAAGCTGACCAGGATAAATTATCTGAATCACTTGTCAAACTTTCTGATGAAGATCCTACTTTCAGGATTAAAGTTGATGAAGAAACAGGTCAGACTCTTATCAGCGGAATGGGTGAACTACATCTTGAAATTCTTGTTGATCGTATGAAACGCGAGTTTAAAGTTGAAGCAAATGTTGGTAAACCACAGGTTGCATATAGAGAAACAATTACTCAGACCGTTCAGGCTGAAGGTAAGTTTGTTAAGCAATCAGGTGGTCGCGGTAAATACGGACACGTTTGGGTTGAATTTTCCCCAAACGAGGCGGGAAAAGGATTTGAGTTTGAAAACGGAATTGTTGGCGGTGTAGTGCCAAAAGAATATATACCTGCTGTTTCTGCAGGAATACAGGACGCCTTAAAGAACGGCGTGGTTGCAGGATTTCCGGTAGTTGATGTTAAGGCGAAGCTTTATGATGGATCATACCATGATGTGGATTCCGATGAAGTTTCATTTAAGGTTGCAGGTTCAATGGCTTTTAAAGCCGGAGCTAAAAAGGCAAAGCCAATACTTCTTGAACCTATTATGGATGTTGAAGTAGTAACTCCGGAAGAATATCTCGGCGACGTTATGGGAGATCTTAACTCACGTCGCGGAAAAATTGAAGGTTTTTCAGCCAGAAAAGATGCCCAAGTCATTAAATCAACAGTTCCACTATCTGAAATGTTCGGGTATGCTACTGTTTTGAGATCAATGACACAGGGAAGGGCTATCTATACAATGCAATTTTTGCACTATGCAGAAGTTCCTAAGTCGATTGCAGAAGAGATTTCTGAAAAATCCGGAAGTAAAACAACTACTACCGCGTAGAGAGAATTATTAATGTTAAATAAATTTTAAAGGAGTAAAATAAGATGGCTAAAGAAAAATTTGATAGAAGTAAGCCTCACATTAATGTAGGAACGATTGGTCACGTTGATCATGGTAAAACTACATTAACTGCTGCCATCACTATGGCTCTCTCAAGCAAGGGTCTGTCCGAAAAAAGATCTTTTGATAGTATTGATAACGCCCCCGAAGAAAGAGAAAGAGGTATTACCATTGCAACTGCACACGTTGAGTATTCAACTGAAAACAGGCACTATGCACATGTTGATTGTCCAGGACACGCTGACTATGTAAAGAACATGATTACCGGTGCTGCACAGATGGATGGCGCTATATTAGTTGTTGCTGCGACTGATGGTCCTATGCCTCAGACAAGAGAACACATTCTTCTTGCACGTCAGGTTGGTGTGCCGAAAATTGTTGTGTTCATGAACAAAGTTGATCTAGTTGACGATCCTGAACTTCTTGAATTAGTAGAAGTTGAATTGAGGGATCTTTTAAATGAATACGAATTCCCTGGAGATGAAACTCCGATTATTCAGGGTTCAGCATTAAAAGCGTTGGAAGCTGCTTCTTCTGATGCACCTGACGATGATCCAAGATTAAAATGTATCTGGGATCTTATGAAAGCAGTTGATGAATATATTCCGCTTCCTCAAAGAGATTCTGATAAACCATTCCTGATGCCGGTTGAGGACGTATTCTCGATCACAGGTCGTGGTACAGTTGCAACAGGTAGAGTTGAAAGAGGTCAGGTAAAAATTCAGGAAGAAGTTGAATTGATCGGGTTAGGTGTTCATAAAAAAACAGTTGTTACCGGAATTGAAATGTTCAGAAAAGAACTTGATTCCGCAATGGCTGGAGATAACGCTGGTATCTTATTAAGAGGAATTGAAAAAACTGAAATTGAAAGAGGTATGGTTCTTGCTAAACCTGGTTCCATTACCCCTCACAAAAAATTTGAAGGTGAAGTTTATATCCTTTCAAAAGAAGAAGGTGGACGTCACACACCCTTCTTTAATGGATACAGACCACAGTTTTATTTCAGAACAACTGATGTTACCGGCGTTGCAACATTACCTTCCGGAACTGAAATGGTTATGCCTGGTGATAATATTAAATTAAGTGTAGAACTTATCAGTGAAATCGCCATGGAAGAAGGTTTGCGTTTCGCTATCCGTGAAGGCGGTAGAACTGTGGGTTCAGGTGTTGTAACAAAGATTATAGAATAAGAAAGTTAGGTAAGCGCGAGAGGGAGCTTCGTCTCCCTCTTAGTGTCTAAAATTATAAGGAGTATCTTAAAAGTGGCTGGTCAGAAGATTAGAATAAAGTTGAAATCATACGATCATATTTTGATTGATAAATCAACTGAAAAAATTATTAAAACAGTCCGAAGTACAGGAGCTGTGGTTTCAGGACCAATTCCTCTTCCGACCAAAAGAACTCTATATACTGTTTTAAGATCTCCGCACGTTGATAAAAAATCACGTGAGCAATTTGAAACAAGAGCTCATAAGAGAATTATTGATATACATAACTCAAACAATAAAACTGTCGATTCACTCAGTAAATTAGATATACCGGCAGGCGTTGATATTGAGATTAAGCTTTAATGAATTTTGGAGTTGAGATGCCCGGTTTAATTGGTAAAAAATTAGGAATGTCGAGTGTGTTTAATACACAGGGAGATTTGATTCCCGTGACCGTTATTCAAGCCGGTCCATGTAAAGTTGTATCAATCAGGAAAAAAGAGAAAGATGGTTACGAAGCTTTGCAACTAGGCTTTGGTGATAAGAGAGAAAAAAATATCAGCAAGCCTGTATTAGGACAATTTAAGAAGAAAGAGCTTTCGGCCAGCGGGATTCTAAAGGAATTCAGATTTCCTACGGGTGCTGAACATAAAATTGGTGATGAGATTAAAGTCGATTTATTTCAGGAAGGCGAAAAAATTAAAGTTCGCGGCAGAAGCAAAGGAAAAGGTTTCCAGGGAGTAATGAAAAGACACGGTTTTGGAGGCGTTGGTGGGACCACACACGGACAAAGCGACAGGCTTAGGGCTCCGGGTTCTATTGGTTCAAGTTCATATCCATCGAGAGTTTTTAAGGGTATGAGAATGGCAGGAAGAAAGGGATACGAAAATGTTACAATTTCAAATTTGGATATTATTAAAATTCTGCCTGAGCAGAATTTAATTTTTGTTAAAGGAGCAGTTCCAGGTTCAATAAATTCTTATGTGGAATTGATTAAGAAGTAATTCGGTAATAAAATGAAATTAGATATTTATAAAATAGATGGCAAAGCTTCAGGTAAAAAAGCCGATCTTTCGGACAGTATTTTCGGAGTAGAACCTAATGATCATGCAATTTACTTGTCTGTAAAATCTTACCTTGCTAATCAAAGGCAAGGTACTCATAAAGCGAAAGAAAGAGGCGAAGTAAGAGGTGGTGGCAAAAAACCCTGGAAACAAAAGGGTAGAGGTGGTTCGAGAGCTGGTACTACAAGATCACCGTTGTGGATAGGGGGTGGTACTATTTTTGGACCTCGTCCAAGAGATCATAGACAGGATTTACCAAAGAAGGTAAAAAGACTGGCTAGAAAATCAGCCCTTAGTTATAAAGTTAAAGATGAGCAATTGATAGTTGTTGAGGATTTTAATTTTGAGAAGCCCAAGACAAAAGACTTTCAGAGTTTTCTGCTGTCTTTAAACCTTACCGGTAAAAAAGTTTTATTGCTTACTAGCGGAAAAACTGAGAATGTTTATAAATCAGGAAGGAACATAGCTAAAGTAAAGATTTTGGAAGCAGCAAAAGCTTCTACATATGATATCCTTAATAATCAGATACTTGTACTTCAGCAGGGAGCAATTGATACAATTAGCAAAAATTTTGAAAACACGAAATTAGAAGCAGTAAACTAAAATGCATGATATTTTAATAAAACCTTTGATTACTGAAAAGATGACTAATCTTTCTGCTGATCACGGTCAATATGGGTTTTTGGTTAATACAAAGTCAAATAAAATTGAAATAGCAAAGGCTATTGAGAAAAGATTTAATGTTCATGTTGTTGATGTAAGAACAATTAACTATTCAGGCAAAATGAAAACACAGTTCAGAAAGAGCGGAAGATTTCAAGGTAGGACATCAGCATTTAAAAAAGCGATTATCACTCTCAAAGAGGGTGAAACAATAGAGTTGTTCGAACAAGTATAGATTTTTTGAAAGCAGGATTTAGAGATGGCAATTAAAAAATTAAGACCAATGACCGCTGGAACGAGATTTATGTCGAAGTCATCTTTCGAAGAAATTACGAAAGATACTCCTGAAAAATCTCTCACAGTATCATTAAAGAAATCTGGAGGTAGAAATAATTTGGGTAGAATAACTACCCGTTTTATAGGTGGCGGTCATAAAAGAAGATATAGGATTATTGACTTTAAGAGAGACAAGCACAGTGTTCCTGCAAAAGTTCATTCAATTGAGTATGATCCAAACAGGACCTGTAGGATAGCATTACTTCATTATGCTGACGGTGAAAAAAGATATATACTTGCTCCTAATGGTTTGAAGGTAGGAAATACTGTGATTGCAGGAAGCGGGAGTGATATCAATTTAGGTAATGCGTTACCCTTGAAAGAAATGCCATTAGGTAGTTTTGTTCATAATGTTGAGTTGAAACCGGGAAAAGGCGGACAATTGGGAAGAAGTGCTGGTGCTGCACTTCAGCTTTTGGCAAAAGAAGGAGAATATGCCCAGTTAAAAATGCCTTCAGGTGAAGTCAGGCAGGTAAGATTAGAATGTATGGCAACCTACGGCTCTGTTGGTAATGCAGAAAAAGAAAACATCAGTCTTGGTAAAGCAGGCCGTACACGCTGGCTGGGGAAAAGGCCACACGTTAGAGGAGTTGCAATGAATCCCGTAGATCACCCAATGGGTGGTGGTGAAGGTAAAACCTCAGGTGGCGGTCACCCAGTTTCTCCCTGGGGACAAAAAGCAAAAGGTTTGAAAACCAGAAAGCATAAAAAGCAGTCAAACAAGTTTATTATTAAAAGAAGAAATAAAAAGTAGAGAATAATTATGCCAAGATCCGTTAAAAAAGGTCCGTTTGTTGACTATAAACTGGCAGAAAAAATTAATAAGCTGAATGAAACAAATCAGAAGAAAATAGTAAAAACCTGGTCACGTTCATCAACTATCACTCCTGATTTTGTTGGCCATACTATTGCGGTTCACAATGGCAATAAAATGATACCGGTTTATATAACGGAAAATATGGTTGGTCACAAACTGGGAGAATTTTCTCCTACAAGAATTTTCAGGGCTCATTCAGGTACAAAATCTGAAAAGGCAAGTACTCCTTCAGGTTAATTATATTTAAGGATTTTTATTAAAGATGGAAGCTTTAGCAAAACATAGATTTATTCCTTCATCACCAAGAAAAATGAGATTGGTCGTTGATCTTATCAGAGGTATTCCTGTAGAAAGAGCAATAGAGATTTTACACTTTCAACCGAAGCATGCATCCAAGGATGCTGAAAAAGTTTTAAGATCAGCTGTTGCAAATATTATGAACAAAGGGGAAGGTGAGAAAGTGGATCCCGCAAATTTGTTTGTTAAAGAAGCATATGTAAATCAGGGTCCTACTTTAAAAAGAATTTCTGCCGCTCCTATGGGGCGTGCTTATAAGATCAGAAAAAGATCTTGTCATTTAACAATAGTAGTTGCCACAAGGGCATAATTTTAGGAGGTTATTTTTTTGGGACAAAAAACAAATCCGGTTGGTTTTAGAGTTGGTGTAATAAGAGGTTGGGACTCTAATTGGTATGAAAATAAAAGCTATGCTGGTAAAATTAAAGAAGATTCTAGGCTTAGAGATTATATAAGAAACAGATTAAAAAAAGCTGGAATATCCCGAATAATAATTGACAGGACTTCAAAGAATATAATTTTAACTATTCATACTTCAAGACCGGGAGTGGTAATAGGAAAAAGCGGTAAGGAAATTACACAGCTCGAACAGGAATTAAAACAAGTTACTGATAAAGATGTAAAAGTTCAGATATCGGAAATTAAACGTCCTGAGCTGGATGCATATTTAGTTGCTGAAAATGTTGCCAACCAGCTTGCTGGAAGGGTTTCTTTCAGAAGAGCAATGAAGATGGCTCTTACAGCGGGTATGAGAATGGGGGCTGAAGGTATAAGAATTATGTGTTCAGGTCGTTTAGGTGGTGCTGAGATGGCAAGAACAGAACAATATAAGCAAGGTAGAATTCCTCTGCACACTATCCGTGCGGACATAGATTATGCAAATGGCAGAGCAGAAACAATTTATGGTTCTATAGGTGTTAAAGTCTGGATTTGCCGCGGCGAAATTTTAGGAAAAAGAGTTACAGAATAAAAGTCCGGGAGTTTTTTAATCATGTTAATGCCCAAAAGAGTCAAATATAGAAAAGCACAGCGTGGAAGAATGGCTGGAAAAGCCAAAAGAGGTAGTAAGGTTGCGTATGGTGATTTTGGTTTAAAAGCACTGGAGCCACATTGGATAACCAGCCGTCAGATTGAGGCTTGCCGTGTTTCTCTGTCAAGGAAAATGAAAAGGGACGGAAAGGTTTTTATCAGAATATTTCCTGACAAACCGGTTTCTAAGAAACCACTTGAAACAAGGATGGGAAAAGGTAAGGGTGCGCCTGAATTTTGGGTAGCTGTAGTAAAACCGGGTAGAATTCTTTTTGAAGTTTCTGGTGTAAACAAAGAAACAGCGCACGATGCTTTAAGAGGTTGTTCAGCAAAATTGCCAATAAAAACAAAAGTTGTTTCAAGGCCCGATTTTGCATAGAATTTTGAAGGTATAAAATGAAAATTCGCGAAATAAGAGAAATGAAAACTGATGAGTTGACAAAGAGAATCAGTGAAGAAGAAAAAAATATGATCGATCTTAGGTTTTCACATCAATTAAAGGAATTAACAAATACAGCAAAATTAAAACTTGCTAAAAAAGATATTGCTCGGATGAAAACTGTTTTAAAAGAAAGACAATTAGCGGATCAAGAAGTAGATAAAACTGATAAAAAAGAAGAAGGAGCCAGCGCTTAATTATGGCAGAAAGAACATTAAGGAAAACCAGAATTGGTAAAGTAGTCAGCAGTAAAATGGACAAAACTGTTACAGTTGCTATAGAAAGAAGGGTTCCTCATCCGATATATAAAAAATATTTTAAGAAGACAACAAAGCTAATGGCTCATGATGAAAAGAAAGAGTGCCGTGTAGGTGATAAAGTAAAAATTATGGAAACTCGTCCGTTGAGCAAAAATAAAAGATGGCGTTTAGTTCAAATAGTAGAGAAAGCCAAGTAGTAACAGGAGTAATGTAGAAAAATGATTCAGGAAGAAACTAATTTAGTTGTTGCTGATAACTCAGGCGCAAAGAAAGTAAGATGCATTAGAGTACTTGGCGGAAGCGGACGTCAATATGCCAGTTTAGGAGATTTGATTGTTGTTTCAGTTAAAACTGCTATTCCTAATGGTACAGTAAAAAAAGGAGAAGTTTCAAGAGCAGTTATTGTCAGAACAAAAAAAGAAGTAAGACGCAAAGATGGCTCATATATAAGATTTGATGAAAATGCAGCTGTTCTGATTACTAATCAGAATGAGCCAAAAGGTACGCGTATTTTTGGTCCCGTTGCAAGAGAGTTAAGAGATAAACAGTTTATGAAAATAGTTTCGTTAGCACCTGAAGTATTATAAAGTTGGTAAAATTATGAAGATAAGAAAAAATGATAATGTTATGATAATTGCCGGTAATGATACCGGTAAAACGGGGAAAGTATTAAAAGTATTTCCCAAGGAATCTAGGGTTATTATAGAAGGAATAAACCTGAGGAAGAGGCACACAAAGCCTAACCAGAAAAACCCTCAGGGTGGAATTATCGAAAAAGAAGCTCCAATTCATATTTCTAATGTTATGATACTTGATCCTAAGACCAATGAACCGACAAGAGTTGGAGCACAGATAATTCTTGATGAAAAGACAGGGAAAAAGAAAAGAGCACGAATTAGCAGATTAACCGGTGAAATGATTTAGGACAAAAATTTTTATTTAAGGTTTGATTTAATTATGGCAGAGAAAAAGACAAAAAGAGATGGCGCTGAGAAGAAAGAAAAAACTTCTAAAAAGGAAACAGCAACGCCAGAGAAAGAAATAAGAGTTACAGTAAGACTATTCGAAGAATATAAAAAGGATATTGTGCCTTCTTTAATGAAGAAGTTCGGGTACAAGTCTGTAATGCAGGTTCCTAAATTGGATAAAATAGTAGTTAATATGGGAGTCGGTGCTGCTGTTGCTGATCCGAAGATTCTTGAGGAAGCTGTAAAAGAATTAGAAACAATTACCGGACAAAAAGCCAGTATTAGAAAAGCTAAAAAAGCTATTTCTAATTTTAAATTAAGGGAAGGGTTAAAAATCGGTGCAATGGTGACCTTACGTAGAGAAAGAATGTATGAATTTCTTGATAGGTTTGTAAATATTGCTTTGCCACGCGTTAGAGATTTTAGAGGTTTATCTGACAAATCATTTGATGGAAGAGGAAATTATACAATCGGCGTAAAAGAGCAAATCATTTTTCCTGAAATTGATGTTGAAAAAATTACTAAAGTAATGGGAATGGATGTAACTTTTGTTACTTCTGCAAATAGTGATGCTGAAGCTTTTGATTTGCTTTCAGGTTTTGGAGTCCCATTTACAAAAAAAGAACTTAAAACAGCGTAAAGAGGATATTTAATGGCCCGTAAATGCTTAATTGCAAGACAGGAAAAAAGAAAAAAGCTGGTTGATAAATATGCAAAACTTCGTAAGGAATTGAGAGAAAAAGGTGATTACGAAGGTTTACAGAAATTACCAAGAAATTCATCAGCAGTCAGGTTACACAACAGATGTATGTTTACAGGAAGAGCACGTAGTTATCATAGAAAGTTTGGAGTTTCAAGATTGGTTTTAAGAGAAATGGCTCTCAAAGGTGAAATTCCTGGATTAAAAAAATCAAGTTGGTAGTAGGAGAAATATATGCCGGTAACAGATCCGATATCAGATTTATTAACAAGAATTAGAAATGCGGTAAAAGCTAAAAAAGTAAGAGTTGATATTCCGTCTTCAAATATGAAAAAGAGCCTGGTTGAAATTTTGAAGCAGAATAAGTTCATCCACGATTATGAACTAATTGAAGATAACAAACAAAATATTTTACGCCTGAGGTTAAAATATACTGATGGTGAAAGCGCTATCGGCGGGCTGAAGAAAATTAGTACACCAGGATTGAGAGTTTATAAAAGTGCAGATTCTTTGCCAAGGGTTTTAAATGGTTTAGGTATTGCTGTAATATCTACTTCAAAAGGATTAATGACTGATAAAGAAGCCAGAAGTAAAGTGCTCGGTGGCGAAGTGGTTTGTCATATATGGTAATAATTCCTGTAATTCAGGATTTAAATTGAATGGAGATTGAAAGTGTCAAGAATAGGTAAAAAACCTGTATTGGTGCCAAAGGGAGTTACAGTGACTCTTGACGGTATTAAGCTAAAAGTTAAAGGGCCGAAAGGAGAACTGGAAAGCAATTTTCATAATGCGATGAAAATTGAATCCAGGGATAGTGAAATTAATGTAACTAGACCAAACGACCTAAAAGAAAATAAAGCACTTCATGGTCTGACCAGAGCATTGATACAGAATATGATTGTTGGTGTTACAACTGGTTTCGAGAAAACTCTTGATATTGTAGGTGTTGGTTACAGAGCTGAATTAAAGGGTAAAAATCTTTTACTAAACATAGGTTATTCACACCCTGTTTATTTTATGCCGCCTGATGGAATAACTTTTCAGTTGCCGTCTCCAACGCAAATTATAATTTCCGGAATTGATAGGCAACTTGTTGGAATGGTTGCCTCAAAGATCCGTTCTATCAGGAAACCAGAGCCATATAAAGGAAAGGGAATTAAGTATTCCGATGAACAAATTCAGAGAAAAGCCGGTAAGACCGCTGGTAAATAAATTTTAGTGGAGATTTAGAAGGAAATGATAAGTAGGAACAGAAATTCAAGATTACGATCAAAAACAAAAATCAGGAAGAAAATTTCCGGAACTCCCGAGAGACCGAGATTGACTGTTTATCGTAGTCTTTCAAATATTTATATTCAATTAATAGATGACACTACTGGTAAAACTCTTGTTTCAGCATCTTCCTTAAATAAGGAGGTTGTTGAAGAAGTGAAGAAAGCAAAAGGGAAAATTGCAAAGAGCAAGGTTGTTGGCAGTTTCTTGGCTAAAAAAGCAGTAGAACAAAAGATATCCTCAGTAGTATTTGACAGAAACGGTTATCGCTATCACGGCAGAATTCAGGCAATAGCAGAAGGTGCTCGTGAAGGAGGTTTGAAGTTTTAGCTATGAAAGTAACTGTTTTTTGCCGGGTCGTCTAATGGCAGGACTACGCCCTTTGGAGGCGTCTGTAGAGGTTCGAATCCTCTCCCGGCAGCTTTAGTGAAACAAGCCGGTGAAAAATAAAATTTTGAAATGTATTTATAAATTTTTTTATGTGAGAATGAATTGAAAATTGTTAAATCGACAGAAGTAGAAGGATTAAAAGAAAAAGTAGTACAGATTAACAGGGTAGCTAAAGTTGTAAAAGGTGGGCGCAGATTCAGCTTTAACTCTATTGTAGTAGTTGGCAATGGAAATGGAATAGTTGGTGTTGGTCTTGGCAAAGCTAACGAAGTTACTGATGCAATCTCTAAAGGAATTGATGATGCTAGGAAAAGCCTTGTTGAAGTAAAAGTTATTAAGGGCACCATTGCACACGAAATTACAGGAAAATACGGTGCCGGGAGGGTATTGTTGAAACCCGCTTCACCGGGTACTGGTTTGATCGCAGGTGGGGGAGTTCGTGCGGTTTTGGAAGCGGCCGGAGTTCAAGACATTCTTACGAAGTCGCTAGGCTCAAGTAATCCTCACAACCAGGTTAAGGCTACTTTAAATGGTTTATTAAGCCTGACAGATGCAAGAAAAATGGCAAAGAAAAGAGGAATGACAGTAAGTGAATTGTTCGCTTCTTAACTGAGGAAGAAATGGGAAAAATTAAAGTTAGACAAACAGGAAGTATAATAGATAGGCCTAAAAAACAAAAGTTAACTATTGAGGCATTAGGTCTAGGAAGACCAAATTGGGAAAAGGTACACAATGATACTCCTCAAATAAGAGGAATGATTAATAAAGTTAAACATTTGGTTACAGTCGAAGAAATTAAAGGAAAGTAATAGGTTGAAAATGGATGTTCTCAGTAATCTAAAATATGCAAAAGGCTTCAGGAAGAAACGCAAAAGAATAGCAAGAGGAGCTGGATCAGGACATGGCGGTACAGCCACCAAAGGAATGAATGGTCAGCTTTCTCGTTCGGGTGCAAAGCATAAGGCCTGGTTTGAAGGTGGACAGATGCCTTTGCAGAGAAGAATACCAAAATTTGGTTTCACAAATATTTTTAAGAAAGAATATCAGGTAGTAAATGTAGATTCTTTACAAAAACTATTTGATGCAAAAAAAATTAAAGAAGGTGTTGTTAATCCAGCTGCTCTAAAAGCAGCAGGTTTGATTTCAGATCTGAAAACACCAGTTAAATTATTGGGGAATGGAGAAATTAAAGCAAAGCTTCAGATTGAAGTTAACGCTTTTAGTCAGAGCGCGAAGGAAAAAATAGAGACCTCTGGCGGCACAATAAAAAAGATTTAATGCAGGTATAAATGTCTAAACTTACTGATACCTTCAGAAACATATTTAAAGTTCACGAACTTCGCCAAAGAATTATTTACACTTTGGCTTTGCTTGTTATTGTACGTCTTGGTGCTCATATTACTCTTCCAGGAATCGATTCAGCTTTATTAGCTGAAAGTACTAAAAATCAGGCAGCTGACAATTTGTTCGGGTTATATGATCTTTTTGTCGGCGGCGCATTTAAAAATGCAGCGATATTTGCATTAGGTATAATGCCTTATATATCTGCATCAATTATTCTTCAGTTATTGGGTGCGGTTGTTCCTTATTTTCAAAAACTCCAGCAGGAGGGTGAAGAAGGCAGAAAAAAAATCACTCAGTTAACTAGATACGGAACTGTTTTGATTAGTGCTTTGCAGGCCTGGGGCGTTACTATAAGGTTGTTGCATATGAATGTTCAGGGTACACCGATTGTACCAATTGCAGTTCAGGGATTTACCTGGACTTTTTCAACTGTTATACTGCTTACAGCCGGAACAGTTTTTATGATGTGGCTGGGTGAACAGATAGATGATAAAGGAATTGGTAACGGTATTTCTTTGATAATTTTTATAGGTATTATAGATCGTTTCCCGTTTGCAGTGCTCGATGAATATCGTTTAATAGCTGCGGGTAACCACAGCATAATTATTGAACTGGTTATTATAGCTTTTATGGTTTTTATTATTGCAGGAGTTGTTCTTGTTACACAAGGTACAAGAAGAATCCCTGTTCAATATGCGAAGAGAGTAGTCGGACGAAAAGTTTATGGAGGAGTAACTCAGTATATTCCTTTAAGAGTAAATACTGCAGGAGTTATGCCGATTATATTTGCTCAGTCAATTATGTTTATTCCGGCAACCGTTGTACAATTTTTTCCAAATAATGATTTCTTACAGGGATTGATGAGATATTTTGATTATACATCGCCTGTTTATTCGTTTATTTATGCACTGATGATTGTGTTCTTTACTTATTTTTATACGGCTATAGCCTTTAATCCTAAAGATGTTGCTGACAATATGAAAAAACAGGGTGGTTTTATTCCAGGCGTAAGACCTGGGAAACAGACGTCAGAATTTATTGATAACATATTAACAAAGATAACTTTACCGGGATCAATATTTCTTGCGATTGTTGCGATATTGCCAGCATTCGTTAGTGGTTATGGAGTATCGAGACAATTTGCTCAATTTTTTGGTGGGACAAGTTTATTAATTATTGTTGGTGTTGCGTTAGATACGTTGCAACAAATAGAATCTCACTTGGTTATGAGACATTATGATGGTTTCATGAAAACAGGTAAAGTTAGGGCGCGTAGATAGTTTTTGTGATTTTAATTAAGACTAAAAAAGAAATAGACTATATAAGAGAAAGTTGCAGAATTGTTGCTGAAGTTTTGCAGTTGGTGAAAAGCAATGTTAGACCCGGTGTTAGAACGAAAGAGCTTGATATTATAGCAGATGATTACATATTGAGTAACAACGCGAAGGCAGCGTTCAAGGGATATTCTCAAGGCGGCAGTTCAATTAATTATCCTGCTTCAATTTGTACATCGATTGATGATGCAGTTGTTCATGGAATACCGGGTGACAGAGTTCTTAAAGATGGTGAAATTTTATCTATAGATGTGGGCGTTAACAAAAACGGTTATTTTGGCGATGCCGCTCTTTCCGTGGCAGTCGGAGAAATTTCAGAACAGAAGAAAAAACTTTTGGAAGTTACGGAAAAATCACTCTACTTAGGCATTGAGCATGCACGTAATAATAATCGTGTCCATGATATTTCTGCGGCGGTTCAGAAATTTGTTGAGGCTAATGGATTTTCAGTTGTTCGTGATCTTTGTGGTCACGGCGTAGGAAAATTTTTACACGAAGATCCGGCTATTCCGAATTTTGGTAAAAAAGGGACGGGGCCTAAATTGAAAAACGGAATGACGATTGCTTTAGAGCCGATGGTAAATATCGGAACCTATCAGGTTAAAACTGCTTCTGACGGCTGGACAATTTTAACAGCCGATGGATCGGCTTCGGCGCATTTTGAACATACTATAGTAATTAATGATAGTAAACCAGAAATTTTGACGGTTCAGTAATGGCTAAGCAGGGACCAATTAAAGTTGACGGTGTTGTTTTAGAAACATTGCCGAATGCTCATTTTAAAGTTAAGCTTGATAATGGGCACGAGATACTTGCACATATCTCGGGTAAAATGAGAATGCATTTTATTAAGATTTTAGTAGGAGATAAAGTCTCTATTGAATTATCTCCATATGATTTAACAAAAGGTAGGATTACCTACAGATATAAATAGTGGAGCTGAAATGAAAGTCAGAACATCTGTTAAAAAGATATGCGACAATTGTAAAGTAATTAAAAGGAAAGGCGTTGTTAGAGTTATTTGTAAAAACAAAAAGCACAAACAACGACAAGGTTAATTTTAAAATTTTAAGGAGTAAATAATTGGCTCGTATAGCAGGCGTAGATTTACCTAAGAACAAAAAAGTTTTATTTGGCTTGCAGTATATATTTGGCATTGGAAGTCAAGTAGCAAGTAATGTGCTTGAAAAAGCAAAAGTTAATCCTGATAAAAAAGTCGGGGATTTAACTGAGGAAGAAGTTGCTGAAATTCGTTCGGCTATACAGGCCGATTTTAAGGTAGAGGGGGCACTTCGTTCTGAAATTCAGCAGAATATTAAAAGATTAATGGATATTGGTGCTTATAGAGGTGTGAGACATAGAAAAAGTTTACCGGTAAGAGGACAGAGAACGCGCACCAACTCCCGTACACGTAAAGGCAAGAGAAAAACTGTTGCGGGAAAGAAAAAAGCACCAACAAAGAAATAAAATTCGATAACCCGGAGGTATTAAGTTTTGGCCAAAGTTATAAAAAAAGCTAAGAAGAAAACGCACGTTGATGCAAATGGTGTTGCTCATATAAAGGCAACTTTTAATAACGTCATTGTTACTATTACAGATATTTATGGTAATACAATTTCCTGGTCCTCAGCCGGCAAAAACGGCTTTAAAGGATCGAGGAAAAATACACCTTTTGCTGCCCAAGTTTCAGCAGAAGCGGCTGCAAAAGAAGCATACGATCTAGGCTTGAGAAGAGTGGATGTTTTGGTTAAAGGTCCTGGATCCGGTAGGGAAGCAGCTATAAGAGCATTAAATACAGCGGGACTGGATATTAATTCAATTAAAGATATGACACCAATCCCTCACAATGGTTGCAGACCGCCTAAGAAAAGAAGAGTTTAATATTTTTCTATTGGAGAGTTAAGTTAATGGCAAGATATACAGATTCAGTTTGTAAATTGTGCAGAAGAGAGAAACAGAAATTATTTCTAAAAGGTCAAAAATGTTTTACAGAAAAATGTCCCATTGAATCCAGAAATTATCCTCCGGGGCAACATGGTAATTCAAGAAGATCAAAAATTTCTGAATATGGAATTCAGTTGCGTGAGAAACAAAAGATAAAGAGATCTTACGGACTGTTAGAAACTCAATTCAGAAATTATTTTGCTAATGCCAACAAGCAAAAAGGTATTACAGGTGACAATCTTATAAAACTTCTTGAAAGTAGGCTGGATAATGTTGTCTATAGATTAGGTTTTGCTTCATCACGTAAACAGGCAAGACAACTAATCCGTCACAGACATCTAACTGTAAATGAACGGATAGTGGATATTCCGTCTTATATACTAACAGCTGGGGATATAGTTAAGATCAGGGAAAAAAGCAAAAAGATGGATGCTATTCACAGCTCTCTGAAAAGAGTGAAAGATACAACTTATCCTTGGTTGCAAATTGATAAAGCTTCGCTCGCCGGAACATTTTTACAGGTTCCTGAAAGAGCAGACGTTCCTCTAAATGCCAATGAACAATTGGTGATCGAGCTTTATTCTAAATAATATTTTTTAAGACTAAAAATTTTTTAGAGGATAAATACAATGAGTGTTTCAAACTTAAAGATGCCCGAATCAGTAATATTAGACGAGACTAGTTATACAAATAATTCAGGGAAATTTGTTTTACAACCTCTTGAAAGAGGTTTTGGAGTTACCCTTGGGAACTCCTTAAGAAGAGTCCTTTTGTCTTCACTCTCTGGTGCAGCAATTACAGCCGTTAAGTTTAGTGGTGTATTGCACGAGTTTACCACAATTGAGGGAGTTGTTGAAGATGTTTCAGAGATTATTCTTAACCTGAAACAGGTTAGGATGAAGCTTTTGAGTAAAAAGCCAAATCCTATTACTATTTCTTTTGATGGTGAGGGTAAATTTACTGCTGCCGATATTCAAAAAAACAGCAATGAAATAGAAATATTAAATCCTGATCTTCACATAGCTACATTGAATAAATCAGCAAAATTTGATATTGAAATCAGGGCTGGTAAAGGGAAAGGATATGTTCCGGCGGCTGAAAATATTGCGCCTGACCAAACCATAGGTGTTATTCCTATTGATTCAATTTTTACACCAATAAAAAATGTAAAATATGATGTAGAAAATGTTCGTATCGGCGATAAAAATGATTATGAAAAATTAGTAATTGAAGTTAATACTGATGGTTCAATTACCCCTGATGATGCAATAACACAAGCAGCTAAGATTATGAGAGATCACATTCAGTTGTTCATCAATTTTGATATTGATCAGGAAGAGGAACAGGTTGTAAGTCAGAAAGACAGTGAAAAAGAAAGGATTAAAAAAATTCTGCTAACGAATGTTGATGACCTTGAATTGAGTGTAAGGTCACATAACTGTCTGAAAGCTGCAAATATTAAAAACCTTGCAGAGTTGGTGAGAAGAGATGAATCTGAAATGTTAAGATTCAGAAATTTCGGAAGAAAATCGCTAGCTGAGCTTATGGAAATCGTTGAAAACCTCGGCTTAGAATTTGGAATGGATGTGGACTCATATATAAAAGAAGAAACTGAAACTAACTAAATTTTTGATAAAAAGGTTATTGAATGAGACATAACGTAAAAGGTAGAAAGTTAGGAAGAACTGCAAGTCACAGGTCAGCTGTGTTAAATTCTTTGGCTACTTCTTTACTAAAGCACAAAAGAATCAGGACAACTCTTGCTAAAGCAAAAGAAACGAGAAGATTTGTTGAAGGCATAATTACTAAAGCCAGAAGAAATGATTCTAATTCCGTGCAGCAGGTAATGAGAGTTATTAATGATAAAGAAGTTGTTAAGGAATTGTTTGCGGATATTGTTCCTAAAGTTGGCGACAGACCAGGTGGCTACACAAGAGTAATAAAACTTGGTAATAGAAAAGGGGACGCTGCTTCTATGGCCATTATTGAATTGGTTGACTATAATGAAGTTATCAATAAAAAAGCAGAAGATGTTAAGGATAAAAAAGAGTCAAAGAAAGAAGCCAAGAGCAAGGATCAGGAAGTTGAAGAGGCAAAAGTAGTGGAAGAAACGCCAGTGGAAGAAGAAACAAAGCTGACTAATACAAAGAAGGTTTCTAAAACCTCAAAGGAGACAAAGGCTAAAAAGGAAGCTAAGCCAACCAAAGCTAAAAAAGAAGCGAAGGGGAAAAAATCAACTAAGACTAAAGAAGAAAAACCAACAAAGAGTAAAAAAGAAACTAAAGCGAAGAAAGAGACGAGAACTAAAAAAGAAAAACCTGCAAAAAAGGATAAAAAGAAAAAATAGGGAAAAATTATTTTTTAATTTTGTTAGTTTAAAGGTGCTCAAAGAGGGCACCTTTTTTGTTTTAATATATGCTTAATAAATCAAAAATTTTCAAGACTTATTTCTTCAATGTTTGAGAATATAAAATTTATAAAGTCTGTCTTTGCTGTTGAGAATTTGCCGAAATCTTCCTTACCAGAAGTAATACTTTGCGGGAGATCAAATGTCGGTAAATCCTCTTTAATTAATTCTTTGTTCAACAGGAAAAACATTGCAAAAACAAGCTCTGCTCCTGGTAAAACACGTTCAATTAATTATTACAATGTTGACGAGAAATTTTTATTAGTAGATTTACCGGGCTTTGGTTATGCTAAAACAAGCAAAAGGGAAAGAGAGCATTGGGCAACATTGATAGAAAATTATTTCTCAGAATCTAATAATATTTCACTGGTCTTTCATCTGATTGATAGCAGACATAAACCTACAGGTTTGGATTTAAAGTTAAAAGAATTGATCCATTTTTATGGTCTTAATTACAATATAATTTTGACGAAGATCGACAAGTTAAATCAATCGGAATTATCTCATTCCAGGGGTACAATCAAAAAGTTTTTCCCGGACATGAAATTTGGTTATAATTTATTTATTTATTCCTCAATCAAGAAGACCGGGAAGAAACAATTAATCCAAAGGTTGGCGAAGTTAACTTAAGGGAGAAGTCAGTCTTATGGTATAAGTTTGCTATTATATATTAGTAAAACTATATTTCTCATTAGCTTTTTTAATTCTGCAATATGGCGTTTAAAATGGATCAAAGACAGAAAAAAAGGGTTCTAATATTCCTGCTGGTTCCTATTCTTGCTGCAATACTCTTTATTACTGACGACCTCATAATTAGAATTATAACAATACTTCTTATCGTTATTTATGTTGCTTTTATAATTTTTTTACGGGATTCTCTAAGATTTAATCGCGGTGATTTCATTTCATACACACCTGACGATGAAATCTCTCCTGAAGATTCAGACTACAATTCAACCCTGGATTCTGATTCAAATGAATCGTTCCAAATAGTTTCTGGAAATAAAAAAGTAGAGGTAATTACAGAATCTAATTATACTCCGGAATACAGAACTTCGAAGACTACCGTGAAACCATCAGATCTCAAAGAGAGATTTGAAGAAATTGCTAATGAAAAAATCCCTACCGACTTTGGACACGATGGGCAGTTTTCATTTGTTCTTGAGAAAATTTTAACGGTGATTAAAGAAGCTTATGCTGCGCACACTGCAATTTTTTTCTGGTACAATAAATCAAAAGACAAATTATCTATTGAAAGATTTATTTCAAACTCGCGGGATTTAGCAATAAGAAAACTCGATGTTGAAGACGATATTCTTAGCAAGATAGTTGAAAGGGGGGAACCCGAACTTCTAAGTGATGTCCCCCCTACAGCTGAAGCTGATGTAATCAGGTATTATGATTCTCCACAGGGCATCAGGAGTTTTGTTGGCGTTCCATTATTCTATGATAAATCATTGGTTGCTATTATTGCTATAGATGCAAAAGTTGAAGATGCTTTCGGAATTGAAACCATATATGCTCTGGGCAGATTCGTTAGAGTGATTACAATGATAATATCAATATTTGAAGAGAAGCATTCTGATACTATCTCTCAGCAGCGATTAGATGGATTACTGAGTTTTATCAGTCCTGATGATGAAATTGCGACTGAAGGGGATCTTATCAGCGGATTACAGCAATCTCTTGAATATTTATTGAGTTGGGAAGCTTGTGCTTTCGTTTATTTTAAACCTATAGAAAAAAAGTTTCAGGCAATAAAGGTAGTGAATAAAACTTCTCTGAAATATATTGGGGAAGGTGTGGATATAGAAATCAATGGTACCCTTGTAGGGAAATCAATAGCAACCGGAATGCCTGTAAAAATTGATGATACATCTACTTCAAAATATAAAAGATATACCAAATCAGAAGATATATCTTTTGATGGTTCATTTCTTGCTATTCCGATAATTTATAATTCTCAGAATTATGGGGTGTTATGCTTTGAAAGCCTTAAGAAGAATATTTATACAAATTCGGATGTTCATTTTTTAAAAAATTCAATGAATATTATAGGCTATATTGTTTATTCATATTCAACACAACAGCTTTTAAAAAGTTTATTAGCAATTGATGTTGAAACAAGAATATTAAATGCTGAAACCTTTAAAGAAAGAGTCGCAGCCGATTTGTATAAAAGCGAACAGGCAAAGGTTCCTGGTGCTCTGGCATTGATCAGAATCGATGACTTCCTCGAGCAGGAATCATTATTTGAAGGGAATCCTTTCCCGAAAGTACTTTCAGTTGTGACAGAAACGATTAGAGAAGAAATAACTTCTCTAAATCTTTTGGGAAGAATAGGTGAAAGAGTTTTGGGGGTTTATTTTTTTAATGCTACAACAAAAGATGTCTTTTTATGGGCTGAAAAACTACGTGTAAAAATTGCAAGGAAGCCAATAGATGTTGTTTCTAAACAAACAACATATACAATTTCGGTAGGTGTCGCTGCTGCTTCCACTAAATCAGATGTTGAAGAAATAATTTATAATGCAGATCTTGCTCTTCAAAAAGCTACACAGATGGGCGGTAATCGCGTCCGAAATGTAAATTAATAATCCTTACTTAACTTATGCATAACTTTTTTATTATTGTTCTTGACGGCGTTGGTATAGGCGAGCTGCCTGATGCTGATAAATATGGAGATGCGGGAAGCAACACTCTTTGTAATATTGCTGAGGTTGTGGGTGGCTTGAATTTACCAAACCTTGAAAGACTTGGACTTGGAAATATTAGGGAAATAAAAGGAATTACGACTACTAAAGATTCTAAGGCCTCGTTTGGTATGCTGGCGGAAATTTCTAAAGGGAAAGATTCTACAACGGGGCATTGGGAAATATCAGGATTATTTGTAGATACTGATTTTTCATATTTCCCTGATGGCTTTTCTGAAGATATAATTAATAAATTCATAAAATTAACAGGATGCAAAGGTGTTCTTGGAAACAAACCTGCTTCCGGGACCGAAATCATAAAAGAATTAGGAGACGAGCATCTTAAAACAGGATTTCCAATTGTTTACACATCCGCTGATTCAGTTTTTCAGATTGCCGCCCACGAAGAAGTAATTTCTATTGATAAATTATACGAAATCTGTCAGGTAACTAGGGACAAAGTTTTAACCCAGCCTCTTTTGGTAGGTAGAGTTATTGCCAGACCTTTTGTTGGCAATTCAGGTAATTATACACGGACGACTAACCGGAAAGATTTTTCGCTTGATCCTCCCTCTGATACAATTCTTGATCTTTTATATAAACAAGGAATCACTACAGTGGCAATTGGAAAAGTAAATGACCTTTTTAATTACAGAGGAATAAAATTCAAAGAAAAAACTAAATCAAATAAGGAAGGTTGTGCTAAACTCTTGGAATATTTATCAAAAGTTAAAAATAGTTTTATGTTTGCGAACCTGGTAGATTTTGATGTTTATTTTGGACATAGAAATGATCCTTATGGATTTGCAGAGGCATTAAAAGAATTTGATAATTTTTTACCCTTATTCCTGGATTCATTGGATGAAACAGATGCACTTGTAATTACAGCCGATCACGGCAATGATCCAACTACTCCAAGCACAGATCATAGCAGAGAGTATACACCACTATTATTCTATCAAAAAGGTAAACCAGGGGTTGATCTGGGAGTCAGAAAGACATTTTCAGATATTGGAAAAACTGCAGCTAAATTTTTTAATGTTCAAAATTCTCTAAAAGGAACTGATTTTTTAACCAATAAATAGAAAGTTCATTTAAAAGTTTTCTTTCGAATATCGCTCAAAGTCTTTATGCCTATTGAATATTTTTATTTAAAGCAGATTGTATTTTTTATTTTGTCAGAGTATATTAGTTATAGCAGACTAGATCGCATATGGTAGTGGCAAGTAACCTTAAAAGGTAGAGGTAATATTGTTTTTAGGCAAAGTTATAGGAACTGTTTGGTCAACGAAAAAGGATGAAAACCTGGTTGGAGCAAAATTTCTGATCGTCAGACAACTTGACCTGGATTATAATGAAAAGGAAAATTTTGTTGTTGCTGTAGACAGTGTAGGTGCTGGTAAAGGAGAAGTTGTTTTGGTTGCGACAGGTAGTTCATCCAGACAAACAAATTTTACAAAGGACAAACCAGTTGATGCTGTAATAATGGCAATAGTTGATAAGCTGGATATCTCCTTAAAAGAATATTTGGAAGAACATAAATCCAGATGATTTTTGTTTATTTTTTAATCTTGAAAAGGAAAATTAGTGTTTCTTGGTAAAGTTATAGGTAATATTTGGGCTACTCAAAAGTACGAAGCTTTAAAAAGTTTCAAATTACTTTTTGTACAGCCTATTAATGCAGAATATCAAGAACTTGGGGAACCGATAGTTGCTGTAGATACTATAGGTGCGGGAGTAGGAGAGACTGTTTTTTATATAACTGCATCTGAAGCCGTTATACCACTTCCTGTTGATATGGCTCCTGTTGATGCTTCAATCGTTGGAATTGTTGATACATTAAATTTGTCAATTAGGCTTGATTCTAAAAGAACAGAACAAGCCGAAAGTTAAACTTACAGAACAATAACAAGAGTGAGGTTGTAAGTGAGGATAACAAAACAATTTACCAATCGTGAGAGCCAGTCTCTTGATAAGTATCTTCAGGAAATCGGAAAAGTTGATCTGCTAACTCCCGAACAAGAAATAGAACTTGCCATTCGTATTAAAAATGGTGATCAATTAGCTCTCGAAGCTTTAACCAAAGCAAATCTCCGTTTTGTTGTGAGTGTTGCAAAACAATATCAGAATCAGGGACTCTCTCTCGGTGATCTCATTAATGAAGGAAACCTCGGACTTATTAAGGCAGCAAAAAGATTTGATGAAACAAGAGGATTTAAATTTATTTCTTATGCTGTATGGTGGATAAGGCAATCTATTTTACAAGCACTTGCTGAACAATCCAGGATTGTAAGATTGCCACTTAATCGTGTAGGCGCTTTAAATAAAATTGGTAAGGCATATAGCAATCTGGAACAGGAATTTGAACGCGAACCCAGTGCATCGGAACTTGCAAATGAACTTGATATGGATGTAGGTGAAGTTGCCGACACACTAAAAATCTCAGGTCGTCATGTTTCAATGGATGCACCATTTGCTCAGGGGGAAGACAACCGCTTGCTTGATGTCATTCAGAATGATCAGCAACCTAATCCCGATTTTATATTAATGAATGAATCATTGAAGGCAGAGATAGGGAGGGCTTTATCAACTTTATCTGAAAGAGAGGCGGAAGTTATTAGTCTCTATTTTGGATTGAATAAAGAACATTCACTTACACTTGAAGAAATAGGAGAAAGGTTTAATCTTACACGGGAAAGAGTCAGGCAGATAAAAGAAAAAGCAATCCGAAGGTTAAGACATGCTTCGAGGAGTAAAAACTTAAGGTCATACCTTGGTCAATAGATGTTCGATAAGAAATTTTATATAACAACCTTTATTATATCCTTCTCTTTTATTTTTATTATCGGATGTTCTTCCACATCAAATGTTTCGCGTTATGGCGAAAAATCGGATTCTGATACCCACAAAACTAAAAATGTAAGGTTTACTCCAGATGATGATGAAACTGGTAATGATTTAACCTCTTCTGAACAAAATGATTCCGGCGTGATCCACGAGACAGAAGATGATTCTGAAGTATTACCACCAGACGAGCAAAAAATTAATATGGCTTCAGTGCTAAAGAAAATCAGCCCAACTATTAATTTAGACGGTCTATCATTTGAAAATGGAACTCCTAAAGAAAGGATGTTAATGGAAATAATTAAATATATTGATACTCCATATAAATATGGTGGTAATTCGGCAAAAGGGATAGATTGTTCTGGTTTTACTCAATTGGTCTTTAGTAAATCATTGTCGGTAAAATTAGATAGGACAGCAAGCGGGCAATATCAGGAAGGTCAGGAAGTAAATGATATTGATGATTTACAATTTGGTGATCTTGTTTTTTTCGATACCAGCAGAAGAGAAAAACCTGGCCACGTTGGAATTTATATAGGCGATCACCTTTTTGCACACGCATCAACAAATAACGGAGTAACTATATCATCTCTTGATATGGATTACTATGCCAAGCGATTTATGGGCGGAAGAAGAATTGAGCCAGATCAACTGGGCTCGAAGTAAAACAGTGTTAAAAACTTTCCCAAAGTTTCCAAGATTTATTTTTGATTTGTTTCTGGAACTCATAATAGATAAGTTTTGTTTATTCTTCTGATTGTTAAATAGTAAGGAATTAATTATGGATATTAAACGAAGCTTTTCTGTTATCCGACTGATCGTATTTTTCAGCGTGGTTCTAAGCTTACAAACATTAGCTCAAAGTAAGACAAGTCATCAGCGAAATATTTTAAGTAAACCTATTAATCCCTGGACATCTTCTCAGGTTATTACATCTGAAAAACTTAATAATATTCTCACCAGTAAAAAATCTAATAAGCCTGTATTATTAATGGTAGGTTTTGATTTCCTCTATGATCAGGGTCATATACCCGGCTCCATTTTTGCAGGGACAGCTTCAAATAAGGCGGGTCTTGAAAAGTTAAAAAATACAGTAAAGAATTATAAGAAAAACCAATCTATAGTTATTTATTGTGGTTGCTGTCCTATGAATCATTGTCCAAATATACGCCCTGCATTTATAGCTTTAAACGATATGGGATATAAAAACGTGAAAGTTTTGGATATTCCAAAGGATTTTGAGCATAATTGGGAGAATAAAGGTTATCCTACTTCTAAGTAATTACTGTTTTTGCAATTATAATAATTTATTATCCTGCTTAAGGAAAAGGATAAAATAATTTACATTAGAAATCACTCTCTTCCTGTAACAAGGAAGAGAGTGAAAAACATACTATTTTACTCTGGCCGGTAGGTTATTATATAAATAATTTGTTAGCAAAGTAAATAAATGTAACCTTGTTCCCTGTCCTTCATAAATTCCATGCGATCTGTTAGGATAGGCCATCATTGAAAATTGTTTATTATACTTCACCAGTTCATTAATCAGCCTTTCTGTATTTTGGTAATGTACATTGTCATCACCGGTTCCGTGAACAACAAGTAAATTTCCCTTTAGATTTTTAGCATAAGTTAGCGGCGCTGATTCTTTATAACCATCGGCATTGTCTGCAGGTGTGCTCATGTAGCGTTCGGAATAAATTGTGTCATATAAGCGTTCGTCCGTTACAGGAGCAACTGCCATACCTGTTTTAAAAATATCCGGGTAGCGGAACATTAAATTTAAGGTAGATACCGCACCTCCGCTCCAGCCCCACACACCAACTCTATCAGGATCAACAAAATTGTATTCTTTAAGAACTTCTTCCATGGCTTCTGCCTGGTCTTTCGAAACTAATCCCCCGACATTTTTGTAAATGTATTTTCTAAAGTCTCGTCCTCTTGGAGCAGGTGTACCTCTGTTATCAACACTCATGACAATATAACCATTCTGAGCAAGCATTAAATACCACAGGTAATTAAAACCGCCCCATCTATCAAGAACAGTTTGTGCAGCCGGGTGGCCATACAGGTAGTAAAGCACCGGGTATTTTTTATTGGGGTCAAAGTCCGGTGGTTTTATCATCCACCCATCCAGTACAATGTTCTCAGCTGTCTTTATTTTGAAAAATTCAGCAGGCAACCTTTTAATTTCATTGATTGTATTTTTCAGCTTTTCATTTTTAACTAATTCTCTTACGACTTTATGTGATGGAAGTTCTACAAGATCGGTAACAGGAGGCGTGTTTATATTCGAATATGTGTGAATGGCATAATTTGAACTGCCTGATACCTGATATGAATTTATACCACTTAAATCCGAAGGTGTAATCTGTTCAGTCGTTCCTTTTCCATCCAGAGAAACTCTGAATAAATATCTTTGTGTAGGATTTTCAGGAGATGCTATGTAATAAATCCATCCGTTATCAAAATCAATGGTTTCAATTTCTATAACATCAAAACTGCCCGGCGTAATTAACTTTACGTCTTTTCCATCCCTTGATACATCATAGACATGTCTCCAGCCGTCGCGCTCACTTACCCAGGTGAAATTTTTGCCATCGTTAAACCAGTGCATGTCATCATTGATATCTATCCATGCCTTGTCATTTTCGGTAAGTATAGTTTTTGCATTCCCGGTTTTTATATTGCATAACATTATATCAAGTTGATTTTGCATACGATTTAGTTTCTGGACATATATTTCATCGGAATTTCCTGCCCAGTCCATCCTTGCTATATAATTATTGCGCGGATTACCGGGAACATTCATCCACACAGTTTTTCCACCGTCAGCACTGACAACTCCTACTTTGCAGGCTGAATTAGTTGTCCCTACTTTTGGGTATTGAACGGGTATGGTGTAGGAATAAATCGAGTCGGTGGTGTTGATCATTAAAAATTCACCTATCCCCGAAGCGTCGAGCTGCCAGTAGGCTATATATTTACTGTCAGGACTCCACCTGAAGCCGTCGCGGTCATCCAACTCTTCTTCATAGACCCAGTCGAAGGTTCCATTAATTGTTGTTTTAGATCCGTCGAATGTTAACTGGGTAGTTTTTCCGTCTGATAAATTTTGTACGAAAACATTATGCTCACTGACATATGCTACATTTTTATTGTCTGGTGAAAATTTTGTAAACATTAAAGAAGATTCCGGTGCATCACCACCGAGTTTCATAAGTTTCTTAGTGTTGAGATTCAACACCCAGTAATCCCCACGTGTATGATATCTCCATACACGAGCTGTGTTTGTAAAAATCAATAACATATTTTTATCAGGAGACCATTCATAGTTTGAAATTGAAAGAGCAGTGGTATCGCCTTCCGGGATTAATAGATCGGCCGGAACTAATATCTCTTTTTTGCCTGACTTTGTGTTATATTTAATTATATCCCGTGCTCCATTGACGGTTTCAGATTTTTCAAGTGAAGTATATCCTTCTCCATTGTCCAGAAAACGCACGGGCCCGAATCTTTCACGAGAAAAATCACGTGTGTTAAATAACCTGTCGATAGTAATTAGTGATTTATCTTCTTCTTGTGCAATAATTGGCTGGATGTAAATGAAGATAAAAAGAAGAAGCAGCACTTTTTTAATAGTATTCATAATACCCCCGATTAATTATTAAGTTATAAGAACTCTTAGAATGAAATATTATGTTCCAATGAGAGATCTGCAAAGAATAAGAGATGGAATGGAAAAAGTAGAGTACATATTTATAATTGTTTTCTAATTGATGATTCTGTATTTTCTTATACAAGTTAAATTCATAAAAAATTATTATTAAAACAATTTATTAATGATGAATGGTAATTATTTTTGAATCTTGTAAATCATATTATGCACTGTTGCTGTGTGGGTTATAGAGGCCTATTGACCTTTAATATTATATTTTTCATATTTTTTGAATAGATTAGCTTTTATATAAGAGGATTAAAGAGAGTAGGTTTTACTGTAGATAATATGTTGAATGCAGTATCAGGTAAAGAATTGACTAAAATTAGCAGGAACTTATATTCCCGTATGTTCGTTTTAGTTGTGATATTGATTGTGAATTGAACGTATAATTAATGATTAAAAAAATCTCATTTATAGTAATTTTTGCTGCGGGTTTATTATTTGGGCAGTACAATCTTGATTATTTTGTAAATAAAGCTTTTAATAATTCACCGGTTTTAAAGGATTACAAAAATCTTGGACAAATAAATAACCTTCAATCCCGGCTTGATGAGGCTGTAAATTCTGCCATTCAGGTCTCGCTCACAGCGAATTATTTGTTTGCACCTTATTTTAACAATAATGGGAAGTTACTTTCAACGAATCCTAGCCCTTCGGCAATAGGTTATGACGTGGGGATTACGAACGGCGGACTTTATTCTACCCAAATTAATTTTGAAAAGAATATCTTCAATGGTAGTCTGATGAATGCTTTGAAATTGCAAAGAACTACTCTGAATAAAAGCTATGAAAATAAAACCAAAGAAGAAAAACACGCATTAAAAAAAGAGGTTACTGATCAATATTTAAGCACCTTGCACGATCAGCTTTTGTTAGGACTTTCAAATAATATTGTAAATAATCTTAAGGATCAACTTTCTATCACGGGTAAACAAGTGCAAAATGGCTATGCAAAGGCACAGGATTATTTACTCCTAAAAGTTGAGTTAACAACTCAACAGATAAATCTTAATGAAGCACGTCAGAATTATATGAATAACTTGATGCAATTATATGCTTTGTGCGGTATTCGTGATACATCAATTGTAAAGATTGATTCGTTAGGATTAACTCAAAATGGAGCAGATGAAGGCAGCTCAAATTTTCTTACGAAATATAATCTTGATAGCTTGAGTACTGCTTACCAGCAGAATTTATTTGAAACAAAATATCGGCCACAGGTAGCTCTATTTTTTAATGCCGGGTTGAATGCTGTAGAACTGGATAATATTCAAAGAAAATTTGGAATAAGTGCAGGAGTCAATTTTTCGCTCCCGTTACTTGACGGGGGACAAAAAGATATTACAAGACAGCAAAGCACAATTGCGGAGAAGACTCTGGGGGATTATAAAAATTATCTATCATATAACATTTTTATTCAAAGAAAAAATTCGCATGAAAAGATAAATACTCTGAAGAACAACCTCACAGAAATGGAGAGCCAGTTAAAAGATTACGAGAATTTATTAAATATATCGAAAAATCAATTGCAGGAAGGAAATATTTCGATGGTTGATTATTTGACTTTGCTGAGAAATTATTTCGACCTAAAGCGAAAACACATTACCACATTGATAAATTATCAAATGGAAATAAACAATTACAATTTCTGGAACTGGTAGAATGAACTATTTAAAAAAGTATATTCTGAAAATATTTCGTTATTTAATATTAGGGCTAATCTCATTTTCCATTGTTGCATGTTCTGGTGACAACAATAATGCTGACGAAAACACCAGTGCCGGTACTCCCGTAGAAATTACTAATCCGCAGGTTATGAACCTGCGCGATTACATCGATCTCAATGCATATACAGTATTTTTGAATAAGGAAATTATCAGAACGCCTTTCGAAGGATTTATTGTAAAAATCTATAAAAATATTGGCGATGAGGTAAATCGCGGAGATGTTCTGTTCAATGTAAAAACCAAAGAATCATCGGCAGTTGACAGCCTAAGAATTAATATTGGCAATAAAGTTTTTAACGGAATAATTGACATTGGAGCCAAAACAAAGGGTGTATTGACTGAGCTGGATTATCATACAGGCGATTTCATTTCCGGAGGAGAGCAGCTTGCTATTGTTTCAAATCCATCGTCTATGAGAATTAAGCTAAACGTACCGTTTGAAGATGCACAAAAAATAAAAAAAGGAACTTTATGTGAAATAAATCTACCCGGTGGTGAGAAATTACATGGCTTTGTTGAAAAAAGCGTACCGGCAGTAGATCCTGACAATCAGACCCAAACATTTTTGATAAAATTATCTGAAAATAAAGAGCTTCCGGAGAATTTAAATGTACTTGTAAAAATTCCTGTTAAGTTATTTAAGGGTGCAACTGTCATACCTAAAAGTGCTATTGTGACAAATGTAACTGAAGATGCATTCTGGCTAATGAAACTGGAAAATGATACAACCGCTGTAAAAGTTGATATTAAAAAAGGAATTGAGACAGATAGCCTTGTTCAAATCCTTTCACCCCCTCTTAATAAATCCGACAGAATAATTCTATCTGGTGCATACGGTTTGCCGGACACTTCAAAAGTCGAAATTGTTAAATGAATAATTTCTATGTAAAATATAAGAGCCCAATTGCAGTAATTCTCATAATAATTTTATTAGGCGGAGTTTATTCATTCATACATATTCAATCGGCATTATTTCCAAATATTACTTTTCCCAAAGTTAAAGTTATAGCCGATAACGGCGAACAGCCCGTAGATAAAATGACTGTAGCTGTAACTGTTCCTTTGGAAAATGCGATTAAGAGAGTCCAGGGTCTTAACTTAATAAGAAGTACAACGAGCAGAGGGAGTTGTGAGATTTCCGCGTTCTTTGATTGGAAATCCGATATTAATTTAGATAAGCAAAGGATCGAATCCCGGATTAATGAGATTAAGCAAAATTTGCCCCAGGGGATAAGCATTTCTATCGAAAGGATGAATCCTTCGATTTTTCCTATTATGGGTTATTCAATATCAGGTAAAGGTTACAGCCAGATAGAATTAAGAAATATTGCAGAGTATACTGTAAAACCTTTTTTATCCAGAATACCGGGTATTTCCGAAGTCGGAGTTGGAGGCGGGAAAGTTGAAGAATACCATGTTATTTTAGACCCGGCTAAGCTTAGCAATTTAAAAATTACTCCTCAAACAGTTGCAGACAAAATATCCGCTTCAAATTTTATTTCTTCAACTGGATTTATAAACAATTACGACAGGCTGTATTTAACTCTTACCGAGGCTACACAAAACAGTAAAGAAGAATTGAAGAACCTTGTAATTATTAACACTCCCCAACGGGTTATCAGGTTAAAAGATATTTCGAAAGTTGAAATAGGTTCCGAGAGAAAATATGTGAAAATAAAAGCGAACGGAAAGATCGTTCCTACGATCCATATTTTAAAGCAACCTAGTGCAAATCTACTGGAAGTTGTAAGTTCGATTGAAAAAGAACTGCCCAAGCTTCAAGAAATTCTTCCTAAAGGGGTGGTACTTAGTCCTTTTTATAATCAAGCGGAATTTGTGTCCGATGCTATTGGCAGCGTAAGGGATGTTGTCTGGGTGGGGCTCCTGCTGGCGATTTTAATTACAATAATTTTTCTTAAATCATTTAAAGCAAGTTCTGTAATTTTAGCAACCATTCCCATTACACTTTGCTTAACTTTTATAGTACTGTATGCTATCGGCTATACAATTAATATAATGACTATAGGTTCCATTGCTGCTGCAATAGGACTTATCATAGATGATGCGATTGTAATCGTTGAACAAATACATCGGACTCATGAAGAGAATCCTGAGGAGGGGAGCACTACTTTAGTATCAAAAGCAATAAAATATTTGCTTCCTGCGATGGTTGGCTCATCGCTAAGTACCATAGTAATTTTCCTCCCGTTTTTCCTGATGGGCGGTGTTGCAGGTGCGTATTTCAAAGTGTTAACAAATGCGATGATAATTACCCTGGTCTGCTCTTATTTCGTTACCTGGATAGGGCTGCCTGTAATTTATATTCTTTTTTCAAAAAAAGGTTCTACTTTAGGAAAACACAAAGAAATTAAGAAAAGAAGCTGGGTTTACTTTTTCATTCACAAAGCATGGATATCGATTGCTTTTATAATCTTTTTAATTGCATTCTCTTATTATATAATTCCCAAATTGCCGTCCGGGTTTTTGCCAAAAATGGATGAAGGTTCAATCGTTCTGGACTTTGTAAGTCCCCCCGGAACTTCATTGGAAGAGACAGACAGAATGCTGGATGTAGTCGATCATATTTTACAAAGCACACCCGAAGTACAATCATTTTCACGTCAGATCGGTACGCAAAACGGATTTTTTATAACTGAGCCCAATACTGGAGATTATACAATCGCCCTTAAAAAGAACAGGCATTTAACTACTGACGAGGTTGCCGATAAAATCAGAAGAAAAATTGAAGCTAAACTACCTGCCCTGCAGGTTGATTTCGGACAAATTATAGAAGATATGCTCGGTGATTTAATTGCTACAAAGCAGCCGATATCAATTAAAGTTTTTGGTGATGACCAGGCTAAATTGCAAGAGCTTGCTGAGAAAATTGCAGACATTGTTGATAATACAAGAGGAACTGCAGATGTTTTCGACGGAATTACAATTGCAGGACCTAATATTATCTTCCAACCGAAAAATGCTGAGCTTGCTCAATACGGATTAACGCCGGGTGAACTTCAATACCAAATAAATAATAAAATTAAAGGTACAGTTGTGGGTAATGTGCTGGGACAAAACCAACTCTTCAATATTAGAATGTTTGATGGAAAGCTGTTAAATTCTTTGGATGATATTAAAAACAGCTTTTTATTTCTCAATAACGGAGCAGTTAAACCGATAAGCGAATTTGCAAAAATAAAATTCGTTAAAGGTGTTGCGGAAATTGACAGGGAGAATCTTAAACAGGAATACGATGTAGTTGCCAGGTTAAACAATCGTGATTTGGGGAGTACAGTTGCAGCTATTCAAAAAAAGATTGGGAAGGAAATAAAATTACCAACAGGTTATGAAATAGTTTACGGCGGTGCATATGAGCAGCAGCAAAAAGCTTTCAGTGACTTATTGAATATCCTTATCTTAGCTATTCTTCTGGTATTTACTGTTTCTCTATTTCTCTTCAGAAAGATTAGAATTTCCATTTCAATTATATTTATAGCAGTTTTAGGAATAGCTGGAAGCTTCCTCGCATTATTTATTACTGGAACTCCTCTTAACGTTGGAAGCTATACCGGCATTATAATGATTGTAGGAATAATCGGTGAAAATTCAATTTTTATTTATCTCCAATACATCAATTCAAAAACAAGTATTGTAAATAAAGAAGATTCAATCGTTAATTCTATTTCACTTAGACTACGTCCTACATTAATGACAGCATTTGGTGCTATTACCGCCTTGCTTCCATTAGCTCTCGGAATCGGAACGGGCGCACAAATGCACCAACCTTTGGCAATAGCTATAATTGGTGGATTTCTCATTGCTTTGCCACTTTTACTGATCGTGCTCCCAACGATTCTTCGGATCATTGATAAGCAGTAAGATTAATTTTTAGGATTTGCAAAATCATTGAACTTTCAACTGGAGATCTTATTGTATTCTTTTATGGTTTTAAAACAAAAAAGCCGTTCAAGTGAACGGCTTTTTCAGTTACTTATTATCCAATTTTTAACTACATCCTGAAGTAGAACCACAGGTCATACATTTCAAGCAGGTTCCATTTCTAACCATTGTCATGCTTTGGCATTCTGTACAAATATCGCCCGTGTAACCTCTTTCAATGGCCTGGCGGATTTTGGCTGACATATCTTTATTACCGTTTTTTGCAGAATGCTTAATTGTTGTTGGTTTTGTGGTCGCCGATGAATTAAAATTGTAATCATCAGAATCTTTGTCCAGTTCGATCAATCTTTCTCCTACAATTTCTTCTTCGATAAAGTCAGGTTCGTTTAATTTTTTAACGATCCCGGCTGAAGCTTTGGACTTGATTTCATCAGGTTCAACGTGAGCCAGATCATTTCTGCCAAGATATGTGACTGCTAATTCTCGGAAAATATAATCTATAACAGAAGTTGACATTTTTATCTTCGAGTTTCCTGTTATTATTCCGCTTGGATCAAATCTGGTAAAGACAAATGCGTCAACAAATTCTTCCAGCGGAACTCCGTGCTGCAATCCAAGGGAAATCGAAATTGCAAAACAATTTAACAAACTTCTGAATGCAGCACCTTCACGGTGCATATCGATAAAAATTTCGCCGAGCTGGCCATTATCATATTCACCTGTTCTTATATAAACAGATTGTCCGTTAATTTTTGCTTTCTGAGTATAACCGGATCTTCTGTCAGGTAACCTTCTTCTTTTTGCAATATAACGGTGAATTATCTTCTCAGCTATTTTAACGATATCATTATGTTCTTTTTCTTCTATAATTGCTTCAATTTCCTCTTCGCTTACGGAGTTGAGAGGTTGTGAAAGTTTTGACCCGTCTCTGTAAAGAGCATTTGCTTTAATTCCCAGTTTCCACGATTGCATATATGCATCTTTTATATCGTCAACAGAAGAATGATTTGGCATATTAATAGTCTTTGATATTGCACCTGAAATAAACGGCTGTGCTGCTGCCATCATTTTGATATGAGCGGATGGACGAATAAATCTTGTGCCTCTTTTGCCGCATTTGTTTGCACAATCAAAGACAGGGTAGTGTTCGTGTTTTAGGAATGGAGCTCCCTCGATTGTCATCGTGCCGCAGACATAGTCGTTTGCCGAGGCAATCTCTTGTTTTGAAAATCCCAATGCAGTAAGAAGATTAAAATCATAAGAATTAATTTCCTCAGGATCCATTCCCAATTTTTTTGTCAGGAACTCAGTGCCCAGAGTAAATTTATTAAAAGCAAAACTTAATTCGAAAGCTCCCGGAAGCTGCTTTTCTATTTTTGCCAGTGCATCTTCTGTGAAACCTTTTGCACTGAGCGATTCAGGATTAATAAAAGGACAGCCTTTGAGAGTTCCTGCTCCTTTAGCATATTTGACAATTTCAGTTATCTGATCTTTATTATAACCTAATTTCTTAAGTGCGGGGGGAATAGATTGATTAATAATTTTGAAATATCCACCACCTGCTAATTTTTTGAATTTAACCAATGCAAAATCAGGTTCAACTCCGGTAGTATCGCAATCCATAACCAAACCAATTGTACCTGTCGGAGCAATCACCGTAACCTGAGCGTTCCTGTATCCATATTGACTTCCTAATTCAAGTGCCCTGTCTGCATCCTCTCTTGCAGCTTTAAGCAAATCAGACTGACAATACTTTGGGTCTATTCCCACCGGATGAGTGCTTAGCCCCTCGTATTCTTCGTTAGGAACATTGTAGGCTGCTCGTCTGTGGTTTCTGATAACTTTAAGCATATGATCTTTGTTTTCATTATATCTACTGAAAGAGCCAAGTTCTTTTGCCATTTCAGCTGAAGCGGCATAAGCTGACATATGCATAATGCATGTTAAAGCACCACAAATTGCAAATGCTTCGTTACTATCGTAAGGAATTCCTTGAAGCATTAGTAATGAACCAAGATTTGCATAACCTAGCCCTAGAGTTCGGTAATCATAACTCAACTGTGCAATTTCTTTACTGGGAAATTGTGCCATCAGCACACTTATTTCCAGTACAATCGTCCATAATTTAGTTGCGTGGCGATAAGAATCAATATCGAACTTGCCTGTTTTTGTATCATAAAATTTTACAAGATTTAACGATGCCAAATTACAAGCTGTATCATCGAGGAACATATATTCGGAACAAGGATTTGAAGCCTTTATCTTGCCGCCTTCAGGACAGGTGTGCCATTCATTAATTGTTGTATGAAATTGAATTCCAGGATCCGCGCAAGACCATGCTGCATAAGATATATCATCCCATAAATTTCTTGCTTTCAAGGTTTTGCAAGCTTTCGGGTTTCTGTTTTCTTCCTTAGCTTTTCTTTTTTCAATTCTCCAATATAAATTCCAATCTTCGTCATTAATTACAGCTTTCATGAATTCATTGGTAACACGGATAGAATTATTAGAATTTTGCCCGGAAACTGTCAAATATGCCTCAGAATTCCAATCGGTATCGAGAACTGGAAATTCTATTGACTTAAAGCCCAGTTTTGCCAGTTGTATTACCCTTTCTATATAATTGTTTGGAATACAAGCTTTCCTTGCCTCCAAAACGGCATGTTTTAGCTTCTTATTAGCCTTTTTATTAAATCTGTCATTTTCAGGATGTTCATCATAACAAGCCTTCATAATTAGATTTAGGTGGAAATCACATAATTTTGATCCTGAAACTAATGCGGCTACTTTTTGTTCTTCTGTCACTTTCCAGTTAATATATTCCTCTATATCCGGGTGGTCAAGATCAACAGTTACCATTTTAGCGGCTCTGCGGGTTGTCCCTCCTGATTTAATAGCACCTGCTGAGCGATCTCCTATTTTTAAAAAGGACATTAACCCGGATGATCTCCCTCCACCACTTAATGGCTCGTTTGATCCTCTAATATCCGAGAAATTTGATCCTGTTCCTGATCCATATTTGAAAAGTCTAGCCTCACGCACCCACAAATCCATTATTCCGCCTTCATTAACAAGATCATCTTTAATTGACTGAATGAAGCAAGCATGTGGTTGAGGATGCGTGTATGCATCGCTCGATGCGGTCAATTTTCCGGTTGCATGATCAACATAATAATGTCCTTGTGCGGGACCCGTAATACCATAAGCCCAGTTCAATCCGGTGTTGAACCATTGCGGACTATTTGGTGCTGACATCTGATTGGCCAACATAAAAGATAACTCATCGTAGAAAGCTTTAGCATCATCTTCATTGTTAAAATATTTTGCTTTCCATCCCCAATAAGTCCAACAGCCTGCCAGCCTGTGGAAAACCTGTCTCGAATCAGTTTCTGAAGTAAATCTGTCTTTCTCTGGCAGCTCTGCTAGTCTTTCTGTATCTGCAGTAGATTGCTGAAGCCAAACCGGGACGTCTTTTTCTTTTATTTTCTTTAATAATTTTGGAACGCCTGCTTTACGGAAATATTTTTGAGCGATAATATCAGTTGCAACCTGTGTCCAGTGAGATGGAACAGAAACATCTTCCATTTTGAAGACGATAGATCCATTGGGATTTTTAATTTCAGAGGTTCTTTTTACAAATTCAAAATATGAAGAAATATCTTTATCAGGATCAGTAAAAAGTCTGTTTACTTGCATTGATACCACCCTCAATTAAACTGAATTACTTAAATAAGTACCTAGAATTTTGTCCCCAGATTTTTTGAACCTGAAAAAATGTGAATTATTGGCGCACGTTATGTTTCTATTTTCATTTAGATATGCCGAATTGAAATCAAAACCGCAATTTAGATCACATTATTAAAAAAGTTTTAAAAAAAACAGGCAAAAATTTTCTGGATTAGCAACGTAGAACAACCAACAGCAAGTTTGTGAAATTTTCAGAGAAATACAAATTAAATCTTTAAAAAAAAATTTTGCAAGTAGAGAGAAAATTTAAAATTCAAGTTAAAAAAAATATTTTTTGAATAAATTGTTACTGCTGAAACTGATTGAAATTTAAATGTTTAACATTAAACTACTTTCATGTTGGGTTTTTTCCATTCGTGTAAAAATAGTTTACTGTATTTATAAAATTTATATCTTTGAGTAACCAATAATACATATAAAAATCGTGCAGTCAGAAAAAATTGTAGAAATAGATAATTTATCAAAGCAGTTTAAGGAGGTAAAAGCTGTAGACGGGCTTAGTCTAAGCGTTTATCGCGGGGATGTTTTTGGTTTTTTAGGACCCAATGGGGCGGGGAAGAGTACAACAATCAGAATGTTATTGTCTCTTGTAGTTCCGACCGAAGGCGAGATAAAATTATTCGGAAGATCGCTGAAAAAAAATAGGGTATCGATCCTCAAGAATATAGGCGCTATAGTAGAAAAACCAGATTTTTATGGGTATCTGTCCGCCTATAAAAATCTTGAAATTCTTGGAAGACTATCTCAAACGGATGTTTCTAAAAAAAGAATTATGGAAGTGCTTGAATTTGTCGGACTGGAAAAAAGATATAAAAGCAAGGTTAAAACTTTTTCTCATGGAATGAATCAAAGACTTGGGCTAGCTCAGGCATTGCTCCACGATCCAGATCTTATAATTCTGGATGAGCCTACAACAGGATTAGACCCACAGGGAATGAAAGAAATAAGGGAACTTATTATTCACCTTAGTAAAAATGAAGATAAAACCATTTTATTATCATCACATATTCTTTCTGAAGTCGAAATTGTTGCAACAAGAATGATAATCCTGAACAAGGGTAAAAAAGTGGTGGAGGGGGGTGTTGATGAACTGCTTAATAGGGATGAATTGAAGGTTACGGTAGAAGCTGAAAATGCTTCGGATACTGAAAGAATTATAAAAGAAAGCAAATGGAGTGACAAATTAAGTTCAATTGCAAATAATAAGATGGTATTTACTCTCCGGCAAAATGAAATATCCGAATTGAACAAATATCTGGTCGACAAAGGAATAAATGTAAATGCTTTAATTCCGACCCGCTCTCTTGAAGGATATTTCTTGGAGATTACGGATAAGGAAAGTTAATGCTAACACTTGTACAAATAGAACTATATAAGATATTCAAAAAATGGAGAACCTATATCGGTTTTATAGCTATAGCAATTATTGTTGTTATTATACAAACAGCTATATCCTACGAAGGATCCAGAACTCTGAATTCTGCTACAAGAGGTCTTCAAGATTCATTTGTTTTTGTGGGTAACCTTCTTAATGGATATTTTGTCTCTAACATAATTCTGAACAGTCTTTATGTACATATTCCATTTCTAATTACTCTTGTTGCCGGTGACCTGATGGCAGGTGAGGCTTCTGCGGGTACCTACAGAGTTTTGATCACAAGACCCGTTACCAGGTTTAGTATAGTAACTGCAAAATTTATTGCCGGAGTTATTTATACAGCAATACTGATAATTTGGTTGGCCATGCTAAGTCTGGGTTTGGGTACAATTCTATTTGGTTCCGGGGAGTTAATCTCCTTGCAAAGCAATGCAATCGTTGTTTTTGCAAGTAATGATGTTTTATGGAGATTTTTATTAGCATACGGTTTTGCAATTGTAAGTATGTCAGTAGTTACGGTTATAGCATTTTTCTTTTCTTCTCTTGTCGAAAACTCAATAGGCCCGATTATTACAACCATGGCCATTATCATTATATTCATTATTATTTCTCATATAGATGTTAGTGCGTTTCAAACTATAAAACCATATCTTTTTACAAATTATATGGATGGCTGGAAGTCGTTTTTCAATAAGCCGCTGGATTATTCGTCAATGTGGGATTCCTTACTGGTTCTGGGTATTCATATTTTTGGACTGTATGGATTAACTTTATTCCTTTTCAAAAGGAAAGATATTTTAACTTAGCTTTATATGATCATTATGAAAAAGATACTTTTATTTTTTGCAATTATAACTTTTGCAGTTCCTGCACAGACAAAGGATCCTGATAAAATTCTAAATGAAGTAAAAGAGAATTTTGATAAGATTAAAGATTATTCTGTTGATGTTACAATTAAAGTAGATGTTTCATTCTTAAAAGTTCCGGATACAAAAGCCAGAATATATTTTAAAAAGCCGGATAAGACCAAGGTAGAATCAAAGCAGTTTGCATTACTGCCAAAAGGTGCTCTCCATATTTCACCAGCAAGCCTGATTAAAGGAAATTACACAGCGCTCTTTGATAAATTTGAAAATTATGAAGGCAATAAGACTGCAGTTATAAAAACTATCCCGATTGGAGATTCCAGCCAAGTAATCCTTACAACTTTCTGGATTGATGTTACAAAATATATAATAAAGAAAGTAGAAATCTCGACGAAAGTTAATGGCACTTTTACGATTAATTTAAATTATGATCCCAATGCAAAATTTGCACAGTTACCTTCTTCTCTGGTTTTTTCATTTAATATTTCGAAGTTAAATATTCCCAAAAGATTTTCAGAAGGGATTGGAGATGATAAAACCGATACAACTTCAAATAAACCTGCAATAGGGAAGGTATATATAGGTTATTTTAACTATAAGGTTAACCAGGGAATTCCTGATTCATTGTTTGAGGAAAAGAAAGAAGAAACCAGGGATTGAAATTTATTTAGCCCACAAGTTTGCATACTTGTGCCCACTCCCGGTATTAAATAAAACAACTTTTTCAGAATCTTTTATCCATCCTGATTCTTTAAGCTTTTTGAATGCCGCAAGTGTTGCACCTCCCTCGGGTGCTGTAAAAATTCCTTGAGTCCTTCCAATTTGATTTGTGCTTTCCATTATTTTTTCGTCTGGCACAGCAACTGCAGTTCCTTTACTTTCTTTTATAGCTCTTAAAATAAGGAAATCACCGACTGCTGCCGGTACCCTTAGTCCATCGGCAATAGTTTTTGCATCTTTCCATGGTTCAGCAAATTCAGCATTTGTTTCGAAGGCTTTTACAATTGGTGCACACCCCGATGATTGCACTGTAACCATCCTCGGTCTTTTTGAATTGATCCACCCTAATTGTTCCATTTCATCAAATGCTTTCCACATCCCGACCATTCCTGTTCCTCCGCCAGTTGGGTAGATTATGACATCCGGGAGTTCCCAATTCATTTGTTCAGCTATTTCATAGCCCATTGTTTTTTTACCTTCAATCCGGTATGGTTCCTTCAAAGTCGAAACATCAAACCTGCCGTATTTTTTAACTCGCTCCGCAGCAGCCTTACCACAGTCTGTAATAAGTCCGTCAATCAGAGTTACTTCAGCTCCTAATGCTTTACACTCAGCAATAAAAGGGACCGGAACATCTTTTGGCATAAAAACGAATGATTTCATTCCGGCTAATGCTGCATATGCACTCATAGCACCTGCAGCATTTCCTGCTGATGGAATTGAAACTTCCTTTACTCCAAGCTCTTTAGCTTTTGAGATAGCCATACACAATCCACGTGCTTTGAAGGAGGTGGTAGGATTTGCTCCTTCATCTTTTATGTAAAGATTTTCAAATCCAATTTCTTTACCTAAGTTTTTTGCAAGATATATAGGCGTGAAACCTTCATTTAAAGAAATTCTGAAATTCTCGTTTTTTACAGGCAACATCTCATTATAACGCCAGAGATTTTCAGGCCGGCTTTTTAATAATTCTTTTTTAAAGGATTTTTTTGCTGAATTAAGATCGTACCTTGCAAGTAAAGGTTTGTTACACTTTGTACAAAGATTCCATAATTTGTCGGCAGGGTATTGTTTGCCACAATAACCACATTCAAGATGTGTAAAATAGTTCATAATTTTTAATTTGTAGTTTTATAATAGTAATAGTAAAAAATAAGTATAATCATTGGAAAAAGTGATGATTTTTTGAAGGAATTTTTATCAAACAGGGATGATTTCTAATATCGTTTTTTAAAATAAAAAAAAGCCGTCAGTTAGAAAATTGACGGCTTTTATAATTCTTAATTTATGTTATTGTTCAAAATTACGAACCAAATGGAAACATAATGCCACCAAAAACTTGGATTTCTTTGGTCTTTACTGTTGTTGGGTCCGATGAAATATTGTTTACGTTAGATAGCCCCAGTGAGTAGCGGCCTTCCAAAAAGATTACGTTCTTGCCAGCGGCAATATTGATCCCAGCACCAAAAGTTGCTACAAAATTAGTGCTCTTGATGTTGTCCTTATAGTCCGTTTCATTTCCATTAGGATCAACCGAAGTTGCATTTAGCTTAATCCCAAGAGAAGGGCCGGCCATTATATACGGTTGAAGCTGGTTGGATCCTGTTCCGAAAGTGTAAGTAAACATCACAGGCACGTTAATATAATTCACTTTTAGTTTTGCCTCGAGACCACCAGAAGTTACTTTTGTGCCTGTTTGCAGATACATTGGCTCTGCTTTGATACCAAAGCCTTCAGAAAACGCGAAGTTTAAGACGCCGCCTGCACCAAATCCAGTTAGATTACTTAAATCCATGTTGGCTGGCGTTGGATCCATAGAAATTGTTGCTAAATTTACTCCCCCTAATATACCCCCGCTGATTTTAACTTGAGCAAAAGATGAAACCGAAAAAAGAAGTGAAATCCCCAAAAGTAGAAGTGTCTTTTTCATTTCGCCCCCCGATTTTTTTTGATTTTTAAAGTTAAGTTAAAAAAAGAAAAATTTCAAATAAATTAGCAGAAGAAGCTATTTTTAATAAAAAAAGCCGCCAGTGTTTCAACCGACGGCTTTTATAATTCTTAATTGAGGTTATTGTTCAAAATTAAGAACCGAATGGGAAAAGGATTCCTACAAATGCCTGAATATCTTTGGTTTTAAGTGTATAACCAGCAGGTGCAAAACCGTTACTGATATCAGAAAAACCAATTGTATAGCGGCCTTCAATAAATATAATGTTCATTCCGGCCGGGATCCTTACGCCTGCTCCAAATGTTCCTGCAAAATTAGTACTTTTAATATAATCTTTTATATCTACTTCAGTTCCATTAGTTTCTTTTGCACTTAATCTGATTCCCAAAACAGGACCGGCCATTACATAAGGTTCAACCTGACCTTGTCCCGTAGCAAAGGTATAAATAAACATAACGGGTACGTCGATGTAATTAACCTTGTCTTTAAATTCAGAACCATTGTCATTAACCTTTGCACCATGTTGGATATACATAGGTTCAACTTGAATTGCGAAACCGCCGGCAAAACCAAAATTTAGTACACCCCCCGCTCCAAAGCCGGTAAGATTGCTAAAATCTACTCCAGACGGTGTAGGATCTACAGAAACGTTCCCAAGATTTAAACCACCCAGAAAACCTCCGCTTACTTTTACCTGAGCAATGGATGAAACAGAAAAAAGAAGTGAAACCCCCAAAAGTAAAATTGTCTTTTTCATTTCGCCCCCCGAAATTTTTTTGATTATTATTTGACTATTAAATGTAAGTCAAAAAAAGAGAAATTTCAAACAAATTAGCAAAAGAAGCTATTTTTAATAAAAAAAGCCGCCAGTGTTTTCAACAGACGGCTTTATAATTGTTAATTTAGGTTATTGTTCAAAATTAAGAACCAAATGGGAAAAGTATTCCTGCAAATACTTGAATACCTTTGGTTTTGATAGTATAACCTGTGGCAAAGCCGTCATTGATATCAGAAAAACCAATTGTGTAACGGCCTTCAATAAATATTCTGTTCATTCCCGCCGGAATTTTTATACCAGCACCAAAAGTTCCCCCCAAATTGTTGCCCTTAATTTCATCTTTTATATCTACTTCAGTGCCATTAGTTTCTTTTGCGCTTAATCTTAGTCCCCAAACAGGTCCGGCCATTACATAAGGTTCAATTTGGCCTTCTCCGGTAGCAAATGTATACATTAGTAAAACGGGTACATCAATGTAATTGATTTTGATCTTTTCTTCCATACCACCTGATGAAATTTTTGAGCCATTTTGGATATACATTGGTTCAACCTGGATTTCGAAACCGCCAGAAAATTCAAAATTAAGTACGCCGCCGGCTCCAAAGCCAGTAAGATTGTTAAAGTCTACTCCTGTAGGTGTAGGATCTACGGAAACATTACCAAGATTTAAACCACCCAGAAAACCTCCGCTAATCTTTACCTGGGCAAAAGAAGAACCCATTAGTAATAAAGCAACGGTAAAAACTGCCAACAATTTTTTCATAACCTTCTCCTTATTTAGTGATTTTTTGATTGCCAAAATTAAATTTGGATTTTATTATTTCCAAATTAATTCTTACAAGCGGTTTAGTGCACTTTTACTTTTTATTTGGGAATAAGTAGTTTCCCCAAATGAAAAATTATGTTAAAAATAGATCAAAATTACAATATTCTTAGTATCAAAATATGAATATAAAATGTCTAATAAATAAACTACTCTGAATACTTTTTAAATAATACGGTTGTATTATGTCCTCCAAACCCAAAAGCATTGCTCATTGATATATTAACCTTCCTTTTTTGAGGTTTATTGAATGTATAATTTAAATCACATTCAGGGTCAGGGTGTTCAAAATTAATTGTCGGTGGCACAATATCATTAACCGTTGCCAAAATAGTTGCAATTGCTTCCACGGCCCCAGCAGCTCCTAAAAGATGTCCTGTCATGCTTTTAGTTGAAGATACGTTCATTTTTTTAGCATGCTCGCCGAATAGTTTTTTGATAGCTTTGGTTTCGCCAATATCTCCCAGTGGTGTTGAAGTTCCGTGCATATTTATGTAATCTATATCTTCAGGTTTTATATTAGCATTTTTTATTGCCATATCCATAGCCAATATTGCGCCTGTTCCTTCAGGATGTGGAGCAGTAATGTGGTGTGCATCAGCTGATAAACCAAAACCTATAATTTCACAGTAAATTTTAGCGCCACGATTTTTAGCATGTTCCAGTTCCTCTAAGATAAGTGTACCACTTCCTTCACCCATAACAAAGCCATCACGCGTAGCATCAAACGGCCTGCTGGCTGTTGCAGGTGAATCGTTCCTTGTTGAAAGAGCCCTGGATGCGTTAAATCCTCCTACTCCAATTTCATTAATCGGGGCTTCACTTCCACCTGTTACAACCAAATCGCTTATATTGTTTTTTATCATCATATAGCTGTCTATCATATTATTATTTGATGTTGCACAGGCAGAGACAATACAATAGTTGGGTCCACGAAATCCATATTGAATTGATATATACCCTGAAGCCATATCAGGAATCATCATTGGAATGAAGAAAGGGGATATCCTGGAAGGTCCATCATTAGCGTTTACTAAAGACTGTGTGTAAAATGTTTGTATTCCACCAATTCCACTTCCGTAAATAACGCCAATTCTTGCTCTCTGGTCTTCAGTGAGAGAGTCAGTGTTCAATCCACAGTCTTTTATTGCTAACGATGTCGAGGCAAGAGCATACTGTGAATAAATATCTAATCTTCTTGCAGTTTTCTTATCTATGTAGTTTTCAGCATTAAAGCCTTTTAGTTCGCATGCAAAGTGAGTATTAAGTTTGGATGAATCAAAACTCTTAATCTCATCTGCACCGCTTTTGCTTTCCATCATGCTTTTCCAGAATTCTTCAACTGAAAGCCCGAGCGGTGTCAGCGCTCCCATTCCCGTTACAACTACTCTTCTTCCGTTAAGCATATTTATCCTTTAAAAAATTATTTTTATCTAAGTTGAAATTTAAATATTAAAAGATTTTGATTAGGTAAATTACAGAAAAATTACATTTGAAAGATAAAAATTTTTATGGAATAAATATAGAATTGATCAGCATTAAAAAGGTGAAAAACCTTTATTTATAGCCCTTATCAAGGATTTTTTCAAATTTATCCTCAGTTACGCGAAATATTGACCATCCATCCATAGGGATGGCACCAAGCTTCTTATAAAAATTGATTGCAGGTTCGTTCCAATCTAAAACGCACCACTCAACACGTCCACAATTTCTGTTTTTAGCAAGTTCTACTAATTTCAGAAGTAATGCTTTACCAATACCTTTGCCTCTGAATTTTGGTCTGACAAACAGATCTTCCAGGTAAATTCCAGGACGTCCTATAAATGTTGAAAAGTTATTAAAGAATAATGCTTGCCCGGCGGGCTCATTTTCATATTCTGCTATCAGAACTTCTGCATATTTTTTTTCACCGAAAAGATTCTCCCTAATATCGTTTTCAGTGGCGATTACTTCGTGACGTAGTTTTTCATAATCAGCGATTTCCTCTATAAGCGAAAGAATCAGAGATACGTCATTAATATTGGCTTCACGAATTCTTAATTTATTGTTGTTTTCCATATTACAAATTTAGTTTTGTTTAATAGGTAAATTTTTCTTTTCCAGATATTCAAGTATTTTAAGCGCTCCTATGCCAAAAAGATAGCCGATTGCCGATCCAATAATTGCTCCTCCTAAAATATCAGATGGGTAATGAACGCCAAGGTAAACCCTGGAAAGAGCAATCAGTGCCGCGGTAATAAATAATGGAATTTTTAAGTTTGGATACAACTTGTAGAAAAAGAAAGCTGCGGTAAAATTGTTAACAGCGTGATTTGATGGAAAAGAAAATCCGCCCGCACAACCTATAATTTTTCTTACATCGTCTAGGGCATTGCAGGGCCGAATTCTTTGGAGCAAGTTTTTTATTAGGTCTCCAAACTGATCAGAAAAAAGTATTGCCAGAATTATTACTAAAACAGCTAACCTTCCTTTTTTACCGCCTTTAATTAACAAAATTCCAATCAGAAGTAGATAAGTTATATACCAACTGTGGACGTCGGTAATTATTGAGAAAAATTTATCTAAAAATCCACAGGCAATCGTATGATTAAAAAAATAAAAAATTGAAAGATCTATTTGATAGAGGAAATTAGCCATTTGTTAATAAATTCTTCAGATTATTTAATATTTCTTGAAAAGTGATTCAAGATTCTTATTCTGGATAAATTTTATTAGATTAACTTATTATAAATATAGGGTGTATAAATGTTAAATAAAAACAACAAGACAGTTGTTGATTTTATATATAACGAACAGTTACCTCTCCAGGATTTTGAATATCGTAATTTGCTAACTCAATCCAAAGAATTACTTGTAACCCCGCTTAAAGTTATGGCATTATTAATTGCCATTTCAGGACTTTTTGCGATGGTTTTTGAAGTCCGCTATTTTTCACAATATTCAATCAATGTATATGTTACCAGATTACTTGCAACGTTAGTTGCGTTCACTGTATTAGTTTTAATGAATAAAAAAATCGGAAGAGAGAGACCGATTGTTTTTGTTCATTTACTATTAATAGTCATCATAATTTCCTCAGGGTATATGATCTACCTTATGCCCAAAACTCTAATTGTTAATGCTCAGATTGTGGGATTAATGATTTTTACATCTGCATTGTTCTTAAGCTGGGATGTAAAGAATCAGATTATAGTGGCGATATATTACAATGTTGTTTTTGCATCCGCAATTCTGTTGAATGACGTCTCCATTTATTTCCTTCCAAATATGTACGAGTCTGTCATATTTATTCTTTTCCTCAGTGTAATCTCTGTGATCGGAAGCGCTGTAAATTACAAGTTGAGAATGCAGCTTGCTGAAAAATCTTACAGGGTTAAACTATCAGAGAATAAATACCGTTCCATTTTTAATAATTCTGCTGAAGGTATGTTTCAAACTAGTCTTGATGGAAAGTTTTTGACTGTAAATAATGCCCTCGTAAATATTCTTGGTTACAAGAGAAAAGAAGAACTGAAAAAGTTAAACATTGAGTTTGATATTTATAAGTATGTAGGGGAAAGAAAGAAACTTATAAAAGAGTTGTATGAAAAAGGGGAGGTGAGAAACAAACAAATAACACTTAAAAGAAAAGATGGGTCGGATGTAATTGTGTTGCTTAACGATAAGATTTTTGTAGATGATAATGGAAATAAAACTTATTTCGAAGGAACAATCAAGGATGTTACAGAGCAGGTGTTAGCTGAAAACAGAAGGAAAAAAGCTGAAGAAGAGCTTAGGAAGGAAAAAATAAGATCGGATGGACTTGCAAAACAGGCATTGCAGTCGAACATGGTCAAGAGTCAGTTTTTAGCAAATATGAGCCATGAAATCCGTACACCTATGAATGGGATTATAGGATTTTTATCTCTGATAGAACGAGGCTCATATAGTAATATTGAGGAAATGAAACAATTTGCAAATAATGCAAGGACTTCTGCGGAATCTTTATTGGATATTATAAATGACATTCTGGATTTGTCAAAAATCGAGTCGGGAAAAATGTCCCTTGAAAAAATTGACTTTAATCTCGATGAAATAATAGAAGAGTCAATTTCTATTTTGTCAACCAAAACAATGGAAAAGGGATTAAAAATTGAAAAGGAACTTGACAGGTATACTCCTGTGTATTTAAAAGGTGATCCGAAAAGAATAAGACAGGTGTTTATTAATTTGTTAAGCAATGCCGTAAAGTTCACTGAAAGGGGGTCGATAAAAATTCATATTACGTCAAAAGAAATTGACAGCGATACATTTGAAATATTTGCATCTGTTCAGGACAGTGGTATTGGGATTCCAACAGATCGTTTGGATGCTTTGTTCAAGCCGTTCTCACAGGTTGATGGTTCCCATACACGAAAATATGGTGGAACTGGTCTGGGTCTTGCTATTTGTAAAGAATTCGTAAACCTGATGGGTGGAGATATAGGGGTTGAAAGCTCCAAAAATGTTGGGAGTAAATTTTATTTTACCATGAAGCTTGAACAAGGGGATAAAGAAAAAGTAGTTAGGCCCGATTCCTTTAATATTGGTGGGCTATCTTCTTCAGATCTTGCAAGAAAAGAATCAGAGACTAATAAATCTAAAATGACAAAAGAAGCAAGGAGTGAATATAAAATCCTTTTAGCTGAAGACAATTTTATCAATCAGAAAGTTGCTTTAAGAATATTAAGTGAAGCAGGTTATAATTCAGAAGCCGTTTTAAATGGTATAGAAGCTATTAAAGCCGTTGAAGAAAAAGATTTCGACGTGGTCTTAATGGATGTACAGATGCCTGAAATGGATGGACTTACTGCAACAAAAAAAATTCGTGCACTTAAAACCGAAAAGAAAAATATACCGATCATTGCAATAACAGCACATGCATTAATGGGGGATAAAGAAAAATGTTTTGAAGCCGGAATGGATGATTATTTATCTAAACCTATTAAATCAGATGTTTTGGTTGAAAAAGTTGATAAATGGCTGGATGTTAAAGTAGAGCCTCAACAAGGTGAAAATAAAAGTCAGACTTTGAAAAAAGATGTTGTATTTGATTTTGAACATCTCGAAAAAATGAGCGCAGGTGACAAAGAATTTGAAGCCGATCTGATAGATACTTATTTGGAAGATGTTGATATCAGATACGAAAAATTGATTACCGCTATAGAAGAGAGCGAAAGTGGCGGGGTTGTTACTGAAGCGCACACAATTAAAGGTGCAAGCTATTCAGTAGGTGCAAAGAAAGTCGGTGATGAAGCCTATGGTATAGAACTCTCCGGTAAACTTAATGATCTGAAAAGCGCTCTCGAACGGTTACCAAAATTAAAGAAAGCTATTGATGAGACAAAAGAAATACTTAAGAATGTCGTATCTTAAAATTACCTGGTTTAGCTTTTTAAAAAACTAAATATTTTATCTACTGTAAAATGAAAATGAAATATCAAATTCAGGTAATTATTCTATTCTTAATAGTTTCAATTCCTTCAACTTCATTATTTGCATGGGGAAAAACAGGTCACAGAATAATAAACAGGAAAGCAGTAGACTATTTTCCGGAAGAAATGGAAGCTTTCAGAGCGTGGAGAGATTTTCTTGGTGAACACGCTTCCGATCCTGATATTAGAAGAAGAACAGATAAATCAGAAGCACCAAGACATTTTATAGATATTGATTATTATAAAGAGTTCCTGTTAGGTAAAATGATTGAAAACAAGGATTCTTTAATTTCTGTTTATGGAACTGAAACAGTGACCAAGATTGGGCTTTTACCCTGGGCTACACTTGATACGTTCAATAATCTTATAGAGGCTTTTAAAGAAAGAGACAAAAACAAAGCAATGTTGCTTACTTCAGATCTTGGTCATTACGTTGCTGATGGGCATCAACCAATGCATACCGTAGTAAATTATAACGGACAGTTGACAAATCAAAGGGGTGTGCATGAGAGATATGAATCTGAAATGATCAATAGGTATCAAAATGAAATTGAAAACTCGTTTGAGGATTGTCATATCTCACAAATTAAAGCTCCACTGAATTTTATCTTCAGATATATTTCCGGCTCTAATTCAGTTTGTGATGTTCTTTTCGATGCTGATTTATTAGCAACCAAGGAAGCAGGGAATTATACGAGCGATGAATATTATAGAATAATGTGGTTCAGAACAAAATATATTACTGAAATACAGTTTAACAGGGCAGCGCAAGATCTTGCTGCATTAATTTATACCGCTTGGGTTGATGCCGGTAAACCTGATCTTTCTGAATTTAAGTAATATTTTTTCTTATATGTGAAAGTATTACTGCGGAGGCACTGGCAACATTTAAAGATTCTGCTTTTCCATAAGAAGGTATTGTTATTTTTTTATCTGTTAAATTTATTATTTCCTGAGAAGGGCCGTTCGCTTCATTTGAAAAAACTAAAATTGAGTTTTTAAGAAATTTAGTTGAATATAAATTCTCTCCATCAATGTCTGAGCAAAAAACATTATAACCATTGTTTTTTAGATTCGAGATATCCGATTTCTTTACTTCTTCTACAATATCTAAATGAAAAACAGATCCCATACTTGCACGAATAGTTTTTGGATTAAGATATTCTGCGCAATTTTCTGTTAATAAAATGTTATGAAAACCAAACCAGTCACAATTTCTTAATATTGTACCGAGATTACCGGGATCAGAGACATTATCAAGACAGATTAAAAAATCACCTTTTATTTTCTTAAAATTTTTTTTGAGGTTTTCAGTTTTGTTAAATACAGCAATAATTCCTTGTGGTGATACTGTGTCTTTTAACTTCTTAAATTCGAGATTGGTTACTACTTCAATTCTTGTTTTTTGAGGAATTATATCGAGATATGATTTTTCATTTTCGGCAAATTCTTTTGTAATAACTATAATTTCACATTTATGCCTGCTTCGGATGGCTTCATCAAAAACTTTTTTACCTTCCACGATGAATTTATTTTCTTTATCACGGAATTTTTTTATTAGCAGAGACGAATAATATTTCAGCTCGTTTTTTGAAAGCATCAGATTAAATCATTATAATCTTGTTTTTTGCCTTTTGCCTGGTCTTTATCAAGTTGTGCTAAATACTCCCAGGTATAAATGCCTGTATTGTGCCCGTCCTTCCAGGTAATTTGTATGGCGTAACCACCAATTGTTTTAATGTCTTTGATTTTGAACATGTCCGGATTAGTAAATGCCTGTTTAGGCGGTCTGTAAGTTTTTAGCAGCACAGTTTCGCCTTTACATGATGCGCAGGGACACTCTTTTCGGAGATATTCAAGATTAATCTTGCTTTCTGAATTATCCTGCCAGGTGATTAAAAGACTGTTCTTTTCAAATACTTTTAGCTGTTTAGGCCCCATATACTTCCATTATTTCGGTAAAAAATGAAGCTCATATTACTTAAAATATAAATGCTGGTCAATTTTAAGGACTGATATGTTCTATAAAGCAAATTAAATAAGCCTTAAATGAGTTGAATATAAAAAATCAGTTCTTCATTTTTATTATATTAGACAAATATCTAGGAACAATAATCGGTACAAAGATTACTTTATGGATCCTTTCATTCAAATATTATTGATAATATTGTTCGTACTTGCGGCAGGATTATTTTCAATCATAGAAATATCAATTGCATCGTTTGGTAAAAATAAAATAGATGAATTGAGAGAGAACGACAACGATTTGGTTCCTGCATTTGAAAAGATACAAAAAAACCTGAACGCTTTCTTTGGAACAATTCAAATTCTCACCACAGTATTTATAGCTTCAGCAGTGTTGGTAACATTTCATTTGTTTTTTAATAGGTTTTCAAAATGGTTGCTCGAACAAAATATTGCATTTCTGAGCGACAATTACTCCATTATTGCGACAATCCTGTCCTTAATACTTATAACTGTTTTAGTTCTGGTGTTTTGTATTCTTATTCCCAAATCAATTGGCTTTAAGTATTCAGATAGCATCGGAAAAAATTCTGTAAAATTATTTCTACTTTTAATTAAAGTCTTTAAATATCCGGTCATAGCTATAACGTGGCTTGGTAATCTGTTTTTAAAAGTATTTAATGAAAAAACTGATTTTTCACAGACAAGACTTTCAGAAGATGAAATACGAGTCATAATTTCAGATGGCGTAATGTCTGGTGCACTGGATGAGACAGAGAAAGAGATCTTTGAGAATATTTTTAAATTTAACGATTTGAAAGCGAAAGAAGTTATGATTCCACGTACAGAAATAGTTGCGATTGAAATAGTTGATGATGAAAAAAGAATGGTTAACGAAGCGCTTGATTCCGGTTATTCCATTGTGCCGGTTTACCAGGACTCACTTGATCGTATTGTAGGAGTTTTGCATACTAAAAATTTAATTAAGTCGTTGATTGATCATCAGGCTGTAGAAATAAAGAGCCTGATCAGACGAACATATTTTGTCCCGGAAACCAAACCGATATCTGAAATATTACGCGAAATGCAAACAGGTGGGGAAAGGATGGCTATAGTGACTGATGAATATGGAGGTACAGAAGGCCTGATTACAATGGAGGACATACTGGAGGAAATTGTTGGTGATATAAAAAGCGTTAATAAAGCCGAGACTAAAGAATTTTCAGAATTACCTGATGGATCTTTTTCAGTGCTCGGCTCAATGGAAATTTCCGATTTTAATGATACTTTTAACGTTTCACTTCCCGAATCAAATGATTACAATACAGTTGCAGGGTTTGTGTCAGATATTTCAGGTAAAATATTAAACCGTGGTGAGTTTGCTATATATGACTCGATTAAATTTGAATTGATTAAAAAAATACGACAAAAGATGGTTCAGTTTAAAGTATATTCTACTAATACAGAAGTAAAATTTGAATTAAAAGCAGAGGATGAAAACTAGATATTCTGCAAATGCTGAAATTGTTGCAAACAGGAATAAAAAATATTAATTTTAGCGACTGTATTTTGAATAATAAGTTTTTGCTGGTCCCGCATTTGTAGGATAACTTGTTTGCCGAGGTTTTAACAGAGGCAGATCAATAGGTTACGTGATCTTAAAATAAATTTCGTTTTGCTGGCGTAGCTCAATCGGTAGAGCAATTGATTTGTAATCAATAGGTTGCGGGTTCGAGTCCCATCGCCAGCTCGTAAAAAGTCCCGACATATGTCGGGACTTTTTTATTACACACAAAAG
>Ga0315540_10000057_pt1 | contig 51720 bp, 46 predicted proteins | sample SalMarSW160110MG_FD_203677 | JGI IMG/M metagenome (GOLD analysis project Ga0315540, IMG submission 203677) | Salt marsh sediment microbial communities from the Plum Island Ecosystem LTER, Massachusetts, United States - Salt Marsh Sediment SW1601-10 ...
GGTCCGATCGAAGGCCCCGATGACGGACTCTACGTACTTTTTGCCGCGAAAAAATGTTTTCCGCACCTACGTCACTGAAGATGTCCCGACGAAGTTTCGGTCGTTTTTGTCGATTATGTCATTTTTGTCCGGGGGCCCTATACATGCTCATAGACCAACACAGACATCCATGTTCTTGTTATGTTCATTCATCTCCTTTTAGGACTGGCTGGCTTGCCACGTATTACCCCCTCCGACAAAATTGACATAAATGACAAAACCCAAGGCAGGGCCCGTGTTCGCTAAACACGGTTGCCGGTCTTGGTGTCACGCTTCAACTCCTGCCACACCGCCGGATTAACCGGATAATCCTTCTTCCGCCTGCCGGCTTTACCAGTCTGGTGCGGCTCCATGAGCCATGCAGCCTCACACAATTGCCTGATGGCAATCTCGATATCCGCGGCTTCTCTCAAACCCGGCAGTCTTGCCTCCCGCTGGAGTACCCGCGTATTCACCACCTTCACTTTCTCCTTGGCGATCCACTTTGCCAGCGTCATCGCCAATCGATCGGCCGCTGGCATTGCCGCATGCTCATAAGTCCGTTGCACCATTGGCTTCAGGTAGTCATCCCGAAACCGGATGGCCGCCTGAACAGCATCCAGGCTGATCTCATCAGGCTCATCGTCGCACGACGCGCACCACCACAGATATTCGAGAACCAAAGCAATGCGGAGAACCAGGCCCGGAGCCTTTCCAAACGCTTCCCCAATCGGTCCCTCAAGCGTTTCACACTCCTTTTTGAGCGCCTCCCACCACGGCACAAATGCAGCAAGAGCCTCCTTGCTCAGCCGACGATTGATCGGCTTTGAAGTGCCTTCGGCAAAGTGCTCAAGTGCCAACCGTGAAAGCCGTGCCAGTGCCGAATGCGCGCCGCCATCATCCTCGACGTTGGACCAATACCATCGAGACTCCACCGGGTCCGGCCAGATCGGCAGAAACCGGGCCTGCAGGCCGTCGGCTGCGCTCTTGAGAAGATCAGCCAGTCGGTCAGGCTGGATGCCACCAAGGAGGCCGATAGAGAGGCGATCCACCTTGATCGGCGTACCGTTATTCTTCACACGATCAGCGGCGTAATAGCGGCCGCCATAGCATTCGATCCAGAACGGGCGGTCGCCCCCGTTGTTGTACCTGTCGAGGCTTTGATACCAGCCGGCAAGTTCATCCCGCACATGGAGCAAGCCCTTGGGATTACTCGCCGCGACGGCAAGCAGTGCCTCTACGGTTGTATCCACAACGAGGATGCGCGGACGGTTCGGCTTTGCAGGGGCCTCAGCCTGTTGGGGGGAGCGGCGGATGCGGTTCGCCTTTCTTGATGGCCGCGTCGAACTGCTTCTGCCATTCCGTGCGATGCAGACCAGCAGCCTTATCGGCAATCTCCCACTGACCCACCTTCTCTGCGAAATCCCGTGTCAGGTCACTCTCAACGTCCCTCATGATCTGGATCATGAAGCTCATGGCGGGCGACTTGCTGGCACTGGGAGGACCAATGAGCATTGTCCACAGGACCGGAGGTTCCGCCCATTGGAAGTGCGGCGATACCCAGCGCGAATTGCCGATGAGCATCGCTGCGCCGGTCAACACACTGGCAGCGACGTAGTCGACGGGAGCCGCCGCAGCCTTGGCCCAATGGGCGAGCTGGGGAGCCCAAAAAGGGCCGAACACTTCGAGCGGCAACTGCGGAGCCGGGAGTTGATGCCGGTGCAAGACCGACATATCCGGCGTTCTTTCCTGCGAGGCTTTCCCGTTGCCATTGGCCGTCGTTTCATCCTCAGCGTCGGAGGGACTCTCCTGATCAGCATCCCCCGGTTCTTCGCCATTCGTGAAATGGCGCCCGGCGTCGTCGAGCCTCATCTGCTCCCAGTCAAGCCCAAGCCGTTCGGCGAGCCAGATTGCCGCCTCGTCCACGCTCATGCCTCTGGGGCTTCGGCTTTCCTCCTCCCAGTCCTCGACCTCATTCAGCTCCGGCTCACCGGCGGTGAGTCGAAAATCGCGTCTGATGAGCCAGATCGGCGTGAGCTTGGTTCTCGGGCCAAAGTCCTGAATACCGTCGGGATGGATCGCCAGGTCTTCTTGGTAGTCACGCCCAAGGTCAGCGCTTTCGACACGCCACGAACCGCCGGTCGACTAGCTCCCCGCCGGATACGCCACAGGCGCCCATTGGCCGATATGGTTGAGGGCTTCGCAGTTGAGGCGTCCTTCTGCATCGGCACCCTCCCGGGGCTCGCGCGAAGAACCCGTTCCCTGCTCGGTTGAATTGCCGGACCTGACGAAGCAAAAAGGAAGGGCGGCATATCCGGCATGCCCGTCAGGCGAGCTTTTTGCGTGTTAAAGACTCCAGCCGCCCGTTCACAAGGCCACGGGGAAAGCGCCGGCAATGCGCATCCTCTAAACAGTCAAGCGCTGAACCGGCGCTTTTCCCACCCCCCGGGACCTTCGCGGCCGAAACGGCCAGCGGAGGCAGCAAAGCCATGCCTGCTGCGCACCTCGATAGGGCGTGGACAGAAGTGCCGCCGGGCTTCCGCCTCAGTGGCCCGCGTGGCATGATCCGGCATTCACCGGAGGGCTTGGCGATGGCGGGACAAATTGAATCCATGGTGCGCACCACGTGCCCGCGCGATTGCTATGATTCCTGCGGCATCGTGGCCGAGCGCGGCGAGGACGGCCAAGTGCGGCGCATTATCGGCGATCCCGGCCATCACATGGCGCGGGGAAAGCTGTGCCGCAAGTGCGCCCTTGCCTACAACGGCGCCTGGCGCGACCCGGGATTGCGCCTCGCAACGCCGCTGAAGCGATCAGGCGCCAAGGGCGAGGGCCGTTTCAGTCCCGTCACCTGGGACGAAGCGTTCAGAGATATCGCCGCCCGCCTCAAGGCCATTGCCGCGACCGATTCGGCGGCCAGCATCTACCACACCCATTATACCGGCACCTGCGCCATCCTCGGCGGGACCTTTCCGATGCGCTTCTTCAACCGCCTCGGGGCCAGCGAGGTCGATCCCGACACGGTGTGCAACAAGGCCGCCCACGCCGCCCTCGGCTATACCTTCGGTGACAGCCTCACCGGCTTCGATCCCGACACCTTGAAGGATGCCCGCGCTGTTCTGGTGTGGGGCGCCAATCCGTCGGCGGCCGGCCCGCATGTCGACGAGCACTGGCTGGGCAGCGGCGATGCCCCGGTTATCGTCATCGACCCCATCGCTCATGCCACCGCCCGGCGGGCTGATTTGCATTTGCAACTGCGCCCCGGCAGCGACGCGGCGCTGGCCTTCGGGATGCTGCACCTGTCGCTGGCCAGGGGCTTCATCGACGAGGCCCTGCTGGCGAAGGCAACGCTCGGCTGGGACGAGGTTCAAGACGACATTCAAAGCGCCACTCCCGAACGCACCGCCGCCCTCACCGGCCTTCAAGCCGCCGACATCGAGCGCGCCGTTGAGCTCTATGCGCCGGGGCCCTCGCTGATGTGGCTGGGCCAGGGCCTGCAACGCCAGCCCATGGGCGGCAACGCCTATCGCGCCGCCGCCCTGCTCGCGGTCGCCACCGGCAATATCGCCACGCCGGGCGCCGGTGTGCTGTTCCTCAACGGCGCCGGTACCCGCGGTGCGCATCTCGACTACGTGGCCGCCCCGCATCTGGCAAAGGCGGCACCGGCGCCGGTCAGCCAGATGGACCTTGCCGATCACCTGGGCGATGCCGCGCGGACCGCTGCGCTTTTTTGCTGGAACAACAACATCGCCGCCTCCAATCCCGACCAGGCGCGGCTCATCCATGCCCTGAAGCGGGAGGATCTTTTCCATGTCTGCGTCGAGCTGTTCCACACCGACACCACCGCCTTTGCCGATTACGTGCTGCCGGCGGCGAGCTTTCTGGAATACGACGATCTCTTGTTTCCCTATTTCAACAACACCGTGTCGGCGCTCGCCCAGGTGCAGCCGGCGCCGGGCGAGGCGCTGCCCAACGCGGAGATCTTTCGCCGGCTGGCGGGCGCCATGGGGTTCGATGAGCCGGAACTTTTCGAGAGCGACCGCGCCGTCATCGATCACGTGCTGGCCGCCAGCGCTGCCGGCATCGGTTTCGATGTGCTGAAGGAAATCGGCACGAAGAAGGTCTTCGATGTGCCGCGGGTGCAGTTCGCTGACCTCAGGTTCAACACCCCCAGCGGCAAGATCGAGATTGCCAGTGCTGCCGCTGCCGCCGCCGGGTGCTGGCGCTCGCCGCGCCCGCATGCCGATCCGCCAGCCGGGCAGGATCGGGTGCGGGTTCTCTCGCCGGCGTCTGAATGGACCCTCAACTCGTCCTACGGCAACGACCCGCAGATCCGCCGGCGGCTCGGCCGGCAATCGGCGCTGATCAACCCGGACGACGCGGCTGAGCGGCACATCGCGGACGGCCAGACGGTCATCTTGCGCAATGCCACCGGCACCTTGCGGCTCGCCGCGAAGCTGTCGGCGGAAACGCTGCCGGGCGTGGTTGTCGTCCACAAGGGAAACTGGCCGCAGTTCGAAGCGGAAAGCGGCGGCAACGTCAATGTCCTCAACCCGGGGGTGAAGACCGACATGGGCGAAAGTTCCAGCGTGCATGGCATCGAGGCGGAACTTGTGGTGGGCTAGATCCGCCTGCAATCGGGTGGCGACACCCAATTGCAGACAAGCTGATCGATTCTGGGGGTGGAGCATGATGTTTTTCGGAAAAGTGGCGTCCACTTTTCGGCATCACGCTCCGGATTTGCAAACGTCGCGCCGGGACAGTATGGCTTGGCGTCATCGGGACGGCCTGACTTCATCCGAAGGGATCGATCATTGACTGCAATGCGAAACCCCGCCGGCCGCGTGCTGGCCATGACCCTGATGGCCCTGAGCCTTGCGACGCTGCCGCTCGCCGCCGCCCGCGCCGACACCATCTACGACAGCCACATCATCGAGCAGATGACGTTCACGCCGGAGCAGTTGCCCAAGGTGCGCGCCATCCTTTCGCAGACCCGGCAGACCATGCTGGCGATCTTTAACAAATACGGCATCGATCCCCATATGCGGCCCAATTTCGACAAGCTGATGGAGGCCAGTGACGAACTTCAGGCCGTGCAGGCCAACGAAAAGCGCGAGATGAAGGCCATCCTGTCGCGGCAGCAATACAAGTTCTATCTGGGGCTGCTGCAGGTCACCGCGGCGCGCGTCATCAAAGCGACACGCAACGACGAGAACCAATAAGCGGCTTGGAGCATGCCGGGCGAAAAGTGGAAACCACCTTTCGGACAACATCGTGCCCCACATTCAAGGAATCGATCGGCATGCAATTCGGTGCCGGTCAACGCCTTGTTGCGAGGGGTTTGGTGGAGCCAGGCGGAATCGAACCGCCGACCTCTTGAATGCCATTCAAGCGCTCTCCCAACTGAGCTATGGCCCCATCCGGTCCGCTAGGGATATTTGCGTCCAGAAGCGTTGCCGGCGGGTCGTTGCCCGCCGCGCGTCATTGCCCCTGCAGCCTTTCCAAAGGCCGCCGCGAGCGGTGCGGAACCTATTGCGGCGAGGCAGAACAATCAAGCGAAACTTTTGCGCCCGGCGTCGTGGCCGTCAGATTTCCTCGTCCTTGCCCTTACCCCCGACGATGATGTCGGTGACGTTGGCCTCGTCGTCGTCTTCTTCCTCCAGGAAGGTATCGTCATCGTCGTCCGCAATGGCGGTGGCATCATCTTCGACATCAACATCGGCGGCGGCGGCGGCGTCGTCATCGCCCTCCTCTACCTCTTCGAGGCTGATGGTATCGGTATCGGCCACTTCGTCTTCCTCCACCGCGACCTTTTCGCGCGGCGCCGGCGGCGGCGGCGGGGTCGGGGCCTGATCGCCCTTCGACGGCAGGATCACCTCGGCGAAGAACGTCGTGCCGCATTTGGGGCATTCGATGGGCGATTTGTTGAGATCGTAAAAGCGCGCGGCGCAACTGGGGCATGCGCGCTTGGTTCCAAGTTCCGCGTTGACCACCTGGTCTCGTTCCTTCTTGCTAAAAGTATCGGAATTAGCCGGCTTCCATGCCAGAAGCTGCAAGCGCTGTCAAAGCCCCTGCGGGGCTGGCCTTGATGACACGCCCATAGCCCCTATGCTACCACCCGCGCCAGTCTTTAATTCAGCCATCTTCCATGAACACGAGCGCCCCCTTGAACAGCACCGCGCCCCGCCCCTTGCAAAGCCGCCGCTGCGGCGCCCTCAGGGGCAAGGTCGAGGTGCCGGGCGACAAGTCGATCTCGCACCGGGCCTTGATGTTCGGCGCCACCGCGGTGGGCGAGACCGTAATCACCGGCTTGCTGGAGGCAGAGGACGTGATCAACACCGCGCGTGCCATGGCGAGTTTAGGTGCCGCGGTCGAGCGCCATCGCGACGGCACCTGGCATGTGCGCGGCCTGGGCACGGGCGGTCTCACCTCGCCCCATGCGGCAATTGATTTCGGCAACTCGGGCACCGGTTCTCGGCTGGCCGCCGGGCTTGTTGCCACCACGCCGCTGACCGCCCGCTTCACCGGCGATGCCTCTTTGTCGAAGCGACCGATGGGCCGCATCATCGCCCCGCTGGAGCTCATGGGCGCCCGCTTCGAGGCGGCCGAAGGCGGACGCATGCCTTTCACCCTCATCGGGGCGCGCCATCCAGTGCCCATCGTCTATCGCACCCCGGTGGCCTCGGCGCAGGTGAAGTCGGCGGTATTGCTGGCCGGCCTCAATGCACCGGGGCGAACCACGGTGATCGAGAGGCAGGCGACCCGCGACCATACCGAACGCATGCTTGCAGCCTTTGGCGGCGAAATCGCCGTGGAGGAAACACCTGAGGGCCTGGCAATCACCGTCACCGGGCAGCGCGAACTGACCGCTGCCAGCGTCAATGTGCCGGGCGACCCCAGTTCGGCCGCCTTTGCCCTGGTGGCGGCCCTGATCACCGCCGACAGCGAGGTAGTCATCGAAAACGTCCTGCTCAACCCGACACGCACCGGGTTGATCGAGACGCTTCTCGAAATGGGCGGCGACATCGGCATCGACAACCGGCGCTTGAGCGGCGGCGAGGAGACGGGTGACATCCGCGTCCGCTCCAGCCGCTTGAAGGGCATCACAGTGCCAGCCTCGCGGGCACCCTCGATGATCGACGAATATCCGGTGCTGGCGGTGGCGGCGGCGTTTGCGCAAGGCACCACGCGGATGCAGGGGCTGGCGGAATTGCGGGTGAAGGAAAGTGACCGGCTGGCCGCCGTGGCGGCCGGGCTTCAGGCCAACGGCGCAACCGTCGCAAGCGGCGAGGATTGGCTGGAGGTGACCGGATCGATGCCGGCACGGCTGGGTGGCGGCACGGTTGCCACCCATCTCGATCACCGCATCGCCATGGCGTTTCTGATCATGGGGCTGGCGGCCGATGCCGCCGTCACGGTGGACGACAGCGCCATGATCGCCACCAGCTTTCCGGAGTTCACCGCCATCATGCAGGCACTCGGCGCCCCCATGGAATCACCGACATGATCATCGCCGTCGATGGGCCGGCGGCTTCCGGCAAGGGCACGCTGGCGCGGCGGCTGGCCCGGCATTTCGGCCTGGCACATCTCGATACCGGGATCATCTATCGCGCCGTCGGGCTTGCCGTGCTGCAGGCCGGAGAACGGCCGGACAACGAGGCTGCCGCGGTCACCGCCGCGCACCACCTCGATCTCGACAACTTCAGCATCGAGGATCTGCGCTCCGACCGGGCTGGCGAGGTCGCATCGGTGGTGGCAGGCATGCCGGCGGTGCGGCAGGCGGTGCTGGAGGTGCAGCGACGCTTTGCGGCGCGGGCGGGTGGCGCCGTGCTCGACGGCCGCGATATCGGCACCGTGGTGTGCCCCGATGCCGATGTGAAGCTGTTCGTCACGGCATCGCCCGAAGTCAGGGCGCGGCGCCGCCATGCGGAGTTGAAGGCCGCCGGCTTCAATCTCGACTATGACGAGGTATTGGCCGCGCTCATGGCCCGCGACAAGCGAGATATCGAGCGCGCCGTGGCGCCGTTGAGGCCGGCCAGCGATGCGCACTTGCTCGATACCTCCGATTTGGATATAGAAACCGCGTTCCGGGCCGCCATCGATATCGTCGAGCGGCACTTATGAACCGGGGCGCCCCTGCCGATGAGGCGAGGCGCCCTTCATTGCTTGCTGACAGGGAGACGCGTCTGGCCTGGAGCCGCCCTCCGGATGAGCAAGCGTATTTTGTGGTGTATGCCCGCCGCATGCGGCAATTCCAACGACCCGCCGCCCGGCCGGGAGGACCTGCGGAAATTACCGTGGGCCAACCCATCCATTGACCGCTAAAGAGGACTGAATGATCGCCGAGAACTCCCTTAACCCCACCCGCGACGAATTCGCCGCCCTGCTCGATGAATCCTTTTCCAACAAAACCGCCCTCGAAGGCAGTGTCATAAAGGGCAAGGTCACCGCCATCGAGAACGATCTGGCCATTATCGATGTGGGCCTGAAGACAGAAGGCCGCGTGCCCCTGAAGGAATTCGGCATCGGCGGCCAGCCCGCCGGCCTCAAGGTCGGCGACGAGGTCGAGGTCTATCTCGACCGCATCGAGAATGCCATGGGCGAAGCGGTGCTGTCGCGCGACAAGGCCAAGCGCGAGGAGGCATGGGACCGGCTGGAGACCCAGTTCGCCGCCAATGAGCGGGTCGAAGGCGTCATTTTCGGGCGCGTCAAGGGCGGCTTCACCGTCGATCTCGGCGGTGCCGTGGCGTTCCTGCCGGGCAGCCAGGTGGATATTCGCCCGATCCGCGACGTGGGCCCGCTGCTCAACGTCACCCAGCCCTTCCAGATCCTCAAGATGGACAAGCGCCGCGGCAACATCGTGGTGTCGCGCCGCGCCATCATGGAAGAAACCCGTGCCGAACAGCGTTCGGAACTGGTGCAGAACCTGGCCGAGGGCCAAGTCATTGAAGGCGTGGTCAAGAATATCACCGATTATGGTGCCTTCGTCGACCTCGGCGGCATCGACGGCCTCCTGCATGTCACCGATATATCGTGGAAGCGCGTCAACCATCCCAGCGATGTGTTGTCGGTCGGCCAGACGCTGAAGGTTCAGATCATCAAGATCAACCCCGAGACCCAGCGCATCAGCCTTGGCATGAAGCAGCTGGAAAGCGATCCCTGGGAAGGCGTCGCAGCCAAGTACCCTGTCGATACCAGGGTGAAGGGCCGGGTGACCAACATCACCGACTACGGCGCGTTCGTAGAACTGGAAGAGGGCATCGAGGGCCTGATCCACGTCTCCGAGATGAGCTGGACCAAGAAGAACGTACACCCCGGCAAGATCCTCTCCACCTCCCAGGAAGTCGAGGTACAGGTGCTCGAGGTCGATCCGGTCAAGCGGCGCATTTCGCTTGGCCTGAAGCAGACCATGGACAATCCCTGGGCGTCGTTCTCCACCCGCTTCCCGGTCGGCTCGGCAATCGAGGGCGAGATCAAGAACATCACCGAATTTGGCCTGTTCATCGGCCTCGATGGCGATGTCGACGGCATGGTTCACCTGTCCGACCTCGATTGGAAAATGTCGGGCGAGGAGGCCATCAAGCAGTACAAGAAGGGCGATGTGGTCAAGGCACAGGTCCTCGACGTCGACACCGAAAAGGAGCGCATCAGCCTTGGCATCAAGCAGCTTGCCGGCGACCCGATGGAAGCCGTCAAGGGCCTGAAGAAGGGCGAGACGGTCACCTGCGAGGTGATCGCGGTGCAGGACAACGGACTGGAGGTTTCGATTGCCGGTTCTGACATGACCGCCTCTATCCGCCGCTCGGACCTTGCTCGCGACCGCTCCGAGCAGCGCACTGAGCGCTTTGCCGTGGGCGAGAAAGTCGATGCTAAGATCACCCAGATCGATCGCGCCGCGCGCAAGATCTCGGTATCGATCAAGGCGTTGGAGATTGCCGAGGAAAAGGCGGCGGTCGCCCAGTACGGCTCATCCGATTCGGGCGCTTCGCTTGGCGACATTCTCGGTGTGGCCCTGTCCAAGGCCAAGAAGGACGCCGACGAAGAAGAGGACTGAGCCCTGAAGAATTGCCCCGCCGGCCATCGCGGCTGACGGCATTTGAAGGGTGAGGCGCACAATGAGCCTTGACACCGACGCTATCGTTGCCCGCCGCCGGCTCAGGCGACACCTGAGCCTGTGGCGGGTAATCGCCGTGGTGGCGGTAGCGGCGGGTCTGCTGGCGCTGGGCTTTGTGGGAAGCAATCCCCTGTTCGATCTCTCCAGGAGTGGCAGCCAAATCGCCCGCATCCGCATTTCCGGCTTGATCACCGGCGATCGCGATACCCTCAAGCTCATCGACAAGGTGAGTGACGCAAAGCGGGTCCGCGCGGTTATCGTCCGCATCAACAGCCCCGGCGGCACCACGGCCGGGTCGGAAGCCATCTACGAACACTTGCGGCGCCTCGCCGCCAAGAAACCGGTGGCCGCGGTGATGGATACGGTCGCCGCGTCGGGCGGCTATATCACCGCGCTTGCCTGCGACCACATCGTGGCGCGCGGCAATACCATTACCGGTTCCATCGGCGTGATCTTTCAGTGGGCGGAGTTCGGCAAGCTCTTGCAAACGCTCGGAATCCAGATGGATGAGATCAAGAGCGGCGACCTCAAGGCCGAGCCTAACTTCTTTACACCACCCTCCGACAAGGTCCGCCAGGTAACCGCGGCTATGGTCCAGGACTCATTCGCCTGGTTCAAGGGACTGGTGGCGAAGCGGCGCGGACTCGATGCCGCCACCGTCGACAAGCTCAGTGACGGGCGCGTCTATACCGGCCGCCAGGCATTGACCGTCAAGCTCATCGACGAGATCGGGGGCGAGGACAAGGCTATCGCCTGGTTCGCCGCGGCGAAGAAGATCGACCCCAAACTGAAGGTGATCGACTGGACGGTTTCGAAAAAAAGCATCGCCTCCAGCCTCGATCTACGCATGGCGCGTGCCGTGCTCAAAATACTGGGACTTTCAAGCCTCGCATCAGTGGGCGAAAAAATCCTTCCCTCTGAACGTCTTAGGCTTGACGGCTTGCTGTCAGTTTGGCACCCTGACAGCGGCGGGTGAAGTTCACGGCCGTAGCGGCAGCGACAGGGGAGCCGGGGATGATCAAGTCCGAATTGATTCAGCTTATTACCGAACACAATCCGCATCTCTACCAGCGCGACGTAGAGCGCATCGTCAATACGGTTTTCGACGAGATCATCCACGCATTGTCGATGGGCGATCGGGTCGAGTTACGCGGGTTCGGAGCGTTTTCAGTGAAGGAGCGTGCCGCCAGGGCCGGCCGCAATCCGCGCACCGGCGATACCGTGGCGGTGGCCGCCAAGCGGGTGCCTTATTTCAAGACCGGCAAGGAATTGCGCGAACGGCTCAATTTGGGCAAGTGAACCGCGTGGCTCCTTGACGGAACCGGAAAAGAGACATCGATGAAGCGTATCCTGGCGTGGGTGATCGGGTTGCCTGTGGCGATCATCCTCGTGGCTTTCGCCATCGCCAACCGGCAGTTCGTGACGATCTCGCTGGATCCGTTCTCGCCGAGAAATCCGTGGGTGGCGCTTGATCTGCCGCTATGGTCGCTGTTGTTCATCGGCATTTTTCTCGGGCTCGTCGCCGGCTGGGTGGCGGCGTGGTTCAATCAGCATCACTGGCGCAAGGAAGCGCGCCGGTCTCGCCATGAACTGGAGCGAGCCCGCGGCCGGATAGATGAACTCGAACGGACCGGGCGCCAGAACCAGTTGCAGACGCTCGATAGCTGAGCGGCGCAGGCCGATCCGCCGCGGCCGGCCGACGATGCGGAAAGATGTGGCATTTTCAGCCTGCGCGCCCTATCTGGTGCTGTAAATCCGCACCAGGACCTCCGAAACCCCATGACCGATTTTGCCAATCCAGTGTGCGTGGCGCTCGACACGCCCGATCCAGCCAAGGCGCGGGCGTTGCTGGAGGACGTCAGGCCGCATGTCGGGCTGGCCAAGGTCGGCATGGAGCTTTTCTACGCCCACGGGCCCGAGGGCTATCGCGAGGTGGCGGCGGCGGGGGTTCCGATTTTCCTCGATCTCAAGCTGCACGACATTCCCAATACAGTGGCCGGCGGCATTGCCGCGCTGATGCAGCTTTCGCCGCTGCCGTCGATCGTCAATGTGCATGCCTCGGGCGGCAGCGCCATGATGTCGGCGGCAGCGCGCGCCATCGGCGGTGCGGCGACCCGTATCGTCGCCGTCACGCTGCTTACCAGCCTGTCGCAGGACGACATCGTGGAGACCGGCTTCGATGCCGGCCTCAGCACCCGCGAGCATGCCGCGCGGCTGGCGGCGCTCGCCAAGGCGTCCGGCCTCGATGGCGTCGTGTGCTCCCCCGATGACCTGGGCGACGTCAGGGCCGCGTGCGGGCCGCAGTTCCTCACCGTGGTTCCCGGCATCCGCCCCGCCGGCAGCCCGCAAGGTGATCAAAAGCGCATCGCGACCCCTGAAAGCGCGCGTTCCGCAGGCGCCGATATCCTGGTGATCGGCCGGCCGATCACCGCCGCCCCCGACCCCATCGCCGCGGCGTGGGGGATCGCCGCCAGCCTCGGGCTTTGATCCATGACAGTCGAAGTCAAGATCTGCGGCCTCAAGGATGCCGCAAGTGTCGAGGCCGCGCTCGATGCCGGCGCCGATTTCATCGGCCTGAATTTCTATGCGCCCTCGCCGCGCCATGTTTCAATCGCTGACGCCGCGGTCCTCGCCGACATGGCCCGCGGCCGGGCAAAGATCGTCGCCTTGGTGGTTGATCCCGACGATCACCTCGTGACGGAGATCGCGGCAAGGGTGAAGCCCGATTTCATCCAGGTCCATGGGGACGAGACGCCCGAACGCGTCACCGGGATTTCGCGCCTGGCTGGGGTTCCGGTGATCAAGGCGATCAAGGTGCGCTCGGCCGACGATGTGGAAAGTGCGCGCGCCTATCGCGACGCGGCGGCGATGATCCTGTTCGACGCCAGGGCACCGGAAGCACTTGAGGGCGCGCTTCCCGGCGGCAACGGCGTTGCCTTCGACTGGACGCTGCTTTCCCCCGATGCGCGGCCGCGCCGCTTCATGCTCTCGGGCGGGCTCGATGCCGCGAATGTAGGCCGCGCCATCTTTCTCACCGGAGCGCCCATTGTCGATGTATCCTCAGGCGTGGAAGATCGGCCCGGCGTCAAGAATCTGGCCCTCATCCGGAAATTCATTGAGATGGCGAAGGCGGTCGGCTAGAGAACTGGCCACCAAGCTGGAAAGATCAAGCCCATGACCCATCAAGCGCCCAACAGTTTCCGCCGCGGCCCCGACGAGCATGGTCGCTTCGGCATCTATGGCGGCCGCTTCGTGGCCGAAACCCTGATGCCGCTGATCCTCGAGCTGGAGAAGGCCTATCGCGCCGCCCAGGCCGATCCGGCATTTGAGGCCGAGCTTTCCTCCTTCCTCACCCATTATGTCGGCCGGCCCTCACCACTGTATTTCGCCGAGCGGCTTACCGAGCACCTGGGCGGCGCAAAAATCTATTTCAAGCGCGACGAGCTCAACCACACCGGCGCCCACAAGATCAACAACGTGATGGGCCAGATCCTGCTGGCGCGGCGCATGGGCAAAAAGCGCATCATCGCCGAAACCGGGGCCGGCCAGCACGGCGTCGCCACGGCCACGGCATGCGCCCGCTTTGGTCTTGAATGCATCGTCTACATGGGCGAGGTCGACGTCGCCCGCCAGCAACCCAACGTCTTCCGCATGAAGCTGCTGGGTGCCAAAGTGGTGCCAGTCAAGTCCGGCTCGCGGACCCTGAAGGATGCCCTCAACGAAGCCTTGCGTGACTGGGTGGCCAATGTGGAGGACACCTTCTACTGCATCGGCACGGTTGCCGGCCCGCATCCCTACCCGGAGATGGTGCGCGACTTCCAGGCGATCATCGGCAACGAAACCCGCCAGCAAATGCTGGAACGCGAGGGGCGCCTGCCCGATTCACTCGTCGCTGCCATCGGCGGCGGCTCCAATGCCATGGGCCTGTTCCACCCCTTCCTCGATGACAAGGAAGTGGAGATCTACGGCGTCGAGGCAGCCGGACGCGGTGTGGAAACTGGCGAGCATGCCGCTTCCATCACCGGCGGCAGGCCGGGCGTCCTGCACGGCAACCGCACTTATCTGTTGATGGACGGCGACGGGCAGATCACCGAGGCGCATTCCATCTCCGCCGGCCTCGACTATCCCGGCATCGGCCCCGAACATTCCTGGCTCAACGATATGGGCCGGGTGCACTACGTCTCGGCGACCGACAAAGAGGCGCTCGATGCCTTCCAGTTGTGCTGCCGGCTCGAGGGCATCATCCCGGCCCTCGAGCCGGCCCATGCCCTCGCCCATGTCATCAAGCTGGCGCCGGATAAGCCGAAGGACCATCTGATGGTGATGAACATGTGCGGGCGCGGCGACAAGGACATCTTTACCGTTGCGGAACATCTGGGGGTGAAGCTGTGAGCGCTGCCATGCGCATTGAAAACCGCTTTGCAGAACTCGCTCGCGCGGGTCGGGCGGGACTTGTCACCTTCGTCATGGCCGGTGATCCCGATCCGGCGACGGCGGCGAAGATCATTGCCGGCCTGCCGGCGGCGGGTGCCGATGTCATCGAGATCGGCATGCCGTTCACCGATCCCATGGCCGATGGACCGGCGATCCAGCTTTCCGGCCACAGGGCGCTGAAGGCGGGGCAGACGCTGGTGAAGACGCTGTCGCTGGTCAGCGATTTCCGGGTGCACGACACGACTACCCCCGTGGTGCTCATGGGCTATTACAATCCGATTTACGTCTATGGCGTCGAGCGCTTCCTTGCCGATGCCATGGCGGCCGGCGTCGACGGGCTTATTGTCGTCGATCTGCCGCCGGAAGAAGACGTCGAGCTGTGCCTGCCGGCGCTAAAGGCGGGACTCAACTTCATTCGCCTCGCCACCCCCACCACCGATGATCACCGCCTGCCCAAGGTGCTCACCAACACCTCCGGCTTCGTCTACTACGTCTCGGTCACCGGCATCACCGGCACCAAGGCGCCCGATGTCGGCCATGTCACCGACGCGGTTGCCCGCATCAAGCGCCACACCGACCTGCCGGTGGCCGTCGGCTTCGGGGTGAGGACGCCTGAGCAGGCCAAGGCGATAGCCGCCGGCGCCGATGGCGTGGTGGTGGGCACCGCCCTGGTGGAGGCGATCCGCCAAAGCCTCGATGATGACGGCCACGCTACTGCACGGACCGCGGAAGCGGTATTGTCACTGGTCGCGGACCTGGCGCACGGCGTGCGCGCCGCCTGCCGACCGGCAGCCGAATGAAAATCCGACCAGGAGTTTAGAGTTTGAACTGGATCAAGAACTTCGTTCGCCCGAAAATCCGTTCCATCCTCGGCGGCAAGCGCGAGGTGCCGGAGAACATGTGGGTCAAGGACCCCGAGACCGGCCAAATGGTGTTTTATCGCGATCTGGAGGCCAACCATTTCGTCATTCCCGGCTCCGGCTACCACATGCGCATGGCGCCCGAAGTGCGCCTCAAACATATGTTCGACAAGGGCGAATACGCGCTCATCGAGATGCCACAGGTAGCGGCGGACCCGCTCAAGTTCCGCGACGAACGGCGCTACTCCGAGCGCCTCAAGGAAGCCCGCGCCAAGTCGGGGCGCGACGATGCGGTGGTCGCCGGTGTCGGTACCGTGGACGGCATCGAGACGGTGATCGCGGTGCAGGATTTTGCCTTCCTCGGCGGGTCGCTGGGCATGGCGGCGGGCGAAAGCATCATCACCGCCATGCGCGAGGCAGTGTCGCGCCGCAGCCCCTTCATCCTGTTCGTTGCTTCCGGCGGGGCGCGCATGCAGGAGGGCATCCTGTCGCTCATGCAGATGCCGCGCACCACCGTCGCTGTGGAGGAACTGCACGAGGCACACCTGCCCTACATCGTGGTGCTCACCCACCCCACCACCGGCGGCGTTACCGCCTCCTACGCCATGCTGGGCGATGTTCATATCGCCGAGCCGGGGGCGCTGATCGGCTTCGCCGGCCCACGTGTGATTGAGCAGACAATCCGCGAAAAGCTGCCCGAGGGGTTCCAGCGAGCGGAATATCTCTCGGCCCACGGCATCGTCGACAAGGTGGTTCATCGCCACCAGTTGCGCGCCACGTTGAGCATGCTCATCCGCTTGCTGCTGAAGGAGCCAGCCGCGGCGCTCGAACAGAAGATGGATGCGGTGGAAGCCGCCCTACCGGCCGGCTGATCCAGGCAGACCCCCGGCACGTCACAAAAGGAACTCTTCATGGCCGTGAGCGATGCCATTCTCGGGCGGCTTCTCGAGCTGCACCCCAAGATCATCGATCTGTCGCTCGATCGTATGCATCGTATCGATGCCGCCCTCGGTCATCCTGAACGCCACTTGCCGCCGGTGATCCATATCGCCGGCACCAACGGCAAGGGCTCGATCGTTGCCTATCTCAGGGCGATCATGGAGCGCGCGGGCCTAAGCGTTCATGCCTATACGTCGCCGCATCTGGTGGCCTTCCATGAACGTATCCGCATCGGCGCTCCGGGCGGCGGCGAACTAATCGCGGAGGATGAACTGTCGGCGCTGCTGGGTGAATGCGAAGAGGCCAACGGCGGCGAAACCATCACCTTCTTTGAGATCACCACGGTGGCGGCTCTGCTGGCCTTTGCGCGCCATCCGGCCGACTATCTGATCCTTGAAACCGGGTTGGGTGGGCGGCTCGATGCCACCAATGTCGTTGATCACCCAAGCCTGACAGTAGTCTCGGCCATCGACTACGACCACCAGCAATATCTCGGGACCACGTTGACCGAGATCGCCGGGGAGAAGGCCGGCATCTTCAAGCCGGGCGTGCCCGCCGTCATCGCCCCGCAGCCCGACGAAGCGCTGGTGCGGCTTGAGCAAGTGGCGGCGCAGGTGGGCGCGCCGCTGCACATTGCCGGTCAGGACTGGCAGGCCTTCGAACAGCACGGACGGCTGGTGTTCCAGGACGAAAGCGCTCTGATCGACCTCCCCATGCCGGCCCTGCGCGGCCGCTTCCAGACAGACAATGCCGGAGCGGCGATTGCCGCCATAAGGCAGCTCGGCGATGCCCGCATCGGCGAACGCCACATGGCCGACGGGTTGAAGTCGGTTGAATGGCCCGCCCGCCTGCAACGCCTCGGCGACGGAGCACTTTCCCGGCTGGTGCCGGAGGGGACAGAACTGTGGCTCGACGGCGGCCACAACCCGTCGGCCGGCCGCGCACTGGCGGGAGCCATGGCCGACCTCAACGATCGTAATCCGCGCCCGCTGGTGCTGGTGACGGGCATGCTCAACACCAAGGCGGCCGATGGTTATCTGAACCCCTTCAAGGGGTTGGCACAGCGGGTGGTGGCGCTGACTATTCCAGGTGAGGAAAATGCCACCCCGGCCGCCGAGCTTGCAACCATCGCGTCAAGTGTCGGCCTGGCGACAGCCACCGCCACCGGCATCGAGGATGCCATCACCCTTGCCGGACGGGTGGCGCCGTCGCCGCGCATCCTGATCGGAGGATCGCTCTATCTCGCCGGACGGGTACTGGCGCTCGACAAAGGCGTCCAGCCGGGCTGGATTACCGGCACCAGCCGCCTCAATCGCTAAGCCGTCAGATTGACCGTTCGATCCAGTCGACGATCTTGCCCTTGGGATTGGCGCCGACCTGAGTGCCGGCCACCTCGCCGCCCTTGAAGATCATCAGGGTCGGGATGCCGCGCACGCCGTAGCGTGACGGGGTCGACGGGTTCTCGTCGATATTGATCTTCACCACCTTGACGCGGCCGTCCATCTCGCTGGCAATTTCCTCCAGCGCCGGGGCGATCATCTTGCACGGCCCACACCATTCGGCCCAGAAGTCGACGATGACCGGCCCGTCGGCCTTGAGAACCTCGGCTTCGAATGCGCTATCGGATACCTTGTGAGTGGTCATATGGGAGCCTTTCTTCATGGGCCGGCCTCGTGGGGCCGGGGGAATCGCTTCAGCCGGCTGAAAGGTAGGAAGCCGTCACCCTTCGGTCAAGGCCGCCCGGAGCACGGTTTCAGGTAATTCCATGCTGAACGGACCGTCCGTATAGACAAGGAATGCTCTTATCCTTCGGCCGGGATAGATGGTCTCGAGGCCGGCCCAATAGGCGGCAAGCTGGGCGATATGGGCGGGATCGGCCTCATCCAGCCCGTGCGGCACCGGGCGATTGGTCTTGTAGTCGGCGATCAGTACTTCATCATCGCGCACGGCAAGTCGATCGAGGCGTCCAGAAACCATGAATTTTCCGAGCCCGGGATGATCGATCTCGGCCACCAGCGGTACTTCGGCAAGGCTGCCGGGCCCGAACAGCGCGGCAACGGCAGGTGCCCCTATGACACCCAGAACCTCGGCGATGAGGGCCTGGTGCCGCGCAGGTGGCATCTCCGGGGCAGCATGAGCGAGAAACAGCTCAGCCATTGCCTGGCGGCCATCTTCCGGCCGGTCGGGCAATATCTGCAACAGGCGATGCACCAACTGGCCGCGGCGGAAGCGCCATTCGCCATCGCCGGCGAGCGGCGAGGCGATGCGCTCGGACGAGGCAGCCGTTTCAGGCCGCATGAGGGCGCGGATGGCCGATGGGCTGACCCACGGGGGCGCGGTCTCGTGGCGGGTTGGCGTCGCGAGTGCCCAATCGGGAAGCGGGGGAGCTTGCGGTGGCGGCGGAGCGGGCGGCTTTACATCGGTCAAAGGCGTGCCCGGGTCCTCGATGCGCCAGGCGTGGCGACCATCCGGCAGGGTCATCTCGACGGCCCGGGAACCAAGAGCATTGCTCACCATTTCATGCCATGAGCCTTCATAGCGTTGCTTCGCGGTGACGGCACCTGCGACATACAGGCGGTCACGCGCCCGCGTCATGGCGACATACAGCAGGCGATTATATTCCTCCAGCGCGCTGGCATCCACCACGTCGCGGGCCGTCTTCAGAACCTTTGGCAGCAGGTCCTTCTTAAGGTACCAGACCGGGAGCGCCGCGCCATCTCTCGAAGTGATCAAATGCAGGCCTGGCTTGCCACCCCCGCCGGCAGGCGTGGCCGCGTCGGCGAGGATGACAATGGGGGCCTGCAAACCCTTGGCGCCATGTACCGTCATGATGCGCACCTCGCCCGCGGCCTCGCCCATGTCGCGCTTGAACTCCTGGTCAAGGCCGCCAGGCGCATCGAGGAATTCGCGCAACGACTGGACCTTTTCTCGTGGCATGGCAAAGGTCAGTTGGAGAAAATTCTCAACCGCATCGACGGCGTCGTTGCCGAGACGGCCTTGAAGGGCCTTGAGGCCACCACCGGCGGCCAGCACGTCCTGATAGAACTCGCCCGCCGTCGCCGAAGCCGCCCGCTCCTGCCAGGCCCTAAGGCGCTCCACCGCCTCGCCATAGGGTGCGCCCGCCGCCACATGGCGACAAAGCGCGGTCCACAGGCTCTGCTTGCCGCGCCCGTGGGCGATGGTGAACAGGTCATCATCGTCGATGGGCTTGCCGTCGTCGCTGGCGAGCAGCGGACTCTTCAGGGTTTCGGCCAGCGCCAGGTCATCGCCAGGCTGCAATACGAAGCGGCCGAGCGACACCAGATCCCGGACCGCCACATGATCGGCCAGATCGAGCCGGTCGGGGCCAGCGACCGGCACTCCCAATTTCTTCAGTTCCTTGACCAACAAAGGCATCAGAACCGGGCGCTTCTGGACCAGTATGAGGATATCTCGCGGCGCAATGGGCGGCCCACCGGGATAGAGAGGCTCGCGTCGCCACAGCCAGCCGAAGATGGTCGCTGCGATCTTTTCGGCTACCTGGCGGCGCGGATCACCGGGCTTGTGCCTGGTGTCCTTGGTCGCCTCGTCTTTCGCCGTTTCCGTTTCCCCGACTTGCCAGATTTCCACCATCCCCGGCTCACCGGCCCGGATGGCATGATGCACCATGTTTTCATCCGGCTCGGTCTTGACGCCGACTGCGGCCGCGCCGTGGTTAAACACGTCATCGACCGCAGAGAGAACGGCCTTGACTGAGCGGAAGGACGTTTGCAGCGGAATGGGCTTGAACGCCTGGCCGGCGAGCCTTACCCGGGCGGCGAAATGGTCGCGCTCCTGATCGAACAGGGCCGGATCGGCACCCTGGAAGGAAAAGATCGATTGCTTCTTGTCGCCGACCGCGAAGATGGTGCGCACCAAGCCATCGCGCGAACCTTCCCCGGCGAAGAACTCATCGGCCAGCAGCCGCACGATTTCCCATTGGTCGGGGCTGGTATCCTGGGCTTCGTCGATGAGAATGTGGTCGAGGCCGCCGTCGAGTTTGTAAAGCACCCATTGCGCCCCGTCGGACACCTTGAGAAGCATCAGGGTGCGGGCGATGAGATCGTCATAGTCGTAGCCGCCGATCAGATGCTTTTCGCGCTCGTAGCGCGCCATCACCCGCCGCCCCAGCCTGAGCAGCGCCGACGTTGCGGAATGGACGCCGGCGGCCTTCTGAAACTCGCTCAGGCGGGCGACCTCATCGCGCAATGTGGCCAGGCGCCCGCGATGCTCCCCCATCGCCGCGGTACAAAGCGTGCTGTCGGCGATTGGATCACCATTACCTTTGAGAAATTTCCCGGCAAGGGCAGCGAGGCGTGCGGCGCCGTCGGGAACGGCAAGCGCATTGCTCAGGGCCTCGGCGGTCTTGCGATCGGTCACCTTGTCGCTGGTGGCCAACTGGCCGGCGATAGCGCGCATTTCTTCGTCACTCATGACGGCGGCGAGAGCAGCGCCAGGATCAGGTGGAGAGCCATCAGGCTGCAGGTCGAGGACGGCGGCCAGCCGGCGAAGCGTTGTCACCATCCCTTCATCACTTTCGAGGATCCCCTGCATGTGGCCGCGCTCGTCGATCAGCTTGCCGACGAGGTCGGTTAGCTCATCGAGCCCGAGATGCACTGCAAGCGTTTCCACCAAGTCGACGATTTCGCCGGCGCCGTCGGCGCCACCTAGGACCGCCGAGCGGGCCGCAACCAGCGCGGCTCTCGCTGTCGTCGGCTCCAGAACAGTGAAGCCCGGCGTGACCCCGGCCTCCACTGGAAACCGCTGCAACAGGCGTTCGCAAAAGGCATGGATAGTCTGCACCTTGAGGCCACCGGGCGTCTCCAGCGCCCGGGCGAACAACCGCCGGGCGCCTGCAAGCCTCGCCACCGCGCGCCCGCCCGTGATATCGGCGATCCTGTGCCGTAGCGCGTCGTCGCCAAGGGCAATCCAGCTGCCCAGCGCGTCGACCAACCGCGAGGCCATCTCGGCGGCGGCGGCGCGCGTGAACGTGAGGCAGAGGATGCGTTCGGGTACGGCGCCCTCGAGCATCAGGCGGATGATACGGTTGACCAGCACATGGGTCTTGCCGGTGCCGGCATTGGCCGAAACCCACGCCGAGACGGCCGGATCGGAGGCTTGGGCCTGCACTCGGCCGGCGATGGCACGCGCATCAGTCATCGCCCGGCACCTCGCGGCCGCGCGCCTGGCCCCATTCGCGCCAGCGCGAAAGCTGGCCGTAATCACGCTCTTGCCTGGGACTGTCGGACCAGTCGGTGGCGATATAGGGTATCTCGGCATTACCGAATTCAGCGAACAGTCTTTTGCATTCATCAAGCGCTTGCGCGGCGGATGCCTCGATTTCCGCCTTCTTCGGCTTCCATTCGCCCGGCTCGAAGCTGCCCTTGAGGGCCATGTAGCCCATTTCGCTCACCGGCCTAGCGCCCACGGGATCGAAGGCACCTGCAGCGATCATGGCGGCCTCCAGATCGAGTTGCAGGCTGTAGTTTTGGGAACCTGCATTGAGCGAGGGCACGCTGCCGGACTTGTAATCGATGAGACGAGCGCTGCCGTCGGCGCGCTGATCTATCCGGTCGGCCCTGGCGGCGAGACCATGGCGCCTGCCCCCGACGTCGATTTCCATGCGCCCTGAAATCTCCGTGAACTGACGCACAGTGTCGGCACGCAGGTCCGATTCCTGCTCGACAAACCATCGGGCGATGCGCTGCAGCCGCGGACGCAGCATGGCGGCAAGAGCATCGTCGGCGACGGTGGCCGCGAGTTGGCGTTCGAACTCTGCCGACAGCAGATCGGCCGCGTCAGGGCCCAGGGCACCTGGATGGTCGCGCACGAAGGCACTCAGGGCTGCATGGATGAGCGTGCCACGCTCGGCGGCACCAACCGGCTTGATCAAGGGATCAAGCGGGGAGAGTCCGAGGATCGAACGGGCAAAGATGCGATAGGGATCATTAGCCAGATCATCAATACGGGTGACCGACAAGGAAAGCGGACGGGCATCCACGGGCGGCTTTGGCGTTGGCCAGCTTACCGGTTGAACGATGTCGGGGCGGTCGAGGCCGTCGGCCCAGGCAAGCCAGGGGATGTCGTCCGCCAGGCCGCTATTGAGGTCGCCGGCGGCGATGAGCGCCTTGAGGCGCACCAGCCAGCGCGAAGGATTGGCAGGGGCATCCGCGCGGCGGGCCGCCCGCGTCATGATCACTCGGCTGGCGCACAGCCCTTGCGCGAAATCGTGGGCCTGAAGACCGATACGGCGCTCGGGCAGCGGCAGCTGGACGCGGGCGCGCTGCGGCCGGTTGAGCCATGGATCGGCCGCCGCCTCACCCGGCCAGCTTCCTTCCGTCAGCCCTCCGAGGATAACCAGATCGGGTCGCACCAGGCGGGCTTCCAGCAGCCCGAGAATGGCGAGGCGCGGATGCTCGATTGATCGCCGCCGCACCGGCATGCGTGCCAGCATTTGGGCGATGAAGTCGCGATAATCCACCGCCGTGATCGCCGGGCAGCTATGGGCATGCTGGCGCAGTGTCACGAACAGGCCCGCCAACGCCTCACCATCTTCGCCCGACCACAGGGATGTCCCCGGATCGTCCGCACCGTCGGCATGGACGGCTTCAAGGGTTGTCAGATGCAGGGTGAGAAGATCATCGAGGGTGCGCAGATCGCGGTCCGAAAGGGCATTGCCGAGCCCCGCCAGCGCGCGCTCCAGGGCCATGCCAAGCCTGGCGGCAGCGGCGAAGGCATCAGCGCTCATGTGGCGCTGGGCGGCATGTCCGTGGCGCTGCCAGTCAGGCGTCCGATCGCCACGCACCGCTGCCAGGATCGAGGTATGTCCGCGAAGGCCGACCTGTCCCCTGAGCAGCACGTCGAGGTCGCGGGCGGCGCGGGCCGTCTCGGTGCGCGGTGCGCCGAAGTTGGCGAGGCGATGGTCAAGCAGGGCCATCAGGTCGACCGGACTGGCATCGGGCCGGGCGGCGTCGATGACGGCAAGCGCGAACTGGCCGGCCGGGGTGAGACCGAGCGGCTCACCGGCCGAATCGTCGATGCCGACACCCCAACGGGCGAGTTCGCCCTTCACCCGGCGGGCCAGTTCGCGGTCCGGCGTCACCAGCGCGGCGGTCTCGTCCGGCGTTTCCAGCACCCGTCGCAGGGCGAGGGCAATAACCTGCGCTTCGGTACGCTGGTCGGGGGCCTCGATGAGTGCGAGCCCTTCGACGGCGGCCCGCAGCTGCGTATGCCGTTGCGCCAGGCCGGCCCAGCGCTCGGAGGTTTCGGCCGGGCGCATGATTTCACTGGCGAGGCGTGCTCGGGCTTCACCTGCCGGCGAGCGTTCAAGGCCGGGCAGCGCTCGCACTGCATCGCGTTCCATGCCCATAGCGGCGAGCAATTGCCTCAGGCCGAATTGCGGGTGCTGCTGGGAGAGCGCCTGCCAGCTTTCCGCATCGAGTTCCTGGTCGAGCCCCGGCAACACCACGGCACCCACCGGCAGGCGGGCGACAGCGGCGAGCAGCCGGGCAGTGGCGGGGATGGAGCCGGTAGAACCCGCCGCGATGATGGGATGCGCCGGAGGAGCGCTCCCAAGGCGTTCAGCCTCAGCGGTGATGAGGCGAGAACGGCGTTCCTTTTCCCCGATCATGCGGCAGCCGGCCATCACCTTCGGGAGTTCGACCTGCACGATGGCCAGAAAATCCAGCACCATCTCGCGATGGCGTGGCAGGTCGAGGTCGAACAGGACGGCAATCTGATCGAGGCCTATACCTTCTGTCTCAAAGCTGTCGATGAGGTCGCCCAGGGAACGGGCAAGGGCAAAGGCCCTGGCGCGGGCATCGGCCAAGGTCTGCGCCAGCGGCTCGCCGGGGTGCCCCTGGGCCCAGTCGAGAATGAGACCGGCAAGGCGGAATTCGCGCTCCATGCCCGGCATGGCAGGCGCCAGCGTGGCATCGAAGCCCGGCCAGCCCTCAACCTCGATGACAAGTTCTTCCTCATCGACATCGCCCAGCGGGCGGATGCTCGGCAACAGCATGGCACGACCGCCTGAAGCTTCAAGGAACGCCATGGCGAGGGTGCGAGCGGCGCGTCTGGTGGGGACCAGGATGGTCCACTCGGGCAAATTCTCCAGCGCCGGCGGGGGCTTACCCGGCACCGGCAGGTCGCCGGCGAGGATGGCAGCCGCCAGGTGCGGCAGGAATGCCACGTCAGGAGGCACGGTGAAGACGCGCGATAGCTCAGGCGGTCGTGCTGACGTGCCCGCGGACATGAGCGCATTGTCTCCTCTCAGGTTCCGGCCAACGCCTCCTCGGCGAGCGCGATGGCGTCCGGCGTGCCGACATGAATCCATGTCCCGTCATGCCGCAGACCGTAAAGCCTACCCCTAGCGAGCGCCCGGTCCCACAACACGTTCATGGAAAAAGGCCCCTCAGGCGAATCGGCAAACAGGCGCGGATGCACAAGATAGCAGCCCGCGAACACGAATGGTGCAATACCACCTTCGGGGCGCCGCTCCAGTCGCCCATCCGGCGTCATGCGAAAGTCGCCCATGCCGCTGAAGCCCACCGCAGAAGTCATGGCGGCGAGCAGCAACAGGCAGTCCATGCGCCTTGCGTCCCAAGCCGCCCGCATGCGCTCGAGCGCCGGCTGGGCACCTTCCAGCCAGAACGAGTCGCCGTTGAGCACGAAGAACGGCGCGCTACCCAGAACAGGCAAGGCGTTCCTCACGCCACCGCCAGTATCGAGCAAGTGGTCGCGCTCATCGGAGATGACGAGGCGGGGTGAGGGAATACCAGCCGCCCAGCGCTCGATGGCCTCGGGCAGATAGTGGACATTGACCACTGCTTGCTTGATGCCCGCAGCCCGCAGGCGGTCGATGGCATAGGCGATGATGGGCTTGCCCGACACTTCGACCAGTGGCTTGGGGTACGTGAGCGTCAACGGCCGCATACGCTTGCCGATGCCGGCAGCGAGGATCATGGCATGCCGGCCGGCCTTGCGTGTGGATATCTTGCCGTGCGGGCTCATGTACGGGTGGTGACCTTGGCAATGGCTATATCGCGCGCAGCGCGGGGAAGGTTGGCTGCAAACCACCCAGCAACGGTGCCAAGGGCCGCATGGGCAAGGCTCAACTCAAGATGGCCGGAGACCCGCGACAGGTGGCGCAGATAGCCATGCTTGCCATCGCGGCGTGACAGGCGTGCGAAAATGCCGAGGATCTTCGACGCCCGCTGGGCACCGAGCACCGCGAAGGCGGCAGCGAAGGTGTCGGGCTCGAAGTGATCGTCATTGCTGGCGCGCAAGGCGCAGTAGTAGTCGAAATAATCCACCATCGCATCCTCCGGCATATCGACCCGGGCGTCGTGCAGCAGCGAAACCAGATCATAGGCTGGATGGCCCAGAACCGCGTCCTGGGTGTCGATGAGACCGACCCGGGCCAACCCTTCGCGCTCGGGCAGCCAGATGAGATTGGGCGAATGGAAATCGCGCAAAACCCATACGGGCGCTTGCGGCATCGCCGACGGCAGCACCGCCCTCCAGGCTTCAGCGTAGTCAGCGGCGATGTCGGCCTCGGCCGGCTGACCGGTCACCAGCGGCCAGAACCAGTCGACAAGGAGGTTCGCTTCGGTCAGCAACGCTTCGCTGTCATAGGGCATGAGGCGATGACTGCCGCCGCCCGGCAACGGCACTTCGTTCGGCCAGCTGCGGGCCGCCATGTCGGCGAGCAGCATGGTGGCGGCCAGCATGGGCTCGGAAATGTCCTCCTTGTCGGCGATCAGCCGGCCGTAAACCCTGTCGCCCAGATCCTCGATGAGAACAAGCCCCGCATCGGCATCGCTGGCGAGGATCCCGGGGGCAGAATACCCTCGGCGCAGCAGTTCGCCGTTGACGGCGATGACGGAACGGCAGTTCTCGGCTAGGTGGACGAGCTGGCTATAGGACTTTCCGTCCCGAACCGGCGGGCCGTCGGCGCGGGCGGGCATGTCCATCAAGAGGCAGGTCTCGCCGCGTGGCCGGGCGAGGCGTTCATAGCGTCTGGTCGATGCATCGCCCATGAGGAAGGCCCGCTTCGCGCTGCCCCAGCCGCTACGCTCCAGCAGACCCGAAATGGCCTCGAAGCGGGCAAGCCGTTGGCCTAAGGCACCGGTCGCGCTGAGGGTGGCGCGGCGGCCTTCGCCCTCGATGGCGAGGTCGATCGTCAGGCGATCGGCTGGCAGGTAAGGCGCGATGCGCTCGGGCCATTCGATCAGGATGAGGCGCTGATCAAGGTCTTCCTCGAAGCCGGTCTCGATGATCTCGTCGGCGTCCTTCAAGCGATAGCAATCGTAATGGCCAACGGGGATGCGGGTGTCATCGTAAGTTTGCACCAAGGTGAAGGTGGGGCTCGGCACCTCCGGCCGTACATCAGCCGGAGACAGGGATTGGATGATGGCCCGCGCCAGCGTTGTCTTGCCGGCGCCCAGATCGCCTGCGAGGCAAACGCAGTCGCCCAATGCCAGCATCAGCGCCAGTTCGGCGCCGAGCCGGACGGTTGCGGCTTCGTCACGGAGATGACGGACGACGGTCTCGCTGGTTTGCTGGTTCATGCAAGGCTTACCGGGTGCGGATGGCTGTGGCGGTCACGAGGCCAGTTGCCGCGCCGGCGGCTGGACATCGTCGTGGCGACGGCGTCGAGCCTCGCCCGGCGGCCCGGCGACCGGGAAGCGGCAAATGACCGTGGTGCCTCGATTGAGTTGTGACAACAGCTTCACCTGACCATGATGCAATTCGACGAAACTCTTGACCAGCGCCAGACCAAGCCCCGGTCCGCGATGACCGCCGGTTACGGCGCGGGCCTGGAAGCGGTCGAAGGCCTGGGCCTGGAATTCGGGATCGATGCCGCGACCGGTGTCCGACACCCACAAGAGGATGTTGGCACCCTCACGCCGCGCGCCCATGCGGATGGAGGTGGCCGCATTGGAAAAGCCGATGGCATTTTCCAGCAGGTGGGTCAGGATCTGACGCACCCGGCGATCGTCGCCGATGAAGGTGCCGACGTCATCGGCGATCTCCACATGTACGGTAAGGTTCTTGGCGTCGATGATATCGGCCATGGCGTTGGCGGTATCCTCGAGCACCGAGGCGACGTCAACCTCGCCCAGGCGCAGTTCCATGGCCCCGGCATCGATGGTGGTGAGATCGAGGATGGCATCGATGATGGCCATCAGCTCGGTGGACGAGGAACGCACGTCCTGCAGGTATTCGAGCTGCTTGGTGGCGAGGTTGCCGGCGATCCCCATCATCAGCGCCTCGGTAAACCCATTGATGTTGGTGAGCGGAGTGCGCAAATTGTAGGAGATATTCGACAGGAAGCGGGTCTTGAGGGCATCGGCTGCTTCCAGCGCTTCGTTGCGTTCGCGCAGTGCCCTTTCGATACCGGCGCTGGCGGTCATGTCGACATAGGTGATCAGGGTGTTGCCGTCGGGCATGGAGACGGTGGCATAGTCGAGAACCATGCCGTCGGGGCGCGACATGCGGCCCTGCATCGGGCGCCGGGCATCGCTTAAAGACGTCACGGCATAGCGCAATTCATCCCACACGGCTTCATCCGGCAGTAGCTTCTGGCAATGGGTCACAACCTTGTCGATATGCGGATGGCTCTCCAGGAAAGTCTCATCGAAGTTCCAGAAACGCACATAAGACGGGTTATAGAGCCTCAGGCAGCCGTCAGTGCCGAACAGCGCCACGCCCTCGTGCAGGTTGTCGAGGGTCTCGCGCTGGACCCCGATGAGTTCGTTGTAACGGCTTTCCAGCGATATCTGCTTGGTGACATTTTCGTAGAGATAGGTGACGCCGCCGAAGGGGTGCTGCTCGCATACCACCCGAAGGGTCTGGCTGTCGGGCAGGTGCCACCAGCTCTCGCGGGTCTCGAGGGTGGTATAGGCGGTCAACTGCTTGGCCTTCCAGTCGCGGTAGTTGGCCTGCTCGGGCAGGCGGCGCAGTTCGCGCAGGCGGTCGAGGATCTCGCTGTCGAGCGGACCGGTTGAAAGCCACTCGGGATCCAGTGACCACAGTTCGGCATAGGCGGCGTTGTGAAAGCGCAACCGCTGGTCGGGGCCGAAGATGGCAATGGCGGTAGCCAAATTGTCCAGGGTCGATGCATGGGCGCGGATGTGGCGCTTCAATTCCTTCTGGGCATCCTCCAGCAGGCTCATGTCGACGGCGTAACCCACCTGCCCGCCGCCCTCGAGTGCCAGGTCGTAGACATCCAACGCGCGCTTGGAACCGGCAATGACGGCATAGGCACGCTGCGGCTTGGCGGCGGTTGCCGCACCCAGGCTGCCGGTGACCGGTTTGCGGCGTTCAACGAGCGCCGCCTGGCGGGCGGTAGCTTCGCTCACATCTGCACATTCGGTGGCTTCGAGATAGGCCCGGTTCACCCATTGCAGTTCGCCGCTGTCGGCAGCTAGCCAGACCGGGAACGGGGCGCGATCGAGAATGGCGCTCAAACGCTCGACCTGCTTGCCCAGCTTGCGGGTGTCATAAGCGAGTTCGGTATAGTGACGGCGTTCACCGGTGAGGGGACGCAGCGACAGCGTCGCCATGCCGCCGGCGGTACGCCCGTCGGCATCCAGCAGCTCGCCCGATTTTGTCTTGATGCCAATATTGAAGGGGGTGCCGGCGGCGCGCAGGATGGCGAGGGATTCGCGCAAGGTCGCAGCCGATTCGGGTTCCAGCCAGACTTCGAAATCGAGCAATTCGCCGCGGGTCGCCGGCACCTTCACGGTGCCACGCAGGTCGCCGGCCAGGCGCTCGGGCTGTTCCTCGCGCCCCTTCCATATGAGCATGACGTGAGGCTCGGCGTCGAGGACGGCCTCGACTTCGTTGAGCTGGCTCTCCAGTTCACTGCACCGCTGCCGCGCGGCGAGTTCGTCGCGCGACAACTTGCGCACCACCAGCCAGGCCCAGAAAAAAACGATAAGGGCCAGGAAAACCGCTGCAAAAGCAAAAGGTTCACGGCCAATGCCGGCAATCAGCGCTGCGCCGAGGGGGCTTGCGGATACCGGCGCCGGCCAGATCACGGGCAGCGCGGCAAGAAGGACCAAACAAGCTGAAGGCCGCAGGCGGCCCCATCGTTGCATTCTGTGCGTTGCGGCGCCACGCATCGCCAATGCTGTTCCCCCAAAGAGCCCGGACCAGCTCCCTGTCGTTGAATTCTGTGAATGCCCCTCGCCGCACACACCCCGACGGGCAGCTGCACCTTGATGTCCGATCGCGAATCACCGCCGTTGAGCAGTGATTCGCGACATATACAGCCAAACACCGCACCTCACCACCTCAAGGGCGGGATTGCGGGGCTGCAATCGCGTGGTTTCGGCTGAGCCGGCTCAGTAGCGGTAGTAGTCGGGCTTGAACGGCCCGGACTGGGCCACGCCGATATAGGCGGCCTGCTCGCTGCTCAGTTCGGTCAGCTTGGCGCCAACCTTGTCCAAATGCAGCCGCGCCACCTTTTCGTCGAGGTGCTTGGGCAGCACGTAGACCTCATTGCCGTATTTGCCCTTTCCAGCGTTCTGCCACAGCTCGATCTGGGCCAGCGTCTGGTTGGTGAACGAGGCCGACATCACGAAGCTGGGGTGGCCGGTGGCATTGCCGAGATTGACGAGGCGCCCCTCCGACAAGAGGATCATGCGGTTGCCGCCCGGAAACTCGATGAGATCGACCTGGTCCTTGACGTTGGTCCACTTGAAGTTCCTCAGGCCGGCAATCTGGATCTCGTTGTCGAAATGGCCGATGTTGCAGACGATCGCCATGTCCTTCATGCGACGCATGTCATCGATGGTGATGACGTCCTTGTTGCCGGTGGCGGTGACGAAGATGTCGGCAGTGGAAACGGCATCGTCTAGGGTGGTGACGGTGTATCCGTCCATGGCCGCCTGCAGGGCGCAGATGGGATCGACCTCGGTGACGATGACACGCGCGCCGGCGCCGCGCAGGCTCTGGGCGGAACCCTTGCCCACATCGCCGTAGCCGCACACCACGGCCACCTTGCCGGCCATCATGACATCGGTGGCGCGGCGGATGCCGTCGACCAGCGACTCACGACAACCGTAGCGGTTGTCGAATTTCGACTTGGTGACGCTGTCATTGACGTTGATGGCCGGGAACGGCAGTTCGCCCTTCTTCTGCAAGTCGTAGAGCCGGTGAACGCCGGTGGTGGTTTCCTCCGACACGCCCTTGATGGCGTCGCGGGTGCGAACGAAGAAATCCTTGTCCACCGCAAGCCGTCGCTTGATGGTCTTGAAAAGCTCTTCTTCTTCCTCGTTTTTCGGGTTGGCGAGGACCGAGGCATCGATCGATGCCTTGGCGCCGATGAGGATGTAGGCCGTGGCATCGCCACCGTCGTCGAGGATCAGATTTGCGGTCTCGCCATTGGGCCAGTCGAAAATGCGGTCGACATAGTTCCAGTATTCGGCCAGCGTCTCGCCCTTGGTAGCAAACACCGGGGTGCCGGTGGCGGCAATGGCGGCGGCGGCATGATCCTGGGTGGAGAAAATGTTGCACGAGGCCCAGCGCACCTTGGCGCCCAGCGCCTGCAGGGTCTCTATGAGCACCGCTGTCTGGATGGTCATATGCAAACAGCCAGCGATGCGGGCGCCCTTCAGCGGCTGGGAGGCACCGAATTCGGCGCGCGTCGCCATCAGGCCGGGCATTTCCACCTCGGCCATGTCAAGCTCGCGGCGACCCCAGTCGGCCAGTTTCAGATCCTTCACAACGAAATCATCGGACGTGCTCATCGGTTCCTCTCAGGGGGAAATGTAAATGTCTTACAAACGCTGGGTAGCCTGGCCGGCGACAGGCCTCGGCTCAACTCTGCCGGAAGCCCCTATAGCAGCAAGGCGGCAGCGGTGCAATGCAGATATAAAGAAATCTTTATGTGCGCGAGATGCGACCGGTTATTCTTCGCCAAATTTCTCGGCGACCAGCTTTTGCAACGCGGTGATCGCCTCTTCGGCCTCGGGACCGGAGGCAACGACGTCGATGGTGGTGCCGCAGTGGGCGGCCAGCATCAAGAGACCGAGCATCGAGGTGCCCGGCACGGTCTGACCATCCCGGGTCACTTGAATATCAGCATCGAAACGTTCGGCGCACTTGACGAACTTGGCGGTGGCGCGGGCATGCAGGCCAAGGCTGTTGATGATCGCCAGTTCACGGTGCGCCGACGGCCCACGAGAAGCGCCTGGCATCGCCATCAGGCCTGATCGCGCAGCAACTGGCTGGCGACATTGATGTATTTGCGGCCGGCTTCGCGCGCCTGCTCAACGGCATCGGCCAGTTTGGCCTCACGCCGGACGCTTGCCAGCTTGATCAGCATCGGCAGGTTGGTTCCGGCAATGACCTCGATATGGTCAGCTTCCATGATCGAAATGGCGAGATTGGAAGGGGTGCCGCCAAACATGTCGGTCAGCACGATCACGCCCTTGCCGGCATCCACCTGTTCGACGGCGGCCAGGATATCGCCGCGGCGACTCTCCACGTCATCATCGGGATGGATGCATACCGTGGCAATGCGGTCCTGCTCGCCGACCACGTGCTCAAGCGCGGCGCGGAACTCCTCGGCCAGCCTGCCATGGGTAACCAGTACAAGACCGATCATGAAATACGGCAACTCCAGCAAAGCACCTGCGGCGCCATCTTGTCGGGTTCGGCGGCGATGCGCAACCGCGACCGCCGAGTTAGCCACATGGGCTGTTTCGCGGCCGACAACGCCTCGTCAATCAGCGCCTGTTTGTCAAGCAGCAAAAGTGGCGCTAGGGGTTTCAGGGTGATACCGCCACGCCTGTCAGATGACACAGCGCAGCGCGCACACGCGCCGCGGCAGAAGGGGCAGCAGCGTCAATCGACACCAGCGGTACCCCGCAGTCGAGATATCGCGCTTCGCCCGTCGCGACCGGATAGCGCTCAATGCACGCGGCTGCAACCAGATCCACAACAAGACCGAGGCGGGTGGGACCAACGGGGCACACCCGGACAATGCCCAGACCGCGTATTTCCAGCAATCCTGCCAGCCGCTCGGGCGCTGAGGCCACGAGGCCATCGCCGGCGCACGACACGATCACCTGGTCGTCAGCCACCAACCGGGCCTCTATCAAAGATGTCCCAAGCCCAAGGCCTGGGCGGTCAATCATCCTGAGGGCGAGATCCGACTTGCCGCTGCCGGAGGGTCCGCGCAACAAGACGCCGATACCCGCAATTGCCACGCAGGTGGCATGCACCAGCACAGGCTCATCCGTCATGGCGGGCCGCTCAGCTGTCGTCGCTGGCATGCCAGTCCCCTGGCATGGCGGGCAAGCGTACCACGAAGCGGGCGCCCAGGACCTGTCGACGGCCATCAGGACCCGGGCTGCCAAGACGGTTCTCGGCGTAGATGGTACCGCGATGGGCCTCCACGATCTGTCGCGAGATCGACAGACCCAGGCCAGAATTCTTGCCGAAAGAGCCTTCCGGGCGGTCGGTGTAGAAGCGCTCGAAGATGCGTTCACGATTGTCGGGCGATATGCCCGCGCCTTCGTCCTCGACACGGATCTCGACCCAGTCGCCGCGACGCCGCAGATTGACCGTCACCTGTGAGCCCGGCGGCGAGAACGAAACGGCATTGTCGATCAGATTGCGCACCACCTGCCCAAGCCGGTTGTCGTGACCGATCACCCGGTAGGCTTCGGCCGGATCAATACCCTGGGGAAGCGGGCTCAGGTCCAGCACAATCGCCGCAGCCCCGGGCACACGCACCTCGTTGCCGAGATCGACGAGGGCGGCCAGCAGCCGGTCGACGCTGACCGGGCCAGCCTTGGCGCGGGCCAACTCGGCATCGAGCCTTGAAGCATCGGAAATGTCGGTAATCAGCCGATCGAGCCGGCGCACGTCGTCCTTGATGATGGTGATCAGGCGCTGACGTTGCTCGTCGGTGCGGGCGTAGTGAAAAGTCTCCACCGCACTCCTCAGCGAGGTGAGCGGATTCTTGAGCTCATGCGATACATCGGCAGCAAAGGCTTCGATGGCATCGATGCGCTTGTAGAGCGCCTGCGTCATGTCGCGCAGGGCCCCGGACAAGTGGCCGATCTCGTCGCGGCGGAAGGTGAAGTCAGGAATCTCCACCCGGCTGTTGACGCCGCGACGCACATGTTCAGCCGCCGCCGCCAGACGTCTGATCGGTTCGGCGATGTGGCCGGCAAGCGCAATGGCCAGGAGGATGGTAACCAGACCGGCCACGGCGAAGGTGAGCAGGACGATGCGCCGCTCGTTGCGAAGCACCTTGTCGATCTCGCCGCCCTTGGTGGACAGGACGAGCGCCCCCAGCACCGCCCGGAAGCGCTGGATGGGCACGGCGACCGACACGATGATCTCATTGGCGTCGTTAACCCTCACGACACTGACGGAGGCGCCGTTCAGCGCGGCGGTAACTTCGGGAAAATCCTTGCCGTTGTCGAAGCCATAATCCTTCTGCAAAGGATAGTGGTGGGCAAAGAACAGGTCATAGACCCACTTCAGGGCAGCGCTTACCCAGTTATCATGCGGCACCATGTTGGGCGGCGGCAAGTCGAAGCGCAGGATCTCACCACGCCCGTACAGATAACGGCTGTCGACCACCAGCATGCCATCGCGATCGAATATGCGGGCACGAGTGTCGGAAGACGCCGCCAGGCGGCGCAGAACCGGTCCCGAGCGCTCGGGATTGATGAGGAAGTCGTAAGACCTCGGCTCTTCCTTGCCATGCGATTTGTTGAGTTGCAGCTCCAGCAGCTTTTCCGGGTCCACAATGATCTGGTCGGTATCGATGGTAGCTGCCGCCGCCACTGCCGCCGACATGATGCGCGCTTGCGTCATCAGGCTCTGGACGCGGGCATCGATGAGGCTCTGTCGCGACTGGTTGAAATAGAGAATGCCGCCGACGAGAATGATCAGACCGGCAAAATTTATGATGATGATACGTGAGGTTAGGCGGGTCGGTGCAAGCCGATGCAACCAGCGGAACGGTCCTGATGGATGCAGGTCGGTCGCCTCGCTCGGAGCGGCCGTATCCTCGACCTCGCCACGCTCCGTGATGTCAACCCCAGCCACCATGTCGTGCCGAACGCGAGCCGTTATCTATCAGCTCTCCTTGAAGCGATACCCGACACCATAGAGTGTCTCGATGGCATCGAAGTCATCGTTCACCGCCTTGAACTTCTTGCGCAGGCGTTTGATGTGACTGTCGATGGTACGATCGTCGACATAGACCTGGTCGTCATAGGCGGCATCCATTAGCGCATCGCGGCTCTTGACGATGCCCGGTCGCTGGGCCAGCGCATGCAATATGAGAAACTCTGTTACCGTGAGAACAACCGGCACACCGTCCCAAGTGCAGGAGTGGCGATCGGGGTCCATCACCAGCTTGCCGCGCTCGATGACGCGGTTGGCCTCGCTCACCGGCTGGGTGCCGTCCCGCGAACTTGCCCGCCGCAGCACCGCCTTGACGCGCTCCACCAAGAGCCGCTGAGAAAACGGCTTGCGGATAAAATCGTCGGCGCCCATCTTGAGACCGAACAGTTCATCGATTTCATCATCCTTGGAGGTAAGGAAAATGACCGGCAGATCGGAACGCTGGCGCAAGCGGCGCAAAAGCTCCATCCCATCCATGCGCGGCATCTTGATATCGAATATGGCCATGTCGGGCGGATTGTCGTTGAGGCCTTGCAGGGCCGCCACGCCGTCGCTGTAGGTACTGGTATGGAAACCCTCCGCCTCCAGCGCCATGCTCACCGAAGCGAGAATGTTGCGGTCGTCGTCAACGAGCGCGATTTTCGGCATTTTTTTCCCCATTTCGGTTGAGACCTTTGCGCGCTCTAACGGGTGAGTTAGCGTAAAATGTGGCGGAACAAGCGCCATGCAGCCGTTACGCCGACGGTCAATTATGGCAGAAATGTGGTAATCGTGGCAGACTGTTTCAAGGGCAAGGCGGATGAATAGCGATAAAGAGACCGAAATCACCAGTGCATCTGCGGTCCGGCGTCTGTTGCGCCATGCCGCAAGCGGCTGTCTGGCGACCCTCACAGCAGAGGGCGCACCTTATGCTTCGTTGGTGAATGTCGCCTGCGATCAGGCCGGGCGGCCGATCATTCTGATTTCGCGGCTGGCCTGGCATACCCGCAACCTGATGCACGACGAACGCGCCTCGCTGTTGATCGCCGACCCGGCGCCGGCACGCGACCGTCTGGAAAGTGCCCGCGCCACACTGATCGGGGGTTTTGAACAGATCGCCGAGGACGGCGTCGCACGGCGCTATCTGGCGCTGCATCCGGCAGCGGCCGAATTCGCCGGCTTTGCCGACTTCAGTTACTGGCGCATGACACCGGAAACCGTGCATGTGGTGGCGGGATTTGGCCGTATCCGAACGTTTTCAGGCGCCGACATGCTGATCAATGCCAAACATGCCGTGCTGTTTGCAGGTATCGAAAAGAGCGCCGTCGAACACATGAATGCGGACCATGATGATGCCGTTGCGCTGTTGTGGCAGGCCTGCGGCGGGCAACCTTCGCCGCAGGTCCAGGCCGTGGCCGTCGACGCCGAGGGCATCGACATCGCCAGCGATAATGAGCGCCGGCGTTTTGATTTCGAGCACATTCTCAAGGACGGCGCCGAACTTCGCCATGAACTGGCCACCATCACCCGGCGGTTACGGTTGGCAGACTAAATGCGACTTTTCACCCCGTGAACTTTCTTGTGGTGCCGGGTTGCGTCCTGCGGTGGTATTCTTTACGAGCGATGCGCATTCGTCGCGCCAGCCGGTAGGCCGTTGAAAGGCCATACATCCCGATTCGCGCCGGCCAGCGATGCCACATTCGAGCGGCAGCTGTTGGAAAAATGTTGACCGCAGGCTCCTCGATGCAGGGGGTCATTGCCGTGACAGGTTGCGGGAAGGCCGCAAGCCGGAGGAACAGGGAATGTCAGTTCACAAAGGCCGTTTCAATCAGAAGCGTCCCTTCGAGGCGACGGGCCTCACCGCCAACCACCCGATCCACTACAATCTCAACGAAGTGCAACTCTACGAAGCCGCCATCCGTCGCGGCGAAGGGCTGGTCGCCGCCAACGGTCCGCTGGCGGTCACCACCGGGGTGCATACTGGCCGCTCTGCTCAAGACAAGTTCATCGTGCGCGACGCAACCACCGAGGACTCGATCTGGTGGGACAACAACAAGGCCGTGACGCCGGCGCATTTCGCAACTCTCAAAGCGGATATTCTCGCCCACGCCGGCGGCCGTGAACTATTCGTTCAGGACCTCTACGGCGGTGCCGACCCCAGCCATCGCATTGCTGTCAGGGTGGTCGCCGAGCTGGCCTGGCATGCGCTGTTCATCCGCTACCTGCTGCGTCGGCCGTCTGCCGAAGAGGTGGCCGCGTTTGAGCCTGAACTTCATATTGTCAACATGCCGAGCTTCAGGGCCGATCCGGCCCGACACGGGGTGCGTTCGAATACGGTCATCGCGTCTGATCTTGCCGAGCGTCTGGTGCTCATCGGCTCCAGCGAATATGCCGGCGAGATCAAGAAGTCGGTGTTCGGCACCCTCAACTACTTCCTGCCCGCCAAGGGCATCCTCCCCATGCACTGTTCGGCCAATGCCGATGCCAATGGCATGTCGGCGCTGTTCTTCGGGTTGTCGGGCACCGGCAAGACGACCCTTTCCTCGGATGCGCGCCGCACCCTGATCGGCGACGACGAGCATGGCTGGGCCGACAACGGCATCTTCAATTTCGAAGGCGGGTGCTACGCCAAGACCATCCGCCTGTCGGCCGAAGCCGAGCCGGAAATCTATTCAACTACCCAGCGCTGGGGTTCGGTGCTGGAAAATGTCCTGATCGATCCCGAGACACGGGTGCCCGATTTCGATGACGCCTCGCTCACCGAGAACGGGCGCGTGGCCTATCCCATGCATTTCATCCCCAATGCATCGGAGACCGGCATGGCAGGTCATCCGCGCAACATCATCATGCTGACGGCGGATGCCTCCGGCGTCATGCCGCCGATTGCCCGGCTTTCGCCGGCCCAGGCGATGTATCATTTCCTATCGGGCTATACCGCCAAGGTGGCGGGCACCGAAAAGGGCGTCAAAGGCACCCAGGCGACGTTTTCGACCTGTTTCGGCGCGCCCTTTATGCCACGGCATCCGAGCGTTTACGGCAACCTGATAAAGGAAAAGGTCGCCCGTCACGGCGTCAATTGCTGGCTGGTGAACACCGGCTGGACGAGCGGGCGCTACGGCAAGGGTCACCGCATGCCGATCAAGGTGACCCGGGCCCTGCTGGCCGGGGCGCTCGACGGCAGCCTCAATTCAGCCCCCATGCGCATCGATCCATTCTTCGGCTTCGAGGTGCCCACCGAGGTGCCGGGCGTGGACAGCGTCATCCTCAATCCGCGCCAGACGTGGAAGGACAAGGCCGACTACGACGCCGAGGCGAAGAAACTGGTCGAGATGTTCGTTGCCAACTTCACCAAGTTCGAGACTCATGTGGACGCCGATGTGCGCGCCGCAGCCCCGGCGGTGAAGCAGGCGGCGGAGTAGCGTTATCTCCGCCCCCGTTGCTTAGTCCTCCCGGTCACTCACGCCGGCCTCGGCGAAGCTGGCCATGCCTGAATGCAGTTCGCAGGCAGCGCGTGCCAGCATGATGGCGAGGCCCGCCCCCGTGCCTTCGCCGAGGCGCATGCCGAGATCAAGCAGCGGTGCCTTGCCGATGCGCTCAAGCATCATCGCATGCGACGGTTCGGCCGAGCGGTGGGCGCAAAGACAGTGGTCGATAGTGCCGGGCGCCATGGCATGCACGATGGCAGCGGCAGAGGTTGCCACATAGCCATCGACCAGCACCGGTACGTGGCGGACACGGGCCGCGACGATGGCGCCGACCATGGCAGCGATCTCGCGGCCGCCCAGCCGTCTCAGCACTTCCATGGGATCGCCCAGGTGGGCCTTGTGCAGGGCGATGGCGCGGCCGACAGCGTCAGCCTTGCGGTCAAGCCCGGCCTTGTCCACGCCGGTACCCGGGCCGACCCAGTCGGCCGGTTTGCCGCCATAGAGCGCATGGCCGATGGCCGCGGCGATGGTAGTATTACCGATACCCATTTCACCGATACACAGAAGATCGCACGGCTCGGCCACCGCCTCCATGCCATAAGCGATGGTGGCGGCGCATTCGTCCTCGGCCATGGCCGGCTCGGCGGTGATGTCCTTGGTCGGCATCTCGAGCGCCAATTCGAAAACCTTCAGTGTTGCGTCGGCGACGTTGCATATCTGGTTGATCGCCGCACCGCCGGCGCGAAAATTGGCGACCATCTGGGCGGTCACGGCCTGGGGATAGGCGGCGACCCCTTGCGCCACGACCCCGTGATTGCCGGCGAACACCGCCACCAGTGGTAGTTCGATGCGCGGTGGATGGCGGCCCTGCCAGGCAGCGAGCCATTCGGCAATCTCCTCCAGCCGTCCCAGGGCGCCGGGCGGCTTGGTCAGGGTACCATCGCGCTGGCGCACGGCGGCGATGGCGGTCTCATTGGGGCCCGGCAGATCAGCGATGAGGGCGCGGATATCATCGAACGGGCGGCCGCTTGGGGGCTTGTTCATCATTCTCTCCGGGTCTATCGGGAACAGGTCGATGCCCCTCTTAGCGGCTGGGGGCGCAACCCGATAGGGACGACGATGGGCGACGGGGTGGGAAAAAGTGAAGCAGGCGAAAAAACCGACCACCCGGCTGGCGATGCCGGACAGTGGCTCATCGATCTCAAAGCCTCGATCGTCTTCCTGACGCGCCTGCCAATCACCATATCGGCGGGAAGTTTTCCGCCCCTGGCGGCGGCGGCGCGAGCCTTCGGTCCTGCCGGCGCCCTTATCGGGGCGGCGGGGGCGGCGGTTTATGGCTGCTTGCATGCGCTCGGAGTGCCGGAGAACGTTGCCGTTGCCGTTGCGTTGGGCGCACTGATCTTGGTGACCGGAGGCCTGCACGAGGACGGGCTGGCCGATACTGCGGATGGCTTCGGGGGCGGTCATGACGCCCGGCAGCGCCTGGCGATCATGCGCGACAGTCGCATCGGCAGCTATGGCGTCATTGCCCTGGTGCTGGCCTTCATCATCCGCTGGGCGGCCCTCACCCAGATTGCGGCGGCCAGCGGAGCCCAGGCCAGTGGCTGGCTTGTTGCCGGCGTGATGATCGCCATTCAATGCCTGTCACGCGCCGCCATGGTGGCGATGCTCGCAAGCCTGCCGGCGGCGCGGCCCGAGGGACGATCGGCCGAGGCGGGACGGCCCGGACGCGCCACCCTGGTGCAGGCAACAACTGTCAGCCTGGGCATTTTCGTTGCCGTTCTGTGGCCGTTCGCCTCGATTTGGGCCATGACTGCCGTGGCGTTGGCCGGCCTCGCCGCCACACTGGTCATCATGAGCCTGTCGCGCTGGCTGATCGATGGCCAGACTGGTGATGTGTGCGGCAGCGTGCAGGTTGCCAGCGAAGCGGCCATGCTGGTCGTGGCCAGCGCCACCATGGGTTGATGCTCGGCCGGGCCACAAGGTCCGTCGTTCATCCTCCGTTTGCAAACTGTTGCTAGTGTGGCACCGGAACATCCGCAACGATCGACGGAAACAGAGCATGTCTGGCGCACTCGGCGTAGTCTTGTCGCTATTGACCATCGCGGGGGTCTTCATCCTGCGTCCGGACCAGATGCTGGGTATTGGCGCCTCGGCAACGGCGGATCTTGCCAAGGTGGCGCTGCTGCTGTCCTTGGCGTCCCTGTCTTCGGTGCTTGGCCTTTTGTCTCCGGCCTGGTCAGCCTCGCGGGTTGCGGCGATCTGGGGCTCGGTCGTGGCGGCCATGTTCGTCATCGCGCTCAATATCAACACGATCAATCAGGCCGCATTCGGCAGCTTGCCGCATGCGGTGGCAACCAACCGGCAGCAGGATACGCCAGTACAGACAGGTACGGTGCGCCTGCGCGAGAGCGTGATGCCGACACAAGCCGAGACGCCGCAGAACAGCCCGCTGCCCTCGGTCCAAATGTTGGTGATGGCCGTCAGCACGGATATCAAGGCGGGCGCGAACGGGCATTTCTTCACCACCGCCCAGATCGACTACACGCCGGTCACAGTGCTCATCGACACCGGCGCCAGCATGGTCGCCATGAGCTACGCCGACGCCGACAAGGCCGGGCTGCACCCTTTCAGCCTCGATTACACGGTTCCTGTCTCGACCGCCAATGGCGTGGTCAAAGCGGCCCTGACGAAGCTCAAAAGGGTGGAAATCGACAATATCGTGGTCTACGACGTCGACGCGATTGTGATGCCGCAAGGGGTACTCAAGGGGACGCTGCTCGGCATGAGCTTTCTGTCCAGGCTGTCGGGGTTTGGAATCCACGACGGAGTACTGACGCTGGAGGAGTGACGCAATCGCGCCACCGTATGCCGCTTGGGGACTGCAAGAGTCCCGATGCGGCGCCAACAATGCGTTTGAAGTCACCATGGATGCTGAAATGAACGCCCCGTTACGCCTCGATATCGAGACGCCCTGCGTCAAGATTTGCGTGGTCGACCCCGAGACCGGCTATTGCATCGGATGCGGTCGTACGCGCGGCGAGATCGCTAGCTGGCTGGCCATTGAGGCAAGCGAGCGGCGCGCCATCATGCAAGACCTTGATGAGCGGGTGCGCAATCTCACTCTCTCCAAGCGCCGCAAAGGCGGGGCCCGCGCCCGGCGCGGCGGTGCGCTTTGAGGCGCCGCCAACCGCGGTTCCGCATCGGCACATTGCGAGAGCGTTGCAGCCCACCGCGTGATCGCAGTTGAATTTCGCCGCCAACCGGGGCAAACCCGTCAGCGATTAACCAATCGTCCTGCCATCGCGATTAGCCTGCGATGACCTTGCAAATCCGCTCCCGGAGACTTCCATGCTCGCCAAACCGCGTGCCGACCTCAAACCCAACACGCCCGACTATGAGCGCCTGCCGCTGGTCAAAGCGACCGGCTTTCGCGAATATGACGCACGCTGGCTGTTTGAAAAGGAGATCAACCTCTACGGCGTCGAGGCGCTGGGGCTGGGACTAGGCACCTATCTCCATCGCCGCGGGATTAAGCCGCATGTGGTCACCGGCCATGATTTCCGCAGCTATTCACTGTCGATCAAACAGGCACTCACCGTCGGCTTGATGGCTTCGGGCTGTACCGTCCACGATATCGGTTTGGCGCTGTCGCCCATGGCCTATTTCGCGCAGTTTGACCTTGATGTACCCGCCGTTGCCATGGTGACCGCGAGCCACAACGACAACGGCTGGACCGGCGTCAAGATGGGCTGCGAGCGGCCGATGACGTTCGGCCCCGACGAGATGACGGCGCTGAAGGAGATCGTGCTTTCGGGGGCCTGGGAGATGCGCCCGGGCGGCGGTCTCGTTCACGTCAGCGACCTGACACCGCGCTATGAGGCCCAACTGACGCGCGACGGCCCCATCTCGCGGCACTTGAAGGTGGTGGCGGCCTGCGGCAACGGCACGGCAGGGGCCTTCGCGCCTCAGGTGCTGGAGGCCCTGGGCTGCGAGGTCGTGCGGCTCGACTGCGACCTCGACCATACCTTCCCCAACTACAATCCCAATCCGGAAGACATGCAGATGTTGCATGCCATGGCGGCGGCGGTGAAAGAACACGGCGCCGATCTGGCATTGGGCTTTGATGGCGACGGTGACCGCTGCGGGGTGGTCGACGACGAGGGCAACGAGATCTTTGCCGACAAAGTGGGGGTGATGCTGGCGCGCGACATGTCAGCGGCGCATCCCGGCTCGACCTTCGTGGTGGACGTCAAGTCTACCGGACTTTACATGACCGATCCAGTGCTCAACGCCAATGGCGCCAAGGTCGATTACTGGAAGACCGGCCATTCCTATATGAAGCGGCGCACCAATGAACTTTCCGCCATCGCCGGGTTCGAGAAATCCGGCCATTATTTCCTGCGCCCGCCCTATGGCCTGGGCTATGACGACGGCCTCGCCTCCGCTGTGGCGATCATCCGCATGCTCGATCATGCGCCGCGCAAGACCATGGCCGACCTCTATCGCGACCTGCCGCGCACCTGGGGCTCACCTACCATGTCACCCCATTGTCCCGACGAGACCAAGTACGGCATCGTCGAAGACGTGGTCTCCTATTACAAAAAGCTCGCCGCCGACGGAGGCCATGTTGCCGGACGGGCCATCGCCGAGTTGATTACCGTCAACGGCATCCGCATCGTCCTCGACGACGGTACCTGGGGGTTGGTGCGCGCCTCGTCCAACAAGCCGGAACTGGTCGTGGTCTGCGAGAGCCCAGCATCGGAAGAGATGATGAAAGCGATGTTCCGTCACATCGATGACCATCTGGCGAGCTATCCTGACATTGGCGAGTACAATCAGAAGATCGCCTGAGGATTGAGTTTGGCCGGGGATGGTGCGATTCTGTGGCAGTCTCTCCGGGCTTTCCAGGACACAAAGGGTCATGTCCCTCATTCGTGCCGAATTAATCAATGGAGGTGCTGGCGTGGCACTCGCCTGGGCGAACGGTGAGTGCAGCCGCTTCCATGCCCTATGGCTGCGCGACAATGCACCCGATGCCGCAACCCGCAACTCGGCCAACGGCCAGCGCCTCATCACCATCCTCGACATTCCTGCCGACACCACGATCGCTGCTGCCCGCGTGACATCGAGCGGCGAACTGGAATTACGCTTTTTGCCTGAGGACAGTAGTATCGTTTATGCCGCTTCGTGGCTGGCGAGGCACTGTTACGACCAGCCCGCTGCCTCAGAGATCGGTTGGGTGGACGACGGCATCGAATTGTGGGACCGCCGTCTCAGTTCTCGTCTACCGCGCGGCAGCTATCCCGACATCGTCCGCGACCGATCAGCGCTCGCCAGTTGGCTTGCCGCGGAGCGCCATCTCGGCTTTGCCGTTCTCGACCGCATGCCGACCGAGCCCGGCACGTTGGTGAAAGTCGCCGAGCTCTTCGGCTTCGTGCGCGAGACCAATTACGGGCGCTTCTTCGAGGTCAGAGCCGAGGTCAACCCATCCAACCTCGCCTATACCAATCTCGGTCTGCAGGCCCACACCGACAATCCCTACCGCGATCCGGTGCCCGGCCTACAGATCCTTGCCTGCCTGGAAAATTCGGTGGATGGCGGCGATTCGACCGTTGTCGACGGTTTTGCCGCCGCTTTGCGCCTCAAGTATGAAGATCCGGACAGCTTCCGGCTGCTTGCTCGTTATCCGGCGCGGTTCGAATATGCAGGTGCATCGGGCGTCTGCCTCAGGGCCAAGCGCCCCATGATTGAACTCGGCCCGGACGGCGAACTCATCGCGCTGCGCTTCAACAACCGTTCGACCGCCGCTCTGAGAGACATCGCCTATGACGACATGCCGGCTTATTACCGGGCCTACCGGCGGCTGGCCGAGATCATCGACGATCCCGAGATGGAGGTCACCTTCAAGCTTGCCGCCGGCGAAGCGTTCATCGTGGACAACACCCGGGTGCTGCATGCCAGAAAGGCTTTTTCCGGCAGCGGCCGGCGCTGGTTGCAAGGATGTTATGCCGACAAGGACGGGCTGTTGTCGACCCTTGCGGTCATTGAGGGCGAAATGAGAAAGGCCGCAGAATGACCGCCCCCGAGCCGACCCCCGACACCATCGTCGACCACCTCGCCGATATCTTCGCGCGACGCGGTGCGGAGGACTATCTGGGCGAACCGGTGAGCATGGCCGAGCACATGCTGCAAGGCGCCAGCCTCGCCGAAGCCGAGGGGGCAGGCGATGAGCTTGTCGCCGCCGCGCTGTTGCACGACATCGGCCATTTCACCAGCGAATTCGGCGCCTATCACCCCTCCGATACGGTGGACAAGCACCACGACGAAGCGGGTGCGGCGGTGCTTGAAGCCTTCTTTCCGCCCGTCGTAACCGAATGTGTACGTCTGCACGTGGCCGCCAAGCGGTTCTTGTGCGCCACCGATCCCACCTACGCGGCGAAACTATCGCCGGCGTCGGCGCATTCCCTTTGCCTGCAAGGCGGCCCGATGTCGGCAGACGAGGTCGAGACCTTCCGAGCCCACTCCTTCCATGCCGAAGCGGTGCGGGTGCGCCTGTGGGACGAGGGCGGCAAGGTGGGCGGCTTGAATACACCTGGCTTTAATCACTACAGGGCGTTGCTGCAGCGGGTTGTCGATGGTCATTGCGGCGGGCGCCGGCAGGCAAGGCCATGAGCGGAAATTCCGACCCGGTCATCCGCGTGAAGGGCATCGACCATGTGGTGCTCAGGGTGAAGGACATTGATTTGATGCTTGCCTTCTACAGCGGCGTCCTCGGCTGTCCGCTGGAACGCAAGCAGGAAGAGATCGGCCTTTACCAGTTGCGCGCCGGTTCCAGTCTCATCGACCTGGTGCCGGTGACCGGTACGCTTGGCGCCAAGGGCGGCGCGGCGCCCACTCGTGAGGGCTGCAACATGGATCATTTGTGCCTCAGGCTGGAGAATTTCGATGTCGATCGCGTCAAGGCTCGTCTTGCGCGCCACGGCGTCGATATCGGCGATGAGGGCATCCGTTACGGCGCGGGCGGATTGGCGCTGTCCATCTATCTGAGCGACCCGGAAGGCAACGGCCTCGAGCTGCGCGGTTAGGGTTTTGTCCCGGGCCTTTGCACCGCCCCCTCACCACCCTGCATTACAGGAGTCTTAGCCGAAAGCCGCATTGAGGTGGGCGCCCGCAAGGCGCTAACCTCACGGCTCGGGCGGGCAATGAGAATTGTCAGTTCGGTGAGATCTAAGGAGGAAAACAATGTCGAAGATCATTCTTACGCGACGTCGCCTGCTTCAGGCCGGCGTCGCGGGCGGTGTGGTACTTGCCGCGCCTATGCATTTTATTCGAGGGGCCTATGCCGCCGGATATCTAAACGAGCCCAAGGGCAGCACCGTCAAGTTCGGCTTCAACGTGCCCCAGACCGGCCCCTACGCGGCCGAAGGCAAGGACGAATTGCTCGCCCAACAGCTCGCCGTCGAGCACCTGAACGGTGAAGGCGATGGCGGCATGATCAACACCTTCAGCTCCAAGCACCTCAAGGGCAATGGCGTGCTTGGCAAGAAGGTCGAATTCGTCACTGGCGACACCCAGACCAAATCCGACGCGGCCCGCGCCGCGGCCCGGTCCATGATCGAAAAGGACGGCGTGGTCATGATCAACGGCGGCTCGTCCTCGGGCGTTGCCGTCGCCGTTCAGGGGCTTTGCCAGGAAGCCGGCATCATCTTCATGGCCGGTCTGACCCACTCCAATGACACCACCGGCAAGGACAAGAAGGCCAACGGCTTCCGCCACTTCTTCGACGCCTATATGTCAGGCGCCGCCCTGGGGCCGGTTCTGGCCAAGGCTTATGGCAAGGACCGTAGATTCTATATGCTGACCTCCGACTACACCTGGGGCTGGACCCAGGCGGCGTCCATGCAGAAGTTCCTCGAGGCCGAAGGCTGGCAGTTGGTCAAGGACGTCCGCACGCCGGTCGGCGCGGGCGACTTCTCGTCCTATATCACGCCGGTGGCGGGCTCAGGCGCCGATGTATTGATCCTGAATCATTACGGCGGCGACATGATCAACTCGCTGAGCCAGTCGGTTCAGTTCGGGCTGCGCGACAAGATGGCCAACGGCAAGAACTTCGAGATCGTCGTTCCACTCTATTCGGAGTTGATGGCCGAAGGCGCCGGTGACAACATCAAGGGGGTGTACGGCTCCATGAACTGGAACTGGCAGCTCGACAATCCCGCCACCAAGGCCTTCGTCAAGTCGTTCGGCACGAAGTATGGCCATCCGCCGTCAAACTCGGCGCAGACCTGCTATGCGCAGGTGCTGCTTTATGCCGATGCTGTCGAACGGGCCGGAACCTTCAACCCGTGCGGTGTTGTCGCGGCACTGGAAGACAATACGGGAAGCCTCGAGGGCATCGACTCGCCGGCCAACAAGGGCTTCCTGTTCGAAGGCCTCGGCAACGGCAAGACCCTGTACCGCGCGGCCGACCACCAGTGCTTCAAGGACGTGCTGGTCATGAAAGGCAAGGAAAAGCCGACCAGCAAGTACGACAACCTCGAGATCGTGCAGACAACGCCAGTCGCAAAGGTCTGGTATGAGCCCGACAACGACATGTTCAAGGGCGGCGATCTGGGCATATGCAACTCGGGCGCCTAATATTGCGCCATTAGCCATGCTGGCCGCGTCCTGATGGGCGCGGCCGGTTGCATCGAACCGGGTTGTGGGGCTGGGACGTGGACACAATCATACTCCAAATTCTGAACGGGCTTGACAAAGGCTCGGCATATGCGCTCATCGCGCTCGGCCTGACGCTGATCTTCGGCACGCTGGGGGTAGTGAACTTCGCCCACGGTGCATTGTTCATGATTGGCGCCTTTTGCGCGGTTACGATGCAAAAGCTGCTCAACCTGTCCTTCGTGCAGATCGACCCCACCCGGAAGGATTTTTTGGGCAACCCGCTTAAGGTCCAGGTGCCCTACGTGGACAGCTGGTTCGGCCACGACATCGGCGCCGTCCTCATCTCCTGGTCCGTACCGCTCGCCATACTTCTGGCCATTCCCGTCATGCTCGCCATCGGTATCGCCATGGAGCGCGGCCTGATCAAGCATTTCTACAAGCGCCCCCACGCAGACCAGATCCTGGTGACCTTCGGCCTCGCCATCGTCCTGCAGGAAATCGTCAAGTATTTCTTCGGCGCCAATCCCATCCAGACCGCCGCCCCCGGCGTCTTTTCCGGATCCATCGATTTCGGCGTGCTGATTGGCTTCGCGCCGAACGCCATCACCTATCCCTATTGGCGCATGATCTATTTCCTGTTCTCCGTGGCAATCCTGGGCGGCGTCTTCGCCTTCCTGCGGTTCACCACGTTCGGCATGGTGGTCCGCGCCGGCATGAACGACCGCGAGACGGTCGGCCTCCTGGGCATCAATATCGACCGGCGCTTCACCATCATGTTCGGCATCGCCGCGACCGTCGCCGGGATGGCCGGGGTGATGTACGCGCCCATCCTGTCTCCCAGCTTCCACATGGGCATGGACTTTCTCGTGCTCAGCTTCGTCGTGGTCGTTGTGGGCGGCATGGGCTCGTTGCCCGGCGCCGTGCTCGCCGGCTTCATCCTGGGGATCCTGCAGTCCTTCGCCTCAATGAACCAGATCAAGGCGCTGATTCCCGGCATCGACCAGGTCGTCATCTATCTGGTCGCCATCATCATCCTGCTGACCCGCCCCCGCGGCCTGCTGGGGCGCTCGGGCGTGATGGAGGATTAGGGCGTGCTGGGATTGGACAAGAAAGATTTCGGATTCCTGCTGTTCGTCATTTTCCTGACGTTGGCCACCCCGGTCCTTCTGCAGCCCTTCCCCGAGGGCTCGGCGCTGGCGCAATTCAACGCGGGCTATCCCGACCTGATGCAGCGGTTCGCCATCTACGGCATCTTCGCGATCGGATTCAATCTGCTGTTCGGGCTCACCGGCTATCTCAGTTTCGGCCACGCGGTCTTTCTCGGCGTGGGATCCTATTCGGTTGTGTGGATGTATAAGCTTCTCGGCTACAACGTCCTGCCTGGCCTGCTCCTCGCGGTCGTGGTTTCCGGCCTGTTCGGGCTGGTGATCGGCTACATTTCCCTGCGTCGGTCCGGCATCTACTTCTCGATCCTGACGCTGGCTTTCGCGCAGATGAGCTACAATCTCGCCTATTCGGTTTTCACGCCGATCACCAACGGCGAGACCGGTCAGCAAGTCTATGCCAGTGACCCGCAAATCCTCATGGGACCGCATTCGCCCACCTCGCCGCATCTGTTCGGCCTGTTGATGATCGACAGCCTCAAGGTGCCGGTGGGCGGCTGGGTGTTCACGTTCAATATCGGCTATTATTTCACCGCGATCATTGCGATTGTGGTCTTCTATCTGTCGATGCGGATCTTCCGCTCGCCCTTCGGACTCATCCTCAGGGCCATCAAGACCAACCGCACCCGCCTCAATTATGCCGGCATCAACACCAGGCCATACATGCTGGCCGTCTTCGTGATCTCGGGCATGTATGCCGGCCTCGCCGGCGGCCTTCTGGCGGCAATGGACCCGCTGGCCGGCGCCGAGCGCATGCAATGGACCGCCTCCGGTGAGGTCGTTTTGATGACGATCCTAGGTGGCGCCGGCACCCTGATGGGACCAGTGCTCGGCGCAGGCTTCATCAAGTATTTCGAGAACATCTTCTCCAAGATCAACGAGAACGTGCTGCACCAATGGTTCAGCTGGATGCCGCAGCAGGTCAACGACGTGCTGACCGCGGTCATCAAGCCCTTTGTGGGCGACGGCTGGCACTTGACCTTGGGACTGTTGTTTGTGCTGGTCGTGATCTTCCTGCCCGGCGGCATCATGGAGGGCATGCGGCGCATCGCAAAGCTCATCGCCAGACCTGACAAACCCGAGGGTGGGGTCGAACCCGCCGAAACGCAGGCATCGGAGTAGGCGCATGCCAACCAGCAACACGGTTCTGCATGTCGCCGACGTCAGCAAAAGCTTTGGCGGCCTGAGGGCGCTGAGCGATGTCGATCTGCGGGTGGCCGAAGGCACCGTACATGCCATCATCGGGCCGAACGGGGCCGGCAAGTCGACGCTGCTCAATGTCTGCATCGGGCGCATCGCCCCGGACAGCGGCCATGTGGTCTTCAACGGCGAAGCGCTAGATGCGCATCAACCGCATGAGATCAACCAACTCGGGGTCAGTCGGGTATTCCAGACGCCGGAGATCTTTTCCAGTCTGACATTGCTCGATAACGTCATGATCCCCGCCTTCGCCAAACGCGATGGCTCCTTCCGCTTCAACGCATTTTCCGCTCTCAGTGCACAGACCGGCATTCAAGTGGAAGCCGAGACTGTCCTCAAGGACGTAGGCCTCTACGAGCAACGCCACGATGAGGCCGGCAGCCTTTCGCGCGGCGACAAGCGGCGGCTGGAGATGGGCATGTGCCTCATTCAAAAGCCAAAGCTGCTGTTGCTGGACGAACCGACCGCGGGCATGTCGCGGCATGATACCAACATGACCATCGACCTCCTCAAGCGCCTCAAGGCACGCGGCATGACCAAGGTGATCATCGAACATGACATGCATGTGGTGTTCTCGCTTGCCGATCGCATCAGCGTCCTCGCCCAGGGACGCATCATCGCCGAAGGATCGCCGGAAGAAGTGCGCGGCAATCCCAAGGTGAAGGAAGCCTATCTCGGCGAGGCGCAGGAATGACGACGACGAGGGAACCTAAAGCCGAAATAAACGCCGCGGGCGTCGGTGGCGCGGCTGCGCCAGCGTTCTTCAGCGTCCGCGATATCCACGCCTATTATGGCGAGTCCTATATCGTCCAGGGTGTGTCGTTCGAAATTGCCAAGGGCGAGGTGTTGTCGCTGCTCGGGCGCAATGGCGCCGGCAAGACATCCACCCTGCGCACCCTGGCGCGTCTTGCCAATCCATCGCTGCGTTCTGGCGAGATCTGGCTCGAGGGCAAACCGCTCCATACCATGCGGTCCTATGAGGCGGCGATCAATGGCGTCCAGCTGGTCCCCGAGGACCGGCGCATCATCGGCGGGCTGACGGTTGAGGAAAATCTCATCCTGGCCCAGGTGGCGGAACCCAGAGGCTGGGAGCTGGAGCGGATTTACCAGCACTTCCCCCGCCTGGCGGAGCGGCGAACGCAGGAAGCCACGACCATGTCGGGCGGCGAACAGCAGATGCTGGCGGTTGCCCGGGCGCTTGCCCGCGACATCAAGATCCTGTTCCTGGACGAGCCATACGAAGGCCTTGCACCGGTGATCGTGCAGGAGATCGAGAAAATCGTGGAGCAGATCCGCGACATTGGCATCACAACCATCATCGTCGAGCAGAATGCAGTGGCGGCTTTGCGGCTGTCGGACCGCGCGGTGATCATGGATACCGGCGAAATCGTTTTCTCGGGAACAGCGAAGGAAGTGCTCGACAACAAGCAGCTCCGCCACGATTACCTGGCCATCTGATCGGGCGCGGATGCCATCGGTGGGGCGGGATCGGCATTGCCTGCCTCGTTCAATCGCCGCATCTATCATCTGAACCGCAATCGTTGCATCTGGAGCCTATCGGTGTGCAGCAAGTTTGCACAGAAGATTGCAGTTTCCTCACTTTGACGATGACCGGCGGCGACATGACGGGACAACAACATTGACGTGCGCGACGGACAGTTCATGCGCTAATCATCCCGTCGCGCTGTCCGTGCTCCCTTTGCAATCGCCAGCGACCATTCTCGCCAATGCGGACTTTACGTCTCACAGTGTATTTGGCTCCGGTGCGCTATCTGCTATAGGCGATTGCGAGGTGGGCCTGTAGCTCAACTGGTTAGAGCTGGCGGCTCATAACCGCTCGGTTGCAGGTTCGAGTCCTGCCGGGCCCACCAACCCCACCGCCCCCATTTGATTTTGCTTAAGTTTTTGGACTTACACTGCTTTTCCAGACCAACTGTAGCACACGGGTGTAACACATGGGCTGGGAAGCAGTGGCACGGGATCGCTATCTTTACCGTCGTGGGAGCACGTTCTACGTCCGCAGGCGTGTTCCCAAAGAGCTTGTTCCGGTGCTTGGCCGGGAGCATGTGGCAAAAAGTCTACGTACGGCTGACTATCGCGAAGCCAATCGGCGGGCAATTTTGCAGGCTGCCGAAATACAAGAGCAGTTCGATGTTTTTCTGGGCAAATCGGCACCACCCGCAACTAACGAGGTGCGCAGCCTGGACAATCTGACGACCCGTCAGATTGAGGAGATAGTTTTCAGTTGGTTCCGGCGTGAGACCAATCGGATTGACGCCGCCTCCGAACAATCTTCGATGGACGGCTTTGATGAGGTTGAAGAAGCCGAAGCGGCCGATGACCCGCAGGTCGAGGCCCGAGAGCTTAATCAATCGCTGGCGCGTCTCGAAAGAGGAACGGAAGAGGTCATCGAACATGAACTACGACCAGTTGTCGCCCAAATCTGCCGGGACGCAGGGATAGCTTGTCGTACTCCGATCTCTCGGGGGATAGCATCGAGGTTGCCACCCGAAATCGTATGCGACCGGCATGGATCGAAATACAGGATTTTCCGAGACCTTGTCCGGCGAGGTCAGTCAGAGCTACTTCGGCATTGGATTGCCCAGGCAACCGAACGCACATACGATGTGAGAGCGTGTTTGAAAAGTGCGTGTGTCACGGCCAGCGCCTGATAAGTGTCGCGGTGGCGGCGATGATGATGAGGGTCTCAGCGACGGCGGTGAGTTGTTCGTAGTCGCGCGCGAAGCGAC
>Ga0315540_10000058_pt1 | contig 51603 bp, 49 predicted proteins | sample SalMarSW160110MG_FD_203677 | JGI IMG/M metagenome (GOLD analysis project Ga0315540, IMG submission 203677) | Salt marsh sediment microbial communities from the Plum Island Ecosystem LTER, Massachusetts, United States - Salt Marsh Sediment SW1601-10 ...
GAACCGTCGCTTCGCGCGCGACTACGAACAACTCACCGCCGTCGCTGAGACCCTCATCATCATCGCCGCCACCGCGACACTTATCAGGCGCTGGCCGTGACACACGCACTTTTCAAACACGCTCTCAAGCTCAAGAATTCCCTTCTGGCAAGCGGGACAAGTCCACTTCGGAAATGACGAAAAGGGTGGCTTCCAATGTTCGCGATTCACTGCCATTTTTTAATGCGCGGCGTAATATTCGAGGAAAGTGGTGGGCCTTCCCGACTCGGGGCCTCCTATAGATTGCTCTACAACAATTTGCGAATTGAAGCGAGGTGACTGCCATCGTCCGTTACCCCGGCCGCTACCCTGGAAGTCATTGGGGTGTCGGTCATTTTGTCTAAGCTGTTGATTTTATTGGAGCGGGCGATGGGGATCGAACCCACGACATCAAGCTTGGGAAGCTTGCGTTCTACCACTGAACTACGCCCGCGCCGGGATTGAAAGCAACAGGTTCGGGGCCGCCTGTCAAGATGGCCCGACCGTCAACGCCCGGCCGTCGAACCACCGTCGATGGCAAGCGCGCTGCCGGTCACGAAGGCCGCCGCGGATGAGGCGAGGTAGGCGATGGCATCGGCGATCTCGGCCGGGCGGGCCATGCGCTTCAAGGGATAATAGGCGTTGAGGGTGCGCACATAGCCCGCCGCATCGCCCGAGCGCGCGGCATCTTCGGCAATCATGTCGGTGTCGACGGCGCCCGGACACACGCAGTTGACGCGCACGTCGGGCGCCAGTTCCAGCGCCAGCGCCCGCGTCATGTTGATCATGCCGGCCTTGGTGGCGCAGTAGACGGCGGCATCGTAATTGCCCATCAGGCCCGATTCCGACGCCACATTGACGATGACCCCGCGGGCTGCCCGCAAGTGCCCAAGGCCGGCCTGGATGGCGAAATAGGCGGCCTTGAGGTTGATGGCAAAGGTTGTGTCCCATTCCGTCTCGTCGAAGCTTTCCATCTTGCCCTGCCGGAACACGCCGGCGTTGTTGACCAGGATGTCGAGCCCACCCATGGCCGCCGCTGCCCGGGTGGTGATGGCCGCCGCTGAGCCCGGCACGGCGAGATCGCCGGGGGCCGCAATCAGCCGTTCACCGCCGAGGGCGGCGATCACCGCGGCTACGTCGTCGGCCTTGCGGCCATTGATCGCGACGGTCGCGCCTGATGCGTGGAACAATTCAGCCGCGGCGCGCCCGATACCGCGCGTGGCGCCGGTGATGAGCACCCGCTTTGCCTTGAAATCATCCATTCGCCCTGTCTCCTTTCCGGTATCGCTTCACGGGCGCTAACATTCGCGTGAATTTCCGTTTGGCGCTAGGAAGCGGCTGCAAAAGCCGTTAGCGTTTCGCCCATGAATCAGCATATCAGCCATCTGCGCCACGCCTTCACGCCACTCGATTCGCGCAAGTTCCGCGACCCGGACCTGACCGCCCGGGGCGAGGCGCGGGCCTCGGTCGCCTTGAGGCATCTCGACAGCTTGTGGATCAACACCGGCTCGGTGTGCAACATCACCTGCACCAACTGCTACATCGAATCATCGCCCGGCAACGACCGGCTGGCGTATTTCCGCCTCGCCGACGCGCTTGCGCTCTATGACGAGATTGCCGCGCTCGGCCTTGCCACCCGCGAGATCGGCTTCACCGGTGGCGAGCCGTTCATGAACCCCGATCTCCTCGCCATGACGAACGCCGCCCTGATGCGGGGATTTCAGGTCCTCATCCTCACCAACGCCATGCAGCCCCTGCAGCGCCCGGCGATGAAGGAGGGCCTCACGGATCTCCAGGCGCGGTTTACCGGCAGGTTCACTCTCAGGGTCTCGCTCGACCATTACACACAACAGCGCCATGAGGCCGAGCGCACCCCCGGAAGCTGGAAGCTGGCGCTTGCCGGGCTCGACTGGCTGTCGGCGGAGGGCATTTCGCTTGCCATCGCCGGGCGCACCTGCTGGGGCGAGGACGAGGCCTCGGCGCGGGCCGGGTATGCCCGGCTGATCGCTGCCCATGGGTGGGATGTGGATGCTGGCGACCGCTCGCGGCTGGTGCTGTTCCCTGAGATGGATGCCCGCGTTGACGTGCCGGAAATCACCACCGCCTGCTGGGACCTGCTGGGCAAGCGGCCGTCAGATGTGATGTGCGCATCGAGCCGCATGGCGGTGCTGCGCAAGGGCGACGACAAACCGGTCATCCTGCCGTGCACGCTCTTGCCCTATGATCCGGCGTTTGAAATGGGCACCAGCCTTGCCGAAATGCTTGGCGCCGACGGCGGCAACTTCGACAAGGGCGCGGTGAAGCTCAACCATCCCCACTGCGCAAAATTCTGCGTGCTCGGTGGCGGCAGTTGCTCGGCAGGCTGAACTCGTTCGATCGGCGGCCTAGGCCTCGAACGGCTTGAAGTGCTTCGACAGCTTCAGGCCCTGGCGCTGGTAGTTGGAGCCGATCCCCTGGCCATAGACGAATTCCGGCTTTTCGATGAGCGGCTCGTAGATCAGCCGGCCGATGACCTGGCCGTCCTCGAGGATGAACGGCACCTCGTGCGAGCGCACCTCCAGGACGGCGCGGGCGCCCTCGCCGCCGCCCGATGAATCGCCGAAGCCGGGGTCGAAGAAGCCGGCGTAATGGACCCGGAACTCGCCCACTAGCGGATTGAACGGCACCATCTCGGCGGCATGGTCGGCCGGGACTCTCACCGCCTCGCGCGAGGCAAGGATGTAGAACTGGTCGGGATCGAGGATGAGCGAGCCGCGTTGCCAGATGGGTTCCCAGTAATCGAGCACCTCAAGGGCTGCCTTGCGGTCCACGTCGATGAGGCCGGAATGGCGCTTGGCCCTGAAGCCCACCGGCTCGGCGGCCCCGGCGCCGGTGAGATCGACGCTCAGGGCAAGGCCATGGTCGATATTGACCTCGCCCGCCGTCACCAGCGGCTCGCGCGCGTGCAGCCGGCGGATGAGTTGGTCGTCGCCGGCCAGCGGGCCCGAACGGAAGCGAATTTGCGCAAGGCGCGATCCGGTGCGCGCCAGGATGGGAAAGGTGCGTGGCGAAATCTCGGCGTAAAGGGGGCCTGAATAGGCTTCCGGCAGCTTGTCGAATTCAGCCGCGTAGTCGGCGATCACCCGGGTGAAGATGTCGAGACGGCCGGTGGAGCTCTTCGGGTTGGCGGCCGCGGCGATGCCGGCGGGCAGGCGGACATGCTCAATGAGCGGCACGATATAGACGCAGCCGGTCTCCAGCACAGCACCCTCCTCCAACGAGAAGCGATGCAGCGCCAGTGACTCCAGCCGGTCGGCGACAGTGTTGCGCGGGCCGGGGAGGAACGACGAGCGCACCCGCCAGGCGACGTGGCCAAGCCTGAGATCGAGGCTGGCCGGCTGGATCTGGTCGGGGTCCATGGGGAGATCGGTGCGGATGAAGCCTTCATCCACATAGCGCCGGATGATGTGAGCCGGCAGGATACCGCGCGCCGTCCCGGTCGGTTTCACCGCCATAAAGGTTCCACTCTTTCTTGCTGCCCCTGTAACGTGATGAGATATTCACTGCCCCGGCGTCCAGCGCAAGCCTCAGGCGCTGATCTAGTGGAAAAGTCGCATACGGGGTGCATTTCCCTTGCACGCCAGTTGCAATAGACTGGCGCCGTGCGCAGCGAGCGCCTAAGAGACCGGCCATGTACGACAGCACCACCCGCCATATCCGCATCTCGGTCGAGCCGCGCTATCTCGATGGCCAGTCGCGGCCCGACGAGGACTATTTCGTGTGGTCCTATACCATCGTCATCGAGAACACCGGCCCCGAGACGGTGACGCTCAGGACCCGCTACTGGAAGATCATCGACGCACTGGGCCGGGTGCAGGAAGTGCGCGGCGCCGGCGTGGTCGGCGAGCAACCCACCCTCAAGCCGGGTGAGCGCTTCGAATATACCTCCGGCGCGCCGCTGGCCACCTCGTCGGGCTTCATGGTTGGCGCCTACCAGATGGAGACATCGCAGGGCGAACCCTTCAACGTCGAGATCCCGCCCTTTTCCCTCGACCTGCCGGATAGCACCGGCCGCATCCATTGAGCCGCGCCACAATGGCCGATTGCTCGATGCTCACCCGCGAACTGCTGGCCCAGCTTGTCTCCTTCGATACTACCAGCCGCAATCCCAACCTCGATCTCATTGCCTTCATCGAGGACTATCTCGCCCGCCATGGTGTTGCATCGACGCGGATCGATTACGAGGCTGGCGCCAAGACCAACCTTTTGGCCACGATCGGTCCCGCCGTTTCCGGCGGCACGGTGCTTTCGGGGCACACAGACGTGGTGCCGGTGGACGGCCAGGACTGGACCAGCGATCCCTTCGTACTGGATGAACGCGACGGACGCCTCTACGGGCGCGGCAGCGCCGACATGAAGGGCTTCGTCGCGGTGGCGCTTGCCATGGTGCCACAGTTTCTCGCCGCCGGGCTGAAGCGCCCCGTTCATCTGGCCTTTTCCTGCGACGAGGAGGTGGGCTGCCTCGGCGTGCGCCCGCTGATCCGCCACATGGCGGCGCATCTGCCAAGGCCCGCCGCGGTGATCATCGGCGAGCCCACGTCGATGCGGGTGGTCAATGCCCACAAGGCGGTGCACACCTACGAGACCGGGGTGACTGGCATCGAGGCGCATTCGAGCAGCACCCACAAGGGCGTCAACGCCATCATGGTGGCGGGCGAACTGCTTGCCGAGATCAACCGCCTGGCCGCCGAGATGCGAGAGCGCGGCGATCCCACCGGGCGCTTCGATCCGCCCTTCACCAGCGTGCATGTGGGCACCATCTCAGGCGGCACCGCCGAGAACATCGTGCCGCGCACTTGCATCTTCAACTGGGAGGCGCGGTTCATTCCCGACACCGACACCGAGGAGGTGCCGGCCCGCATCGCCGCGCGGGCGGCCGAACTTGAGCCCGCCATGTACGCCGTCAGCCCCGATGCCGGCATCGCCACCAGGCGCACCGTCGAGGTGCCGGGCCTGGCATCGAGTGAGGGTTCGGAGGCCGAAACGCTGGCCCTGGCGCTCACCCGCTCGAACGGCACCGGCGCGGTTTCCTATGGAACCGAAGGCGGTCTCTTCCAGCAAGCGGGCTATCCGACCGTGGTGTGCGGCCCCGGGTCCATCGACCAGGCCCACAAGCCCGATGAATATGTCGACGTCACCCAGCTTGCGGCTTGCGAGGCCTTCATGCAGCGGCTGGCCAGGGCCATGGCCACGATCAGGACCGGCTCGCCCCGTCCTGCCGCGTCTTGAACCTTTCGAGCACATTGCGAGTGATGCGTTCGATCTGTGGATCGCCTGATTCCAGTCCGCGCACCCATTCGCAACTGCCGGCGTTGAAGACCGTGCCCTTGCCGTGGCGGTATTCGGCGATCATCCCTGAGCCGCGCGACACCTTGTCGATGGCCTCCGGCGTTGCCTCGCCATACAGCGCCTCGGCCACCATGCGGGCATCGTCTTCACCGATGAAGGCTTCGCCCGAATAGTTCTCGGAGCCCCATTCCACCGTGGTGGCGGGCGCCAGGGCGATGATCTCGATGCCCTGCGGCGCCCCGTCCTCATGGGTCGGCGATGGCAGGCCATGACGGATGACATAGTCGAGGCCGTCGACCTCGTAGCCGAATACCTTTGCCTGAGCCCCCAGCACGTCACCATAGCCGGCGCCACTGCCCTCCAACGCCCAGTGCTGCGGCCGGTAGAGGGTGAAGCCGCCGGCGCCATGGGCGGCGCAGCGCGACCAACCGGCATAGATGCCGGCCGAACCAGTGAGGCCCACGGTGAGGGCAGCCGGCCGGCTGATTTCGGGCGCGTCCCAGCAGGTGGTGATGAAGCGCTCGTTGCTTGAGCCGCGTACCGGGTCCTCGGCGCGGGCGCGGTACTTGTAGCAGACCTGGCGGCGGCCCTCCTGCTCCAGCCTCACCTGCCAGTAGAAATTGCCGGCAAAGCGCGCCACGTAGCCGCCGTCCTCGACGAAGGCGTCGAGGTGATCACGCATTTCCCAGGACCAGTACTCATCATGGCCGACAATCAGCACGCAGGCGTAGGCCTTGAGAAGGTCGGGGTCGTAATGCAGGTCGTGCTGGGTGGCATAGTCGAGGCCGACCCCCGCTTCTTCCGCCCACAGGGCAAAACCGCGCTCGCGGCAGGCCCAGCCACCGGAAGCGTACTTCTTGGAATAGCCGTTGGCGTGCGCCCATTGCATGTGGGGATAGGCGGGCGGGCCGCCGGGCGGCGAGGCATGGGATATGTGGGGTGCCGCGGCCGGCAGCTTGACAAAGCCCCTTGCCCACGGCCGCTGGGTGGAAACCTCCGGTGAATACTGGTCGCCGCCGGGACCGGTAAGGCCTTCGTAGTGGTTGGAGCCGCCCCAGTCGTTGTAGGCAAGCCAGGTGCTGGTGGTAAGGATGATGAGACGCGGCGCGGTGGGTTTGCCGGGGCGGGCCTGCAACACGAACAGATGATCGTGCTCGATGGTGCCACCGCCGGGCGCTGCAATCGAGGTGGTGACGATATAGACGCCCGACCGCCAGGTTGCCGGGATTTCCAGTTCGATGGTCGCCGGCCAGCCGCAACCGGTCACCGAGCAGTCGGCGGGCGTGCGATGGAATTGCCCGTCCAGCCCGGCCTTTTCAAACATCGCCACCGGGTTGAGGCCGTCGCGCACGATCTTCAGGGCAAACACGGGAGCAGTGGTCGAGACATGAAAGGTGACCGTGTCACCCGGCTGGTAGGAAAAGCGGTCGGTATAGCACCAGACCTGGGGAACGCCCGGATCGTCGGAGGCGGCCTCGAAATAATGGCCGGTGACGGCATCGCGGCCGCCGCGCGGGCCGGCGTGGAAGAAACCTTTCAGGGGAGCGTTGTCCACCGTGTATCAATCCTTGCGATATCGCGGGTCCTGCTCACTACCACTTCATCGCTTGCGGCCGCAATGCACCCGCTGAACCGGGTCAGGGTCCGGACGCGTCCCTATGACATCGCACCGGGGCTTCGATCACCCATCATACCCCATTGTGGCGGACGCGCGATGATGCCATTTGCTGTTGGCGTGGGCGCAAGGTGTGCGTGCTTTGCAGGCAAGGGGGCCATTCGGCGAGGGACATGGAAGCAGATTTCATCATCGTGGGCGCCGGATCGGCCGGCTGCGCGCTGGCTGACAAGCTGACGGCAGACGGCCGCTACCGGGTGCTGGTGCTGGAAGCCGGCGGCAGCGACCGGCGCTTCTGGGTGCAGGTGCCGCTCGGCTACGGCAAGCTGTTCTACGACAAGGAATTGAACTGGGCCTATGCCACCGCCGCCGATGCCGGCCTCGATGGACGCAGCGATTACTGGCCGCGCGGAAAGATTTTAGGCGGCTCCAGCTCCATCAACGCCATGGTCTATATCCGCGGCCAGGCCGCCGACTACGAGGACTGGGCGGCGGCCGGCAATCCCGGCTGGGGATGGGACGATGTGTTGCGCGTCTACAAGGCCATGGAAGACAACGAGGACGGCGGCGATGAATTGCATGGCTCGGGCGGGCCCTTGCATGTTTCAGATGTTTCTGACCGCATCCACCCCTTATGCCGGGCGTACCTGGCGGCGGCCGAGGAGGCGGGCCTGTCGTTCAACCCCGACCTCAACGGCGCTCACCAGGCCGGAGCCGGCATCTACGAGATCACGACCTTCAAGGGACGGCGCAATTCCGCCGCCCGCGCCTTCCTCTACCCGGCTGTGAAGCGCGGGGGGGTGGAGACCGTCACCAACGCCCACGTGACCCGCGTGCTGTTTGAAGGCAAGCGCGCCTCGGGCGTCGAATACCTCAAGGGCGGCGAGACCCGAACTGCCACCGCGCGCCGCGAAGTGATCCTGGCGGGCGGCGCCGTCAACACCCCGCAGATCCTGCAGCTTTCAGGCATCGGCCCGGGTGCCCTCTTGCAGGCACTGGGCATTGCCCTGGTCACCTCGAACGCCAATGTCGGGCGTCATCTGCAGGATCACCTCGGCATCAACTACACCTATCGCTCGCGCCAACCCAGCCTCAACAACGTGCTCAGGCCGTGGTGGGGAAAGCTCATGGTCGGGCTGCAATACCTCATCACCGGCAGCGGCCCCTTGAGCCTCAGCCTCAACCAGGGCGGCGGTTTCTTTTCAACCGATGCCGAGCGAACCAAGCCCAACATGCAGCTTTACATGCAGGCGATCACCACCACGGTGCCCGGGGTAGGGGAACGTCCGCTGCTGACGCCGGATCCGTTCCCGGGCTTTTCCCTCGGCCTGTCGTCCTGCCGGCCCCGGGCGCGCGGCTTCATCGAGATCACATCGGACGATCCCCTGGCAGCGCCGCGCATCGTGCCCAATGCCTATGGCCATGCCGACGACATCAATGAAATGCTGGCGGCGGTGAAATTCCTGCGGCATCTGGCATCGATGCCGTCACTGGCCTCGATCATCGAAGAAGAGCTGTTGCCGGGACCAGAGGTGACGGGCGATGAGGCTCTTGTTCACGACATCCGCCGGCGCTCCGGCACGGTCTATCATCCCTCGTGCACCTGCCGCATGGGGCCGGACGCGGCCTCCGCGGTGGTCGATCCGCGCCTCAGGGTGCACGGCATCGAGGGTCTGCGCGTCGCCGATGCCTCGATCTTTCCCAACATCATTTCCGGCAACACCAACGCCCCCGCCATGATGGTCGGCATCCGGGCGGGCGAGCTTATCTGCGAGGACCACGCCCCATGAAGATCGCCAGGCTCGAAACCTTTTCCACCCGCTATGTCGGCTTCGTCAGGGTGACCGCCGACACCGGCGACATCGGCTGGGGCCAGGTCTCCACCTACAATGCCGACATCACCGCGCAGGTCTTCCATCGCCAGGTGGCGCCCCATGCCATGGGGGCCAACGCGCTCGACTTTGCGGATCTGCTCGACCGCATCACCGAACGCGAGCACAAGTTCCCCGGCTCGTATCTGCGTCGCGCCATGGCCGGCCTCGATACCGCCTTGTGGGATCTGCGCGGGCGGCTCGAACAAAAGCCGGTGGTCGAGCTGATCGGCGGCAAGCCGGGCAAGCTCAGGGCCTATGCCTCGTCCATGAAGCGCGACATCACGCCCGAAGCCGAGGCCGAACGGTTCCTCAGATTGCGCGATAATTTTGGTTTCGATGCCTTCAAGTTCAGGGTGGGCGCCGAGTGCGGGCGCGACGTGGACGAATGGCCGGGGCGGACCGAGGCCATCGTGCCGCTGGTGGCGCGGGCGCTGGGGGATGGCGTCGCCAAGCTGGTCGATGCCAATTCCGGGTTTTCCCCGGCCCGCGCCATCGAGGTCGGGCACTTGCTGGAAGCCGAGGGCATCTCGCATTTCGAGGAGCCCTGCCCCTACTGGGAGCTGGAGCAGACCAAACAGGTGGCCGACGCCTTGTCGATTGACGTCACGGGTGGCGAGCAGGACTGCGACCTCAGTTGGTGGAAGCACATGATCGCCATGCGCGCCGTCGACGTGGTGCAGCCCGACATCATGTACGTGGGGGGTCTGACGCGAGCACTGCGCGTAGCACGCATGGCAGCCGATGCGGATTTGCCCTGCACTCCGCACACCGCCAACCTGTCCATGGTCACCATGTGCACCATGCACTTCCTCGGCGCCATTGCCAATGCCGGCAAGTACCTGGAATTCTCCATCGAGGGTCGCGACTACTATCCCTGGCAGGAAGGCCTGTTCGTTGGCGATCCCTACCGCATCCGCGATGGTCGCGCGACCATTCCCGATGCACCGGGCTGGGGCATCGAGATCAACCCGCAATGGCTGGACAAGGCGAGCCATAACGAGACCGCGCGGGAGCACTGATCGGGCCGTCCACGCCCGGCGCCATCATCTATCACATTTTGACTTTTACGGAATCTCGGGCCGACCGGGTCTCGGTTGACGGCGCCGGTTGGCGGTTTTGCCGCCTCGGAACGCGGCCGAAATCCGGCCCGCGCCCGATCATCGCCATCGTGGAGGATAATGCCGAGCGATACTGAACGGGGCTTTCATGCCGTAAGGCGAGGTGGTATCGATGGTTTTACATTGACGTTGCGATAGCTGACGCGGCGCTATGTCGTGTTCCCTGACCCCTCGATTAAGGGCTGTGAATGAGCGAGGCCGCCGGACAGACGAGAGAGGTGTTTCACCTCATTCTGGTGAAGCCAACGCACTACGACGATGACGGCTACCCGCTGCAGTGGTATCGCTCGACCATCCCGGCCAATTCGCTGGCCTGCGTGAATGGCATCGCCGAGGACTGCCGCGACCGCAAGGTCCTCGGTGACACCATCGATATCCGCATCCAGGCCATTGACGAGACCAATCACGTCGTCCGCGCCGACAAGATCATCAAGGCCATCCGGCGCGACGGCGGCCGGGCGATGATCGGGCTGGTCGGTGTACAGTCGAACCAGTTTCCGCGCGCCGTCGACCTGGCCCGCCCGTTCCTCGCGGCCGGCATCCCGGTGTGCCTGGGCGGTTTTCATGTCTCCGGCACGCTCGCCATGCTCGATGAAATGCCCCCGGAGATGGTGGAAGCCGGTGAAATGGGCATCAGCTTCTTCATTGGTGAGCTGGAGAACAACCGCTTCGACGAAATCCTGCACGATGCCCATGTCGGCAAGTTGAAGCCGATCTACGACTACCGCGACCAGTTACCGGACCTGCAAGGATCGCCCATCCCGTTTCTCGGCAAGGAAGAAGTCGCCCGCACCTTCGGCTATTATTCCAGTTTCGACCTGGGGCGGGGCTGTCCGTTCCAGTGCTCGTTCTGCACCATCATCAACGTGCAGGGCCGGGTCAGCCGCTTTCGCTCCGCCGATGATCTGGAACGCATCGTGCGCGCCAACCACGCCATCGGTATCAACCGGTTCTTTCTCACCGACGACAATCTCGCCCGCAACCGCAACTGGGAAGCCTGCTTCGACAGGTTGATCGCACTGCGGCAGAAGGAAGGGCTGAAAGTACGACTGCAGGTGCAGGTGGACGCCTTGTGCCACCGCATCCCCCATTTCATCGACAAGGCGGTGAAGGCCGGCGTCGATCAGGTGTTCGTCGGGCTGGAAAACATCAACCCGGACAGCCTCATCGCCATCAAGAAAAACCAGAACAAGATCACCGAATACCGCGACCTGTTTCTGCAGTGGAAGAAATATCCGGTCGTCATCACCGTCGGCTATATCATCGGCTTTCCCAACGATACCCGTGAATCGATCCTGCATGATGTCGAGGTCATCAAGCGCGAGCTGCCTATCGACCTCATCTATTTCACCAATCTGACGCCGCTGCCGGGCAGCGAGGACCACGCAAACCTGCTTAAGCAGGGCATATGGATGGACCCCGACCTGAACAAGTACGACCTCAATCACCGCGTCACCCACCACCCCAGGATGTCGGACGAGGAATGGGACAAGGTCTATTCAGAGGTGTGGGGGCGCTTTTATACCTTCGAGCACATGGAAACCATCCTGCGCCGCATGCTGGCGCTGGGGTCCAACAAGAAGCTCACCACCATCCAGTCGTTGCTGCGATATCGCGATTACCATCGGCTGCATCGCTGCCATCCACTCGAAGGCGGCCTCGTGCGCATTAAGTCGCGAAACAGTCGCCGGCACGGCATGCCGCTGGAAAACCCCATGACCTTTTATGCCCGCTATATCGCTCGGGAAGTGCGCAACAATGTGGGCGCGGCAATGACCTATTGGCGTCTCAAGCGGCTGTTGAAGAAGCTGCAGCGCGGTCCGTCCCTCCAGAACTGGCGCGACCTGGCCATCACCCCAGCCAACGCCGACGAGTACAGCCGTGAACTGTATGCGCAAACCCGGGGGACGGCAGCGGCGATCGCCAAGAAACAGCGTCAGCAGGAAATCGTGCTGGCGGCGCGCGCCAGCAACTGACCGGCCCATCGGCACCGTAGACGGACTTGCCCGATGCCCGACACCGCTCCCAACCGCCGCCGTGCATTGCCGCCGCCATTGAAAGGGGCTTGTCGGCGGCCGATCCGTCGGCTTGCGCCGGGCGAACATCGACGGATAGACTGGACCACGGAGGCCCTGAAATGCCCTTAGTGAAAACCTTGGCGTTCGCCGGACTGGCCGTCATCGGCTTGGCGAGCGCTGCGCATGCGAAGGACTGGTTCGTCATAGAACCGATGATGTGGAAGAGCGTGCGCGCTTATCCCGGCGAGGACGCCTGGTCGGCCTGCCGGCGGCATTTCCGCTATAACGTGGCGCGCGTCGCCTACGGGCCGGCGGGCACGGTCAGTTGCTATGTGCCCTATCACTACATTTACAGTCCCGACCAGATCCGCAAGAACTTCAATCGTTGAGACGGTTCACCATGGCTGAATTGACCCTTCATGCATCCGACGGCCATCGCCTCAGTGCCTATCGCACCGATCCCTCAGGCACGCCGCGCGGTGGCGTCGTGGTGATCCAGGAGATCTTTGGCGTCAATTCCCACATCCGCTCCATCTGCGACCGGCTGGCGGATCTTGGCTATGTAGCCATAGCACCCGCGCTGTTTGATCGTCTGGAGCGCGATTTCCAGTCGGGCTACACGCCCGAAGAGATCGAGCGAGCGCGCGCCTTCATCGCCAACCCCGACTGGGATGGCTATCTGCGCGACACTGAAGCGGCCCGCTCAGCGGTTCAGGCGGCGGGCAAGGTGGGAATCATCGGGTTCTGCCTGGGCGGCAGCGTGGCTTTCCTGGCAGCGACCCGGCTCGACGGCTTTGCCGCCGCGGTCGGCTTTTATGGCGGGCGCGTGGCGGCCTTTGCCGATGAAGTGCCGCGCTGCCCGACACAATTGCATTACGGGGCAGAAGACGCCGGCATTCCGATGAGCAACGTCGACACCGTCAGGGCCAAGCGAAAGGACTGCGAGGTGTTCGTCTACGAGGGCGCCGGCCACGGGTTCCACTGCGACCAGCGCGCCAGCTTTCATCCCGAAGCGTCAAGGCAGGCCTGGGCGCGGACGGTGGCTTTCCTTGCCGACCACATCGGCTGACGGACAATCCGGTTCCGATCTAGAGCGTGATCCGGTCAGGTAGAACCATTTGACCGGCTTTTTGCGTCTGCTGGCTAGGCGGGTTCGCCGCCGTGGTCTGGCCGACCACAAGGTGAACCCAACGACGTCCAACGGGCGCGAAAAACCGGCCTTCGGTGGGCCAAATCAACCCATCGGCGTTGTTGATGAGCTTGCCCGATGCACCACATCGCGCCGCGCTCATCGCCTAGCCGAGTGGGCTGATTTGGCTCCATCAAATGATTCTACCTGACCGGATCACGCTCTAGGAACCGAAGGCGAGGATGCCGGCCGGACCGAGCAGGATGACGAAGATCACCGGCAGGAAGAACAGCACCATCGGCACGGTGAGCTTGGGCGGCAGGGCGGCAGCGCGCTTTTCGGCCTCCTGCATGCGCATGTCGCGGTTTTCCTGGGCCAGCACGCGCAAGGCGGTGCCCAACGGCGTGCCGTAGCGCTCCGACTGGATCAGGCTGGTGACCACCGACTTGACGGTCGCCAGGCCAGTGCGCAGAGCCAGGTTCTCAAACGCCTTGCGGCGCTCGCCGAGATATGAAAGCTCGGCGTTGGTCAGCAGCAGTTCCTCGGCCAGCGGCACCGACTGGGCGCCGATCTCACGCGATACGCGCTGGATGGCCATTTCGATGGACATGCCCGACTCGACGCAGATCAGCATCAGATCGAGCGAGTCAGACCAGGCCCGGCGGATCGACTGCTGGCGCCGGGTGACGATGTTCTTGAGGAAGATCTGCGGCAGGTAATAGCCGAACACCACACCGATCAGCGTGGAGACCAGGCGCATGTTTGGCGGGATCCGGTCGGCGAACATCGTCGAGGTGTAGACGAACACCAGGATGCCGAGGAAGATCGGGGTGATCAGGCGGCAGGCGAGGAAGGTGACCAGATGTCGCTCGGAGCGGTAGCCGGCCTGGCGCAGCCTGGCGCGCGAGTTCTCGGCCTCGAAGAGCTTGCGCAAATTGAGCAGTTCGACAATCTGGGCGAGCGTGCCCTTGGGGCGTTCGCGCAAGCGGCTCGGCTCGGCCTTCTGACCCAGCGTGGCGCGCTGCTGGGCGCGCAGGCGTTCGCGCTCGGTGGTCACGTTCTTCATGCGGGTGCGCATCTTGTCACCCTGCATGTAGGGCGAGGCGACGGTCAGAACGGTGGCGAACGCCGACACCGCGATCAGAAGCGTGACCGCGTTCTGGATCTCCAGCAGTGACTCGATCAGCTGCATCATGGCGTGGGTCCCGGTTAGTCTTTTCTAGAAATCGAAATTGATCATCTTGCGCATCACCAGCACACCGGTGAGCATCCATACCGCCGAACCGACCAGCATGATGTGGCCAAGCTTGGTGTCGAACAGCGGATTGAGATATTCCGGGTTCAACACTGTCATGGCGCCCATGATGAAGAACGGCAGCGCGCCGATGATGGCGGCCGAGGCTTTGGCTTCCTGCGACACCGACTTGATCTTGGCCTTCATCTTCTTGCGATCGCGCAGCACCTTCGACAGGTTGGACAGCGCCTCGGCAAGGTTGCCGCCGGTCTTGGCCTGGATGGACAAGACGATGGACAAGAAGTTCACTTCCGCCAGGGGAATGTGCTCGAACATGCGCTCGATGCCCTGGTCGATGGTGATGCCGACCCGCTGACCCTCGACCACCTCGGAGAATTCCGGACCGACGGGTGCCCCCGTCTCGGTGGCGATCACCTTGAGGGCGTCGTTGAGGGGTAGGCCCGCCTTGAGGCCGCGAACCATGACGTCGACGGCATCGGCGAAATCGTTTAGGAAGACCTGCTGGCGGCGCTTGCGCAGGAAATTGAGCGTCCAGCGGGGAACACCAAGCCCACCTACCACAAAGGCCACCGCGGCCACGAACCATGGCACCCCGGCGATGAAGGCCGCCGCCGCCAGGCCGCCGCCCAGCGCCAGCGAAAATATGTGAAAGTTGCGGACCGTCACTTCGAGGCCGGCCTGGGCGATCATGGTACGCAAGGTGAGGCGCTTCTTGCGTTTTTTCTCGCGCACCTCGATCTGCTTGAGCGAATCCTGGATCTGCTTGCGGCGATTGTCCTTGGCGTCCTCGACGAGGCGTGCCCGGATACCCGTGCGTGCCGCATTGGCATGACCCTTCTGGGTGACGCTGGATACGCGTTTGGCACGACTGGCATCGCCGGAAAAATACGGATAGGCCAGACCGAACACCAAACCGCCGATGGCGACGGCGATGAATGCCACCAGGGCAATCTGGACCGTCGTGTCATCTAGTTGCATGGTCTAACGCCTCACTCTTGCCGTTGTCCGTTTCAATCGTCCTGCTCGGCGCGCATCTCGGCTCTTTCGAGCGCCGCTGCCAGGCGACTTTCCTCGTTGTAGTAGCGGGCGCGATCCCAGAAATGCGGCCGGGCGATGCCGGTCGAACGGTGGCGTCCGAGGATCTTGCCGTTGGCGTCTTCGCCGAGGATCTCAAACACGAACAGATCCTGGGTGATGATGACGTCACCTTCCATGCCGACCACCTCGGTGATGTGAGTGATGCGGCGCGAGCCGTCGCGCAGGCGGGCGGCCTGCACAATGACGTCGATGGAGCCGACCACCATCTCCTTGATGGTTTTCGACGGCAGCGCAAAGCCGCCCATGGTGATCATCGATTCAAGACGTGACAGGGCCTCACGCGGGGAGTTGGCGTGCAATGTGCCCATCGAGCCGTCATGGCCGGTGTTCATGGCTTGCAACAGGTCAAAGGCCTCGGGTCCGCGCACCTCGCCGACGATGATCCGCTCGGGGCGCATACGCAGGCAGTTCTTGACCAGGTCGCGCATCGAGATCTCGCCTTCACCTTCGAGATTGGGCGGGCGGGTTTCCAGGCGCACCACGTGCGGCTGCTGCAATTGCAGTTCGGCGGCGTCCTCGCAGGTGATGACGCGCTCGTCGAGATCGATGTAGCCGGTCAGACAGTTGAGCAGCGTGGTCTTGCCGGAACCGGTACCACCGGAGATCAGCACGTTGCAGCGGCAGCGCCCGATGATCTGCAGGATATCGGCGCCTTCCGGGGTGGTGGAGCCGAACTTCACCAGATCGGGCAGCTTCAGGCGATCCTTCTTGAACTTGCGGATGGTGAGGGCGGGCCCGTCGATGGCCAGCGGCGGCACGATGACGTTGACGCGCGAACCGTCCTGCAGGCGGGCATCGCAGATGGGGCTCGATTCGTCGACGCGGCGGCCGACCTGGCTGACGATGCGCTGACAGATGTTGAGCAGCTGGGCGTTGTCGCGGAAGCGGATGTTGGTGTGCTCCATCTTGCCGTCGACTTCGATGAAGCACGTATCGGCGCCGTTGATCATGATGTCGGCGATGTCATCGCGCGACAGCAACGGCTCTAGCGGCCCGTACCCCAGAACGTCGTTGCAGATGTCCTCGAGCAGCTCTTCCTGCTCGGCGATCGACATCGCCACGTCCTTGAGGGTGATGATCTCGTTGACGATATCGCGAATTTCGTCACGCGCCGCGTCGCGGTCGAGCTGACCGAGCTGGGTCAGGTCGATGGCGTCGATGAGGGCATTAAAGATGGTGCCCTTCATGTCGTAGTAATTGTCAGAGCGCCTGGCCGCCTGCTTGGGCTGGGGCTTGGCGGGGACAGGTTGCATTTGCTGCGGCTTGACCACAGGCTTTGTGGCCTTGTCGCTTGCCGTGATGTCGAGGTCGGGAATGGCCGCGCCAAGCGATGCCGCCGGTGCCGCTGGCGGCTCGGAGGGCATGGGCGGCGGTGCGCCCTCGGCCTTTTTGGGCTGCTGACCGGATTCGCTGCGCTTGCCGAACATCAATTCTTCCTCAGTTTAGGCAGCTTGCTGAAAAACGGTGCCAGGGAGAACTTGCTGGCCTTGACCGTCGGATCGCGGCCGGCGATGAGCTGCGCCATGGCCTCCATTGCCTCGGTAACCTTCGATTTGGCGTTCACTTCGGCGGCCATCTGGCCGTTGCTCGAGGCGGTGCCGAAAATTACCGCGTCATAGGGAATGATGACGGAAGGCTCGATCCCCAACGCCTTGGAGAACTCGGCCACCGGGATTTCCGGACGCTTCTGGACCCCGACCTGATTGATGATGAGCAGCGGCGGACGATCGTTCGGCCGGGCGGCCTTGAGAAAGTCCACCAGGTTCTTGCCGTTGCGCAGGCTGGCCAGTTCCGGGGTCGCCGTGATGACCACCATGTCGGCATGCACCAAGGTCTGCTTGGTCCACGGCGCCCAGATGTTGGGGACATCGACAACCACCAGCGGCACCGTATTGCGCACTACCGACAAGATGGTTTCGAGCGCCTCTGAGTCAACCGTCATTTCCCGATCGATAGTGCCGGGCGCCGCCAGCAGGCTGAGGCGGTCGCTGCATTTGGTGAGCAGCCGGTCGATAAGAACCTGATCGATGCGATCGGACGCGCCGAGTGCTTCGGCGATGCCTTGCGGGCTGTCCTGGTTGAAGTTCAGCCCGGCAGTACCGAAAGCCAGGTCGAGGTCGGTGATCACCGTGTCGATGGCATAGTTGTTAGACACCAGCCAGCCGATATTGTGAGCCAGAGTCGAGGAACCGACACCGCCCTTGGTGCCGACGAAGGCAACAACGCGGCCGATGGGCGCCGAACTTTCCTGCTTGAACAAAGACGCCAGCGACTGGATCACCTGGAGCTGGTGCACCGGGCCGACGAGATATTCGCTGATGCCTTGCGAGACCAGTTCGCGGTACAGCAACACATCGTTGACGTGGCCGATGACGATCACCCGGGTGCCCGCATCGCAAACCTGGGCGAGTTGGCCAAGGGCTGCGAGCACGCCTTCGCGATTCTCCTTGGATTCGACGATCAGCACCGCCGGGGTCTGGGATCCCGCGAACACCTGGCAAGCGGCTTCGATGCCGCCCAGTTGCACATCCATGTGAGCCTTGGACATGCGTCGGTCGGCGGCCACAGCCTGCATTACATTGGCGCTGTGCTCGTCCTCGCAAAACGCCTGGATGTTGACGCGCGGTATCGAGGCGACGACGTCGGCATGGCCGCTGTCGGCGGAGAGGGTCTCTGGGGCTTGGTTCATCATTTAAGCTCGTTCCAACTGCGCGGGTTTATTTGGTTTGGCTAACTTTGACCTGAGTCTGCTGATCGACCGGGGTAGCCGTCGGGCTGGGGGTCCGGTAATCGGTGATGACCTTGGTGCGGCGCATGACATCGGCCGGCGTCTCGGTGCGCGGCTGCTCGAAGTCCCGGGGATTGGCCACCAGCGCGGCGAGATTGTGCTGTCCGGCGCAGCCGAAATTCGGATAGGGCACGTTGTCGCCGGTACGCGCCACATCCTTCGTCCAGTCACCGCATTCCTTGGTGGTGGCGAAGTCACGCTGGAAGGCGACCATCACCGGAGCGCCTCTGGCCCCGTGGTAGGTCGTCTGGACCTGGTTCTGCGGCGCGACGCCCTGATCGGCGAGGATCTGGGTGATGCGGCCGGCCACCACATCGGCGTTGACGTTGCCGTTTGGCCGGCGAACCACAATATAGCCCGAAGCGCTGGTACGGGCCTGCTGGGCAAAGCGGGTAATGGCGTCTTCCTGGCCGGCGGTGAGGCGGGCCGAGGCGGTCGACACATTGAGCTTGACGGTGCCCTTGGCGACATCGATGGGGTAGCGCTGGTAGTAAATGGTCGGCGCATAGGCATCGTCGATCAGCACCGGTCGGGTGCTCGAGCAGGCAGCCACCAGGCCCATCAGCGCCAGGGGTACGGCCAGCTTGGTGGCGCGGCGGACTATATGATCGGTACGCATGGACATGGGAACCTCGCTTTTCGGGCTCATTCGACGATGAAGCCAACGTTGCCGTGATAGATGACACCCTTGGGAGCGTCGCCGGCGACGCCGTAGACCTTGTTCAGACGGCCAAACAGGATGGTCTGGCGGTCGGTCGCGACGTTGAGCCGGTCGATCGGCGTGGTGAGCTGCTTTTCGTTGACGGGGCTGACAATATAGGGCGTGACGATGACGACCAGTTCGCTCTGGTTCGACTGGAAGTCGCGACTGCGGAACAGGGCGCCGAGCACAGGCAGATCCTTCAGACCCGGTAAGCCATTGATATCCTGCGAGGTCTTTTGCTGGATGAGCCCTGCCAGAACCATCGAACCGCCAGAGGGCAACTCGACAGTCGTATCGGCGCGGCGCACCTTGAGCGACGGATTGCCGTCCACCGCGTTTTCCTGGCTGGGCTCACTGACCTCGGTGCTGATCCTCAGGCTGATGCGACCTTCCGACAGTACGACGGGGCTGAAGCCAAGACCGACACCGAAAGGTTTGAAGGCGATGGAACAGCTACGGTTGTTGATATCGCCGGTGCAGCTCTGATAGGGCAATTCGCCGCCAGCCAGGAACTTGGCGCTTTCGCCGGAGATGGCAGTCAGCGTCGGTTCGGCGAGCGTGCGCAGCAGGCCGTCGCGCTCCATCACCTTGACCACACCGTCAATCGTCGTCTTGCCGTTGGTGTATTTGGCGCCAAGGGAAGCGCCGCTATTGCTGCTCAAGAGGCCGGTGCCGAGGGTGAAGGGGTTGGCGGTGGTTGCCTTGATGGCGAGATCTCCCACGGAGGCGGCGATATTGTCCCAGTTGACGCCGAGCGCCTTGAGGACGTTGCGCTGCACCTCGGCGACGCGCACCCGCAGCATGACCTGGTCCTTGCCGGTCACGTTTATGTTCGAGAGGACCTTCTTTTCGTCGCCGACGAACTTCGCCGCCAGATCGAAGGCGAGACGGGCCTCGGCGGCGTTGGCCGCAACACCGTTCAGTATGATGTTGTCGCCGATCGAGTCGACCGTGATGTGGCTACCGTGAATGGTGCGCTCGATGAGATCGCCCAACGCCTTGGTGTCGCGCGAGACGTCGATATCGAGACTGAGGATCTGGCGCCCATTGGCATCGAAGAAGAAGGCGTTAGTCTGGCCCACATCCTTGGCGAACAGGTAGGCGGTGTTCTGGGTCCGCACCACCGCCTCGACAATCTTCGGATTGCCGATGAGAACGTCGCGGGCGGCGACCGGCAGGCGCACCACGATGGACTTGTTGAGGGCGATGCTGATGTGCCTTGTGCCGTCGGCGGCCACGTTGCGGGCCGAGGCCGCGTTGGCATGCGGCACAGGGCCGGCCAGGGCGCAGACCGCCAGGCCGACCGCGAACATCACGGCTGCGGTGCGGCCGGCCAGCCTGAAGGCGGTTTCCGCGTTGATCTTACAGAAGTTTTTCATTTTCGGGGACCTCACTGGCTGATCGCAGCGGAATGTTCGATGCCGTAGCGGTAAATCATGATGCTGCCGACCCGAGAATCCTTGCCGTAGCGCTTGGAAAGAACCGGGCCGTCATCGCCCAGTGCGCTGCTGCCGTTGTCGGCGAGAGAGCGCAATGCAAGGGAGAGCTGACCAATCGATTCGGCCTTGGCGAGAACTTCGGCCTGGTTCGGCTTGAGCTCCAGCGTGGCGGTCTTGCCGACCACGACCTGCTCGCCCTTCTCATTGGTCTGGAAGGTCTGGTCGATGGCCAACACGCGCACGTTCTGCAGCACCGCATCGGTGGTGGTACGGGTCTTGTTGGAGCCTTCGGCGGCTTCCTTGGCGGTGAGGATCACGTCCACCTTGTCGTTGGGGAGGATGAAGCCGCCGGCGCCGGTTTCGGCCGAAATGCGCACCGAAATGGCCCGCATGCCCTTGGGCAGGATGGCCGCCATGAAGCCGGCGCTGTCAGGCTTGACCACTTTCTTGTCGGTGATCGCCTCGCCCTCGAACAGGGTGGTGCGGGCGCGGGCCTGACTGTAGGTCTCGCGGGCGTCGGGGTGGGCGCTGCGGGTGATCATGTAAGGCCTGATGGCATCGCTCGGCCAGGATTCCCAGGCGAGATTGGCGTTCTTCAGGCGCGCGCCCATCTGGATATCCTTGCTGGCGATAAGGATGGCGTTGCTTTCCGCCTTCTTGACCTGGACGATCTGCGTCTGAGGCTTCTGGCCGATAAGTCCCCGGGCGAGAAAGGCGGCGATAACGGCCGAGCCGATGGCGAGTGCAAGAACGGCTATACGGGCTGTACTCATTTGATGTCATCCTGACCTGGGTAACGAGAGCCGAATCTCTTTCCGGCGATGCTTAAGTCCAACTTGGACTCTAATGGTCAAATTAAGGTTAACCGCAGTTGCATTGTTTCGTTCAAATTCGACCTGATCGCCACTTTCACATCACCTGATGCATCCAGAAGGTGGTGGGATAGGCAATCATCGCGCCGGCAGCGATGGCGACGCCGTAGGGAAGGTCGAGGTCGGCGCGAATCACCTGTTTCAACCAAGTGGCATCCCTCACCTCATGCTCGAAGCGGACCATCTGCCAGGCCTTCATGACGATCGCCAATCCGCCGCCGGCCACGGTGGTGTAGACGGCGAACGGCAAAAGCTGGTCCCAGCCGATCCACAAGGAGGCCGCGGCGAACAGCTTGGCATCGCCACCGCCGATGCAGTTGGTGGCAAACAGAGCGAAGCCGACGGCCAGCATCACGGCGCCGGCAGCACCGTTCCACATGAGGTCGTGGCCCGACATGCCGGCAATGAGCGCGGCCGGCACCATCAGCGCGGCGATCGCCAGGTTGAGCCAGTTGGGAATCTTCATGGTGAAGACATCGGAAATCGCCGCGGCGATCACCAGGAACGGAAACAGGCTCATCAAGATGAGATTGAACATCGCTGGGCGGTTCCTCGATAGACGCCGGTGCGCCCGGCGGGCATGGGCATTGCGCGAACACGATCCCACGACAGCGTAAACCTGCAGTTAACCGGGTGCGGTAAATGCCACCCAATGTCGAATTTGCGGCCCGGCGCGACAGATCGCTCAAAACTAGAGCATCCGCCAATCAGATAGGACCATTTGATGGGGCCAAATCAGCCACTCGGCTAGGCGATGAGCGCCGCGCGATGCGGGGCATCGGGCAAGCTCATCAACAACGCCGATGGGCTGATTTGGCCCCATCAAATGGTCCTATCTGATTGGCGGATGCTCTAGCGTACGGCGTAGAGGCGGTAGCCGGTGCCGGCGGGCAAGGGCTGTTTCTTGAGCCAGGCCGGCGGGTGCCCGGCGGCCAGCGCCGCGCCGAGGCTGTCGGGGGCCTGCGGCTCGCGGGTGCATACCAAAACCGCCTGCGCGCCGGTGCGCACGAACGCCTTGGGAGGACCGGCGGCAAAGTCACGGGCCTCGTAGGCATCGAGCCCATCAAGGATGCGCCGTTCGGCGCGATGATAGGGTCCGGCCACGGTAGTGATCTTGGAGAAATAGATCAGCTCGGGTGCGTCCATATAGGGCGACAGCACCACGCGGCCGGCGAACGGCGTCAGCGCCGGCGAGACCATTTGGGGGTCGCAACGGCGGATCGGCGGCTGATGGTTGCCGAGGCTGACCATGCCGAACCAGGGAAACATGGCGAGTGCCAGCGTGGTGAAACCGGCCACGAGGTTGAGGCGGGGTGGCGGCAAGATCCGCGATGCCTGAACGAACATCACCGCAAGCGCCACGGCGGCAGCCTGCTGGGCATAGATCGTCAATCTTATATAGCGATAGCCCAGGTAGAGGATGAATACCGTCGCCACCGCTGCCAGCACATCGCGCGGGCGGCGATGACGGGCCAGGAGCCAGGCGTTGGCCACTATCAGGACGGCCGGCGCCACCATGAAATAGAAGGCAAAGTTGCCGCTATCGGCGAGAGGCGACCTGATTTCACCGTTCGAGGCCCAGATGCGCTGCCAGCCCTCGGGCGAAAATACGCCCTCGGCACCCCTGAGCAATAGCGGATAGACAATGACCCACGGCACCACCGCCGCCGCCGCGACGAGGCCACCGAGCAGCGTGGCGCGCCACGGTGTCGTGCCGGCCGGCAGCCATCTGGCGGCGGCGAGGCAGACAGCCGCCATCAGGGCCGCCAGTTCGACGAACGGCCGCGATAGGCGGTCGATGCGGGCCGCCATGAGCCCGGTGGCCGGCGGATCGAGCAGCAGCGCCAGTGTCAGGACGGCCAGAAAGATCAAGGCATAGTCACCAGCGCGCCGCCCGGGCTTTGCGGTATCCAGCGCATCGCCGGTGATGGCGATGGCCCATCCCAGCAAGGCAAAGGGCAGCATTTCGGGAGAGATCCACATGCCCATGGCGGCGATGAACCCGGCGATACGGGCGGGGCGGGCGCCATTTTCGAGCGCGTGCCAGGCAAAGGCCAGGGTGAGCGTCGCCAGGGTGGCCAGCACGACGTGATGGTCGGCGCGCCCCAGGGAGCCGTACGACAGGCCGCCGGTGCCCAGCGCCGCCGCCACGCCGGCGACGGCGGCCAGTCGCCATCCACCGGTTGCCACCCTCGCTGCATACATCGCCGACAGCGACAAGGCGGCGAGGCTCAACGGACCGATCAGCGCACCGGCCACGCGCAGGGCGTTGGAAAGTCCCAGGAACGGCATCATCGGCATGGCGATGGCGGTGATTGCCACATCAAGCAGGTGGGTCCAGTGAAGCGGCACCGCGACGCCGCTATTGTCGCGCGGCACGTAGTCGAGGACATGACCGGCCTCGATGGAGGCCAGGATGCGGTTGATGCGGGTAAATGAGTCGGGGTTGGGCAGCGATCCCTTGACCACCACCACATTCCAGCCGAACCAGGTGGAGCATGCAAACGCCAGGACGGCGACTAGGGCACAGGCGACCCAGGGCCGCGGATCCGTCCGCGTCAGCCCGGCGCTGTGGCGTCGGCTTGCGAGACCTGTGCTCATGCCGATCTGGGGGTCAGGACCCATCAGTCTCATACCTTGTGCGCGGCAGGTGTTCTCGCCGGCTGTGATGAAAGAGCTCGCGGCCCGGGGTGAATATCCCCCCGCCCCCGGTTCTGCATCCTTCATAGCGCCGCAACGGTTAACCAAGCGCTGACGGCGAGGCGGCGATATCGCCGCATGGCCTGGGCCAAATGAAAACCGCCGGCAATTGCTGCCGGCGGTTTACTGAGCCTCCCTGTATTTTCTTGAACCTACCGGAAACGCGGCTCAGGCGATCCGGCGGGCTTGCACAACCACTACTGGAGGTTGGCGCTGACGGCGTTGAAGGTGCTCGTCAGGTTGGCCTTAATGGTCGGCATCACGGCGGCGAGGGCCAGACCCGTGGCAGCCGCGATCAGGCCATATTCAATGGCCGTCGCACCCGACTCGTCCTTCACAAAACGCGCAATCTTATTCATAACTCTCTCCTTGCTCTAACTCGTTAGACAGCACTTGGTTCTCGGGTCCGGTCGATCCGGTTGTCTTGAACCACGGCCAACCTAGGGCACGACTATTAACATGAAGTAAATCCCCCTCGAAATCGAAATGCTTGTTATTTATCCATCATCTCGTGGTGTACAATTAATTAATGCATAGGAGTAAATTTTATATGTTTATGTATTTATGGCTTTCTAACTTATTATTTTTGATCAACAGTCAATTTTTACTGCGATAAAAATTATCTTTATGAGTTTGAGAGAATTATATATCGCCTAAATTTGCCAACAATATTGTCCAGTCCTATGTCTTTGCGAAATTTGACTGAGCTTGGCGCGGCGGCGAGCCCCTGCTGAAAGCTTTGCTAGGTCACCGCTTGCGCATTGTACGGCATTTGCAGGCTCCCGGCGTGGCGGTGGCGCCCACCAGATAATGCGGGGCACAAGGCGGAAAGGCGGTTTTGGACGACATCATGCTCATCCTGTCGAGGCCGACCGATTTTTCTGCACTTGGCTGCCGCCACCCGGTTGCAGGCTCATCCAGTTGCCGGCGGTAAGAGAACGTTCACCATTTTTGTGTGGAATGCACCTGGACTTCCGGACCAACCGGGGGACCCATTCAGCCGGAGGAGAATTCATCATGTCCCGCGCCACACGGCCCCAGCCGCCGGTCTTAAGAAAGACGCGCCCAATTCGCCATCTGTTGCTGGCAGGCGCCACGCTGGCGATCGCCCTGGCCCAGGCCGGAGATCTTGCCGCGGCCGAGAAGGCGATCACCGTCTATTCCGACCAGGCCCAGGTGCTGACGATCAAAGGCCAGCCGGCCACCGCCATCATTGGTAACCCGATGTATGCCGATGCCTCCATTCAACACGGCATGATCGTGCTGCAGGGCCGGCATTTCGGCACCACCAACCTTGTGGTGCTCGATGCGGCCGGCAAGGAGCTGGCCAACCTGCTGGTGACGGTGCAGCAGACGCCCTCATCGCGCGTCACGTTGTTCAAGGCCGGTGGACCGTTTACCTATACGTGCGGCGGCAACAATTGCGAGGAGACGCTGGAAGTCGGGGACGACGCCCTTCATTTCAAGGATATCGGGAACCAGATGAAGGAAAAATACGGCCTGGCCTCCGGAGAAGGCAATTCCAAGTAGATTCAAGCCGCCGGGCCTTCATCTTCCGACCTGACACCGACGCCGCTTCATGCAAGGAGCGGCGTCTTTTGATTCCCATTTGCGACACAACAAGACGCCAGCCGAATTCAGCCGGTTCATTAAAATTGCAGCGATTCCCTTCATCGTACCTTAGCGAAGTTCCTATACAAACTGCCGAAAACACGAACCAACAGGGCCCGGGTGAAGTGGCCCCAGGTCTAAGTCACCGCGCAGGCTCATCCGAGAAGTCTGATGCCCGGTGGCCGGTGGAGTTGGGAGATCGGTCGATGACAGGAATATTCTCAAGACCTCAAGGAGCGATCCTGGGACGCTTCAAGCGATCGCAGAAGGGCGCGACAGCGATTGAGTTCGCCATGGTGGCGGCGCCGTTCCTCTATCTGCTCATGGCCATCTTCGAAACCGGCATGATGCTTTTTTCGGAGTATGTCATAGAGAACGGCGTGGCCAAGGCGGCGCGCGAGATCCGCACCGGCCAGGTGCAGGCCTCGACCGAGACGGCGGCCGACTTCAAGAACCTGGTGTGCGGCAATCTCGCCAGCTACCTCAAATGCGATACCAATCTCCATGTCGATGTCAGAAGTTTCACCAAGTTCTCTGATATCTCCCTGCCGGCGCCACTGAATTCCGACGGCACGTTGTCCGACGCGGTCACCACGAACGCCAGCTTCAATACCGGTTCGGCCCTCGAAGTGGTGGTGGTGCGGACCTATTACGCCTGGAAACTGTTCACGCCCGGCATTAGCCAGCTATCCAACATGGCTGGAGACAGCCGCCTTTTGACTGCCGGCGCGGTGTTCCGCAACGAACCGTTCTCCAACTGAGCATCCAGCGGCCAGGGAGCCAATCCAGATGACCCGTTCATTCAAATCGATCGCACAGCGCATTGCAGGTTACGGCCGTGATATTCGCGGGGTCGCCTCCATCGAGATGGCCTTCATCTTTCCGGTCATGGTGCTGGTGTATTTCGGCCTCGTCGATGCCACCAACGTGCTGTCGGCCAATCGCCGCGTGACGCTGACCGCCTCGACACTGGCCGATCTGGTCACCCAGGCGCCGGGCACCATCGTCACCAGCGACATCGACGATTTCTTCAAGGCCTCGAGCGCCATCATGGAGCCGTTCGACTCAAGCTCCATCTCGCTGGAAGTCTACGAATTCAAGCTCGACGGCTCCAACAATCCGGTGCTGTCATGGAGCCACAAGAACGCCGGCGCCAGTTGCGGCGCCGCACCCACCGTCGACGACCAGATGAAGCAGTTGATGACCGAGGGCAACGACATCGTGGTATCGCGCGTGTGCTATACCTACCATTGGGTGATCGGCAAGATTTTTGGCTCGGCGCCCATGGAGCTGTCGGACCAGCTGGTGTTGAGGCCGCGCCAGACCACCTCCATCGACTGCACCGACTGCACCTGAGCTTGAGCTTGCAGGCGTTGTCGGGAACCTATCCGAACCCCGCGGTCACCCGTCGCCCGCGGGGTTCTGCTTGCCGGGCCGCACCCGGTCTCTGGCAGCGCTGACATTCGGCCATGCCTTCCTCCGCCCGGTGGCGCAAGGACCCGCAGGTCACAGTTTCAGTCGCGACAGCCGCAAGGCGTTGGTGATTACCGAGACCGATGAAAGGCTCATGGCGGCGGCGGCGAAGGCGGGCGGAATCAACAGGCCCAAAAACGGATACAGCACCCCCGCCGCCAGGGGCACGCCGGCGGCGTTGTAGACGAGGGCAAAGAACAGGTTCTGGCGGATATTGCGCATGGTGGCCCGTGCCAGGTGGCGGGCCCTGACGATACCGTTGAGGTCACCCTTGACGAGGGTGAAGCCGGCGCTCTCGATGGCAACGTCGGCGCCCGTCCCCATGGCGATGCCGACGTCGGCTTGAGCAAGTGCTGGGGCATCGTTGACGCCGTCGCCGGCCATGGCGATCTTTCGGCCCGTAGCTTGCAATTCGGCGACAAACGCCGCCTTGCCGGCCGGCAGAATGCCGGCCCTGATCTCGTCAATCCCCAGGCGGGCGGCCACGGCGCGGGCGGTGCGCTCATTGTCGCCGGTCGCCATGACGATGCGCAACCCTTCAGCGTGCAGCGCCGCAAGGGCTGCAGGAGTGGTCTCCTTCACCGGATCGGTGACGCTCACCAGCCCGGCCAGCTTCTTGCCGGCGATCACGAACATCACCGTCTCGCCCTGATCGCGGCGCTGATCGGCGTCGGTGCCCAGCGCTGAGGCATCGATCCCGAGGTCGGCCAGCAGCGCCGCGTTGCCAAGCGCCACGGATTGTCCGCCGACCCGGCCCTTGACGCCCTTGCCGGCGACCGCCTCGAAATCTTCGGCCGCCGCCAGGTCGATGCCGCGCTCAACCGCGCCGTCGACGATGGCCGCCGCGAGGGGGTGCTCGGAACCGCGTTCGAGGCTGGCGGCAAGCCGCAGGACTTCTGCCTCGTCGTGACCGCTAGCCGGCACCACCGCCACCAGCTTCGGCTTGCCCTCGGTGAGGGTGCCGGTCTTGTCGAGGATCAGGGTATCGACGGCGGCAAAGCGCTCCAGCGCCTCGGCATTGCGGATGAGGACGCCGGCACGGGCGCCGCGCCCGGTCGCCGTCATGATGGATACCGGCGTCGCCAGGCCCAGCGCGCAGGGACAGGCGATGATCAGCACCGAAACGGCGGCAACGAGACCATAGGCCAAGCTCGGTGAAGGTCCCCAAACGGACCAGGCGATGAAGGCGATGACTGCCACTGCGATGACGCCGGAGACGAACCAGCCGGCCACCCAGTCGGCGAGTTTCTGGATGGGCGCGCGGCTGCGCTGGGCGCTCGCCACCATCTCGACGATCTGGCTGAGCAGCATGTCGGCACCCACCCGCCGGGCCTCCATGACGAAGCTGCCGAAGCCGTTGATGGTGGCGCCCGTCACGGCATCGCCGGGCGCCTTTTCGAGCGGCATCGATTCACCGGTCAGCATCGATTCATCAACCGCCGAGCGGCCCTCGATGACTTCGCCGTCGACCGGCACCTTGTCGCCGGGACGCACCCGCAAGCGGTCGCCCACCGACACCTGCGCCAGCAGGATTTCGGTTTCCGCGCCATCCTTGCCGATGCGGCGCGCCTTCGCCGGAGCCAAGTCGATGAGGGCGCGGATGGCCGCCCCGGTCTTTTCCCGCGCCCCCAGTTCCAGTACCTGACCCACCAGCACCAGCACGACGATGGCAGCCCCTGCCTCGAAATACACCGCCACATGGCCGTTCGCATCGCGAAAGCCTGCCGGAAAGAGGCCCGGCGCCACCACCGCAGCAAGGCTGAACAGGTAAGACGCGCCAACCCCCATGGCGATGAGGGTGAACATGTTGAGGTTGCCGGAGATGACGGATTTGACACCGCGCACGAAGAACGGCCAGCCGGCCCACAGCACCACCGGCGTGGCCAGCGCCAGCTCGATCCACAACGTGATGCGCTCGTCATAGATATGACGCACGAAACCAAGGCCCAGCATCGGCGCCATGGCGAGCAGTACCAGCGGCAGCGTCAGCGAGGCGCCCACCCACAGGCGGCGCTTGAAGTCGATGAGTTCGAGGTTGGGACCCTCATCGCCGGTCGGCGCACCCATGGGTTCCAGCGCCATGCCGCAGATCGGGCAGTCGTCGGGTCCATCCCTGACGATCTCGGGATGCATCGGGCAGGTCCACTTGCTCCCTGCGGGCGGCGAAGCAGTGTCTTCCTTGCCTTGAAGATAATGGGCCCGATCGGCTTCGAATTTTGTCTGGCAGCCGGCGCTGCAGAAAAAGAACCGTCGACCCTCGTGCCTGGCCATGTGATCGGTGCTGGCGCGGTCGATGCTCATGCCGCAGACCGGATCGATGGCGGTTTCGTAATCGCCGGGTGAGGCGATGAACTTGTCCCGGCATCCGACGCTACAGAAGTGGATGTCGCGACCGTGATGGTTATGGTGGGGCTTGCCGGCGGCGGGATCGACGATCATGCCGCACACGGGGTCGCGCACGCTGGCGCCGCTGACGGGAGTTGAGGGCTTGTGGTCCATGCCCGATTAGATAGACCTTCCAGTTCGCGGAAGGTCAAGAGGATGGCAGCACGAAGGGAACTCGCCTAAGATCGCCGCCGCTTTCGGGGATATTCGCTTGTCGCTTCACGTCTTCTTCGCCGTTCTTGCCGCCGCCTTGATGCATGCCGGCTGGAACGCCGTCATCAAGGTCAGGCTCGACCGGTTCCTGTCGATCTCGCTCATGGGGCTCGTCATGGGGACCCTGTCGCTTCTTTGCCTGCCGTTCGTGGCGGTGCCGAGCGGCCTTACCTGGGTATGGATTGTCGCCTCGGCGGCGCTGCATACCGGCTACAAGCTCTACCTCATCCGCGCCTATTCGGCCGGCGACTTGGGCCAGGTCTATCCGCTGGCGCGCGGCTCGGCGCCGCTGCTGGCGGCGATCGGCGGATTTGTCCTCCTCGGCGAGGTGCTCCATCCGCTGACCGCGGCGGGCATCGTCATCTTGTGCCTGGGGATCGTGGCGATGGCGATGCGCGGCGGCGCGGCGCTGGCCCGCCTCGACCGCCACGCGGCGGGCTACGCGCTCATCACCTCGTGTTTCATTGCCGGCTATACCCTGACCGACGGGGTGGGGGCGCGCGGCGCTCATTCGGCCTCCAGCTATGCCTTGTGGATGTTCCTGATCGACGGCTTCTGGATGGCCTCGTTCTGCGCCATCGTGAAGGGCCCCGGTGTCTTTCCCGTCATGCTGCGGGAATGGAAGACCGGCCTGATTACCGGCGCCCTGTCGCTGGGTGCCTACTGGATCGTCATCTGGGCGATGACGAAAGCGCCGATCGCCGCGGTCGCGGCCCTGCGAGAGGTCAGCATCCTGTTCGCGGTGGCGATTTCGGTGGTGGCCCTGAAGGAGCGCCTAACCGGCTGGCGCATTACCGCTGCCCTGTTGATCGTCGGCGGCGTGGTGGCGCTGAGGGCGGGTTAGTTCCGTTCAGCCGCGATATCTGAGCGCATTGACCAGCAACGCGAAGGCCGGGGAGGGTTGCCGGCGGCATATTTGCATCCCTCTCCCAGGTTGGTGCGCGTCTTGCCATCTGATCCGTTACCTTACCAATCTCTACATCGTGGTCATCAACAGCACCCAAGGAGGCCTTGAACATGGAAATCAAGCGAAACGGCTCGCAACCCTCCGGCAAGGGGCCAGCCGACTGGTTCACCGGCAGCGTGCGCATCGATCCGCTGGTCAGCGCTCCGGATCCGGCCCGCGTTGCCGCCGCCAGTGTCACCTTCGAGCCCGGTGCCCGCACCGCTTGGCACACCCACCCGCTCGGCCAGACGCTGATCGTCACGGCCGGATGCGGCCGGGTGCAACGCGAAGGCGGGCCGATCGAGGACATCCGGCCGGGCGACGTGGTGTGGTTTGCGCCGGGCGAAAAGCATTGGCACGGGGCATCGCCAACCACTGCCATGACCCACATCGCCATGCAGGAAAAGCTTAACGGCAAGGCGGTCGAGTGGATGGAACACGTCAGCGACGCGCAATACCAGGCATGAACGCTGGCAAATGCCGATTTCGAATGTGCCTTGAGGAGATACGACAATGCACAAACGCAAACTCGGAAGCAGCGAATTGGAGGTCTCGGCCATCGGCCTGGGATGCATCGGGCTGAGTTATGGCTATGGCCCGGCGCAGTACGGGTGGCGGCAGGCGCCAGAGCTTGGCGCCGAAAAGTGGATACCACTTTTCGGATAACATCATGCTCTATCATATTGGGATCGATCAGGTTCACGACTTTGGATCGGGCCGATCCAAAGTCGTCCTGATCTAGCCGAAGGTCTTTTCGTAGGCCTTGCGCAGTGCCGCCTTTTGCACCTTGCCCATGGTGTTGCGCGGCAGGTCGTCGACGAAATAGACGCGCTTGGGAACCTTGAATTTTGCCAGCCGCTCACCCAGCGCGGCAATGATGGTCGCTTCTGCGGGCGCATCGCCTTTGGTCGTTGCAACCGCCACCACGCCCTCGCCGAAGTCGGGGTGCGGCACGCCGATCACCGCCGATTCGCCTATCCCTGAAAGCTGGTCGAGTTCGTCTTCGATCTCCTTGGGATAGACGTTGAAGCCACCGGAGATGATCAGGTCCTTGGCGCGCCCGACGATGGTGACGCGGCCGTCGGCGGCCATGGTGGCGAGATCGCCGGTGATGAAATAGCCATCGGGGCGAAATTCAGCCGCCGTCTTGTCGGGCATCTGCCAATAGCCCTTGAAGACGTTGGGGCCCTTCACCTCGATCACCCCGATGTCGCCGCGCGGCACTTCCTTGCCGTGGGCATCGGCGATGCGCACCGAAACGCCCGGCAGGGTATAACCGACGGTGCCGGCGATGCGTTCGCCGTCATAGGGGTTGGAGGTGATCATGCCGGTTTCGGTCATGCCGTAGCGCTCGAGGATGCGCTTGGCCGTCCTTTGCTCGAAGGCCTGGTGGGTCTCGGCCAGTAGCGGCGCCGAGCCGGAAACGAACAGGCGCATGCTGGAGGTCTTTTGCGGTGTCAGACCTTCAAGCCCCAGCAGGCGGGTATAAAAGGTCGGCACGCCCATGAGCATGGTCGCCTCGGGTAGCAGGTCCAGCACCCGGGTGGCATCGAAGCGATCCAGCCAGACGAGGCTGCCGCCGGCCAGGATGATGGTGTTGCAGGCAACGAACAGGCCGTGCACGTGGAAGATCGGCAGCGCGTGGATCAGCCGGTCTGCCGCGGTGATGCGCCAGGCCGTGCACAGCGTGCGGGCGTTGCTCTCGAGATTGCCGTGAGTGAGCATGGCACCCTTGGAGCGTCCGGTGGTGCCGGAGGTATAGAGCAGCGCCGCCAGATCGTCGCTTGCACGCTGAGCGGTTGCGTGGGCGGCCGGCATGGTGGCGGCCAGCCGCGCCAGATCGCCGTCGCCCTTGGTGCCGAGCGAGGTGAAGCGGGCGCCGTGGCGGGTGGCGATGGTGGCCAGGCTGGCGGTATCCTCGGGGCGGCCGACGACCACGGCGGGTTTGGCATCGCCGATGAAATAGTCGAGTTCGGCCGCCGTATAGGCGGTGTTGAGCGGCTGGTAGACGCCCCCCGCCTTCAGCACACCGAGATACAAAAGCAGGTTGTCGAGGGATTTTTCGACCTGCACCGTCACCCTGTCGCCCGGCGCAACACCGAGTTCGGCAAGGGCGCCGGCATAGCGCGCGGCGCCCTCGGCCAGCCCTTTGTAGGTGACATTGAGACCGGGGGCCGGCAGATTGATGGCCAACTTGTCGCCGGCGACCGCAAACGCTACCTCGAAAGCGCTGTAGATATTGCCTGCTGCAACCATCTGCCCCCTCCGCACCCTGCACCGCCGTGCGAAATGCACGTCCGCCAGCGGCCTAGCAGGAAAATCGGGGGATTGACAACCCGCATGGCGAGCGCGGCGCCACGGCCATTGCGGGGCGGCCGCGCCATGCGCTAGGGCCTGTGGACAGTTACGGTTGCGGCGCCGGTTTGACAGGATTGGCCCATATTTGCGGGCCTGAGGAGGAAGGGCATGCTGGCATATTCAACGACGAAGGCGCGTGAAGATGGGCCAATCCTGTCAAACCGGCGCCGCAACCGTAACTGTCCACAGGCCCTAGGGGGATCGCTGTCATGAGGTCTAGCTTCCTGCAGGGTCTGTTTCAATCCATCGCCAAACGGGGCCGGCGCATGCTGCAGCGCCAGCCCGCTTTCGGCATCGACGGCGTCGACATGCCCGCCCTGTCACAGGCCATCCTGAGCGGGCGCGGCGAGGCCTCGGGAACGGCGCTGGCGAGTACACTGCTGGAAGACTGGAAGCGGCTCGACCAGTCGGGGCGCCTCTCCTTCTTCCAGCATCTGGCCAGCAACTTCGGCCCCGACCATGAACGCATTGCCGCAAGCCTTGCCGCCTACCAGGCCGAACCGGACGATGCCCAGGCGATGGCCCTGCACGAGGCGGCCGAACCGCGCCGCCAGGAGTTGTTCCGCCGCCTCAACCGGGCACCGCGCGGCACCCTGCAGCTCGTCGCCATGCGCGCTGAACTGCTGGGCCTGTTGCGCGAGCACCGCGAACTGGCAAGCGTCGACCGCGACTTCGAACACCTGCTCGCCTCGTGGTTCAATCGTGGCTTCCTGGTGCTTGACCGCATCGACTGGAACACGCCGGCGTCCATCCTTGAGCGCATCATCCAGTACGAGGCGGTGCACGCGATCCGCTCGTGGGAAGACCTGCGCCGCCGCATCGAACCTGCCGACCGGCGGTGCTATGCCTTTTTCCATCCCGCGCTGGTCGACGATCCGCTGATCTTCGTCGAGGTGGCGCTGACCCAGGGCATTCCGGCGGCCATCGCGCCGATCCTGGCCGCCGAACGCTCGCCGCTCGCTGCCGAGCACGCCGACACCGCGGTCTTTTATTCCATCTCCAACTGCCAGGCGGGCCTGCGCGGCATCTCCTTCGGCAACTTCCTCATCAAGCAGGTGGTGGAGGACCTGAAGCGCGACTTGCCGTACCTCAAGACCTTTGTCACCCTGTCGCCCGCGCCCACCTTGCGCAAATGGCTCTCCGGCCACGCGAACGAGGATCAAGGCGAGGTGGTGTTGTCCGACGCCGAGCGCTCCGCCCTCGCCCGCCTCGATGCACCGGACTGGCACCTCGGCGAGGACGCCGACGCGCTGAAGCCGGTATTGATGCCGCTGGTCGCCTGGTACTTCCTGCATGCCCGGCGCGGTGACGGCACGCCCGTCGATCCGGTGGCGCGCTTCCATCTCGGCAACGGCGCCCGGCTGGAACAGATCGACTGGCTGGGCGATGTTTCCGAGCGCGGTCTCGGCGAAGCCGCCGGGTTCATGGTCAATTACCTCTACGACCTGCGGCATATCGAGGAAAACCACGAGCTTTACGCCAACCAGCGCCAGGTGGTGGCCTCGAGCGCCGTCAATCGTCTGGGGCGGAGGGCGAACGCTTGAGCATGGTGGCCGCCGCCGCATAACCGCCACCGGCGCCGTCGATGAAGTGGAAATGATCGTCGCGCACGTAGGACGGCACCAGGCAGGTCATGATGGCGGCATCCTGGCGATGCAGCCCGAAGCGGCAGATGCCAGCGCGGCGGCCGGCTTCCAGCAGCGCTTCGATCTGATCGGCCTCGGCCGGCGTGCAGTCGACGGTCAGCTTCAAGCCGTCCTCGAACTTGCGGTAGTCGGAATTGGTCACCACCCGGGCGCGATAGTGAGCGGGGTCGAAACGGCCGGCTCGCGCCAGGAAAGCGCCGGTCCCTCGGGCGGAATGGGCCGGCCCCCGTCCTGCGGCTGCCGCAGCTTGGCCAGCACTTCGGCGGCAAGCTGCCGAAAGGCAGCGGTATCGCCGCCCGCCGGCTCGACCAGCACCGAGGCGACGACGCCACGCCGCCCCGTCACCGCTGAAGGCAAAGGGGAAACTGCGCTGGTCGAGCACATTGAGCACGCCCGCGATGACGCCGGCCCCCACCATGTTGACGGCTTTGTAGCGGCCCACTGCTATGGCTGAGGTCGAATCGACCACATAGGCGACACCCACCAGCCAGCCGTCGGGAAGGCGATGAAAATTCGCTCCGTCGAGACCTTCGGAAAAGCGTGCGAGCGGCCGCATGGCGGTGAAAAATTCAAGGCCGGTCGTTGTCCCGGGTGGCGGCATGGCGGCGCTCAAGGGGTGGCGTTCAGGCCTGCTCCTCCAGCCGGTCGGTGGCGGGCGGCGGGGTCCGCGACAAGGCGGTGATCCCGGCGCGCAGTTCGGGTGTCATGTCGATCTCGACCGACTTCAGCGAGGCGGCAAGTTGCTCGACGTTGCGGGCGCCGATGATCGGGCAGGTGATGGCCGGATTTGCGGCCACCCAGGCGACCGCCAGGCTCACCGGGTGGTGGCCGCGCTCTTTGGCGAAGTCGGCAAAGCGGTTGGCGGTCTCGTAGACCCATTGCTGGCGGTAGCGGGCATTGTAGGCGGCATTGGTGGCGAGGCGGCCGGCCTCGGTCTTTTCGCCCCAGCGATACTTGCCGCTCAACAGGCCCCCGCCCACCGGGCCATAGGAGATGACGCCCAGCCCCTCGGCGGCGGCCAGCGGCAGGATCTCCACTTCGGCTTGGCGCTTGACCAGATTGTACATGGGCTGGATGACATCGAAACGCGACCAGCCGCGGCGCGCCGAGATGCCGAGGCCGGTGGCGATCTGCCAGGCGGCGTAGTTGCTGACGCCCAGGTAGATCACCTTGCCGGCGCGCACCACGTCTTCCAGCCCGCGCAAGGTCTCCTCCATCGGCGTTGTCGCATCCCACTGGTGCATGAACAAGACGTCCAGCCGGTCGGTCCCGAGCCGTTTCAGGCTCGCCTCGACTGCCAGCGAAATATGTCGGCGGCTGGCACCCTTGTCGTTGACGTCGTCGCTCAGGGCATTGAAGCATTTCGAGGTGATGACCAGTTGGTCACGCTCAGCCCCCATGAGCCCGCCGAGGATCTCCTCGGCGCGACCCTTGGAATAGATATCGGCGCAGTCGAAGAAATTGATGCCGGCATCGCGGCAGGCGGCGTACATGCGGGCCGATTCGTCGGCATCGGCATCGTCGCCGAACGACATGGTGCCGAAGCACAGAGGCGAGACCGAGATGCCGGTGCGCCCCAAAAGCCTGAAATCCATCATCGTCTCCTCTTAGGGATGCTGTTCAAAAGAACGTGCGGATGGCCCCGGTCACCCGGTAGGCCGCATCGACCAGATAGATGATCTGCCACTTGTCGAAGGTGGTGCAAGGGTGGGAAACGCCAAAGCCCACCATGTCGCCGAAGCGCAAGGGACTTTGGGGCGGGAGCGCCAGGTGGGCGTGCTGGTCGTTCATCTCGACCATCTCGTGATCGCCCGGCAGTGGCTGTGGCGAGCCTTCGGTCCCGGGTCGATGCCACAATTCGGGAACCGGCAGGCCGGCATCGTGGCCGGCGTCGCGCTTGCCGAGGGTGAGGATGGCGCGGCCGGGCTCGGGACGCGATTGCACGTGCGCCCATACCTGAAGCGCCGGGGCCAACCCGCCCGGCAGCGCCCGTGCCGTTGCCGAGCGCTCCATCACCTCGGCGAAGGCTGTGCGGTACATGCATGAATCGTGGGTGAGATAGCAGCCGCTGCGGGTGACGATGAGGGCATTGGTGATGCCTGCCCGCGGCAGCCGCTCGACCACCAGGTCGTAATAGGCCGATCCGCCGGCGGTGAGGATCACCGGACCGGGGGCGAACAGGCTTTCGTCCCGGCAGGCGGTGGCGATGGCGCACAGGTGATCGAGGAATTGTTCCACCCGGGCGGTGCGATCTTCGGCGGTTGCGCCCTTGGCCAGCCCCTCGAAGCCTTCCACGCCGCGCAGCGCGACCCACGGGGCCTCGGCGGCGATGGCGCGGGCCACCGCCAACGCCTGGGCCACGTCGCGGCAGCCGCCACGCCCGCCCGCCATGCCCGCCTCCAGCAACAGGTTGACGGGACGCGGCAAACGGCTGCGGCGGGCCTCGGCGACAACCGCCGTCACCCCTTCCACCGTATCGGCCAGGGCGTAGAATTCGAAATCGGGATCGGCGGCAAGCTCGGCAATGATGGCGCGGGTGGCGGCGCGGCCGACGATCTGGTTGGCCATGAGTACGCGATCGATGCCGAAGCGGCGGCACACCATCATTTGCTGCATGGTGGCGACGGTGATAGCCCAGGCCCCGTCGGCGATCTGGCGGTGGAACAGTTGCGGGCTCATGGTGGTCTTGCCGTGCGGGGCAATGAGGACGCCGCTGGCCTTGAGGAATTCCGCCATCCAGCGGCTGTTGGCAGCCATGACGTCGGTGCGGATGACGGCGGCGGGCAGCGGCAGGTCGCCGGCGAGGAGGCTCCACCCACGGCCGGCGATGTCGCCGAAGCGCAATCGCCCGGCACCGGCGGGCACGCCCTTGGTCAAGGCGTCGATCAGCTCATCGTCGACGGCGGCAATGGGTTCGAGCATGACTTGGCCTCAGGTTTCGTCGGATGGGGTCGAGAATTTCGCCGGACAGTCACGGGTCTGTCGCATTACCGTCGCATGCCTCCGGGAAGGTCGCAATTGCCTGCGGGGACTTGCGTAACATGGACCCTGGCGGCATCGCCCCGACTGCCCTGCCATGCCGGGCCCCGGTTGACCCCCATGCCCCTGGGGGCGGGCACCCGGCATGGCACCTTCGGGCGGAAGCGGCCAATCGGCGCATGAGTGCCAAGACCCTTGTGTTTTGCCGGTAGCATCCTCATATAAAGACACACGTTGCATGATCGCCGCCCGGCTTTGGTTTTCACCCCGGCGCAGCGCGCCAGGCTAGCCCTGACATTGTGAACGTTCTTGTCCTGACCGGGGCTCGATCCCGGCCAGGTGTTTCAATGCAAAGGGATAGACATTGGCCATGACAACACACAAGCGAGCGGCATGCTGTCGCGCGGCGGGTGGTGGCGATGCTGGAGCCTTTGTGAGCTTCCATCGCGCCTGAGAGTAGCCGGCGCCTTATCGGATGAACAACATGCCGCAACGATCGCGACCCGCCGTGCCTGAAACCTCGCCCCGCGACTGGCTCAAGGCACTGGCGCGCTATCGCGAGCCGAATGCGGGCCGCAGCCTCCTCGAGGTCGCCATCACGGCGGCGCCCTTCGTTGCCCTGTGGGTGGCGGCGTGGTGGGCCTTGTCCGTCAGCTACTGGCTGACACTGGCGATCGGCATCGTGGCGTCGGGTTTCCTGGTGCGCTTCTTCATGATCCAGCACGACTGCGGCCATGGCGCCTTCTTCCGCCATAAGGGCATCAACGACTGGATGGGCCGGGTGATCGGCGTCTTGACGCTCACGCCCTACGACATGTGGCGGGCCAGCCATTCGGTGCACCATGCCACCTCGGGCAACCTCGACAAGCGCGGCGTCGGCGACATCGACACCCTGACGGTCAGGGAGTATCTCGCGTTGCCGGTATGGCGGCGCATCCTCTATCGCCTTTACCGCAACCCCATGGTCATGTTCGGCATCGGCCCGGCCTACCTGTTCCTGGTGCGAAACCGCGTGCCGGTGGGAGCGACTTCGGGTGGCTGGCGCAACTGGGTGAGCGCCATGGGGACCAATGTCGCCATCGCCGCCGCGGCGGCCATGATGATCTACGCCATCGGCATCGGACCGTTCCTGATGGTGCATCTGCCGATCATCCTCATGGCGTCATCCATCGGCGTGTGGCTGTTCTACGTACAGCACCAGTTCGAAGATACCTTCTGGGCCGAAGACAAGGCCTGGGACCTGCCCGATGCGGCGCTTTATGGCAGTTCGCATTACGACCTGGGGAAGGTCCTCGGCTGGCTTACCGCCAACATCGGCGTGCATCACGTACATCACCTGTGCAGCCGCATTCCCTTTTACCGCCTGCCGCAGGTGCTGCGCGATTACCCCGAACTGGCGCGCGTCCACCGCATGACGCTGATCGAGAGCTTTCGTTGCGTGAAGCTCAGGCTGTGGGACGAGAACCAGCACAAGCTGATTTCCTTCGCCCAGGCGCGCAAGCTGCAGGTGGCCTGACGCCGGCCATCAAGGCTTGGGGTAGACGACAAGCTGGGTCTGGGTGACGAGGGCGGCCAGCTGGCCCTTGTCGGTGGTGATGCGAGTCTGCCACACCATGGTCGTACGGCCACGATGAACCGGCGTCGTTTCACCGACGATGCAGGTTCCAACCGGGGCGGCCCCGAGAAAATTGGTCTTGCTCTCGATGGTGGTCGTCCAGGCGCCCGCAGGCAGGTTGATGACCGTCGCCGCCGCGCCGATTGTATCGGCAAAAGCCATCAGCACACCGCCATGCGCAACTGCCGGCCGGGTGCACAAGTTCGTCGCGCACCAGCAGTTCCGCCACGACCCGCTCGGTGCGGGCGGCGGTGAACACGATCCCGAGCAGCTTGGCCAATGGCGGCATCTCATGATTGAGCCGCGCCAGGTCGTCTACGGATCGCGATCCTTCTATTTCGCAGCTGCTGTTGCAAGGAAACGCCCCATGCGCTCCAGCGCCTCGCTCAATTCCGGGGTGCTGGCGGCGTAGGAGAGGCGCAAATAGCCCTTGCCGTTGTCGCCGAAACTGTCGCCGGGAATGAGCGCCACGTTCGCCTCCTCCAGAAGGCGGGCGGCCAGGTCCTTGCTCGCCATGCCGGTGCCGGAAACATTGGGAAAGGCATAGAACGCCCCGCCCGGCCGGCGGCAGGTGACGCCGGGCAAGGCGTTGAGGCCATCCACCACCAGATCCCGGCGCTGGGCGAATTTCCTTCTGAATCCCTCGATCTCGTCCATGGGGCCGGCAATCGCCGCCAGCCCCGCCATCTGCGCCGCCACGTTGACGCAGGAATGATCGACGGTGATCAGCTTTCGCACATGCTCGACCAGCGCCTTCGGCCAGATGCCGAAACCGAGACGCCAGCCGGTCATGGCGAAGGTCTTGGACCAGCCATCCAGCAGGATGGCGCGGTCGCGCAGGCTGGGGAACTGCATGATGCTGGCGAACGAGGCCCCGTCATAGACGAGGTTGGAATAGATCTCATCCGACAGGATGGCGACATCGGGGTGGTCTTCGAGGCCCTTTGCGAGCTTTTCCATCTCGGCGGCCGCCACCACGCCGCCGGTCGGGTTGGCGGGTGAGTTGATCATGATGAGGCGGGTTGCGGGCGTGATGAGGGAGAGCACCTCTTCGGCATCGAAGCTGAAATTGCGGGCCTCGAGGATGGGATAGGGCACGGCCTTGGCGCCGCCTGAGCGGATCGCCTCGCGGTAGGGCGGAAAGCCCGGATCGGGATAGAGGATTTCAGCCCCCGGCCCGCCGAACAACAGGCAGGCGAAATAGAACGTCACCTTGCCGCCCGGCACGATCACCACCTCGCCGGGATCGACATTCACACCGTAACGCCCGCCCACATGGGCGGCCACCGCCTCGCGCAACGCCAGGATGCCGATGGGCGAGGTATAGCCGTGGGGGCCATCGCGCACCGCTTTGGCGGCGGCTTCCAGCACATGCGCAGGGGGAGAAAAATCCGGCTGGCCGATGCCCAGGTTGATCACCGGGCGGCCTTGCGCCTTCAGCGCCAGGGCCTTGTCGAGGACGAAGAAGGCCCCCTCCTCCTCGATGGCGGTGATGCGCGGGTTGAGGTGCAGCATGTCAGTCTCCGTTGACGGCGGGATCGATGAGGTGGGAGACCCTCAAGGCCCCCAGCCCCTTCGCCACGGCATCAACGAAGATGGCGTTGGTGGCCTCGGCGAGCGGGGTGCGGGTGCCCAGTTCATCGGCAACCTTCATGTAGTAGCGCATGTCCTTGGCAGCATTGACAATGGAAAACGGGTACCCGTCGAAATCGCCCTTGAGCGCCGGCCCCACCATCTTGCGCAAGGCGCCGGAGTTGTTGGACCCCTGCTGCATCACCTCATAGAGCTTTTCCCAGTCGAGGCCGGCGGTGCGGGCGGCATTATAGCATTCGGCGATGAGACCGATCATTCCCATCACCATGTAATTGTTGATGAGCTTGGCGGTGGCGCCGGCGCCGACCGGGCCCATGTGGGAGACGCGCGCGCAGCAGGCATCGAGCAGCGGCTTGAGGCGGGAAAAGGTTTCATCGTCCGCCCCCACCATGGCGCCCAGTTCGGCGCGGGCGGCCTGCTCCGGCCCGCCGGCGACCGGCGCCTCGGCGAAGCCAACGCCGCGCCGGGACAGGCGCTCGGCCAGCGCCCGGCTGGCGGCGGCCTCGGAGGTTCCCATGTCGAGCACGATGCTGCCGCGCCGCAAGCCTGCCTCCAACCCGGCGACCACCGTTGCCACAACGTCGGAATTGGTGACGCAGATGACGATCACCTCGCTGCCGGCCGCCAGTTCAGCGAGGTCGCCTGCTTCCTTTGCGCCCTGCCCGATCAGCGCATCGACTCCGCTGCGGTCGCGGTGCGCGATCACGGTCAGCTCGTGACCGGCGCGCATGAGGCAGGCTGCGATGCCGCGCCCCATCAGTCCGGCTCCCACCAGGGCTATTTTCATGGCGTTACTCCTTGTGCTTCGCGGGCCGCCAATACCGGCCGGAGTTATGCATGGTTCGGGCAAACGACGCCAGTACGCGCCTTCAGTCCACCGGCGCGGCGGCGCTGTCGGGCAGCTTCAGCTTCTGCTCGCGGTAGAAGACATAAAGGCCTGAGCCGACCACCACGAGGCTGCCGATGAGGGTGGCATAATCGGGCACGTCGCCGAACACCACATAGCCGATGATGATCATCGAAATGATCTGGGTGTAGACGAACGGGGCGAGCACCGGCGCCGGCGCCAGGCGGTGGGCCTGGATGAGCAGGAAGTGGCCGATGGAGCCGTAGGCGGCCGCTGCCAGCAGCAGCAGCCACACCCACCAGGCCGGCGTCACCCAGCCGATGGGCACGAACGGCAGTGCCCCGGCGGTGCCCGAGATCGCTACATAGATGAGCGACGTCAGCGCCAGGTCGCTGCCCCCCACCTTGCGGGTGGCGACCTGGTAAAGCGCCGCCGACAGGGCGCAGACCACCGACAGCAGCATCGCCCAATGGAAGCCGGCGCCGCCCGGCCGGATAATGATCAGTACGCCGACAAACCCGATGGCGACGGCAGCCCAGCGCCGTGGCCCCACGCGTTCACCCAGCAGCAGCGCCGACAGCGCACACACCCACAAAGGATTGGAGAACGAGATCGATGAGGTCTGGGCGAGTTGCAGGTATTTGACAGCGGTAAAATTGGTGCCGGTGGAAACCAGCAGCAACAGACCGCGCACCAGCTACAGCTTGAGATGCCCGGTCTTCAGGAGTTTGAAGCCTCCCTGGCGCCACACCACGAGACCGACGAACAGCAGCGAAAAGCCGTAGCGAAAGAACACTATGGTCTGGGTCGTCGTATAGGCGGAGACGTACTTGGCGGTCGAATCGAGCAGCGCGAACAGCGAAAAGGCGCCGATCATCATGAGTATGCCGAGAATGCGCGGGTTCATGGGGGAGCGGACTTCAAGCCGGCGGGACGGGTTGAGGAAATCCTTAGAGATCGCGGCTACCCGCGTCGAGGGGGTTTCCCGCTTCTGGCCAATCAGTGCGGGTGTGCTCTAGAGTTGGTTCAACACGACCCAAATATCGGAGACTTCCACCCATGCCCTTCGTATCGCTCGATGATGGCTGCCGCCTGTTTTATCGCGTCGATGGCCCGGCCGATGCACCGGCCGTCATCTGCTCCAATTCGCTCGGCTCGGACCACATGATGTGGCAGCCGCAGGCCGAGGCGCTGGCGCCCTTCATGCAGGTGGTGCGTTACGACACCCGCGGCCATGGCGCCTCGGATGTCCCGCCCGGACCGTACAGCCTCGAACGCCTGGGACGCGACGTCCTTGGGCTGGCCGATCACCTCGATCTGAAGCGCTTTTCGTTCTGCGGCCTGTCGATGGGTGGGCTGACCGGACAATGGCTCGGCGTTCACGCGGCTGAGCGCCTCGACAAACTGGTGCTGGCCGATACCTCGGCACAATTCCCGCCCCCGTCCATGTGGGACGAGCGCATGGCGGCGATCCACGCCGGCGGCATGGCAGCGGTCGCCGAGTCCATTCTCGGGCGCTTCTTCACGGCGAATTTCCATCGCGCCCAGCCGGGCGTGGTCGAGGCCTTCCGCCGGGTGCTGCTCGAGATGGATGCCGCGGGCTATCTGGCATGCTGCGAGGCCATCAAGCCCGCCGACCTGCGCGAGGCCATTTCTGCCATTCAATGCCCCACCCTCGTCATCACCGGCCGCCACGACCAGTCGACACCGCCGGAGCGCGGCGACTTTATCGCCAGCCGCATCAAGGGCGCCCGCCATGAGGTGCTGGATGCCGCGCATATCTCCAACATCGAACAGCCGGCCCGCTTCACCGCCTTGCTGGCCGGGTTCCTGGGGCAGGAGACCTTGCCCGCCGATGATCGTTTCGCAAGCGGAATGAAGCGCCGGCGCGGTGTCCTCGGCGATCCATGGGTGGACCGCGCCAACGCCCGCCGCAATGCCTTCAACGGCGAGTTCCAGGACTTTATCACCCGCTATGCCTGGGGCGAGATCTGGACCCGGCCGGGGCTCGATGAAGTCACGCGCCGCCTCTTGGTCGTCGCCGTCACGGCCAGTCTGGGACGCTGGGAGGAATATGACCTGCATGTCGGCGCAGCACTCAGGGCGGGCGTCGAGCCCGACACCATCAAGGAAGTCTTGATGCAGACCGCCATCTATGCCGGCGTGCCCGCCGCCAACACCGGCTTTCAACGCGCCGGGGCGCTCATCGACAAGGACGGCTGAGCCCCTCGGACTGCTGCCCGGGCGTTTTTTGCCGGTCGAGGGCGTTTTTGTCGTATGCATGACCGTCAAGGCGGGCAGCGAGGCGCCACGGGCCATGTGTTTTTCGGCAACGGCAAATTTTGCAGTGGGTGCGACGACGGCGGTGATCGGCATTGCCGCCCTCAAGCACGTCACCAGCCGGAACGAACTGCCGCTGGCGCTGGTGCCGTTGTTGTTCGCCGCCCAGCAATTCCTGGAAGGCCTGGTGTGGCTGCGGCTGGAGCCCGGCGGGAACGGGCAGGTTTCGGGGCTCGCCTTTTCCTTCCTGATCTTCGCTGAAGTCGTGTGGCCCGTCTATGCGGCCGTTGCGGTATTGCTGATCGAGCCAGTGCGGTGGCGACGGCTCATCCTCGGCGGCCTTGCCATCGGCGGCGGCTTTTTGTCGACCTATCTGCTGGCCGGCCTCGTCAGCGAACCGGTGGGCGCCAGCATTCAGGGCCATCGCATCGTCTATGGCAACGGGGTCGCCGCGCTTACGTGGCAGCACCTGCCCTACCTGATCTGCACCTGCGTGCCGTTGTTCGTTTCCTCGCACCGGGTCATCCGGCTGTTTGGCGCCGCTGTGCTCGTGGGGTTCGTGGTCTCCGCCGCCTTATACCTCGCGGCCTTCGTCTCGGTGTGGTGCTTCTTTGCCGCCGCCAACAGCACGCTGTTGTATTTCTATTTCAGGCAAACGGCCTTCGCCGTCAGGCAGGCGTGAAGAGAGCCCGGAAGTCATCGGGCACCGGCAGCGCCTTGAGGCGGCCATCGCCGTCGCCGGCTTTCAGGAAGGCGCGTTTTTCAAAACCGTCGACAATGACCCGCCCTTTCCTCGTCACCGTGTGGGCGATCGTGAACGTCATTTCCTCGAAGCGCTCGATGCGGGTGAGAAGTTCGATCTCGTCGCCAAAGGCGGCCGGGCCCTTGAAGCGGGCGCCGCAGTCGACAAGGCCGGTGCCGACGATGCCGTAGCGGGCGCCTAGTTGGCGCTGTGAGAGGCCCTTCAAGCGCAACAGTTTCTGGAAGCCGGCATCGAACCAGCGGAAATAGTTGGGATAAAAGACGATGCCGGCGGCGTCGCAATCGCCCCATTCGACGGTGAAGGTCCAGCGGTTGTCCATGAGCGGCATTGATAGGGTTGCGACGGTTGCCTGTCCATGTTCGATTGTGGCCATGAAGATCGTCGTCATCGGCGCCGGACCCGCCGGCCTCACCTTTGCTTCGGCGCTTCGCCGCCTGAGGCCGGATGTGGGCGTGCGGGTGATCGAGCAAAACCATGAAGGTGCAACCTTCGGCTTCGGGGTGGTGTTTTCCGACAAGGCGCTGGATTTTCTCAGGCGCGACGATCCACACACACTTGCCGCGCTACAACCGCGCCTGGAGCGCTGGGACGATATCCGCCTCGTGCACCGGGGCCAGACCATCAGCATCGACGGCGTCGGCTTTTCCGCCATCGCCCGCCTCGCCCTTCTCGACATCCTCGCCGCTGAGGCCGGCGCGGCGGGTGCCGTCATCGAGCGCGGCCGGCGGCTCGATAATCTTTCAGAGGTCGCCGATGCCGATCTCATCGTCGGCGCAGACGGTGTCAACTCACTGGTGCGCGACAGCGACCCAGCAGCTTTTGGGGCAAGCGTCACGCATCTCTCCAACCGCTTTGCCTGGTACGGTGTCGACATGGCCTTCGATACCCTCACCCAGACCTTCATCGAAGGCCCGGATGGCCCCATGACGGCTCACCACTACCGCTACCGGCCGACGATGAGCACCTTCATCGTCGAGATGAGCGCCGAGGTGTTCGCGCGCAGCGGCCTTGCCGCGATGGATGAAGACGCCCAGCGGGGCTATTGCGCCACAGCCTTTGCCGCGACCCTGAAAGGTCATGCGCTCATCGCTAACCGTTCTGTGTGGCGGCAGTTCCCGGTGGTCCATAACGCGCGCTATTTTGCTGGCAACCGGGTTCTTCTCGGCGATGCCCTGCACACGGCGCATTTTTCCATCGGCTCGGGCACAAGGCTTGCCATGGAGGATGCCTTGGCGCTGGCGCGCGCCATCGCCGCCCATGGCGACGACATCGCCTCGGCTTTGCGCGCCTATGAGGCCGAACGGCGACCGCTGCTCGAAAAACTGGTTGGCGCTGCCGCCTTGAGCGCGGCATGGTATGAAAAATTCAGCGAAGCCATGGCGCTTTCGCCCCGCGACTTCGCCCTGAGCTATATCCAGCGCTCCGGGCGCATCGATACTGAACGGCTGCGCGCCATGGCGCCGCGTTTCATGGCGGAGATGGAGGCGGAAGAGACATGAGCGCATCAAGGAGCGACCTGCCTTTCCTTATCGCCGGTGGCGGCATCGCCGGGCTTGCCGCTGCGCTGGCGCTGGCCCGCAAGGGCTTTCAATCGCATGTGCTGGAGCGCGAGGATGATTTCGGCGAGGTGGGCGCCGGCATCCAGATCGGGCCCAACGCCTTTCGCATGTTCAAGGTGCTTGGCATCACCGAGGCCATCGATGCAACTTGCGTCTACCCCGACGCGCTGGTCATGATGGACGCGCTCAACGGCGATCTCGTTACCCGCGTCCCTCTCAACACCAACGCCTTCCGCGAGGTCTTCGACTATCCTTACGCCGTCATCTACCGTCCCGACCTGCACTGGGCCCTGCTTGATGCGTGCAAGGCCGAAAGCGCCGTGACGCTGGAGACCTCTGCACGCGTTACGGGCTTCGAGGACACAGGTGAACGGGTAAGGGTCACGCTCGAAGGCGGCCGCAACCGCGACGGCGTTGCCCTCATCGGTGCCGACGGGCTGTGGTCGAAAGTGCGCGAAACGGTGATCGGGGACGGCAACCCCCGGGTGTGCGGCCACATCGCCTACCGCGCCGTGTTGCCGACTCCCGAGGTGCCGCATGAACTGCGCCGGAACAACGTCATCCTGTGGGCCGGCCCGAAAACCCATCTGGTGCATTACCCCTTGCACCGAGGCGATATCTTCAACCTCGTCGCTGTCTTCCATTCCGACCGCTACGAAGAGGGCTGGGACGTCTTCGGCGACGTCGATGAGCTGCAATCACGCTTTGTCGGCCAGCGTGCGGAGGTGCATGCCATGCTCAACAAGATCGATTCATGGCGCATGTGGGTGCTGTGCGACCGCGAGCCGATAAAGGTGTGGCACAAGGGACTTTCGGTTCTCACCGGCGATGCTGCCCACCCGATGCTGCAATACCTGGCGCAAGGCGCGTGCATGGCCATCGAGGACGGGGTATGCCTTGCCTCCAAGGTAGCCGCGAGCCCCCATGACTTGCCGGCGGCGTTCGCGGCCTTTGCCGCTTCGCGCTACCTGCGCACGGGCAGGGTGCAGCTCACGGCGCGCTTTTATGGCGACGTCTACCACGCCACCGGGGTGGCGGCGGAACTGCGCGCGATGATGCTCGGCCAGCGCCAGCCCGAGCAGGCCTACCAGGGCGTGCGCTGGCTCTACAGCGGCCTCGACGATGACGGCAACCAGGTTTTCTGATGCAAGGAGCGGGTGCGATGAGCAACGAGCGCGACAGTTTCTACAAGGACATCGAGCCTCAAAACCTCACTGCCCTGTGGACGGTGATGGGATCGCTGATCACGCCGGAACCGAAGAGCGGCTGCCAGGCACATCTGTGGCGCTACGACGATATCCGCCCGCATTTGATGGAGGCGGGGCGGCTGATCACCGCCAAGGAGGCCGAACGCCGCGTGCTGATCCTCGAAAACCCCGGCCTGAAGGGCCTCTCGAAGATCACCACCTCGCTTTATGCCGGCCTGCAACTGGTGCTGCCGGGCGAAGTGGCGCCCGCCCACCGGCATTCCCAGACGGCCTTGCGCTTCGTGCTGGAGGGTTCAGGCGCCCACACCGCCGTCAACGGCGAGCGCACCACCATGCACCCCGGGGACTTCGTCATCACCCCCCACTGGGCCTGGCACGACCACGGCAACACCTCCGATGAGCCGATGATCTGGCTGGACGGTCTCGACATTCCGCTGGTGCAGTTCCTGGATGCCTCCTTCGCCGAGCGCCTGGGCGACGATGAGCAGCCGGTGACACGGCCGGCGGGGGATTCGCCCGCCCGCTACGGCGCGGGGCTCTTACCGGTCGACTTCGAAGCGGACGGCAAGGCCTCGCCCATTTTCAACTATCCTTACGAGCGTTCGCGCGCGGCGCTGGAGACCATGCGCAAGACGGGCGAATGGGACCAGTGCCACGGCCTCAAGATGCGCTACGTCAATCCCGTCGACGGCGGGCATGCCATGCCGACCATGGGCACCTTCCTGCAACTCCTGCCGAACGGCTTTTCGACCGCCCGCTTCCGCTCCAGCGCCGCCACCGTCTTCGTGTGCGTGGAAGGATCGGGTACCTCGACCATCGGCGGGCGGTCGTTTTCGTGGGGGCCGCGCGACATCTTCGTCGTGCCGAGCTGGCAGCCGGTCATCCACGAGGCGGCAGCGGACAGCATCCTCTTCAGCTATTCCGACCGTCCGGTGCAGGAAAAGCTCGGCCTTTACCGCGAGGACTGCGGCAACGCCTGAGGCCCGCCGGCACAACCCGTTGAATTTTTTCGCGACCCTCACAACAGGAGAGTTTCATGAAGGCATACTGGATCGCCCGCGTCACCGTCACCGACCCGGATCAATACAAGGCCTATGCGGAAGCCGCGCCGGCAGTGTTCGTCAAGTACGGCGCGAAGGTGCTGGCGCGCGGCGGGCGCTGCCAGCAGCTTGAGGGCGATGGCCGGCCGCGCAATGTCGTCATCGAATTCGACAGCTACGACAAGGCGCTCGCCTGCTACAACTCAGCCGAATACCAGGCCGCGCGGGCCCATCGGGTTGGCGCCGGCGAGGCCGAGATCGTCATCGTCGAGGGGGTTTGACCGGGTTTAAAGTGCCTTGAGGCTGAGGGTACCGAACGCCGGCAGCTTGATGGCGAGGTCGGCCGGGTCGAGGCCGATGCCGGTGCCGGCAATATTGATCTCAAGGCCTTCCTTCAAGGCGAGCGTAAGGCCGAACACGCCGTCGAGCGACACCACGAAACCGGTGCCGCTGGCGGCGCGGGCAAAGCCGATGCCGTGGCCCAGCCAGTCCTTGCCGATGGCCACCGCCGGCAGTTCGGCATCGAAGCCGGGCACGGCGCGCACTACCCAGGCAACGAAGCTGTTGGAATTGGGGCCCGGCCAGATGGTGTAGCTGCTGGGTGCCGACCACGGATAGCGGGCGATCGCCGCCTCGATTTCGGGGATGAGGCGCTGGGCGGCGGGGCCGGTATTGCGATAGACCACGTAGGGCCGGTTGCCATACCAGTAGCCGTCGGGGGGCTGGCCGTCGCGCTCGATCGGCGCGCCCCAGCCGACCACCTCGTAGCGGGTCCAGCGGGCAGCACCTTCAGGTTTCAGCACGAACCAGGTGTGGACGGCGAAGATACCCTTCCAGCGCCCAGTGCGGGCCGCGAAGATCATCACCTGGGCATCAGGCAGCGTCGAGGCCGCCGGCAGCAGGTGGGCGCTCTGCCAGTTGGCGCTGCGCCAGTTGGCCGGCCAGCCACGGGCATAGCCGAGCACCGCCCCGGCCAGCAGGGGGAGCGCGATGAATAAGACAGCCAAAACCGCAAGCAACCTGACGAGGCGACGCATGGGTTTGAGCCTAATCCGGTTTGTGGCGCCAGTGGGGCGCTTTTCTTCACGCTTCAGGGTTGCTATGACCCGCTGACGACGAAGAGGGATCATTCATGAAACTCGCCATCGCAGGAGCCGCCGGCCGCATGGGCCGCGTCCTCACCCGCATCGTGCACGAGAGCCCCGGGCTGGAGGTGGCGGGCGGCCTTGAGCCGAAGGGTTCACCGCATGTCGGCCACGACATGGGCACGCTGGCCGGTCTCGGCGAGATCGACGTCAGGGTGAGCGATTCCCCGCTTGAGCTGTTCACCCGCATCGACGGGCTGATCGATTTCACCGTTCCCGCCGCCAGCCTCGAACTGGCAGACCTCTCAGCGCAGGCGCGCATCGTGCACGTCATCGGCACCACCGGCATCGCGTCGGCCGACGAAGCGCGCCTGAAGGCCGCCGCCCGCCATGCCCGCATCGTCAAGTCGGGCAACATGAGCCTCGGCGTCAACCTGCTGGCGGCGTTGGTGAAACAGGTTGCCGCTGCCCTTGGAGAGGATTTCGACATCGAGATCCTCGAAATGCATCACCGCCACAAGATCGACGCGCCCTCCGGCACCGCCTTGATGCTGGGAGCCGCCGCTGCCGAGGGTCGCGGCATCGACCTTGCCACGCGCTCGGTCAGGAGCCGCGATGGCCATACCGGCGCCCGCCCCGACGGCGACATCGGCTTTGCCACCCTCAGGGGCGGCAGCGTCATCGGCGAGCACACGGCCATCTTTGCCGGACCTGATGAACGCATCGAACTTGCCCACAAGGCGGGCTCGCGCGACATTTTTGCCCGCGGCGCGGTGGCTGCGGCGCGCTGGGCGTTTGACAAGAAGCCCGGTTTCTACGACATGACCGACGTCCTCGGCCTGAAAAAGGCCTGAAGCCCTCTTCGCCTGCCGTGAAGGAAATTCCGCTGATGGAGCGCCTCTTAGTCCTCGTTCGCCATGGCCAGAGCGAATGGAATCTGAAAAACCTGTTTACCGGCTGGCGCGATGTCGGCCTGACGGACAAGGGCATCGCCGAAGCGCGCGCCGCCGGGCGCCGCCTCAAGGCGCGGCAGATGACGTTCGACATGGCCTTCACCAGCGCCCTGGCGCGGGCACAGACGACGCTCGATCTCATGCTGGAGGAAATGGGCCAGATGGGTCTTGAGACGGTGCGCGATCAGGCCCTGAACGAGCGCGATTACGGCGACCTCACCGGCCTCAACAAGGACGAGGCGAAAAAGCGCTGGGGCGATGAGCAGGTGCATATCTGGCGGCGGTCCTACGACGTGGCGCCACCCGGCGGCGAAAGTTTACGCGACACCCTCGCCCGGGCGCTACCCTATTACATGAGCCGCATCCAGCCCGAGGTGCTGTCGGGCCGGCATGTGCTGGTGGTGGCGCACGGCAATTCCCTGCGCGCCCTCATCATGGCGCTGGAGGGCCTCAGCCCTGAGGAAATCGTCAAGCGCGAACTGGCGACGGGCCTGCCCATCGTCTACCGACTCGCCGCCGACAGCCGCATCGCTGCGCGGGAAATCCTCGAGGATTGACTTTCCCACGACGCGTTTTCGCACCGCAAAAGTGCGCGACACTTTTGCTGAAAACGCTTTGATCAGGCGGCGCTTGCCAGCCCCGCTTCCCAGCCGAGGATGGCGCGCTTGCGCGTCAGGCCCCAATGATAGCCGCACAAGTCGCCCGACTTACCCAGCACCCGGTGGCAGGGCACAACGAAGGAGATGGGATTCTTGCCCACCGCCGTGCCCACGGCGCGCGCCGCCGAAGGCTTGTCGATATGCGCTGCGATATCGGAATAGGTGGAAGCCGCGCCCAGCGGGATATGCAGCAGCGTCTCCCACACCCTGATCTCGAAATCGGTGCCGATAAACACCACCCTTAACGGCTCTTTCTGACTCCACCGCCGGGTGTCGAAAATGCGCGCGGCGTAAGGCGCGGTCGCTTCCTGGTCATGAACGTATTCGGCTTTCGGCCAGCGCCCCATCATGTCGGCGAGGCTGGCGGTTTCGCCGCCCTGATCGGCAAAGGCGAGACCCGCCAGGCCTTCGGCGGTGATCATCACCACGGCGATG
>Ga0315540_10000060_pt1 | contig 51450 bp, 53 predicted proteins | sample SalMarSW160110MG_FD_203677 | JGI IMG/M metagenome (GOLD analysis project Ga0315540, IMG submission 203677) | Salt marsh sediment microbial communities from the Plum Island Ecosystem LTER, Massachusetts, United States - Salt Marsh Sediment SW1601-10 ...
TACAACCAGAAGCTTTCGGTGCGCCGCGCCGATTCCGTGAAAGCCTTCCTGGTATCGAAGGGCATCGACGCCAACCGTATCTACACCGAGGGCAAGGGCGAGAGCCAGCAGGTGAAGGCCTGCCCGAAGAAGTTGGGCCGGGCGGCAATGATCAAGTGCTTGGCGCCAAACCGTCGCGTCGAGATCGAAGCGATCGGCACCCCGTCGAACTAACGCGAAAGTCCTCGAAAAAGCCCTGCCTGTGCAGGGCTTTTTCTTGCGAGCGAGGCGTAGCATGGCGGCCGAGCCGGACCCCGAAACCGCCCCACGTCACAGATGAGCGCAAGCCCGAACGTCGACCCGGCAGAGCTGGACAAGTTCAGCGAGCTCGCGCATCGCTGGTGGGATCCGGCGAGCGAGTTCCGGCCGCTGCACGAAATCAACCCGCTGCGGCTGGATTGGATCGACCGTAATGCGCCACTGTCCGGCAAGGCCGTGCTCGACGTCGGCTGCGGCGGGGGCATTCTGGCCGAGGCAATGGCAAGCCGCGGCGCGCGAGTAACCGGGATCGATCTCGCCGACAAAGCATTGAAAGTTGCGCAGCTTCACCTGCGTGATAGCTTGCTCTCGGTGCAGTACGAATCATCGTCGGCCGAGGAATACGCGGAAACTCACGCGCGTGCCTTCGACGCCGTGACCTGCATGGAAATGCTTGAGCACGTACCCGACCCGGCGAGCACCGTGGCGGCCTGCGCACGCATGATCGCGCCCGGTGGCCAGGCGTTCTTCTCGACCATCAACCGCAATCCCAAGTCTTACTTGTTCGCAGTCGTCGGCGCTGAGTATGTTCTGAAGTTGCTGCCGAAAGGCACGCACGACTACGCGAGGTTCATCAAGCCGCACGAGCTTGCGCATTGGTGTCGCGAGGCCGGGCTAAGACCTCAGGAACTGATCGGAATGACATACAACCCGTTCGCGCGGCGCTACAGCCTCGGCCGCGATTGCAGCGTGAACTACCTGCTGCGCTGTGCGCGGGATGATTGAGCCCCCGGCGCGGCGCGCAACGCGTGCCGTGCTGTTCGATTTCGACGGCACGCTCGCGGATACCGCCCCAGACCTGGGCGCAGCGGTCAACCGCCTGCGAGCGGAGCGCGGACTGCCTGCACTGTCGGTCGGCGAAGTGCGTCCCTACGCCTCCAGCGGCGCGCGCGGGCTGCTTCGCGTGGGCCTGAGCCTGGTGCCCGGCGATCAGGCGTACGAGGGCATGCGCGTTGCGTTCCTGGCGCACTACAGTGAACATTTGTGCGTCGACACCAGACTATTTCCGGGCGTCGCGGAGCTGCTCGGCCAGCTCGGCGCTCGCGGCTTGCCATGGGGAATCGTCACCAACAAGGCCACCCGTTTCACTGCGCCATTGGTGTCCGCACTGGGCATTACCCCTGACTGCGTGGTCTGCGGCGACACGACGCCGCATTCCAAGCCCCACCCTGCACCGCTGCTGCACGCTGCCAGCGCGCTGGCGTTGGCGCCCGAGCATTGCTGCTACGTCGGCGACGATCTTCGCGACGTGCAAGCCGCGCACGCAGCCGGCATGCGGGCCATTGCAGTGGAATACGGTTACCACGGTATCGACAACGGCGGGCCGCGCAGCTGGGACGCAGACGCGGTCATCGCCCGTCCCGCGGACCTTGTCGCGCAGCTCTGAGCACCGCGGCGCGGCTTGAAAACCTCTGCCGCGCCCCGATATGAGACAATGAAGCGCGCATCGACAATCACGGGGGGCGACTTGGTCTCGACGTGGGTCACGAAGCAGCGCAGGGCATGCCGAGGACCAGATCACCTCGTAAATCCAGTCTGGAAACACACAAACGCCAACGACGAGCGTTTCGCTCTAGCCGCCTAACACCGGCTAGACGCTGCACTAGCTTGCTGATGGGCTAGGCCCCGAAAGGGGTGCAGCGTCATTTACATCAGCCTCTCTGCACGGTCTGGCCGCTTGGCCGCGCGGATCCGTCGAAGCGGCTGGCCAAGCGTCAGCCTGCCGGTCGGCGGGCGCAAGGCGAGATCCAAATGACCAGGCTAAGCATGTAGTCCTGACTGTGTAGGGCTTGCGGACGCGGGTTCGATTCCCGCCGCCTCCACCACCTTGCCGATCACTTCCGTGGTGGCTGACACAAATTCACAGCACGTTGGCACTGCGTTGCGCGGGCGCTCAGAGGAGCGTAGCGGACAAGGGGATAAGTGTCGCGCGGAGAGCGGAATTTCTTCATTGCGCGCACCGGCCAGACGTGGCACGTTTTGATCCTAACGGGGGAATTGACGGCACCACTATGGCGCCAAGCGACAATTCGATCGAGTCGAGCGACCACCTGCTCAGCTACCTTGAGCATCGGACGGGACGTAGCCTCAGGTCGCGCCAAGCGATCGACGCATACGTCGATACGAGCGGCATTTCGCGCAGCGGCGCTGGAGCTACATTGCACGATCCCAGCGTGCGCATTACGGCAGGGGTATGCGTACTGGCGCTGATGTTCCTGTTCTATTACTTCATGGATGTCGGACTGCAGATCTCGACCCTGCACTCCGCGGTCCTAACCCCGGCCACCATCACTTCCACGCTTGACCACCGGCAAGACAGGGGCGAGCGTGCCCAGTCGACGGCCGGTGCGGTGATTCCCGCCTAGAACTCGTATTCGAGCTGGATCCGAAAGGTGTTGTTTGGCGCACCGGTGGATGCCTTAAGCAGCAGCGCCGCGTTATAGCGAATTGCCTTGTGCACGCCCACTGGCAACTTGCCGAAGACCGCAGGGCCGAAACGATGCGACTGCTGATCCGCCGGCGCCCAGTCGTTCCAGGGGCCGACGTCGCCGAAGCCCTGAATCCCGAACTCCAGCCTCTCAGTCCAGAGATATTTCACCTGCCACTGGTAGCCGAATTGCATCGGCGCGCTCACGGCAGCACGGTACTGCCTGCCGAAAAGCAGGTTGCCGTTTAGCTGGACCTTGCCGAACTCGGTCTGAAACAGCGGCCCGAAGCGCACCTCGTATCCTTCGTCGTGGTCTTGCGGCCGCTCGACCTCAACCACGAGGCCGACGTCGACCGGATACTGTCCGGTCTCCGTCAGCTGGAACTTGTTCTCCCATTCCCAAGCATCGAAGTGCGTGCCGCCCGCGCCGGTGCTCTCGTACTTGGAATAGAACTCGGTGAACCAATGCGGCGTCGCGCCGTAGCCGAAACCGATCGAAGCGGCGCTTTGCTGATCGGCGTCGTGCGTGTTGGCCCTGCCGGCCTTGAAGTCGATCTCGCGCTCGCCGTATTCGACCGCGGGCGTGTAGACGTAGTCCGCCGGCCCGGCCGCGCACAGCCTGCAAAAAATTTGTGCGGCAGCGCCAAAGGCGAAAACCAAGCCTCGCTTCATGCAATGCTCCGCATCGCGTCTCACTCGGCGATGATCACGCCGGTCGTCGTTTTGGGATGAAAGTCACCGAAGAACGGATAGCGTCCCGGCTCCAGCGGCCCGATGTAGACGGTGCCGCTGGAATTTCCCGGGATGAGCTTCTCGCGATGCAGCTCGTAGCTCTCGAACTCCTCCGCCGCGGCGTCCTGGTTCACGATGGTGAGCCGGATTCGTTTGCCGGCCGGGACGCGAAGCTCGGCGGGCTCGAAGCGATGTTCGTGGATCGACAGCCGGAACTCGGTGTCGGCGGCAGCGGATACCGTGGGCACAAGCAACATGGCAATTAGGAATAGGCGCATGGGACTATATTATAAACGATAATCATTCGCATTTATAAACCAGCCCAATACTTCCCTACCCCTTTGCTTCTAAAGTGGTTTTGGTTCGCCGAGCGCGAACCCCTGGGCAAAATCAATCTTCATCAACGACAGGAGCCCAAGCGCCTCGACCCGCTCCACCGACTCGGCGATCATCTGCATGCCAAGTGCACGGCAGCTCTCGCCCAGGCGACGCAGCCTCTCCAGCGCGTCGGGGTTCGGATCGGCGCGCAGCGCGCTGGCTCCGTTGACCTTCAGGTAGCGCACGCCGACCTCGTACAACCGGCCAATCTCCTCGCCGTCATGGGATACGCCCGACACGGCCACCACGCACCCGAGCGCGGTCAAAGCCGCTACCGCCGCACCGAACTCTGCCGGCCGCTGCGCCGTCTCGTCGAGCGGAATTTCCAGCATCACACGCCGCGCCAGGTCGGTCGCACCACCGAGCTCTGCCGCAACGAAGTCGGGAAAGGTCTTGTCGACCAGCGCTTCGGCAGAAAGATTGATGCTGAAGCGCGGCGCGACCGCGCCGCTTTGTGCGACGCTGCGCAGCTTTCGGATCGCCGTCGACACGACCCACCGGTCGAGCAGCGGCATCAATCTCGCGTCCTGCAGCACAGGAATGAAGGATCCGGGCGGAAGCAGACCTTCCTCTTCGTCGCGGAATCGCACCAGTACTTCGAAGAAGTGTTGATCCGTCTGTGGCGTCTCCACCAGCACGATCGGCTGGCAGTATAGAAGAAAGCGGTCGCGCGTAAGCGCGCTGGTCAGATAGGCCGCAGCGGCCTCACGGTCGAATGAACTTTCCGTCACCCTTCGTCCTCGGCAAATGCATTATTTTTCTTCCCTTGCCCGAATATACCGCGTTCAGCAAGGCGGCGAGCGCGACGTCTCTGAGCCAGATCAAATCATGTGCGACGGCTCACGCGTTCGACGCCTTGCTCGAGCGCGTCGAGCAAGGCCTCTAGCCGCGCCGGCTCCACGTGGTCGACGCCGCCCGCCTCGCGGCGCCCACCGCCGCCGAATGCGCGGCAGAAGCGAGCAGCCGAAAACTCACCGCCGCCCGGCGCGCGCACGCTGACCGTGAAGCTCCCGCGCGTGTTCGGCGCCACGACGGCATGTGCCCGCTCCGGTGCAACGGCCGCCAATCGATTGGCGAAGCTGCCGCTGACACGCCGCGCCCACGACGCGTTGGGCAGGACGTATGCGTCCGCATGCTCGGAAGTTCGGTGCGGCGCGAGCGCCAGCGCCCGCGCGAGGTCGGCCCGGCGCTCTTCGTCCAGCCGCTTCAGCATCGGTTCCCTCTCGAGCAGCCGGAACGGGTCGAGGAAGCGGCTTACGCTGCGGTAAAGTTCCGCCGGGGGCACCAGCAGATCCGCTTCATCGTCGCCGTAAGCGTTGTAATTCAAGTTCTCGCCGAGCGCGCGCAGCGCAGCAAGCGGCTCTGCCTGAAGGCCCAGGTCCGACGCCAGCCGCAGAGCGGCCTCGGGCATTGCGTCGCCGAATGCGGCGACCACGGCCCAGACCTGGAATCGCCCTTTCAGGTATCGATCGACAAGAATGCTGGTGCAGACCCCGGCTGACTCGTCGATGTGCGGCTCGAAGCCCGCGTGCGACGGAACCTCGCCGGCGGCGTGGTGATCGAAGTAGCGCACGCTTGCGCCGCGTTTCAGCAGCGCCATCAGCGCTTCCCGATTGCGCTCGAGCGAGACGTCGAGCACTGTGACGCGGTCGCCCGCGTCCGCCCGCACGCGCCGCAGCAGGTCTATGTCGCGCTTCACCCCCGTCACCAGCTCGGCGTCCAGCGGCTCGGCCAGGCGCAGCTGATGCAGTGCGCAGATGCCGTCCGCGTCGCCGTTGAAGACGTCGATATTGCGCATGCGCGCTAGGATAGCGGAAGCCCAAGACGCCGCGCCAGAGCCGCCACGGCGTCCGGCAGCGCGCGCCCCGCGTTGAAGCTAACGGAATTCGCCAGCTCGGCCGGCGTCAACGGCTCAAGCGATGCCAGCTGATGCGCGAGCACTTCCAGGTCCGCCTCGGAAGCATCCCTCGCATTTCGCTGCCGGGTCGCGACCCGCTCGCGCAGCTCACCTTCGGGCGCCTCGCAGACCGCGATCACGAACGGCACCCCTGACTTGTGCGCCAGGGCGGCGAACGCATCGCGCTGTGCCCGCGCCAGAAAGGTGGCGTCCACGATAGCGGCGTAGCCCGCCTCGAGAACCGCACCGGACAGCGCCGCCAGGCGTGCGTACGTCTGCGTCGTGAGGTCCGGCGTATAGATTCCGGCGCCGAGCGTCGAGCCGGTGCGTGCCTCCGGCTCAAGCCCCTGCAGGCGTTTGCGTTCCACGTCCGATCGCAAGCGCACCGCGCCGCAGGCCTCGAGCAGCTCTTGCGCCACAGTCGTCTTGCCCGACCCTGCTACGCCGTGCATGACGATGAGCGCGCGCGACGAACCCTCCGCCAGCACCTTCGCGAGACGCAGGTACTCGATGTATTCGCGCCCGGCGCGGCCGCCCTGCTGCGGATTGAGATTCGGCTGATGGGCCCTGATGCACGCGACCTTGGCACGCACCAGCGCGCGATACACCAGGTAGTAGCGCAGCAGCGCCAAGCCGGCGTAGTCGCCTGTGGCTTCCAGGTAGCCGTTCAGGAAGCGCCAGGCGAGCCGCGGCAGCCTTCGATCGAACAGATCCATGACCAGGAACGCGACCTCGTTCATGACGTCGATCCATCGCAACGCCTCGTTGAACTCGATGCCGTCGAAAGGCGTCGGCTCGCCATCGAGCAGCGCGATGTTGCCCAGGTGCAGGTCGCCATGGCATTCGCGCACGAAGCCGCCTGCCTTGCGCGCGTCGAACGCCGCGCGCAGGCGCGCATGTTCGCGCAGCGTCCAGCCACGCAGCCGCTCAAGCTCCGGCACGTCGGCATCGGCGCCGATCAAGCCTTCGATCTGGTCGAAATTCTGCTGCGCGGGCGCCAGAACCTCAGCCGCCGAACCGAACGGTCGTGCGGCATCTGCGCGCGCGACGCGCGAATGGAACGCCGCTATGCTGCGCGCGAGCGCGTCGATGTGCTCGGCGCCGAGCGTGCCGCCCTGTGCCATGTGGCTGAGCAGCGCCTGCTGCGGGAAGCGCCGCATCTTGACCGCATACTCGATCGCCCTGCCTTCGCCGCCCAGTCGCGGGTCCGCCTCGCTGCCAGTAATCGGCACCAGCTCGAGGTAAAGCTGCGGCGCGGTGCGCCGATTCAGCCGCAGCTCCTCCTCGCAGTAGAAGCGCCTCGCCTCCAGGCTGCCGAAATCGAGAAAACCGAGGTTTACCGGCTTCTTCAGCTTGTAGGCGAAGTCGCCCGCCAGCAGCACCCAGGAGATGTGGGTCTCCAGCAGCTCAACCCGCTCCACCAGATGCGGGTAGCGCCTCGGGTCGCGCAGCAACTCGATCGATTGCATAGGTGGACAGTTTAGACGAGGCGCCGACCGGCCCACCGGGTGTATCGTCGGGCGAAATGACGATCCTTGGCACTGCTTCGGTGCTGATCACGCTCGCCGCGCTGTTCAGCTACGTGAACTATCGCTTTCTGCGGCTCCCGTCGAGCATCGGGCTCATGCTGAGCGCGCTCGTCACCTCGCTGGCGGTGGTGGCCTTGGGCGAATTCGGCAGCCACGCGCTGGCGAACCTCGCCCGCCACGCGCTCGCGAACATCGATTTCAACCAGACGCTGATGCACGGCATGCTGAGCTTCTTGCTGTTCGCAGGCGCGCTGCATATCAACTTCAACGACCTGGCCGAGCAAAAATGGTCGGTCGGCTTCCTCGCGAGCCTGGGGGTCGTCGTCTCGACCGTGATCATTGGCTACGCAGCCTACTGGCTGTTCGCGCTGCTGGGCCATGGAATTCCGCTGATCTACTGCCTCGTATTCGGCGCACTGATCTCGCCCACCGATCCAATCGCGGTGCTGAGCATCCTCAAGTCGATGGGCGCCGACCGTTCGCTGGAGAACAAGATGGCCGGCGAATCGCTGCTCAACGACGGAGTCGGCGTGGTGGTGTTCGTCGTGCTGCTGAACATCGCCACCGGCGAGCATGCCGCCACCGTTACCTCGGCAGTCACGCTGTTCCTCGAAGAAGCGGTCGGCGGTGGGCTGTTCGGTCTACTGACCGGTTATCTGGCCTACAGGATGCTGTGCCGGGTCGACGACTACGAAGTGGAGATCCTGATCACCCTCGCACTCGTGATGGGCGGCTACGCGCTCGCCACCGCGCTGCACCTGTCCGGCCCGATCGCCACCGTCGTGGCCGGGCTGCTGATCGGCAACCACGGCAGGCGCTTCGCCATGTCGAAAGAGACGCGCGAGCACCTCGACACCTTCTGGCAGTTGATCGACGGCATCCTCAATGCCATCCTGTTCGTCCTGATTGGACTCGAGGCGCTGCTGCTGCACTTCGAGACCGCGTTCGCCTGGGCCGCCTTGCTGGCGATTCCGGTGGTACTGCTGGCGCGCATGGTCTCGGTGTCCCTACCGGCGCTGGTGCCCGGATTACGTGCCGAATTCCCTCCCAACATCATTGCAGCGCTGACTTGGGGCGGGCTGCGCGGGGGCATCTCGATTGCGCTGGCCCTTTCGCTACCCGACGTGCCGTGGCGCGGCGCACTCCTCACCGTGACTTATGCAGTGGTGGTGTTCTCCATCGTGGTGCAGGGCCTGACTGTGGTCCGGGTGCTGCGCCGGATCGGGCTTCAGGCCAGCTCGAAAGCGCGCGCGGCGGAAGAGTAGGACAGAATGATCTCGGCCGGCGCGTCGCCGACGTTGCGGATGCCATGCACCGCGCCCCTCGGAACCAGCGACTGGCTGCCCGCTCCAATCTGCACGCGGTCCTCGCCGATGCGACACTCCACCTCGCCGCGCACCACGTAGATCGATTCCTCGCAGTTGGCGTGGATATGCGTGTCGGTGCCCTTGCCCGGCGGCAGCGTCATGCGCGCGAGCGAGAGTTCCCGGCTGTTGCCGACCTCGTCGTTGGCCAGCCACTCGATCGTGCCCCAGGGAAATTCGTTGCGGATCGGCTTCATCGATGCCTTCATGCGGCCCTCCTCATCCCTGCTCGACCGCCATGGCGCGCGGATTGCCTTTGCCCGCCGCCTCGAGCGCCTGCCACACGCGGTGCGGGCTGGCCGGCATGTCGAAGTGCGTCACGCCCGCGCCGCGCAGGGCGTTCAGGATCGCGTTCATGATGCACGGCATGGAGCCCGTGACACCGGCCTCGCCGACGCCCTTAGCGCCGAGCGGATTGGTCTTGGTGGGCACCGGGTGGTGCGTCACTCTCAGGCCGTCGACCAGCACCGCGCGCGGCATGGGATAGTCCATGAAGCTGCCGCTGAGCAGCTGGCCGGTGTCGCGATCGTAGAGCGCCTGCTCGCCCAGAATGTGGCCGGCGCCCTGCGTGATGCCGCCCTGCATTTGCCCTTCCACGAGCTGGGGGTTGATGATGTTGCCGGCATCGTCGCAGGCGAGGTAGGACACGACCTCGACCGTCCCTGTCTCAGGCTCGATTTCCACCTCCGCGATGTGACAGCCGTTGGGGAACGTCGACCCCACCTTCTTGTCCTTCATGTCTACGTCCAGCGCGCCGCGGTGCTTCTTCGCCAGCGCGGTGATCGCAACCTCGCGGTCGGTGCCCTTGACGCGGTAGCGGCCGTCTACGAACTCGATGTCCGCCTGGGCCACCTCCAGATCGTCGGCGGCGAGCGCCATGCCCTTCTTCACCACCTCTTCCGACGCCAGCAGCATCACGCTTCCCACCCCGTGCAGCGAGCGCGAGCCGCCGGTGGGGTTGCCGGTCAGGTTCATGTCGAGATCTGCGGTGCGCAGCCGGATCGATTCCATCGGCACGCCGAGCGCGCCGGCCACGATCTGCGCGAACACGGTCTCGTGGCCCTGGCCATGATTGTGCGAGGTCGCGCGCAACGTGATGCGCGCGTCCTCGTCCCACGACACCTGGACCTGGTCGTAGGGTGCGAAGCCGCCCGACCCGGTGGCCTCGATGTAGTTCGCAATGCCGCGCCCGCGCAGACGGCCGCGCTTGGCGGACGCAGCGCGGCGCGCCTCGAAGCCGCTCCAGTCCGCCGCCTTCAGCGCGTCGGCCAGCACGCCCTCGAAATCGCCGCAGTCGTACTCGAAGCCGGTCGCGATCTTGTAGGGGAAGGCGCTCTTCGGCACCAGGTTGCGGCGTCTGAACTCTGCCGGATCGATCTTCAGCTCGTACGCGGCCTGATCGACCAGCCGCTCGATCGCGTACGAGCTCACCGGCCGGCCGGCGCCGCGATAGGCGGCCGTCGGCACCGTGTTGGTCAACGCCAGCCGGGCGCGCACATGAATCGCCTGCACGTCGTATACGCCGCTCGCCACGTTGACCAGGTTGACGGTGTTGACGAAGGTGCCGGTGAACGCGACGTAAGCGCCCAGGTTGCAGACGAAATCGAACCGCATGCCGAGGATGCGCCCGGATTCGTCGAGCGCCATCTCGCCCCGGTGCACGACGTCGCGCGCCTGCTCGTCGGAAAGGAACACGTCGGATCGGGTGCCGACCCATTTCACGGGCCGGCCGAGCTTCTTGGCCGCGATCAGGACTGCGCAATATTCCGGATAGGCGTTGAAGCGCACGCCGAAACCGCCGCCGACCTCCTCCGCGATGATCCGCACCTTCTCCGGCGCGGCGCCCAGCACGGCGGCGATCTGGCCGCGCATCGCCGAAGCGCCCTGGGTGCAGGCATACAGCTGGTAAGTGTCGCCCGCCGCGTCGTAGATGCCGGTGCAGGCCCGCGGCTCCATCGGATTGCCGACCACGCGCGTGTGATAAGCGCTGAGCGACACCACGCGCGCCGCGCGCTCGAATGCCGCGTTGGTCGCCGCCTCGTCGCCGCCCGCGAAGTCGAGCAGCAGATTGCCGGGGACATTGTCGTGCAGCTGCGCTGCGCCCGGGGTGATGGCCTCCTGCGCCGCGATCACCGCCGGCAGATCCTCGTACTCGACCAGCACGGCCTCGGCCGCATCCTGCGCCTGTGGGCGCGACTCTGCGATTACCAGCGCCACCGGCTCGCCGACGTGGCGCACCTTGCCCTGCGCCAGCGCAGGGCGGTGCACCTTGGGCTGCTCAGAACCGTCGCGTCCCTTGACCGGCGCGGCTGCGGGCAAGCCCTGCGCGCCGGCCGCCGCCACGTCCTCCCCGGTGAGCACCGCGATGACGCCCGGCATCGCGAGCGCCGCACCGGCGTCGATCGAGACGATCCTGGCGTGCGGCCGGTCGGAACGCAGGAAGTGCGCATGGGCCTGCTGTGGAAAGCTCCAGTCGGAAACGTAGCGTCCCCGACCCTTCAGCATGCGCTCGTCTTCGAGCCTGCCGCCCTTGGCGCCGAAACTCTGCATTCAGGCGTGCGACAGCGCGATCAGGATTGTGCAGGGCGCGTAATCGATCAGCGAAGCGCCCACCGAGCCTTTCCACCAGCGCGCTGCGAACGAAGTTTTCTGGTTGTGGCCGATCACGATCAGATCGACATCGAGTTCCTTCGCCAGGCGGCAGATCTCCTCCACCGGCTCGCCCACCGCCAGGTGCCCGGAAGCCTTGAAGCCTTTTTCCGTCAGCGACGCGATGCCCTCGTCCAGCACCGCCTGGGTGCGCTTCTTTTCCTCTTCCAGCAGTTCTTCCGGCACGAAACCCTCGGTCAGGAACAAGCTCGGAGGCATGCTCGCCACCGCCAGCAGATGTGTCTCGGCCCCCAGGAAGTTCGCCAATTCCGCGCACTCGACCAGCGCGCGCTTGCCGTCCTGGGACCCGTTATAGGCCAGAAGGATCTTGCGATACTTCATGTGCGGGCTCCTTGCGGGGTGGCTGGGCTAGCGAAACGATTATAGCCTCAGCCCGGGCCGGCGTAGGCAGCCGCTAGAATCGGAGTTTTACAGGACCCCGTCATGCTTGACGCTTCCCGCAGCGACCTCGTCGCCGGCGTCGCCGGCAGCGGCACCATGGGGCGCGGCATCGTCCAGGTGCTGGCGCAATGCGGCGTGCGCACCCTGGTGTTCGACGCGCAGCCCGGCGCGGCCGCCAAAGCCCGTGCGGCCATCGGCCAGGCTCTCGCGAGGCTGGTCGAGAAGGGCCGCCTAAAGCAAGCCGATGCCGACGCCGCGCTGGCGCGCGTGGAAGTCGTCGATTCCCTGTCGGCCTTAGCGCCCTGCCAGGTGGTGATCGAGGCGATCATCGAGAAACTCGAGGCAAAGCAGGAGCTGTTCCGGGCGCTCGAGGACATCGTCGCCGAGTCCTGCGTCCTCGCCTCCAACACCTCGTCGCTGTCGGTCACCGCGATGGCCGCCGCATGCCGCCTGCCCGGGCGCGTCGCGGGCTACCACTTCTTCAACCCGGTGCCGGTGATGAAGATCGTCGAAGTGGTCGACGGCGTGCTGACCGAACCGTGGGTCGGCGAGGCGCTGTGCGCCCTCGCCCGGCGCTACGGCCACACGCCGGTGCGCTGCAACGACACGCCGGGCTTCATCGTCAACCACGCCGGGCGCGCCTACGTGCCCGAATCGCTGCGCGTGCTGGCCGAGGGCGTTGCCGACTACGCCACCATCGATCGCGTCCTGGTCGACGCCGCGGGCTTTCGCCTGGGGCCCTTCGGCCTGATGGACCTGGTGGGCCTGGACGTGACCCACGCCGTGATGCGCTCGATGTACCAGCAGTACTACGAGGAGCCGAAGTACAAGCCGTCGTACCTGAACGAGCCGCGTGTCGCGGCCGGGCTGCACGGGCGCAAGACCGGGCGCGGCTGGTACGTCTACGGCAAGGACGGCGTGGCCGGGAAAGTTCCGGAACAATCCGTGCCGGCCGCCGCGCCGGGACCGGTATGGTGCGTGCCCGAGTTGAAGGAGTTGCTGCTGAAGCTCGGCGCGAAATTCGCCGGCGACCCCTCGGGCGCGTCGGTATGCTTTTGCGCGCCGCTCGGCCGCGACGCGACCGCAAGCGCGCTCGAACTCGGGCTCGACCCGAGTCGCACGGTCGCGGTCGACTCCCTGTTCGGATTCGCCAAGCGGCGCACGCTGATGACCACTCCGGTTACCACGCCCGCCGCGCGCGACGCGGCGCACGCGCTGCTCGCCGGCGACGGCGTGCCGGTCTCGCTGATCCGCGATTCCGGCGGCTTCGTCGCCCAGCGCGTGGTGGCGCACGTGGTGAACGTCGGCTGCGACATCGTGCAGCAGCGGATCGCCTCGCCCGAGGACCTCGACCGCGCGGTGATGCTCGGCCTGGGCTATCCCCGCGGCCCGCTCGCCATGGGCGATGCCATCGGCCCGGCTCGAGTCCTCGCGATCCTCGAGGCAATGCACGACTTCTACCAGGAGCCTCGCTACCGACCCAGCCCGTGGCTCACCCGCCGCGCCAGGCTGGGCGTTTCCCTCCTCACCCCGGAGTAACGACCATGCTCGATGCCTACATCTACGACGGACTGCGCTCCCCGATCGGGCGCCACGCCGGCAAGCTCGCGACGCTGCGACCCGACGATCTCGCCGGCACGGTCATCAAGGAAGTGGTGGCGCGCAACGCCATCGACCCGAAGGAAATCTCGGACGTGGTGCTCGGCTGCGTGACGCAGGCGGGCGAGGATTGCCGCAACGTGGCGCGCTTCGCCGCGCTGCTGGCCGGGCTGCCCCCGACCACCCCGGGGGTAACGGTGAACCGGCTGTGCGCGAGCGGCCTGCAGGCCGTCGCGGACGCCGCGCGCGCCATCACCTGCGGCGAAGGCGAGCTGTACATCGCCGGCGGCGTCGAGAGCATGACGCGCGCGCCCTACGTCATGGCCAAGTCGGCGACGCCCTACGGCCGCGACGTCAAGCTGTACGACACCACGATCGGCTCGCGCTTCCCGAACCCGCGCTTCGCCAAGCAGTACGGCGACCAGTCGATGCCGCAAACCGGCGACAACGTGGCCAGGGAATTCGGCATCACGCGCGAACAGGCCGACGCGTTCGCGCTCGCCTCGCAGCAGAAGTACGCCAAGGCCGAAGCGGAGGGCTTCTACAAGGGCGAAATCCTGCCGGTCGCGCTGCCGTCGAAGAAAAAGGACGCACCGCCCGCAACGGTCGACGTCGACGAGCACCCGCGGCGCGACTCGAGCATGGAATCGCTCGCACGCCTGAAGCCGCTGTTCGAAGGCGGCGTGGTGACCGCGGGCAACGCCTCCGGCGTGAACGACGGCGCCGCGGCGCTGGTGGTGGCGAGCCGCGCTTGGGGCGAGAGGCGCGGCAAGAAGCCGATTGCAAAGATCCTTTCCGCCGCCTCGGCGGGCGTGGAGCCGCGCATCATGGGTGTGGGTCCCGCTTACGCGATCCCGCTCGCGCTCGAGCGCGCCGGACTCGCGCTCAAGGACCTCGAGATCATCGAGATCAACGAAGCCTTCGCCAGCCAGGTGCTCGGCTGCCTCAAGCTGATGGGCCTCGAAGCCAAGGATCCACGCGTCAACCCGAACGGCGGCGCGATCGCGATCGGCCATCCGCTCGGCTGCTCGGGCGCGCGCCTCGCGCTGACGGTGGCGCGCGAAATGCAGGCCAGCGGCGCCAGGCACGCTGCGGTTTCGCTGTGCATCGGCGTCGGCCAGGGCCTGGCCGTGATCCTCGAACGGGTAAACTAGCCGCACTGGAGGTCGCCATGAACGCCCCGCTCAAAGCCAAATCCAAGGCCAAGGAATCGAAATCGCGCTTCGTCTGGGACGACCCGCTGCTGCTGGAGGATCAGCTCAGCGAAGACGAGCGCATGGTGCGCGACGCCGCGCGCGCCTACTGCCAGGACAAACTGGCACCGCGCGTGCTGGAGGCGTTCCGCCACGAGAAGACCGACCCGTCGATCTTCCGCGAGATGGGCGAGGTCGGCCTGCTCGGCCCGACTATCGCGGCGCAGTACGGCGGCCCGGAGCTGAGTTACGTCTGCTACGGCCTGATCGCGCGCGAAGTCGAGCGCGTCGATTCGGGCTACCGCTCGATGATGAGCGTGCAGAGCTCGCTCGTGATGGTGCCGATCAACGAATTCGGCACCGAGGCGCAGAAACAGAAATACTTGCCGCGGCTCGCGAGCGGCGAATGGATCGGCTGCTTCGGGCTTACCGAGCCGAATCACGGCTCGGACCCCGGCTCGATGGTCACCCGCGCCAAGGCGGTGAAGGGCGGCTACAGCCTGAGCGGCTCCAAGATGTGGATCTCGAACTCGCCCATCGCGGACGTGTTCGTGGTCTGGGCCAAGGACGACGAAGGCGCGATCAGGGGCTTCGTCCTGGAGAAGAATTCCAAGGGCCTGTCGGCGCCGGCGATTCACGGCAAGGTGGGTCTGCGTGCGTCGATCACGGGCGAGATCGTGATGGACGGCGTGTTCTGCCCCGAGGAGAACGCCTTCCCCGAGGTGCGCGGCCTCAAGGGCCCGTTCACCTGCCTCAACTCCGCGCGCTACGGCATCGCCTGGGGGGCGCTCGGCGCGGCCGAGGACTGCTGGCACCGGGCGCGCCAGTACGTGCTCGACCGCAAGCAGTTCGGGCGCCCGCTCGCGGCCAACCAGCTGATCCAGAAGAAACTCGCCGACATGCAGACCGAGATCACGCTCGGGCTGCAGGGCTGCCTGCGGCTCGGCCGCATGAAGGACGAGGGCAGCGCCTCGCCCGAGATCACCTCGATCCTGAAGCGAAACTCCTGCGGCAAGGCGCTCGACGTGGCGCGCATGGCGCGCGACATGATGGGCGGCAACGGCATCTCGGATGAGTTCGGGGTCGCGCGCCACCTGGTCAACCTCGAGGTGGTCAACACCTACGAGGGCACGCACGACATCCACGCCCTGATCCTCGGGCGCGCGCAAACCGGAATCCAGGCCTTCAGCTGAGCGTGCGCACGCGCGCCTTCGCATTCGCCTTCGCGCTGCTCGCCTTTGCGCCGGCCGCCCCGGCGCAGCCGGCCAACGGCGTGCTGCTGGTCGCCAAGCCGACCATCGTCGACCCGAACTTCAACCGCACCGTGGTGCTGGTCACACAGGCGCCCGACGCCGAAACCGTCGGCGTGATCCTCAACCGCCCCGTGCCGCTCGCGGCGAGCGAAGTCCTGCCGCCGGAACTGCTGAGCGACAATTACCCCGATTCCGTGTACTACGGCGGGCCGGTGCTGCGGCGGGTGATCGTCGCGCTGTTCCACGCCGACCGGGCGCCGACAGCGCCCGCCTTCCACGTACTGAAAGACGTCTACCTCTCGATGCACCCGGACAACATCAAGATGCTGCTCGAGAGCAAGCACAGGCGCTATCGCCTTTACGCCGGCTTCGCCGGCTGGGCACCGGGCCAGCTCGAGGCCGAACTCGAACGCGACGGCTGGTACGTGCTGCCCGCGGAAGAGGACCTGCTGTTCAGGAAGGACACTGCGGGGCTGTGGCAGGAACTGCTGCGCAGGGCGAGCAGCCCGCGCGCCGCAGCCCGCCTCCAACGAAAAGGCCCCGCCTAGGCGGCGGCTTTGGACTGCGCCTTGTCGAACGTCATCTTGCCGCCGCGGTAGTCGACCAGGATCGTGTCCTTGGGCGCGAAGCCGCCCTGCAGGATCGCGCGCGCAAGCGGGTTCTCGATCTCGGACTGGATCGCGCGCTTGAGCGGCCGCGCACCGTAGACCGGATCGAAACCGACCTTGGCCAGCTCGGCGATCGCCGCCTCTGACGCCTCGAGGCCGAAATCCATCTTCGCCAGGCGCTGCTTCAGCACACCCAGCTGTATGCGGGCGATCGCGCCGATCTGCGCCTCGGCCAGGCCGTGGAACACGACCACCTCGTCGATACGGTTGATGAACTCGGGCCGGAAGTGCGACTTCACCTCGCCCATCACCGCGAGCTTCACCACCCCGTAGTCGCTGTCGGCCATCTGCTGGATCATGTGCGAACCGAGGTTCGAGGTCATCACGATCACGGTGTTCTTGAAGTCGACCGTACGGCCCTGGCCGTCGGTCAGGCGCCCGTCGTCGAGCACCTGCAGCAGGACGTTGAACACGTCCGGGTGCGCTTTCTCGATCTCGTCGAACAGGATCACCGCGTAAGGCTTCCTGCGCACCGCTTCGGTAAGGGCTCCGCCCTCCTCGTAGCCGACGTAGCCCGGCGGCGCGCCGATCAGGCGCGCGACCGAGTGCTTCTCCATGTACTCGGACATGTCGACCCGGATCAGGTGCTCCTCCGAGTCGAACAGGAACGCGGCGAGCGCCTTGCACAGCTCGGTCTTGCCGACCCCCGTCGGCCCCAGGAACAGGAACGACCCGTAGGGCCGGTTCGGATCGGACAGCCCCGAGCGCGAGCGGCGGATCGCGTCAGACACCAGCCGCACCGCCTCGTCCTGGCCGACTACGCGCTCGTGCAGCTTGTCTTCCATCTTGAGCAGCTTCTCGCGCTCGCCCTGCATCATCTTCGACACCGGGATGCCGGTCGCGCGCGAGACCACCTCCGCGATCTCCTCCGCGCCAACCTGGGTGCGCACCAGTTTCGTCTTCGCGCCCTGCTCGCCCTTCTCGGCCTTCTTCTGCTGCGCTTCGAGCTGCGGCAGCTTGCCGTATTGCAGCTCGGCGAGCTTGTCGTACTGGCCTTTGCGCTGCAGCTCGGCCATCTGCTGGCGCAGCTTCTCGATCTCTTCCTTGATGTGCTGGCTGCCGGCGACCTGGGCTTTTTCGGCGTTCCAGATCTCCTCCAGGTCCGAGTACTCCTTTTCCAGCTTGGCGATCTCGGCCTCGATCAGCGCGAAGCGTTTGCGCGAGGCCTCGTCCTTTTCCTTCTTCACCGCCTCGCGCTCGATGCGAAGCTGGATCAGACGCCGGTCGAGCCGGTCCATCGACTCGGGCTTGGAGTCGATCTCCATCTTGATGCGCGCCGCGGCCTCGTCGATCAGGTCGATCGCCTTGTCGGGCAGGAAGCGGTCGGTGATGTAGCGCTGCGAGAGCTCGGCCGCGGCGACGATCGCCGGGTCGGTGATCTCGACGCCGTGATGCAGCTCGTACTTTTCCTGCAGGCCGCGCAGGATCGCGATGGTCGCCTCGACCGTCGGCTCGCCCACCAGCACCTTCTGGAAGCGGCGCTCGAGCGCGGCGTCCTTCTCGATGTACTTGCGGTACTCGTTGAGGGTGGTCGCGCCGACGCAGTGCAGCTCGCCGCGCGCGAGCGCGGGCTTGAGCATGTTGCCGGCGTCGATCGCGCCCTCTGCCTTGCCGGCGCCGACCATGGTGTGCAGCTCGTCTATGAAGACGATGGTGTTGCCCTCGTCCTGCGCAAGCTCCTTCAGCACCGCCTTGAGGCGCTCCTCGAACTCGCCGCGGTACTTGGCGCCCGCCAGGAGCGAGGCCATGTCGAGCACCAGCACGCGCTTGTTCTTCAACGTCTCGGGCACCTCGCCGTTGACAATGCGCTGTGCGAGGCCCTCGACGATCGCCGTCTTGCCCACGCCCGGCTCGCCGATCAATACCGGGTTGTTCTTGGTGCGCCGCTGCAGGATCTGGATCGTGCGGCGGATCTCGTCGTCGCGCCCGATCACCGGGTCGAGCTTGCCCTGGCGCGCGCGATCGGTCAGGTCGAGGGTGTACTTGGCCAGCGCCTGGCGCTGCGACTCGTCCGCCTGTCCGCTGACGCTCGCGCCGCCGCGCACCTGCTCGATCGCCTTCTCCAGGGCTGCCTTGCCGACCCCGGCCTGCTTGAGCAGTCGTCCGCTCTCGCCCTTGTCGCTGACTGCGGCGATGAGGAACATCTCCGAGGCGATGAACTGGTCGCCGCGCTTCTGCGCTTCCTTGTCGGCGACGTTGAGCAGCGCGGTCAGCTCGCGTGAAATGTGAACTTCGCCCGGCGCGCCTTCGACTTTGGGCAGCCGACCGACCGCCTGCGCGAGCGCCTGCCTGAGGGCGTTCGGATTGCCTCCCGCCTTGGCGACCAGCGCCGAGGCGCCCCCGTCCTCCTGCTCGAGCAGGGACAGCAGCAGGTGCTGCGGCTCGATGTACTGGTGATCCTGGCCGACCGCCCGGCTCTGGGCGTCCGCCAGGGCTTCCTGCAGCTTGGTGGTGAATTTGTCGAAGCGCATCGTCTTGATCCGGTTGCGAAACCTGTAACGCAGGTGGGGACACTCGCGGCAGTTTCAAGCAAAAAAAAAGCCCGGCCGAAGCCGGGCCAGATGCTACAGGGAGGAAGACTCTCAGTTCGGCAGCACGACCGTGTCGATGACGTGAATCACGCCGTTCGAGGCAACGATGTCGGTCTTGATCACGTTCGCGTCGTTGACCTTGACCCCCGCACTCGAAACGTCGAGCCTCAGGCTCTGACCTTCAACCGTCTGGACCGATCCGGATTTGACGTCCTTCGCCATCACCGTGCCAGGCACCACGTGGTAGGTCAGTACCTTGGTCAGCGCCGCCTTGTCCGCCAGCAGCGCCTGAATCTGCGCAGCCGGGATTTTGGCGAATGCGGCGTCGGTCGGAGCAAATACGGTGAACGGACCGGGCCCTTTCAGCGTATCGATCAGGCCCGCCGCGGTCAGCGCCTTCGCTAGCGTGTTGAACTGGCCGGCCGCGACCGCCGTGTCGATGATATCGGACTGCATGGCAGTCACCGGGTACGAGGTCTCCGCGTCGGTGTGCCTGCCGGCCGCGGCGATGATCATGCCGCTCGCCGACGAGGCCGCGACCACAGGGGTCGTCGTCTCGGCGTCGGAGTAGACGCCGGCGACGGCCGCGGTCATGCCGGTCGCGAGGATGGCGGCGACTGAAGCAGAGGTAAGAAACTTGGGCAGCGATTTCATGGTTAAAACTCCTAGAGGGTTGGTTGAGAGCTGACGAATGGTGCAAGCGAATTGTCCAGATAAAATCTTTGTTTGTCTAGGACAATCTGTAACCACATGATTATCATTACTTCTTATCAATCAATATTCTGTTTTTGTCCTGGACATTGCGATAATCGCGTTCCGAAGCGGTAAGGTTGCACATGGGTCGAGGCACCCCCATCTAGTGAACTCAAGGCAAAGCGCGGGATCCACATAGCCGATGCAAAAACACACCCAAGTCAACATCGCGTATTTGATCTTCGCGTTCTTCGCCATGCTGCTCATGCAGCAGTGGTGGCACCAGGTGCAGACGGTCGAAGTCGTGCCCTACAGCCAGTTCGAGAAGCTGCTGCAGGAGAGCAAGATTTCGGACGTGATCGTGTCGGACCAGACCATCACCGGCACGCTGAAGTCGCCCCAGGGCGGCAAGAGCACCGTAGTGGCGAACATCGTCCAGCCCCAGCTCGCCGACCGGCTGTCGAAGTACGACGTCAAGTTCACCCGCGTATACCAGAGCACCTTCCTGCGCGACCTGTTGTCGTGGATCGTGCCCGCGCTGGTGTTCTTCGGCGTCTGGTTCTTCCTGGTGCGGCGCTTCGCCAGCCAGCAGGGAATGGGCGGCTTCATGAACATCGGCAAGAGCCGGGCCAAGGTGTACGTCGAGAGCAAAACCGGCGTAACCTTCGCCGACGTCGCCGGCGTCGACGAGGCCAAAGCCGAACTGCAGGAGGTGGTCGAGTTCCTCAAGAATCCCGAGCGCTACGGCAGGCTCGGCGCACGCATCCCCAAGGGCATCCTGCTCATCGGCCCGCCCGGCACCGGCAAAACGCTGCTCGCGCGCGCAGTCGCGGGCGAGGCCGGCGTTTCGTTCTTCTCGATTTCCGGCTCCGAGTTCGTCGAGATGTTCGTCGGCGTGGGCGCGGCGCGCGTGCGCGACTTGTTCGAGCAGGCACGACAGAAGGCACCGGCAATCATCTTCATCGACGAGCTCGATGCTCTGGGCCGTGCGCGCGGTTCGGGCATGATGGGCGGGCACGACGAGAAGGAGCAAACGCTCAACCAGCTGCTCTCGGAGCTCGACGGATTCGACCCGAGCATCGGTCTAGTGCTGCTCGCGGCCACCAATCGGCCCGAGATCCTCGACCCCGCGCTGCTGCGCGCCGGACGCTTCGACCGCCAGGTGCTGGTCGACCGGCCCGAGAAGATCGGCCGGCTGCAGATCCTGCAGGTACACGCGAAGAAAATCCATCTCGCCGAGGGCGTCGACCTGGAGCAGGTCGCTGCGCTCACGCCCGGGTTCTCCGGCGCCGACCTCGCCAATCTGATCAACGAGGCGGCGCTGGTCGCCACGCGCCGTAGCGGCGAGTCGGTGACGCTGGAAGACTTCAACCAGGCGATCGAGCGCATCGTCGCGGGCCTGGAGAAAAGGAGCCGCGTGCTGAACGAGACCGAGCGCAAGACCGTCGCCTACCACGAGATGGGACATGCCCTGGTCGCGATGACGCTGCCGGGCAGCGACCCGGTGCACAAGATCTCGATCATCCCGCGCGGCATTGGCGCCTTGGGTTACACCATTCAGCGGCCGACCGAAGATCGCTTCCTGATGACGCGCGAGGAGCTGGAAAACAAGATGACCGTGCTGCTCGGCGGACGCGCCGCCGAGACGGTGGTGTTCGGCCATCTGTCGACCGGCGCCGCCGACGACCTCGCCAAGGTGACCGGCATCGCGCGCAGCATGGCGCTGCGCTACGGCATGGTCGAGAAGCTCGGCTACGTCTCCTTCGACGATGAACGGCCGAACTTGCTCGGCGTCCCGATGGCACAGCCGCGGGAATACAGCGAGGACACCGCACGCGAGATCGACATCGCGGTACGCGACATCGTCCATTCCGCGTTCGACCGCGCGGTTTCGCTCCTCGCCCGCGAGCGCGATACCCTCGAGCGCGGCGCCAAGCTGCTGCTGGAGAAGGAAACCCTCGCCGAGCCCGAGCTCGCCGAGCTGAAGGCGGCGCTCAAGCCGGCTGCGGCGGCGTGAGCGGCGCGGGCGCTTCACGCATCGATGATTCGCTTCCCCTCGCCGCGCGCGCCGAGCTGGGCTTCTTGCCCCGTGCGCTGCTCGCGCAGGCGCGCTGCCTCGACCTCCAGGCGGACACGGTGTTGTTTCGCCTGGGCGAGCGACCCGACGTGCTGTACTACGTGCTCGAGGGCGAGATCGCGCTGCTGCGCCACTCGGTGGGAGGCCAGACGATCGTCCTGCAGCGCGCGCGGCGCGGCTTCCTCGCCGAAGCGAGCGTCGAGTCGCGCCGCTATCACTGCGACAGCGTGGCGCGAGTGCCTAGCCGTGTGTGCACGCTGCCTCTAGGCGCGCTGCGCCGGGCGCTCGCCGAAGACGCCGCCTTCGCCGCCGCCTGGGCAGGCCATCTCACAGCGGAAATCCGCCGGCTGCGCGCGCGCGCTGAGCGCCTGCAGCTGCACGGCGCCGAGGCGCGCGTCGTTCACTTCCTGGAATCGGAAGGCGTCGACGGCGCGATCGAGCTCGACCAGCCGCTCAAGTCCTGGGCCATCGAGCTCGGCATCACCCACGAAGCGCTGTACCGGGCGCTTGCGCGCATGACGCGCGCCGGCCGCCTGACACGCGCCGGCTCCCGGCTGCGCCTGTTGCGCTGAGCGCGGGGCCTTCAGGGCGCCCGTCGGGCAACGAGCATGTAGTGCTCCGGGCTCTGCCGCCGGCAGCGCAGCACCGAAAAGCCCGCGCTCTCGCACCACGCTTCGACCTGCTCGGGTGCGAGCCGGCACGTACGCGGCGCACCGTGCTCGCACGGGCCGGACGGGTGGAACTCGGCGACCACGACAAGGGCGTGCGGAGGAAGAATCCTGTGCAGATTGCGCAGGATTCCGGCCGGATCATCTGCATGGTGCAGGACCATGGAGACGAGCGCCGCGTCCGCGCGCAGGTCCGCCCCCTCCAGCGCGGAGGCGTCGGCCGCCAGCCGCCGGATCTGCCGCACGCCGCGTTCGTTCTGCAGGCGCTCCAGGTAGGCGAGCGCCTCGGCCGAGCGGTCGACCGCATAAACGACGCCCTCGGGCCCGACCCGCTCGGCGAGCGTGAGGCTTACGTAGCCGGGCCCCGCCCCCACCTCCAGCACGCGATCGTCCGGCTTGAGGCGAAGGGCGTCCATCCAGCCCGCGACGAGCTCGGCCCGCTGCATCTGTCTTGCATACACCTCGTCCCAGGTCAGATGGCTCAGGTCTTTGCGGAAAATCTGCTCCATGCCGGCTCGCGTCAAAGACCAAACTGCGCGAGCGACCACGCCAACAGCCCAAGCGTTGCGAGGATCGAAATCACGCCCATGACGCGGGTCGATGCGGGGCGCCTGGAATCCCGAATCTGGTAGGCGATCACGCCGACCATCGCCAGCGACATCCCAAACATCGCGTCGCGAACCGCCGGAGCCGCCGTCATGAAACGCATCGCCGCCTCGCCCAACCCGAACGTCAGGAGGAGCATATGGAGGTTGTGATGCTGGCTGGCGAGAAAGGCGAGCGCCACCGCGGCGAGCGACGAAACCCGGCCGCCCCCAATCGGCGCCGGCCCGGCGCTGCGGTTTCCTTCCTGCGGATGCTGGTGCGAAATACTGGCGAAGAGACTTTTCATCGGCGGCGCAGGCGAATCGGATTCCCAGTGTGACCCCGCGAGCGTACTTTGCCCGCATCGCCCGACATATGATCGCGATCATACGTGCCAGAGGCCGCCGGAGATAAACTCCCGACTGCGATGTCGTAACCGGGTAGCACAATGAAGAACAGGATCCATGCGGCGGCCATCGGCGTCCTCGTCCTCGCGGCCAGCGCAGCCGCCGCGCCGATGGACGAGCAGCATTCGATATCGATGAGCCACGAGGCGATGCGCCCTGGGGCGATCGAGGACACGCGCGAGCTGGTGCATTTCCCCCCGCACCTGCTGGAGCACGAAATGGCCAACATGCGCGACCACCTGATCACGCTGTCGCGCATCCAGGAGCACTTGTCGAAAAAAGAGTTCGACAAGGCCGGCGAGCTGGCAGAAAAGCGCCTGGGGATGTCCTCCTTCGGCCTTCACGGCGCGCACGAGGTCGCCCCGTACATGCCGAAGGGCATGCAGGAGGCGGGAACCGCCATGCACCATGCCGCGAGCCGCTTCGCGATCGCGACCCAGCGGGCCGCGATCGACGACGACGTGGGGCGCGCGCTTGGCGCGCTAAACGAGGTGACGCAGGCCTGCGTCGCCTGCCACGCCGCATACCGCCTCAGATAGGGGGCACCCAGGGCACGGAAGAGGGGGCGACAAACGCCGGACTCGAATCCAGCAACTCGTCGAACAGGGGGGGGAACATGTCGAAATTCGCGACGTTTTCGGCGCGAACGGCGATGGCCGCCGTCTTCGCGGCACTCGTTGGCCTGGCGCCTTGGGCCGGCGCTCACGCGCAAGGCGCGATGCATAAACCTGCCGCCACGGTGCACAAAATGGGTGGCATGGCTCCGAAAGGCCCGGCATTCGAACCGGCCACGGTGTGCAAGCAGTGCCACGAGGAGATCTATCGCGACTGGTCGCGCTCGATGCACGCGCATGCGCGCGAGGCGTGGTATTTCGCCCACAAGGTCGGTTCGGAGCGCATGGGCATGACCTGCTATAACGAGCAGAAAGTCGCGGTCGCCTGCCAGACCTGCCACGAGCCCGGCGGTGTGTATCCGCTGGGCGCGGTGCTGCAGAAAGTCCCGCCCGCAGTCGCTGCGACCGAGGGCGTATCCTGCGACGTCTGCCACCGCATCACCGAGGTTAAGGGCACCGGCCAGTTCGCGTTCGGGCCGAAGGGCACCAAGCGCGGACCGTACCGGGATGCAAAATCGCCCTACCACAAGACCGCGTATGCGCCGCTCGTTCAGAAGTCCGACTTCTGCGTCGCCTGCCACGGTCAATTGAACAACCTGAACGGCCTGAACGTCTGCGACACGGTAAGCACCTGGAGCAAGAGCCGCTACGCGGCCGAGGGAAAAACCTGCCAGTCCTGCCACATGCCAGCCGCGACCGGCGCCGCGGCGAGTGGCCCGGCGGTCCCGCTCGGCACGCCCAAGGACAGGCCGCTGCATCGTCACGTGTTCCGCGGCCCGCACAGCGATCCGACCATCCTGCGCGAGGCGGCGAAGCTCGCGCAGACAGTGGCGAAGACGGCAGACGGCGGCCTGGAAATCCGCGTGAGCGTGACCAACTCGGGCGCCGGGCACGATATGCCCACGGGGCTGCCCGATCGGCTGATCACGCTGAAGGTCGAGGCGAAGGACGGCGCGGGGAACGTCGTGTGGCAGAACTGGCGCGAGGACCCTTACCGCGAGGATCGGCAGGCGGCGTTCGGACTCTTCGGTTTCAATGCCAAAGGCGGAGAGGTTCCGCCGATGGGCGCATCGCGAATCGATCGCCTGAATCTCATGCCTGAAGAGACGCGTGCGCTCGCGTACCGGCTGCCGCCCCAGGTCGGGCGAAAGGTGGTGAGCGTGGAGTCGCGACTCACGTATTTCGCCGTGCGGACCGACAATGCGGCGTACTTCGGCATCTGGGGCCTCGCCGGGACGCAGCCGAAGCCGATGGCCGAGGTCGAATCAGCCGTGCGTTGACGGCGTCGGTCCAGGACCCGGTGTCGCTCGACGAGTTCAAGCCCTGAGCGTGCGCGCGTGCCTCGCGGCGATCGACCCCGACGCGGCGCAGCCCGCCCGAGTCAGCCTGCCGCGGCCAGCACCTGGCGTGCCGCGACGCCGATCGATTCGCTCAGCGTCGGGTGCGGATGGATGGCTGCAGCGAGCGCCTCGACCGTAACGCCGGATCGGACCGCCAGCGCGCCCTCTCCAAGCAGCGACGCTGCGCCTTCGGCCAGGATGTGAACGCCGAGCACTGCGCGGCTCGCCTTGTCGTAGACGAGCTTGAGCAAGCCTTCGGGATGTCCTGACACCTGGGCCCGGGCGTCGGCCCGAAAATCGTAGCGCGCGACGCCGACGTCGTGTCCCGCGGCCCGCGCCTCGCTCTCGGTCAGCCCGGCGATGCCCACTTCGGGGGCGCTGAAGATGACCGCCGTGTTGCTCGCCGGCTCGGGAAAGCGGGTCGACCGGCCGACGAGGTGTCGCACCAGCGCCAGCGCCTGCGCGGTCGCCCAGTGGGCGAACATCGGATGACCCACCACGTCACCGATGGCATAGATACCGGGCTCGTCCGTCTCCAGCTTCGCGTCCACCTTGACGCCGTGGTGGTCGTGGCGCACGCGGGTGTGCTCCAGGCCCAGGCCCTCCACGTTGGGACGACGCCCGGTGGCCTCGAGCACGAGATCCGCCTCCGCTTCGTGCGGCGCGCCCGCCGCGTCGCGGTACTCCACGCCCAGCTTATCTCCCTTGCGGGCGATCGCAGCGACCGCCGCGCCGAGCACGAGCGCGACGCCCTGCCGCCGGATGTGGCCGTCGAGCGCGAGCGCGATCTCCTCGTCGACCGGCGCCAGGATGCGCGGCCCGGCCTCGAGCAGCGTAACCCGGCTGCCGAAGGCGGCGAAGATCTGCCCCATTTCCACGCCGATGGGGCCTGCGCCGATCACGACCAGACGCCCCGGCACGCGGTCGATCTCGAGTATCTGCTCGCTCGTGAGCACCTGCGGCAGATCGACTCCCGGCACCGGCAAGCGGTTGGGCAGGGAGCCGGTGGCGATGATCGCGCTGCTGAATTCGACTTCCTCTGGCGCGCCGTCGCGAGGCGTGAATCTGGCCCGCCGCGGCCCAAGCAGCGCCGCGCTGCCGAACCGCACGTCCAGCGTGGGAATCTGGCGCGCGTGCTGCAACGCGCCGCCGGCGCGTCGGTGCAGGATCTCCGCCTTGCGCTTCATGATCGCGGCCCAGTCGACGCCAATCTCGCCCGCCGGAACCTGCAGCCCGAACTCCTTTGCGCGCCGGATTGCCTGCAGGCGCTCCGCGCTCTCGCGCAGAATCTTGGAAGGAATGCAGCCCTCGAACAGGCAAGTGCCGCCGAGTCCCGCGCCCCTCTCGACCAGAAGCACCCGGCGCCCCGCGCTCGCGAGCGCCATGGCGGCGGGCGTGCCGCCCGGTCCGCCGCCGACCACCAACACGTCGAACTTTGTCATGCTGAAGCCTCCACACGCGACGTATGCATTCTCGGCCAGTGCGTGGCGTCGTACTTGACCCCGGTCAAGCCGGTTGCGCGGCGCGCTCCCGGGGTCTCAGCTGTCGCCGTTTAGCATGCCGAAATGTACCGCCGTCTTGGTGTAGAAGCCGTGCGCGTTCTCGCGTCGCGCGAGCTCGAGCAGGTGCTGGGCCTCCTCCTCGGTGACGATGAACTCGACCACCACCGGAACGTCTCCCGCGAGTTCGAAGAAGTGCTGCTCGTGCAACAGGCCGTGGCGCCCGTAGCCGGCGATGGCGCGAAACGCGGAACCGCCGTGAATCCCGATCGCCTTGGCCTTCTCCAGCAGCCACTCATACAGCAGCACACCGTGGTGGCGCCGGTTCTCGTGCATATAAAAGCGCAGCGAAGTGCCTTGCATGTCGCCCTCCGTCCCCAACGCTAGATACGAAACAGCAGGCGCGCCGTGGCGATACCCGCAAACGTCATCAGGATCGAGCCTGCCACGTGACCGCCGATCAGCAGCGCGCCCCAGCCGAACTGCTGGCGCGCCAGCAGCGTGGTCGCCTCGGCGGAGAAGGTGGAGAAGGTCGTCAGACCGCCCAGAAAGCCGGTGGTTACGAACAGCCTCGCTTCGGGCGACAGCGCCTCGTAGCGGGTGAACACTCCCAGGGCGAGGCCCATCAGGAAGCCGCCGAGCAGGTTGGCGGCGAAGGTGCCAAGCGGGACCGTGGGGAAAACGGGATTGAGGACGATGCCGAGCAGCCAGCGAAGCCACGCTCCCGCTGCGGCGCCGGCCGCCACCGCCAATGTTCCGAGGAAAGTCACGTGCACACCTCCGACTAGCCGAAGCGTTTCGGTTCCGCCTTCTCCGTCCAGCGATCGGCGGCCGCGTCGTCGCTCGCGCGCGCCTCGACCCAACGGGTGCCCTCAGCGGTCCGCTCCTTCTTCCAGAACGGCGCGCGGGTCTTGAGGTAGTCCATGATGAACTCGCAGGCCGCAAAGGCGTCGCCGCGGTGCGCGCTCGCCACCGCGACCAGCACGATCTGGTCGGTCGGCTTGAGCTCGCCGTAGCGGTGGATGACGCTGCAATCCATCATCCGCCAGCGGCCTTTCGCCTCCTCGACGATCTTGCCGATCTCGCGCTCGGTCATGCCGGTGTAGTGCTCCAGTGTCATCGGCACCTCGCGCACCACGCCGACGAAGCTCGCCACCGCGCCAACCCTGGGGTCGCGCGACAAGGCGCGCATCTCGGCGCCGGCGTCGAAGTCTTCGTGCTGCACGCTGATCTTCATTTCAGCCTCCGGTCACCGGCGGAAAGAACGCGACCTCGTCACCCGGCTTGACCGGTGCGGTGGGCTGCGCCATCTCCTGGTTGAGCGCCATGCGCACGAGCGCCTTGCCGGAAAACACACTTTCGTAGTTTCCACCGCGCGACTTCAGGTGCTCGCGAATTCCCGCGAGCGTGGTGACGCCGGCAGGCAGTTCGATCTCCTCGCCTGAGGATCCGAGCTGCTCGCGCAGCCCGGCGAAGAACAGCAGCTTGACCTTCACCCGTAGAGCTCCGAAAACGGCAGGAAGCGGACGTGCCCGCCCTTCGCGATGGACTGGTTCGGCGGATTGTCGACCAAGCCGTCGGCCCAGGCCGTCGAGGTGAGCACCGCCGAATCCTGCGTCGGGTACAGGTCGAGGCCCCCCTGCGGGTTCCATTTTACGCGCAGGAATTCGCGCCGCGAATCCGGTTTCGGCCAGTCGAAATCGGCCCGCGCGTCGATCGCGCGCGGCGCGACCTCGGCGATACCCTGCGTCTTGCGCAGGAACGGCCGCACGAACAGGAGGAAGGTCACGAAGCTGGACACGGGATTGCCCGGCAGGCCGATGAATGCGGCCCCGCCCACCTTGCCGAAAGCGAGCGGCCGCCCCGGCTTCATCGCGATCTTCCACATCAGGAGCGACCCCTCGGCTTCGACCGCCGGCTTGACGTGGTCTTCCTCGCCCACCGACACCCCGCCGGAGGTGACGATGATGTCGGCCTCTGCCGCCGCGCGCCTCAGCACGTCGCGCGTGGCCGCCAGGCTGTCGGGCACGATGCCGAAATCGCGCACCTCGCAGTCGAAGGTCTTGGCCAGGCCGTTGAGGGTGAAGCGGTTGGAGTTGTAGATCCGACCCGGCGGCAGCGGATCGCCCGGCATCACCAGCTCGTCGCCGGTGAAGAACAGCGCCAGGCGCACTCGGCGCCGAACCGGCAGCGACTTGATGCCGACCGAGGCCGCGAGCCCGGTGTCCTGCGGCTGCAGTCTGATGCCCGCCGCCAGCACCTCGCCTCCGGCTCGGATGTCGCTGCCGCGGCGCCGGATCCACTCTTCGGGCTGGGGGACTTTGTTCACGATCACGTACTCGCCGTCGGTGGCGCAGAACTCCTGCATCACGATCGCGTCCGCGCCCGGGGGAATGGGAGCGCCTGTGAAGATGCGCGCCGCGGTGCCGGGCGCGAGCGGCTTGCCCACGGCGCCGGCGGCAATGCGCTGCGCGACGCGCAGGCGCGCGTCGGGCGCGGCCACGTCGGCCAGGCGCAGAGCGTAGCCGTCCATCGCGCTGTTGTCCATCGGCGGCACGTCCATGTTCGACGCCTGCGCGTGCGCCAGCACCCGGCCGGTCGCCTCGAGCGTCGGCACCTGTTCGATTTCGGTCACCGGGCGCGCGCCCGCGAGCAGCACCTCGAGCGCTTCGTCCACCGACAACAGTCCCTTGCCGTTCATCCTAGCTTCATCTCCTTCAACACGAAATTCGCGATCCCGTCGGCGTCGTTCAGGTCGAGCAGCGGCAGGCGCGTTTCCACTTTGGCGTCACTCGCCACCGCCACGATGTGCGGATCGTTCGGATGCAGCAGCGCTTCGCCGGTCTCGGCGCGCCAGACCTCGAGCTTCGGAATCGGCGCGAACTTGAAGCCCTCGACCAGCAGCAGGTCGCAGGGCGACAGGTGTTTGACCTGGTCCTCGAACGAGGGCTCGGCCCCGCCGCGCAGCTCGTGCATCAGCACCCAGCGCCGCGACGAGGTCACCAGCACCTCGCCCGCGCCGGCGTGGCGATGGCGGTAGGAGTCCTTGCCCGGCTGGTCGACGTCGAACGTGTGGTGCGCGTGCTTGATGAGCGACACGCGCAACCCGTGCTTGGTCAGGCGCGGAATGAGCTGCTCGATCAACGTCGTCTTGCCGCTGCCGGAATAGCCTGCGAAACCGAAGACCTTCATGCCTGCGCTCTCTACCCTTCGCGGGCGGAGCGCACATTCTAGCCGGATTGCAGCGCGATCCGGCCGTCGTCCAGGCGCATCCGTGCGAAACCCGCGAGGCCGATGACCTCCTGATCGTGGCAGGCGACGATCACCGTGCGGCGCTCGTCGCGCAGCTGCGCCAGCAGCTCGAGCGTCTGCGCGCGGCCGTCGCGGTCGAGGTTGCTGGTCGGCTCGTCGAGCAAGAGCAGCTCGGGCCCCAGCGCCCGCGCGCGCGCGAGCGCCGCGCGCTGCTTCTCGCCGCCCGAGAGTTTCCCCGGCGGAGTCGTACGCCGCCGCTCGAGTCCGGCCCAGGCGATCGCCTCGTCGACCCGCCGCGCGCGCTCGGCGGAGGACAGGCCCCGGCATTTCAGCCCGTACTCGAGGTTGTGGCGCAGGCTGGTGTGAAACAGGTACGGGTGCTGATGCACGTACACAATCGAGCGGCGCAAACGCTCCGGATACGAGGTAAAGGCCGCCGGTTCGCCGCGGAAGTCCATCCCCCCGCCCGCGTCGCGGTCCAGTCCGGCGAGAATTCGCATCAAGGTGGTCTTGCCCGAGCCGTTCGGCCCGACCAGCACGTAAGCCCCGCCCTCCTCGACCGACAGCCGGTCGATCTCGAACAGCAGGCGCGGGCCGAACGTCTTGCGCACCCCGCGCAGCGCGAGCAGCGGCACGCTCATCTGAGCCCGCCCTGGCCCTGCAGCAGCGCGAGCAGCACGTTCACTCCCAGCGCCACCACCATCAGCACGAAGCCGAGCGCGATGCCCTGTGCGAAATCGCCCTTGGTCGTCTCCAGCGCGATCGCGGTCGGGATGTTGCGCGTCAGGCCGGCGATGTTGCCGCCGACCATGATTGCGCAGCCGACCTCGGAGATGGCGCGCCCGAAGCCGTTCACCACGGCGGCGAGGATCCCGAAGCGCACCTCCCGCAGCGTGGTGAGCGAGGCGGCGAAGCGGCCGGCGCCGAGGCAGCGCGCGGTCTCGTACACCCGCGGGTCCGCGCCCTGAACCGCCGAGATGGTGAACACCACCAGGATCGGGAAGGCGATCAACATGTACCCGACCATGATCGCCCAGGGCGTGAACAGCAGCTCGAACGAGCCCAGCGGACCGCGGCGCGACAGCAGCAGGTAGATCACCAGTCCGATGACAACGGTCGGGAACGACAGCAGCGCCTGCACCAGCACCACCGCCGCGCGCTGGCCGGGGAAGCGCTTCTTCGCCAGCAGGAAGCCGAGCGCGATGGATGGCGCGGCGACCAGCGCAATCGCACCGACTGAGACCCAGAGCGACAGCCAGATGATCTGCCACAGCTCCGGGTCGCCGCCGAAAAGAAGGGCGAAGGCCTGCCGCGTCGGCTGCAGGAGATCCAAGCGATCGCGCTTAGTGCGGCGGATGCCCGTAGTCGGGGTGGAACAGCTGTGCGCCCTTGAAGCGATAGTTGCCGATCGCCTTCTGCCCCGTGGGAGAGGTCATCCATTTGACGAAGGTCATCGCGCCCCGGTAGTTGATCTTCGGATAGCGCTTGGGATTGACCGCGATCACGCCGTAGGGGTTGAGCAGCTTCTTGTCCCCCTGCACCACGATCTCGAGCCCGGTCTTCGACGCGTAGGTCGTGTAGGTGGCGCGATCGGACAGCGTGTAGGCCTGCTTCTCGCCGGCCACCGTCAGCGTCGCCCCCATGCCCTGCCCGACCGCGAGGTAATGCGGCCCGCCGGGCTTGATGCCGATCGCCTTCCAGTAGGCGAGCTCCTTCTTGTTGGTGCCGGAGTCGTCGCCGCGCGAGACGAAGGTCGCGCCCGCGGCGTGGATCTTCTTCAGCGCCACAAGCGGATCGTGCATGCCCTTGACTCCCGCGGGGTCCGAAGCAGGCCCCACGATCACGAAGTCGTTGTACATCACGTCGCGCCGGTTGACGCCGTAGCCGGCAGCGACGAACTTGTTCTCGGCCGGGCGGGCATGCACCAGCACCACGTCGACGTCACCGTTTTGCCCCAGCTTGAGCGCGGCGCCGGTGCCGACTGCGGTGTAGTGGATCGTGCATTTGCAGTCGGCCTCGAATTTCGGCAGCAGATACTGCAGCAGGCCGGAGTTGTCGGTGCTGGTGGTGGTCGCCATCCTAATGTCCTTGGCGAACGCGGATGCCGCCCAAAACGCGAGCGCGGCGGCGGCGAGACGGACGGCGAAACTCGGTTTCATCCCCAACTCCTCCTTTCTATATATGCGAAGCTTTACATCAAGATGCGAGCTATCATAGGAGCAGAACGGCTTTAGCCATATATGCAGTACATTGCATAACAATGCGCCTGGTGCCCGAAATCGGCTGGCGACGGGCGGGCCAGGACGGGGCCCGGCTCGACGCGCGCCTGATACCGCTGTTGCGCGAGATCGCGCGGCGCGCCACGCTGCGCGCGGCCGCGGCGCACCTGGGTGTCTCCTACCGCTCGGCCTGGGACATGCTGCTGGCGCAGTCCGAGGCCGCCGGCGGCGCTTTGGTGACGCTCGAGCAGGGGCGCGGCGCCCGGCTCACGCCGCTCGCCGAGCGGTTGCTCGCGGCCGACGAGGCGGCGCGCAGCCAGCTGCTGCGCCTGGAGCCGGGGCTCGCGGTGGTGCTCGCCGCGGGCGAACGCGGCGCCAAGGGGCGCGCATTGCGCGTCGCGGCCAGCCACGATCCGCTGCTCGCGGCCTTCGTCGACGAGCCCGCCACGCGCGCCGAGCTGGCGCTCGAGCTGCAGTTCAAGGGCAGCGCCGACAGCTTGGCGGAATACACGGCCGGGCGCGCCGACCTGGCCGGCTTTCACGTCCCGTTGCGCGATGCCGCCGCCGACGACGATCCGCTGCTTGCGCGCCTGAGCGCACGGCGCGACCGGCTGATCCGCTTCGCCGAGCGCGAGCAGGGACTGATGCTGGCGCCCGGAAACCCGAAGCGGATCCGTGGTCTTGCCGACCTCGCGCGCAAGGGGCTGCAGTTCGTCAACCGCCAACGCGGCTCCGGCACCCGGCTCCTGTTCGATGAGTTGCTGGCGCAGCAGGGCATCGACGCGAAGGCGATCGGCGGCTACCGCGACGAGGAATTCACCCATCTTGCGGTTGCGGTCAGCGTTGCCGCGGGGCGCGCCGACGCCGGCTTCGGCGTGCACGCCGCCGCCGCGCGCTTCGGACTCGACTTCCTGCCCCTGCAGCGCGAGCGCTACTGGTTCGCGGTCAGGGCGCGCAACGTGGGCGATGCCCCGCTCGAGCGCTTCCGCGCCGGGCTGGCCGGCCGCGCCTTCAAGCGCATCGCGCGCGGCTTCGTCGGTTACGACGTACGCGGCGCGGGCGAAGTCTGCGCGCTCGGCGCGCGGTCCGGCGCATGAGCGCCAGGCTCGCCGCGGCGCTCGTAGCATCGTTCTTTTGGCTGGCGCCGGCCCACGCACAGCAACGCGTGCTGGTCTTCGCGGCGGCGAGCCTGCGCAACGCGCTCGACGAGGCGGCGCAGGGCTACTCCGGCCCGCCGCCGGCGATTTCCTACGCGGGCAGCTCATCGCTCGCGAAGCAGATCGAACGCGGCGCGCCGGCCTCGATCTTCATCTCGGCCGACCGCAACTGGATGGACTATCTCGAGCGGCACGGCCTGCTCGAGCCGGGGACGCGGCACGACCTGCTCGGCAATCGCCTGGTGCTTGTTGCTCCGCGCGCCAGCACGCTGAAGCTCGAGATCGCCCCCGGGATGCCGCTTGCGCGCGCGCTCGGAGGCGGGCGGCTCGCGCTCGGCGATCCCTACCACGTGCCGGCCGGGATGTACGCCAGGGCCGCGCTCGAGTCGCTCGGAGTCTGGGACTCGGTGAAGACGCACATTGCCGCGACCGAGAACGTGCGCATCGCCCTCGCGCTGGTGGCGCGCGGCGAAGCCTCGCTCGGCATCGTGTACCAGACCGACGCGCGCGAGGAGCCGGGCGTGCGCCTGGTGGGGCGCTTCGACGCGTCGCTCCACCCGCCGATCGTCTACCCGATCGCGCTGCTCAAGGGCGCCGTGCCCGCCGCGCGCGCCTTCGAGGCCTACCTGCGCGGGACGCAGGCGCAGGCCATTTTCAGGAAGCACGGCTTTACCCCGTTAAACTGACGGCGTGCTCCTGTCTCCCGCGGAACTCGAGGTTCTAGGCCTCAGCCTGAAAGTCGCTTTCTGGGGCGTGCTGTGCAGCCTGCCGGTGGCGCTCGCGCTGGCCTACCTGCTCGCGCGCGCGAACTTCCCCGGCAAGATCCTGCTCGATGGCGTCGTGCACCTGCCGTTGGTGCTGCCGCCGGTCGTGATCGGCTACCTGCTGCTGGTGCTGCTCGGGCGCAACGGCCCGCTCGGCGCCTGGCTGGCCGAGCAGCTGGGGATCGTGTTCGCGTTCCGCTGGACCGGCGCCGCCCTCGCCGCCTCGGTGATGGGACTGCCGCTCGCGGTGCGCGCCATGCGCCAGTCGATCGAGGCCGTCGACCGCAAGCTCGAGGCAGCCGCCTCCACGCTGGGCGCGCCGCCGCTCGCGGTGTTCGCCTCGGTGACCCTGCCCCTGATCCTGCCCGGCGTGCTCAACGGCATGCTGCTCTCGTTCGCCCGCAGCCTGGGCGAGTTCGGCGCCACCATCACCTTTGTGTCCAACATCCCGGGCGAAACCCAGACCCTGCCGCTCGCGATCTACAGCCTGACCCAGGTGCCGGGCGGAGACGCGCAGGCGCTGCGCCTGTGCGTGCTGTCGGTCGCGATTTCGCTCAGCGCGCTGGTGGTGTCGGAAGTGCTCCTGCGCCGCGCGCGGCGGCGCGCGCACGGAACATGAGACTCGAAGTCTCCGTCGCCAGACGCCTGGGAGCGTTCGCGCTCGAGGCCGCGTTCGCCAGCGGCGGCGGGGTCACCGCGCTGTTCGGCCGCTCCGGCTCGGGCAAGACCAGCGTGCTGAACGCGATCGCCGGGCTGCTGCGGCCGGAGCGCGGCCGCATTGCGCTCGACGGCGAACCGCTGTTCGACGCCGCCGCGGGCGTGGACGTCGCGGCGCACCGGCGCCGCATCGGCTACGTGTTCCAGGAAGGGCGCCTGCTGCCGCACCTCACGGTGCGCCAGAACCTGCTCTACGGTCGGCGCTTCGCGCGCGGGCCGGGCGCGGTAACGCTGGACAAGGTGACCGAGCTGCTCGGGCTGGCGGCGCTGCTCGAGCGCCGCCCGCATGACCTTTCCGGCGGCGAAAAGCAGCGCATCGCGATCGGCCGCGCGCTGCTCGCCGACCCGCTCCTGCTGCTGATGGACGAGCCGCTCGCCGCGCTCGATGCGCCGCGCAAGAGCGAGATCCTGTACTACATCGAGCGGCTGCGCGACGAGGTGGGCGTGCCGATCGTGTACGTCAGCCATTCGCTCGACGAAGTGGTGCGTCTGGCCGACACGGTCGTGGTGATGTCAGAGGGACGGGTGCTCGACTCGGGGCCGGTCGACGAGACGATGGCGCGCATGGAGCTGCGCCCCTACCTTGGGCGCTTCGAGGGCGGCGCGGTGATCGAAGCTCGCGTCGCCGAGCAGGACCTCGAGATGGGGCTGGCGCGGCTCGACTTTCCCGGCGGCGCGCTGTACGCGCCGGACGTCGATGCGCTGGTCGGCGAGCGCGTGCGCGTGCGCATCCGCGCGCGCGACGTCTCGCTCGCGACGGTGCGGCCCGAGGCGATCAGCATGCTCAACGTGCTGCCCGGCACGCTCACTGCGCTGGGCGAGAGCGCGGGCGCGAGCGTCGACGTCCAGATCGACGTCGCGGGCACGATCCTGCTCGCGCGCATCACGCGCAAATCGGTCGAGGCGCTCGGGCTCGCTCCGGGGCGACCGGTATTCGCCCTGGTAAAAGCGGTGGCGATCGACCGCCACAGCGTCGGCTGGGCGTGACGCGACCTGCGCTAGACTAGATCGTTTTCAGAGGAGGAGCGCCATGCCCGGATACGTCGTCGCCGAAGTAGAAGTCACCGATCCGGCCGCCTACGAGGACTACCGCAAGCTGGTACCCGCCACGGTACAGAAATACGGCGGCAAGTTCCTCACCCGCGGCGGCAAGACCGAGACCAGGGAAGGCGGCTGGGCCCCGCCGCGCTTCGTGATCCTCGAGTTTCCGAGCCTGGAGCAGGCGCGCAAGTGGTACGAATCGCCCGAATACGCGCCGGCGCTGGCGATCCGCAAGAAGGCGTCCAAGTCGCGGCTGATCCTGGCCGAAGGGCTGTAGCGCAAATGAAAAGGGCGCCCGCGGGCGCCCTTTTCTTGGCTGCCGCCGGCAACGTCAGTGCTGGGTCTGCGGCGCTCCCGCCGCGGCGCCGGTCGATTTGGCCGGGATCTTGCCCGCCTTGACGTCGTTGTACCAGAGCTCGTGGTGCTCCTTGGCCCACTCCTCGTCGACGTAGCCGCTGCGCATCGACTGGTAGGCACCCTCCATCCCGATGGTGCCAAGGTAGATGTGGGTGAACGACAGCGCGACGAAGATCACAGCGCCAATGACGTGGATCACGTTCGCCTGCTGCATCGTCTCGCGCAGCTGGTCGAAGTTCGGGAACAGCATGATCAGCCCGGTGACGCTCATGATCACCCCGAGCAGCACGACGCCGATCCAGAACCAGCCCTTCTCGCCGAAATTGAACCGCCCCGACGGAACCTCGTCGCCGCTCAACAGGCCGCCGGCCTTGGCGATCCACTGGGCGTCGCTCGAGTGCCAGAAGTTGTCCTTGATGAACACGATGATCGTCAGCAGCAGGCTGAGGATGAAGAACGGGCCGACGAAGTTGTGCAGGTTCTTGGCCAGCGCGGACAACCACGCGAACAGGGTGTAGCCGATCACCGGCAGCAGCACGAACTTGCCGAACAGGATGGTCAGCCCCGACAGCGCGAGAATTACGAAGCTGATCGCGGTGCTCCAATGCGCGATCCGCTCCAGGCTGCTGAAGCGCTCGATCAGGCGGCCGGTCAGCGGATGCTTGAGCTTCATCGAGCCCTTGACCAGGTAGTAGGCCAGGATCGCCAGCGCGGCGACGATCAGCAGCCAGCCGCCGTAGAAGATGAGCGGCCCGTTGCGGAAGTTGCGCCACGCCTCGCCGGCGGTGGCGAAGGCGCTCTGTCCGGGAAAGCGCAGCGGACCCTGGATCAGAACCGCGCCGTGATGCTGCGGCAGTGCTGTGTAGTTCTTTTCGCCGGATTTCACGTCGCGCCACACAGGCGCGTTGTTTCCGGGCTGCTCCGCGCTGCGCTGGGCCTGCGCCTGGGCGCCCGAATCCTGCGCCAGCACCGGCCCCGGCAGCGCGAATGCGGCGAACGCCAGCAGCGCGCCCAACAGCTTATATAGCTTGCTCATCTGTTCCTCCTGGCCGCGGGCCGGCTAGTCGCCGATGCGCACGTATTCGTTCTGGAACTTGTTACGTGTCTTGATCTCGTCGGTCCAGCTCTTCTGATCGCCCTTGGTCCACTGGTTGGTGTTCGCGTAGGCGAGCGGCGCGTTGTCCCAGGGCGCCGTATCCGGCTTGCCCTGGTACTTGCCCTGCTTTAAGGAGGACGCCTGCGGCTTCTCGCCGCAACCCGAAAGCGCGACCAGTCCGAGCGCCGCGACGAAAACCACCATAACCGCGCGCGCACTCATGATTTGCTCCCGGAAGCGGCTTGGCCGCCCTTGGGCGGGCCGTAGGCGGTGCCCCAGCCCCAGACTTCCGCGCCCTTGCCGCGCACCGTGACGCGCTGGCGGTAGATGTCGGCGATCGTGTCGCCGTCGCCACCGAGCAGCGCCTTGGTCGAGCACATTTCGGCGCAGGCCGGCAACTTGCCCTCGGCGAGGCGGTTCCTGCCGTACTTCTTGAACTCGGCCTCGCTTCGGTCGGGCTCGGGCCCGCCGGCGCAGAAGGTGCACTTGTCCATCTTGCCGCGCAGGCCGAAGGCGCCCGCCTGCGGGAATTGAGGCGCGCCGAACGGGCAGGCGTAGAAGCAGTAGCCGCAGCCGATGCACAGGTCCTTGTCGTGCAGCACCACGCCGTCGGCGGTCTTGTAGAAGCAGTCGACCGGGCACACCGCCATGCACGGCGCGTCCGAGCAGTGCATGCAGGCGACCGAGACCGACTTCTCGGCCCCCACGACGCCGTCGTTGACCGTCACCACGCGCCGCCGGTTGACACCCCATGGCACGTCGTTCTCGTTCTTGCACGCCGTGACGCAGCCGTTGCATTCGATGCAGCGCTCGGCATCGCACAGGAATTTCATTCTGGCCATGACGTTCTCCTTATGCCTTCGCGACCTGGCAAAGCGTCGCCTTGGTTTCCTGCATGTCGGTGACGACGTCGTAGCCGTAGGTCCAGGCCGTGTTCACTGCCTCACCGCGCACGATCGGGTGCGCCCCTTCAGGGTAGTAGGGCAGCATGTCCTTGCCCTCCCACCAGCCGGAGAAGTGGAACGGTACGAACACCGTGCTCGCCGCCACCCGGTCGGTCACCAGCGCCTTGACCTTGATCTTGGCGCCCGTCGGCGTGTGCAGCCAGACGTACTCGCCGTCGCGGATACCGCGGTCGGCGGCCGCCTTCGGGTTGATCTCGACGAAGTTGTCCTGCTGCAACTCGGCCAGCCAGGGGTTGGAGCGCGTCTCCTCGCCCCCGCCCTCGAATTCGACCAGCCTGCCGCTGGTCAGGATCAGCGGGAATTTTTCGTGGTCCTTGTCGGCGATCGACTTGTCCTGGACGGTCTTGAACAGCGCCGGCAGCCGGTACAGCGTCTTCTTGTCCGGGTACGTCGGCCATTTCGCCGCAAGCTCCGGGTGCGGGGTGTAAAGCGGCTCGCGGTGCAGCGGCACGGCGTCCGGGAAGTTCCACACCGCCGCGCGTGCCTTGGCGTTGCCGAAGGGCACGCAGCCGTGCTTGAGCGCAACGCGCTGGATGCCGCCGGAGAGGTCGGTCTTCCAGTTCTTGCCCTCGGCCTCGGCCTTCTCGGCGTCGCTGAGATCGTTCCACCAGCCGAGCTTCTTCAGCATGTCGGCCGTGAACTCGGGGTAGCCGGTGGTGATTTCGCTCCCCACCGAATGCGAGCCGTCCTCGGCCAGCAGGTTGACCCCGTCGTGCACCACGCCGTAGCGGGCGCGGAAGGTGCAGCCGCCGTCCATCACCGCTTTAGAGGTGTCGTACAGGTTCGGCGTGCCCGGGTGTTTGACCGACGGGTTGCCCCAGCACGGCCACGGCAGCCCGAAGTAGTCGCCGGTCAGGTCGTAGCCCGTCTCCTTGTCCTTGCCGCCGCGCGCGCGCAGCGTCTTGACGTCGAACACGTGCATGTTGCGCATGTGCGCCTTGATCCGCTCGGGCGACTGGCCGGTGTAGCCGATGGTCCAGGTGCCGCTGTTGACCTCGCGCAGCGTGTCCTCCATCTCGGGCTCGTCCATCCCGCCCTTGCCCTTGACCAGCTTGATATTCTGCTTGCCGTCCTTCTTGCCCACGAACTCGTCGGCGAAGCCGAGCTTCTGCGCAAGCTGGTACATGATCATGTGGTCGGTGCGCGACTCGAACAGCGGATCGATCACCTTCTCGCGCCACTGCAGCGAGCGGTTCGACGCGGTAATGCTGCCGTAGGTCTCGAACTGCGTGCACGCCGGCAGCAGGTAGGCGCCGTCCTGGCGCACCATGGCGAACATCGACGCGCTCGCCGATGGGTACGGATCGATCACCACCATCATGTCGAGCTTCTTCATCGCCTCGACCTGGTCCAGGCCGCGGGTCTGCGAGTTCGGCGCGTGGCCCCAGAAGATCACCGCGCGCACGTTCGTGTTCTGGTCGATGTTCTCGGGCTTCTCCAGCACGGCGTCGGCCCAGCGCGAGACGGTGAAGCCGAACTTACCCATCATGGCCTCGGACTTGAAGCGCTTCTTGAGCCAGTCGAGGTCGACGTTCCACACCCGTGCCCAGTGCTTCCACGACCCGGGCGCGAGCCCGTAGTAGCCCGGCAGCGACTGCGCATTGGGCCCGATATCGGTCGCGCCCTGCACGTTGTCGTGGCCACGGTAGATGTTCGCCCCGCCGCCGGTGATGCCGGCGTTGCCGAGCGCCAGCATCAGGACCGCGCTCGCGCGCGTCACGTTGTTGCCGTTGGTGTGCTGCGTCTGGCCCATGGCCCAGATGATGAATCCGGGCCGGTTGTCCGACAGCATCTTGGCGGTCTCGTACATGTCCTTCTCGGACACGCCGGTAACTTCCTCCACCGCCTGCGGCGTGTACTTGGCCATCACCTCGGCCTTGACCTGGTCCATGCCGTAGACGCGGTCGTGGATGTACTTCGTGTCCTCCCAGCCGTTCTTGAAGATGTGATACAGCAGGCCGAACTGGAACGCGACGTCCGAGCCCGAGCGGATGCGCACGAACTTGTCGGCGTGCGCCGCGGTGCGCGTGTAGCGCGGGTCGGCAACGATCACCTTGGCGCCGTTCTCCTTGGCGTGCAGGGTGTGCAGCATCGATACCGGATGCGCTTCCGCCGCGTTCGAGCCGAGGAAGAACAGGCACTTGGAGTTCTGCTCGTCGTTGTACGAGTTGGTCATCGCCCCGTAGCCCCAGGTGTTGGCGATGCCGGCGACCGTGGTCGAGTGGCAGATGCGGGCCTGGTGGTCAACGTTGTTGGAGCCCCACATCGCGAGCCATTTGCGCAGCAGGTAGGACTGCTCGTTGTTGTGCTTGGACGAGCCGAGGATGAACAGCGCGTCGGGGCCGCTCTCCTCGCGGATCTTGAGCAGCTTCGCGGAGATCTCGCTGTAGGCCTGGTCCCAGGAAACCTTCTTCCACTTGCCGCCTTCGAGCTTGACCGGATACTTCAGCCGGTGCGAGTCGTGCGTAATGCCGTGATGGCGCACCGCGGCGCCCTTGGCGCAATGCGAACCCAGGTTCAGCGGTGAGTCGAACACCGACTCCTGCCGCACCCAGACGCCGTTCTGCACCACCGCGTCGATCGCACAGCCGACCGAGCAATGGCTGCAGACCGTGCGCTTAATCTCGACGTTGCCGCCCTCGCCCGGGGCGTCGGCGGCTTCGGCCCTGCCGATCATGTTGAACGGCAGCTGGGTGGCGACGGCGCCCGCGCCGAGCGACACCCCCGAGCGCTTGAGAAACGCGCGCCGGTCGATGGTTTTCGCTACCGTGTTCGTCAGCCCGCGCGCCAGGCGCGCCTGCGCAACTCCGGCCGAGCCGGATTTTCTGGTCAGCAGCATGGCGACCTCCTCAGACCTTGGTGGTGCGGTAGTAGTTGTTGACGTGCGCGGTCGCCTGGTAGCCGCGCGACGGGTGCTTGCCCGTCTCGGGCACCGCAGCCGGCGAGCCAGGTGCGGTCTTGGCGACGATGGCGGCCGCGGTGGCCGCGCCGCCTGCGCCGACCGAGAGAAGGAAGTTGCGGCGTGATAGACGTGGGCTGCGTTCGCTCATGGTCCCCTCCAGCGTTGTTATGGCGACCACGGCGAGCCGACCGCGGGCGCGTTACCCGGCTACAGTATTTCAAACATTGTTACATGCGGAAGGCTGCATATTCAACTTCGAGGAACTGTTTTGCGAAATACGCGACGGCGCGATAAAAGGAAGCTTGCTCGCACTTGACTACCGCATCGCACAACGGACCCACCGCCGGCCACAGAAATCGGTTGAAGACGGACTGCTGATCGTCCAACGGCGCATGCTGCTCTGCAATAAGGTAGCGCATGAGCTCGCATAGCGCGGCGAAGTGATCTTCCGGCTCGTGGACCGACGTCCGGCGCGCAATCCCGCGCCGCAAAAGGTAGTCGCGCAATTCCACCAACGGCGCATCGACCGCGCTCGTGACCAAATAGGCGCTGGTGTAGAGCGTCACCTGCGCCTTGCCTGTGCCGACGAACAGTGCTTGGTACTCCTCGTCCACCGCGGCCGGGTCAGCGGCCGCGGCTGCCAGCGTCAAATCGCGCCAGGCGAGCGCGAACCCTGCGCCTTCGCCGCTCGACTCCTCGGCCACGATCTCTTCGGCGCCGGCGAGCGCCGCGAGCATTTCCGCATCCGGGGCGTGATAAAAAAGGCGCGCGAGCAGGGCGTAGAAATTGGCGCGCGCGGCCTCCTCGGGCGGCAACGCGGGCGCAAACTGCAGCGGTGCGGGGTCGATGCTCATTTGCGCTCCGGATAATCGAGGATCGAAGGCTCGTCCTTCGACTCCATCATGTCGACCACCCGGCAGTCGGCGCACATCTGCAGCCGCCTGAGCGCGCCGCCGCCGGCGAACATCGAGTGCGCGGTCAGCTTGCCGAGCATGTTGTCGATCAGCTGTCGGGTGCCGAACGGCTTGCCGCAGCGCACGCAGTTGAAGGGCTCGGCTTCGTTCAGGGTCACCGCCTGCTTCGCCTGCGGCGTGAGCAGCAGCCGCGGCACGAGCGCGATCGAGCCCTCCGGACAGGTGTCGGCGCACAGCCCGCACTGGACGCAGTTGCGCTCGATGAAGCGCAGCGCCGGCGTCTCGGCTGCGTCCTGCAGTGCGGCTTCCGGGCAGGCGCCGATGCACGCCTTGCACAGCGTGCAAGTCTGCTTGTCGACCGCAAGCACGCCGAACGGCGCGCCCTTGGCGAGCGCGATGCTCTCCTGCGGCGCGGGCGCGTGCCTGGCCAGGTGGTCGAGCTCGAAATCGAGCGCACCGCGCTTTTCGAGCGCGAGGTTAAAGCTCGCCGGGGTCGAAACGCCCTTGGCCGGCTGCATGGCCCACAGCGCGCGCTCGAGGCTCGCGGAGTCCTCGGCGCGAATCAGCTCGAAGTGCCTGCCGCTATAGCCGAGCGCGTTGAGGATCGTCTCGGCGTGGCCCATCTGCTCGGTCAGCGCGGCGCCGTAGGACTCGGCCTCGCGCCCGGTCGAAACCACGACGACCTGGCTTGCGCCGTAGCAGATCGCGCCCAGCAGCAGGTCGATGCCGATCGAGGCGATGTGGAAGGCTTCGACCGGAATCGCGCGCGCGGGCAACCCCTTGCCGCCGCGCAGCGCGTGGCGCCCCACGCCCTGCACCAGGGCGCGGCCGTCTTCCATGTTGTGCAACACCAGGCAGGCGTCCTTGCCGCCCGTGTCGCGGTAGGTGCCGAGCAGCGTCTTCAGGCGCCGCCCCATGTCCGGCAGGCGCGGGTAGGCGTAGCCCATCGCGCCCGAAGGGCACACGGTCGCGCAACCGCCGCAGCCGGCGCACAGGTGCGACTCGACCTTGACGTGGTCGCCGTCGGCGCTGATCGCCCCGGTCGAGCAGACGTCGATGCAGCGGTTGCAGCCGTTGCGCCCCGAGCGGCTGTGCGCGCAGATGCGCTCCTTGTAGATGACGAACCTGGGCTTCTCGAACTCGCCCGTCATCTGCGCCAGCTGCGCCGCGGCGAGCGCCTGCTCGAGCGGGTCGGCGCCCGGCGCCGCGTAGCCCTGCGGCAGCTCGGGCGTGCGCAGCAGCGGTTCGGCCAAAAGGTCGAGCACCATGTCGAAGCGCTCGCTGCGCGCCCGGTCCTGGCGCGCGAAGTCGACCGCGCCGATCGCGCCGCAGGCCTTGACGCAGGCGCGGTGCGACTTGCACTTGTCCAGGTCCACCTGGTAGGTGAAGTCGATCGCGTTCTCGGGGCAGGCCGCGACGCAGGCGTTGCAGCGCGTGCACAGCTCGAGGTCGATCGGGTTGTCCTGCGTCCACTCGACCTCGAACGCGCCGAGCCAGCCCGCGACCCGCAGCGGCTTGCCCGACCAGACCGGGTAGCCGCGCTCGAGCGGCAGCTCGCCGCCTTCGCCGCGGGTGACCAGCACGCTCACGTCGAGCCGCTCGGAGAGCCTTTGCGCCCAGTCGAGCGCGGCGGCCGAGGGTCCGATCACCAGCAGGCTGCCGCCGGAGCGGTAGTCCACCGCCGGCACCGGTTCGGGCTCGGGCAGCGCCGCCGCGGCGAGCAGCGCCGCGATCTTGGGCGTCGCGCGGCGGCCCTCGGCCGACCAGCCCGCCGCCTCGCGGATGTTGACGAAGCGCAGCTCGGACTTCGATTCGGCGCCTTGCGCCAGCTCGGCGAACAGCGGCGCTTCCTGCGTGCAGGCGACCACCAGCTGCGGGTCGCCGAGCGCGGCCTGAAACGCGCCCGTCTGCTTGCGACAAAGCTCGCTATGCACGGTGAGCGGCGCGCCCTGCTTGAGCGCCGCCGCCAGCGCCTTGGCGTCGAGCGGCAGCGTGCCGTTGCAGTTGCAGAGCTTAAGTGTCTTGCCTTCGAGCGACATCTTTGGGTTCGTCTCCGTCGTTCTCGTTTTCTTGTTTGCGGACTTCTTCTTCGGCTTCGATTTCTTGCGCCAGCTGCCGTTCGGGCTCCGTTTCCTTCTCCTTCTCCTTCTCGTGCTCCGGCTCCGGACGGCGCAGGGTGCGCCGCATGTGCTCCAGCTTCGCCACCATTTCCTGCGGCAAGTCCTCGAGCTTCGAGTAGTCCTCGGAGAAGACGTCAAGTCCGTCGGCGGCGTTCAGGCGCGGGTCGCCGAACAGCTTCTTCAGCGCGAGGCGGCGCAGGCCGTCGTCGACGCGCCGGTCCATGAAGGCGCTGAAGTCCGAGTCCGGGCTCAGCTTGTCCAGCGGCGGCAGTTCGGGCAGCGGCGCCTCGGGCGCGCGCGGCGCCGGCTTGGGCGCCTCGGCCGCGCGCGCCGATTCGCGTTTCAGCCGCGACCAGCGCGCCAGCCGGTTTTCCTTGTCCTGCGCCATCAGCCCTTGGCGCGGTCCGCTGGATCTTTGAACGATTGCGGGCGGATGCGCTTCTTCTTCGGCTCGGGGCGGTAGTTGTCGCGCACGAACTCGGCCACCCATTGCCCCGCTTCGCGCTGCATCGGCGCCGAACCGACCTCCTCGCCGCTGTCCATCCAGCCGCTCGCCTCGTCGGAGCTCGCGGTGACGAACTGGGGCACCGCGCGGCCGTCCTGCATGCGCCACATGACGAAGATGCGCGGCTCGTCGGTGGTGATGTTCATGTAGTAGCCCTCGCCCTGGTCGCGGTAAAGCTCCAGCTTGAGCCCCGGATAAAGCCAGTGCGCGGCGTCCGCCTCGCCGGCCACGGGCTCCGCCGCGGCGCTGCCGTGGTACGGCGCGAGCACCGCGGCGACTTCCCACAGCTCCGACTGCCAGGGATTGTCCAGCGCGCGGCGCCGCATCACTACCGCGACGTTCATCTCGGGTCGTTGCATGAATAAACTATAGCGCAGGCCGGCTCTGTTAAGATTTTTCCTTGGCACAGGCGGTCAAAGACACCATGCAGGACAAGGTTATCCCGATCCGCGCAGCGAGCACCGAGCGGCGCCCGGCCCCGCCCTACGACGGCGCGCCGCTGGCTGACACGCTCGGACGCGGACTGCGCGACCTGCGCATCTCGGTCACCGACCGCTGCAATTTCCGCTGCGTGTACTGCATGCCGCGCGAGGTGTTCGACAACGAGCACAAGTTCCTGCCGCACAGCGCGATCCTGAGTTTCGAGGAAATCGCGCGCCTGGCGCGCGTGTTTGTCGGCATGGGGGTGCAGAAAATCCGGCTCACCGGCGGCGAGCCGCTGGTGCGGCGCGACCTGCAGCGCCTGATCGAGCAGCTTGCCGCGCTCGACGTCGACCTCACGCTCACCACCAACGGCTCGCTGCTCGCCAAGCAGGCCGAGCGGCTCAAGCAGGCCGGACTGAAACGCATCACGGTCAGCCTCGACTCGCTCGACGACGCGGTATTCAAGGCCATGAACGACTCCGACTTCCCGGTGTCGAGGGTGCTGGAAGGCATCGACGCCGCCGCGGCCGCCGGGCTGGGGCCGATCAAGATCAACATGGTGGTCAAGCGCGGCACCAACGAGCGCGAAATCGTGCCGATGGCGCGGCGCTTTCGCGGCACGGGACACATCGTGCGCTTCATCGAATTCATGGACGTCGGCAGCACCAATGGCTGGCGCATGGACGACGTGCTACCCTCGGCCGAGGTGGTGCGCATGATCTCCGAGCACCACCCGCTCGAGCCCACCGGCGCCAACCACCCGGGAGAGGTCGCCGAGCGCTGGCGCTACCGCGACGGCGCGGGCGAGATCGGGGTTATCTCCTCGGTCACGCAGGCGTTCTGCCGCGACTGCAACCGGATCCGGCTTTCGACCGAAGGCGCGCTCTACACCTGCCTGTTCGCGCAGTCGGGCCACGACCTGAAGGCGCTGCTGCGCGCCGGCGCAAGCGACGACGAACTACGCAACGAGATCGCCGCGGTCTGGCGCGCGCGCACCGACCGCTACTCGGAAATCCGCACCGCCGAGACGGCGAACCTGCCCAAAGTCGAGATGTCGTATATCGGCGGTTAGTCGACCCCGTGGTCAAGCTCACTCATGCGGCCCGGCCCGCGACCTTCGAGGTCGAGGCCTACAACGAGCGCGGCGAGATGGTGCCGACCGCGATCGCCGGCGAACACCCGCTCACCCTGTACCTGGACAAGCGCGAGATTGTCACTCTGATGACGCTCGGCCACGCGCCCGAGGCACTCGCGCTGGGCTACCTGCGCAACCAGCGCCTGGTCGGCTCGATCGACGAAGTCGAGGCGGTGCAGGTGGACTGGGAAACCGACTCGGTCGCGGTGACGACGCATCGAAAAAAGAACATCGGCAGTAAAATGAAGAAACGCACCGTCACCACCGGCTGCGGCCAGGGCACGGTGTTCGGCGACCTGATGGCGGAGATCGACTCGGTAAAGCTGCGCGACGACGTCAGCCTCGCCGACGCGCAGCTGTTCGACCTGATCGAGAAAGTGCGCCGCCACGAAACCATCTACAAGCAGTCCGGCGCGGTGCACGGCTGCGCGCTGGCGCGCGCCACCGGCCCCGCCGCGACCGAGATCATGATGTTCGTCGAGGACGTCGGGCGCCACAACGCGGTCGACGCGATCGCCGGGCGCATGTGGCTCGAGGCGATCGACGGCTCGGACAAGATCTTCTACACCACCGGCCGCCTGACCAGCGAAATGGTGATCAAGTGCGCGCAGATGCGCATCCCCTTCCTCGTCTCGCGCTCGGGCCTGACCCACATGGGCCACCAGGTCGCGCACAAGGTCGGGCTCACCATGCTCGGGCGCGCCAGCGGCCGGCACTATCTCCTTTTCAGCGGCGCGAAGCGCTTGCGCCGCACCGTCCCCCAACCAACGGAGCTCGCATGAAACGACGCGCTTTCCTGCATGCCGGTGCCGCAGCCTCGCTGCTCGGCACGCTGCCCCGCTTCGCCCTCGCCTCGGGCTTCGACCCGCGCCCGGGCGCCTGGCGCTACTTCGACGTCACGACTCGCGTTGACGTGCTCAAACCCGCCGGCACCAGCCGCGTCTGGATTCCGCTGCCGTCGCTGAACACGGACTTCCAGCGGGTGATCGGCAACTCCTGGGCGGGCAACGCGCCCGCGGCCAAGGCCGCGAGCGATCCGAAGTACGGCGCGCAGATGGTCTGGGCGGAATGGCCCGCCGGCACGGGCAACCCGCAGCTCGCCGTCACCAGCCGCGTGGCCACGCGCAACCGCGCGGTCGACTTCGACAAGCCCGATCCCGCGATCAGGCTGCGCCCGGCGGACGCGCGCTTGAACACCTCGCCCACCGCGCTCATCCCGACCGACGGCATCGTGCGCAAGACCGCGCTCGAGATCGTGCGCGGCGAGAAGACCGAACTGGGCAAGGCGCGCGCGATCTACCAGTGGATCGTCGACAACACCTTCCGCGACCCGAAGGTGCGCGGCTGCGGCATCGGCGACATCAAGTCGATGCTCGAGACCGGCAACCTGAGCGGCAAGTGCGCCGACCTCAATTCGCTCTACGTCGGCCTCGCGCGCGCGGTGGGCCTTGCCGCGCGCGACGTCTACGGCGTTCGGGTGGCCAAGAGCGCCTTCGGCTACAAGAGCCTCGGCGCCGGCAGCCCGGACATCACCAAGGCGCAGCACTGCCGCGCCGACGTGTTCGTCGACGGCTACGGCTGGGTCCCGGTCGACCCGGCCGACGTGCGCAAGGTCGTGCTCGAAGAGCCGCCGGGCAAGCTGCCGCTCGACGCGCCCAAGGTCGTCGCGGCGCGCAAGACGCTGTTCGGGCACTGGGAAATGAACTGGATGGCGTACAACACGGCGCACGACATCGCGCTGCCCGGCTCGAGCGGACCGGCGGTCGCATTCCTCATGTACCCGCAGGCCGAGACCGCACAGGGCCGCCTCGACTCGCTCGACCCGACGGACTTCCGCTACACGATCACCGCGCGCGAAATCGAAGCCTGAGCGTCCAGCTCGTTGCGCGAGGGGAAGAAGAGCGCAGTCGCGAGCATGCCGCCGGCAAGCGCCGCCAGCACGTAAAACACGTAGCGGAAGCCGCCGCCGGTGGCGTGCAGGCCGGCCACCAGCGGCACGCCGACCGCGGCCACGCCGAGCGAGACGACGTAGCGCACCGCGAGCACCCGCGCGCGGTACTCGTCGGCGATGTAGCGCCCGACGATCGCGTCGTTGAGCGGGATCTGGCCGAACACCGCCAGCATCATCAGCAGCGCCGCGATCAGCATCGGCCAGCCGTCGAGGTTGGCGGCGAGGAACAGCAGCGGGATCTGCACCAGCGCGACGCCGATCATGAGGCGCTTGAGTTCGGTGCGGTCGATCAGGGTGCCCATCAGCACCTGGGCGAAGGCGGCGATGGAGTACACCAGCGCGACCAGCGCGCCGACGCCGAAGTTGGTCCGCGTCAGCGCGTGCAGGCGCTCGTCGAACACTTTCGGCATCGACACCGTGGTCGAGTTGAAGATGATCCCGCCGCAAGCGGTGGCGATCAGCAGGATGGTGAAAATGCGCGTCATGGTGCGCCGGTCGACGTGCAGCCCGACCGACTTCGAGACCCTGGGAACGCGGCCCGGGTCGGGCACCAGCGCGAGGAACGCCGCGCCGGCGGCCATCGCCCCCAGCCCCGGCACGAAGAACGCCGCGCGCCAGCCCGCGAAATCCATCAGCGCGCCGGCAATCAGCGCCGCGGCCGCCAGTCCGAGGTTGCCGAACAGCCCGTTCCAGCCCAGTGCCTTGCCCATCTTGCCCGGCCCCGACACCAGCATCGCGATCCCCACCGGATGGTAGATCGCGGCGAACATTCCGGTCAGGGTCAGGCCCGCGCCGATCTGCCACGGGGACTGCGCGAACCCGGTCAGCAACAGCGAGCCCCCGACGCCGAAGAAAAAGAGCGCCATCATCTTGTGGCGGCTCCAGTGGTCCGCCAGCCAGCCCGCCGGCAGCGCAAAGGCGCCGAAGGCGATAAAGCCGCCCACGGCGAGCGGCAGCAGCTCGGAGTAGGACTCGCCCCAGGCGCGCGCGAGCGCCACCACCACGGTCGGAAACACCAGCATCGACAGGTGGTCGATGAAGTGCCCGAGGTTGAGGAACGGCACGAGGTATCTGGGGTTCTTCACGGCGCGCAAAGTCTGGCATGCGCCATTTTGGGCGGCAAGCCGGTTTCGCCGCACCGTTCCCTTAGAATCGCCGCATGGACGGAGTGACCGGGATAGTCCTGGCCGGCGGCCAGGGCCGGCGCATGGGCGGGGTGGACAAGGGGCTGCAGCCGCTGCGCGGTCGGCCGATGGCGGCGTGGGCGATCGAGCGCCTGGCGCCGCAGGTGGACGAGATCCTGGTCAACGCCAACCAGAATCCCGAGGCCTATGCGAAGCTCGGCCATCGCGTCGTGCCGGATTCGGTCGGCGGCTTCGCCGGCCCGCTGGCCGGTCTGCACGCCGGCTTGCAGGCGGCCTCGCGGCCGCTCGTGGTGACGGTGCCCTGCGATTCGCCTTTCTTGCCGCTGGACCTCGTCGCGCGGCTAAGGCAAGAGCTGTCTCAAAACGAAATCGCGGTCGCCAAGACCGGCGACCAGCCGCATCCTGTGTTCGCGCTGGTGCGGCGCAGCGTGCTGCCGCACCTCGAAGCTTTTCTCGCCGGCGGCGGGCGCAAGATCGACGCCTGGTACGCGACACTCGCGGTGGTCGAGGTGTCCTTCGACGACCAGCCCGAGGCGTTCCGCAACATCAACACGCTCGACGAGCTGAGCGCCGCCGCGCAGCCGGCTCAGTCGAACAGCAGGTTGTAGAACACGTCGATCGCGTTGTCGCTCCCGGTCTGGGTCTGCACCGACCAGCGCTGGCTCAGGGTGTAGCGCAGCTTGACCGCGTTGCCGGTCGCGAACAGGCCCCGCTCGTAGACCAGGTAGACCTTCGACGAGAGCTTCTTGCCGATCGTCATCACCGCGTCCCGCAGCCCGCCGCTGCCGCCGCGGACGCCGAACTCGTCCAGCCCCGTGGCGGCGGAGATCTTGCCCTGCAGCGACGCCGAGTCGCCTTGCGCAAGCAAGGCGGCGGCGGCAGCCGACATCACGTCCAGCTCGTTCTTGTTGGCGCTGTCCAGCGCGTGCCCGAGCACCAGCCACGACAGCTTGTCGCCGTCGGGAACCTCTGGCTTGGACACGAGGCTGACCTTCGGCGCCGACAGGGTGCCGGTGATCGCCACGCCGGCTTCGACCGCCTGATTCTTGCGCATCGCCACGATGTCCAGCCCCGGGTTGTCGAGCGGCCCGCTGAAGCTGATGATGCCGCGCTCGATCGTCAGCCGCTGGCCGTAGGCGCTGTAAGTGCCTTCGGCCACCCGGATGCTGCCGCTCGCGGTGGGCAGGCGGTCCTCGTCGGCGCGCAGGCGGACGCTTCCGGTGAGGCGCGCATCCAGGCCCTTGCCTTTCAGCACGAAACGTTGCCCGAGGTCGAGCGCGAGGTCGAGCTGCGCCAGCAGCGGCCGCGCGGGCGCGTGCTCCTTCTCGCGGCCTTTCACCACTACGTCGTTGCTCAGCGTTACCCCTTCGCGCTTGGGCAGAATGATCAGACCCTGGTCGGCGGCGAGCTTGCCGCTCAGCCGCAACCGGCCCCCGCGCAGCCCGATTGAGCCGGCGCCGCTCACGACCAGGTGCCGATCGGGGCGGCTGATCGCCTCGAGCTTGTCGGCCTTCCAGTCGAGCGCGAGCTCGGGCGCGTTGCTGCCCAAACCGAGCGTGCCGCTCGCCTCGAAGCGCCCGCTGCCCGCACGCAGCGAAAAAGCGTCCAGCACCAGCTTCGATTTCCGCAGCTCCGCGCGCAGACTGCCGTCGGCGAGATCGACGCCCTGCTCGACGTCACGCAGCGCGAGCCCGTCGCCGGACACGCTGCCCGAGAACTGTGGCGCGCCGAGCGTGCCGCGCGCCGAGACGGCGGCGCGCACGGCACCGTCCAGCGCGATGGGCTGCGGCACCAGCGCCGCCATCCACGCGATCGACGGCATCTGCGCCTCGAGCGTCGCATCGAGCGACGCCGCGCGCAGGTCTTCCGACACCAGGCCGAGCGCGGCCCGTGCCTGCAGCATGCCGAGGCGCTCGCCGCGCGCTTGGGCGCTGGCCGTGATCCGCCCGCCTCCGACGCGGGCGCTCAACTCGAGGCGCTCGAT